>Ga0182024_10011322_pt1 | contig 17939 bp, 19 predicted proteins | sample P32metaG_FD_120480 | JGI IMG/M metagenome (GOLD analysis project Ga0182024, IMG submission 120480) | Permafrost microbial communities from Stordalen Mire, Sweden - P3-2 metaG (Illumina Assembly) | ecosystem: Environmental > Terrestrial > Soil > Wetlands > Permafrost | place: Sweden: Stordalen... | reverse complement strand
TACGCGGATCTGGATTTCTGACGAACGGCGCGAAGCGCCCCTAAGATTCTCCACAGAGGCACAAAGGACACGGAGATGTCGAGCCGCTGTAACTCTGTGCCCTCTGAGTCTCTGTGGTTATTCTCGGCCGCCGTGCGGCCGCCTATTTGAGCTACAATCCCAGCAGCGCCTGCTTGGCGGCGAATTCGTCCTCGGTGAGGATCCCGGCGTCGCGCAGTTCGCGCAGCATGCGCCGGTGAGCCGCCCTGTTGGGTGCGCCGACCGCCGGGATGCCGCCGACCCGCAACTCCGCCGGCACCGCGCCCTGGCGCAACAGCACAAAGACAAAGGCGAGCGCGAGCGCGCCGATCGTAAACAGCAGGCCGTAGTAAGGATGGTCCGTGGCGAAGTCGGAGAGCGCGCAGAGGAACAGCAGGATGCCGCTGACCGCGGCGGCGCAGTCGGCGCTGACCACCGCGACGAGTTGCCGGCAGATGAACCAGTAGCCGATCGCGGCGACCGCCAGGACCATGAGCACGGCGAGCCAATCGCCGCGCACGGCGAGCAGGATAGCGAGGAGGACATCGACCCCAAGCGCGGCAAGCACCGAATAGGTCAGGGTTTCCGGCACGTTCGGGACGGTGACGTGCAGCATCGGCCTTCCCCCAAAGCTCGCCATCCCATCATAAAGGCAACGGCGGTCAAAATAATTCACCGCGGGGTAGAGCCCAGAAGAGCTGCAATAATCGGCGGTGCCGATCCGGACGCTCAGCACGAGGAAGCGGGAATCACTTACGTTGCGCACCGGGCGCGGGCGGCTCTTCCTTGAGTTCGAGACGCTCGATATTGGTCTTCGCCTCGGCGTCGGCATCGCTGCCGGGCGCCAGCTCGGAGACCTTCACCCAATCCTGGCGTGCGCCGTTGAGGTCCCCCTTGAGGCGGCGGATATCGCCGCGCTCCAGCAGCGCGGAAGCCGAATGCGGCGCCAAGGCGAGGGCGCGGTCGATGTCGGCCAGCGCCTCGTCGAGCCGTCCCAGCTCGCGATAGGCGTTGGCGCGATAAACCAGCGCCTCGACCCGGGCCGGGTCGGCCTTCAGCACACGGTCGAGATCGGCGAGCGCCTTGTCGTACCAGCCCTCGGCGCCCGCCGCCTCGGCGCGGTCGAGCAGCAGTTCGGCATTGTCGGGCAAGAGGCCGAGCGCGGCGGTCTCGGCGGCGTAGGAACGCGCCGGGTCGCCGGCGAGAAGCCAGGCCTGACCCGCCTGGTCGAGCACCTCGGCGCGCAGCGACTGCGGCGCACGGATCATCGCCTTGGCCAAGGTTTCGAGCCGGGTGGCGCCCTCCTTGTATTGCTTCAGCCCGATCAGCGCGACCGCGTAGCAATGGTCGGCCGGGTGCGCGCCGCCCTGGCCCTGCCAGCGCTCGGCGAGGTCGCGCGCCGCGCCCGGATCGGTCTTGGCGAGGCTCATGCAGCGCTCGTAGGTCGCCGCCTCGGAGGCGGCCGAATGCGGCGGGGTGGCGGCCTGCGGCGGTTTGTAGGGCGCAGGCGGCGGAGGCGGCGGGGCTGCCAGCGAGGCCGGCGGACCGGGCTGTTCCGGCTGCGCGGCGAGCGCCGTCGCGACAGGCGCAAGGGCGACGGACCCCGCCACCAGCCAGGCAGCCAAAGCCGCTCGTCTCATCCCGCATCCCGAAGCTGCCGCGATCGGCGCATCGATACCACACTTGCGCCTTTAATGATCGTCATTCCGGGGGCGCTGCATGGCGGCGAGCCCGGAATGACCGAAGCAATCGTGGCCGCCGTTGCGGTCGAAAACCCAGCGGCGCTACGATGGTGGCAAGAATGGCGCAGCGGGACGCGACTTCCAGTGGCTTTTGAGCGTCTGCGCCAGGCGGCCGGCGGCTTTGGCAATATTGCCCGCGCGCTCGGCCATCGCAATTACCGCGTCTATATCAGCGGCAACGCGGTGCAGCTGATCGGCACCTGGATGCAGCGGGTGTCGTCCGGCTGGCTGGCCTGGACTCTGACCCATTCGGGCACCTGGCTCGGCCTCATGTCGATGGCCGAGTTCCTGCCGGTACTGTTCCTGTCGCCGCTCGCCGGGGTCTTGGCCGACCGCCGCGACCGCGTCGGCATCATCCGCATCACCCAGCTGATCGGCTGCGCCCAGGCGACGCTGCTGGCGATCCTGGTGGCGACCGACCTCATCTCGATCCACCTGCTGTTCGCGCTGGTGCTGCTACTGGGCATCAACCAGGGCATCGCCCAACCGGCGCGGCTCGCCTTGATCCCGACCCTGGTCGACCGCGAGGCGCTGCCCTCGGCGCTGGCGATCAATTCGATCGTGTTCAATTCGGCGCGGTTCATCGGCCCGGCGATTGCCGGCGTGCTGATCGCCCGGGTCGGCATCGGCGCCGCCTTTGCCGCCAACGCGCTCACCTATCTCGCCTTCCAGATTTCGCTCGCCAATCTGCGCGACATCCCGCCGCTGCCGGTGCGCGCCGCGCAGAATGCGCTGCGCGCCTCGCTCGAAGCCTATTCCTATGCCAGCCGGCATCCCGGGATCGCGCCGATGCTGCTGCTCTTTGCAGTAACGACGGTCGGCACACGCGGCTTTATCGAGCTGTTCCCCGGTTTTGCCGACAGCGTCTTTCATCGCGGCCCGCAGGGGCTGGCGACGCTGACCTCGACGGTCGGGCTAGGAGCGATCTTCGGCGGCGTGTGGATGCTGATCCGCTCGCAGCTCAGCGGCCTCACCACGATCGTGCTCGCCAATACTCTCATCATGTCGCTGGCGATCATCGCCTTCACCGCGACCGACAGCTTCACCCTGGCGCTGCCCTGCGTGTTCATCGCCGGCACCGCGATGGTCATCACCGGCATCGGCGCGCAGACGCTGATCCAGGCCTCGACCGATCGCAGCATGGCCGGGCGGGTGATGGCGCTCTACGGCGTGATCTTTCGCGCCGGCCCGGCGCTCGGCGCGGTGGTGATGGGGACGGCGAGCGAGCATCTTGGCCTGCGCCTGCCGCTGGCGATCGGCGCAACCGTGTCGTGCCTGTGCTGGGCACTGACCCTGCACCGGCGCAAAACGATCGCCGCCTCGCTCGAAGACCCGCCGCTCGATGACCGGGCCGCGGTGCCCGCGGAGCGGGGCGCGTGACGGCCAACAAGCTGCTCTGCTTCGGGCTCGGCTACACCGCGCGCGCCTTGGTGCGGCGGCTGGGCGCGGAGTGGACGGCCGCCGGCACGACACGCGACGGAAGCGACAGCCTGCATTTCGACCGCGGCCACCCTCTGTCGCCGGATGCCTTCGCCGGCATCACCCATATCCTCGTTTCGATCCCGCCCAACGAAGCTGGCGACCCGGTGCTCGACCGGCATGCCGGCAACATCGCCCGGATGAAGGCGCTGCGCTGGGTCGGCTATCTGTCGACGACCGGGGTCTACGGCAGCCGCGACGGCGGTTGGGTCGAAGAGAGTTCGGAGCTGCGCCCGTCCGGCGCGCGCGGCGAGCGCCGGGTCGCGGCGGAAGCCGCATGGCTCGATCTCGGGCGGCGGCACGGCGTGCCGGTCCACGTCTTCCGCCTCGCCGGGATTTATGGACCCGGCCGCAGCGCCTTCGACGCGCTGCGCGACGGCACCGCCCGGCGCATCGATAGCGGAAGCCAGGTGTTCTCGCGCATCCATGTCGACGACATCGCCGGCGTGCTGCTGGCCTCGATCGCCCGGCCGCGACCGGGTGCGGTCTACAATGTCTGCGACGACGAGCCGGCGGCGCAGCAGGATGTCGTCGCCTACGCCGCGCGGCTTCTCGGCATCGACCCGCCGCCGCTGGTGCCGCTCGCCGAAGCCGAGCTGTCGCCGATGGCACGAAGCTTCTACACCGACGACAAGCGCGTCGCGAATGCGCTGATGAAAAAGGAGCTTGGCGTCGCCCTCACCTACCCGGATTACCGCGCCGGACTGGCCGCGATCCTGGCGGCGGGCGGCTAATACTTGCCGAAATCGCCGCCGTCCGGCATCGTCCGGGCCTGCGAGCGATGCAAGGTCGAGGGAGGAAAGCGGATGGCCTACAACGTGCTGATGATGGGGGCCTCCTACGGCTCGCTGCTGGCGATCAAGCTGCTGTTCGGCGGCCACAAGATCACGATGGTCTGCCTGCCGAACGAGGTCGAGGCGTTCAACAGCGAGGGCGCGCACGTGCGGATGCCGGTGCGCGGCCGCGCGACGCCGGTCGATCTCGACTCGCGCAAGCTGCCGGGGAGCCTCAAGGCCGCCGGCACCGGCGACGTCAACCCAAAGGATTACGACCTCGTCGTGCTGGCGATGCAGGAGCCGCAATACCGCTCGCCCGGCGTGCGCGAGCTCACCGACGCGATCGCCCGCGCCAAGGTGCCGGCGATGTCGATCATGAACATGCCGCCGCTGCCCTATATGCGGCGCATCCCTGGCCTCGACGCCGACGCGCTCAAATCCTGTTACACCGATGCAAGCGTCTGGGACAATTTCGAGCCCGGCAAGCTGACCCTGTGCAGCCCCGACCCGCAGGCGATCCGCCCGCCCGGCGAGAAGATCAACTTCCTGCTCGTGACCCTGCCGACCAATTTCAAATCGGCGCGGTTCGCCTCGGACGCCGACACTAAGATCCTGGAAACGATGCAGCACGAGGTCGAAGGTATCCGCTACGACCCGGGCGATGGAGAAAAGATCGACCTGCCGGTGAAATTGAAGGTGCACGAGTCGATCTTCGTGCCGCTCGCCAAATGGGCGATGCTCCTGACCGGCAATTACCGCTGCGTCACCGCCGACGGCGCGATCGACATCAAGGACGCGGTCCATAACGACCCCGAGAAGTCGCGCTCGGTCTACAACTGGGTGATGGAAGTCTGCACCAGGCTCGGCGCCGATCCGGCCGATTTGGTGCCGTTCGAGAAGTATGCCTGCGCCGCGCACGGGCTGGTGCGGCCGTCCTCGGCGGCGCGCGCGCTCAACAACGGCGTCCCCAACATCGAGCGCACCGACCGGCTGGTGCAGCTGTTGGGCGCGCAGCTCGGCATGCACCACCCGGTCGTCGATGCGACCGTGAAACAGGTCGACGCGCGGCTCGAGGCGAACCGCAAGAAGGCGGCATAAGCGCGCATCGCCATACAGGGGCACGGCGTGAAGGGCGAAGTCCTCGGTTTCGATCCGGAAACCAATACCGGCGCGATCAGCGGCCATGACGGGCAGCGCTACGATTTCGTGACGCTCGACTGGCGCGGGCCCGGCCGCCCCGGCCGCGGGATCGGCGTCGATTTCATCGCCGAGGGCAGCCGGGCGACGCAGGTCTATCCCACCGGCCAACGCGGCAACCCCGACGAGGGCAGCACCGCCAACACCATCTACATCCTCTATCTGGTCAGCCTCTTGGTCGGCATCACCAACATCGTCGGCCTCATCATGGCTTATGTGAACCGCGACGGCGCGCCGGAATGGGTGCAGACCCATTACCGCTTCCAGATCCGCACCTTCTGGATCGGGCTGCTCTACGCTTTTATCGGCCTGCTCACCTGCATCATCATCGTCGGGTTCTTCTGGCTGATTTTCGTGGTGATCTGGCTGATCGTGCGCTGCGTCAAGGGCATGAACGCGCTCTCGCAGGGGCTTCCCTACGAGCGGCCGGGCGCCTGGATGTGGTGATCCCCCTCCTCCCAGGTCGCCAAGTGGGTGCGATAGCGCCGTCCTTTGGCAACTTCCGCTTGAGCCCTGCATTCTGTAATATCCGCCCGTAAATTTCGGGGAATCGCCATGAAGGGCAATGTTATCGGGTTCGATCCCGATACCAATACCGGAGCCGTCAGCGGCTTTGACGGCCAGCGCTACGATTTCGCGACCCAGGATTGGCGGGCGCATCGGCCGCCCCGGCACGGCGACGTCGTCGATTTTCAGGCCGAGGGAAATCGGGCGACCCAACTGTATCTCGTCGAGCCCGAATACGTGCAGCCGTCCTTCGGCGAGTTCTATTTCTCGCCGATGGGGCGGATTTCCCGCTCGCAATACTGGCTCAGATGGGTCCTGCCGCTGGTAGTGATCTGGGCCGTGCTCTTCATCCTGGCGGGGGTTTCTCAATCCCAAGCCTTCGTCCCGGTCATTGTTATCGTGTACCTGGCCATGCTCTGGCCGAACATCGCGATCATGATAAAGCGCGTTCACGACCGCGACTGGCCGTGGCCGTTCATCCTTGTGCTGTTCGTGCCGCTCGTCAGCATCTGGCCGGCGATCGAGATCATGTTCCTGCGCGGCACGGTGGGCGCCAACCGCTTCGGGCCGGACCCGGTCCGTTAGGTGCGGGGCAACGTCCTCGGGTTCGATCCCGACACCAATACCGGCGCGATTAGCGGGCACGACGGCAACCGCTACGATTTCGTCACGGCGGAATGGCGCGGCGCGAGCCGCCCGCAACGCGGCGACATTGTCGATTTCCAGGCGATCGAGCGGCGGGCGACCGAGATCTATTTGGTCGAGCCGAGCTATGTCGCGCCGGGGTTCGGCCAGTTCTACTTCTCGCCCAAGGGCCGCATTTCACGGTCGCAGTATTGGCTGCGGTTTGTGCTGCCCTATGCTGCGATCGTCTTCGCCCTCGACATCGTCGTGGCGATCGCCGGTCAAGGGTCGACCGTGGGGGCGGTGTTCTCCGGGCTCCTCTCGCTGTTTTCGCTCGTCGCACTGTGCCCGTCGATCGCGGTGCTGGTGAAGCGCATCCACGACCGCAACAAATCGGGGTTGCTCGCCCTCGTGCTGTTTATCCCGGCGGCTTTGTTCGGCATCCTGGCGGTGATCTGGGTGGTCACCACGATCGTTGCCGTCGGCATCGACCAGGCAACGAGCGGGATAGTGCCGGCGCTCGGCGTTCTCGGCGTCATCGTGATCGTCTCGGGCGTGATCGTGCTGGCGATCGACCTCTGGTTCTTTGTCGAGTTCGGCTGCCTGCGCGGGACGATCGGGCCCAACCGCTTTGGCCCCGACCCGGTGAAGCGGTAGCGAAGCAGCGCAACGAAAAAGGGCCGGAAAATTCCCGGCCCTTTTGCTGTTCCGCGCGACGGTCAGCAGGACGACGAGCCACCGCCATCGCCGCCGCCGAAATCTCCGCCGCCGCCATAATCGCCGCCGCCTCCGCCATAGTCGCCGCCACCGCCGCCGCTATTGTCGGTGTAGCTGTCGCCGCCACCGCCGCCCCCGGCCCCATAGTCGCCGCCTCCGCCGCCGCCACCGCCGGTGCCGCCATCGTTGTAGTTGTTGATCACGGTTTCGCTGAGGCCGCCGCCCATCCCCATCCCGCCCATTCCGCCAAAGCCGCCGAGGCCGCTCGCGTAACCGTGCCCGAACAGCGAGGAAATGCCCTGGAACAGGAGGGCGCCGCCGGCGACCCCGGCCGCCGTCGTCGCGGCCGAGCGCAAGAAGCTATTGCCGCCGCCGCCGAACATGCCTCCCGCCGTCGCCGGTTGAGCGTAGCCGGGCTGGGCATAGCCGGGCTGCGCGTAGCCCGGAGGCGGCGCTGCCGCCTGCGGCGCGCGCGTCCACGGACCGCCCGACGGCACGCTGCCCTGCTGCGGGGCCTGGCTCCCGCCGCCCAGGAGCCCGCCCAAGAAGCTCGTGCGTTGCGGCGGCGCCTGGCTGGTGGCGACCTGCTGCTCCAGTTCGGCGATGCGGTTTTGCGCGTTGTGCAGGGAGAGGTCCTGGATCAGCACCGTCTGCACCAGGTAATAGGGCGCATCCGGCATCTGCGTCATCGCCTGGCGGATCAGCGCGTCCGCCTCGGGGTCCTTCTGCTGACCCTGCGCGCTTTGCAGCCGGGTCAAGAGCGTGGTGATCAGGTCGCGTTCCTGCGGTTCCATGGGTACCTGCCCGTGCAAATAGGGGCCTTCTCGCGAAGGCCGGCGGCGCCGGCGGCGCCGGCGCGTCGCGGTAGATGTGGGGAGCGGCGATGCCGCGTCAATGCTCCCGCCCGGCTCTAGCCCCGCCCGCCGAACTCGATGGCGTCGTAGCGGCGCAGGCGGTAGATCGCGATCGAGATGAGCCAGCTCAGCACGAAGATCGCGACGATCAGGTAGCCGAGCATCCCGAAATTGTCGTTGAGCGCGCCGACCGCGGCCCAGAATGGCCCCTCGAGGCCAAGCTGGTCGCCGACCAGGCCCAAGACCTCGATCCCGCCGACGACGAGCGCCACCAGCACCGAGACCGAGGTGATCGTCAAATTGTAGTAGAGCTTGCGGATCGGCCGCGCGAAGGCCCAGCCGTAGGCGCCCAGCATCAGCACTCCGTCGGTCGTGTCGACCAGCGACATCCCAGCCGCGAACAGCGCCGGGAAGACCATGATCGACCAGATCGACAAGCCCTGCGACGCTTCCGCGGCAGAGATGCCGAGCAGCGCGATCTCGGTCGCGGTGTCGAAACCGAGCCCGAACAGGAAGCCGAGCGGGTACATGTGCCAGCTTCGGGTAACTAGGCGAAAGACCGGACGGAACAGGCGGGCGAGCAACCCGCGCCGCGCCAGGAGCTGCTCCACATCCTCCTCGATATAGGCGCCGCCGCGTCGCACTCGGCGGAAGGTCCGGTAGACGCCGGCGAGGATGCCGATATTGGCGAGCGCCACGGCGAAGAGAAAAAACGCCGAGACGCTGGTGCCGATCAGCCCGCCGACATCCTTGAGCGCGGTGAATCGGCTCTGCAGCGCTGCCGTCGTCGCCGCGACGCCCAACGAGGCGAGAACGACGATCGTCGAATGGCCGAGCGCGAAGAAGAAGCCCACCGATACCGGCCGCTGGCCCGATTGCATCAGCTTGCGGGTAACGTTGTCGATCGCCGCGATGTGGTCGGCGTCGACCGCGTGCCGCAGTCCGAACGTGTAAGCGAGAAACGCCGTGCCCAGCAGTACCGGATGGGCGTGGAAGGCAACGAGCGCCCAGGCCCAGGCCAACAAATTGGCGATCGCCAGGATCGCGTAGACGCCGATCAGCCTGCCGCGCAAGCCCACCGCTCGACCGTGGAAGAAATCCGCAGGACCGATCGACATCGCCGCACTCCGCCGCCGTCTCCGGCGCAAGCATCAGCACGAACGGAGGAGGTCAGCCGCGAGATATCCCCTCGCGGGGAACCATTGCCGGCGATCCTAAAGGGAAGCTCTGGCGAAATCCACGCCCATTGCCACGGCTCGGCGATCATATCGCCACCAAAATTACTTGAAGCTTACAACTGTTTATCCGTGCTTTCCTTTTCGACCTGCACCCGTTGCGCCCAACCCGACGCGCAACTAAAGTGATCGTTGCGCACCCTTGGGTGTAACGAACGGGAGGATGTTATGCGTCTGTTCAAATTGCTTTCCGCGGGCCTCTTCGGCCTCGGAATCGCCGCCGCGCCGACCCTGGCATCGGCTGCCGAGTGGGGAGCGATCGCTTACGATACCGGCTCCGGCCACATCGGCTACAGCTGGCACGGCACCGGCGTAGAGGTGGCCAAGGCCGCCGCGCTCAAGGCCTGCGGCACCGCCGGCTGCACGATCGTCATCGACATTGGCCCGGGCCTGTGCGGGGCGCTGGCAACCGCGCCGAACCCGACGGGTTGGGGCGCGGCGTCGCGCAGCACGCGCGCCAATGCCGAACTCGGCGCGATCGCCGACTGCGAGAAGGTCAATCGCGGCGCGTGCAAGATCCAGGTCAGCGACTGCAACCAGTAGCGTGACCCGAGGCGGGGCGTCGCAATCTACGAAAGCGGCGCCCCGGCCAAGCCGGCCGGTGAATTCTGACAGTCACCGGGCTACTCTGATCGGATCATCATTCCATGGGGGGGAAGCGCCCCGCCGGGAGGCTAAAGGGGCCCACAGCCCCTTCGCGTTCGCGCCTTAGTGCAGGCCCGCCTTGGCGTTGCAGGCGATCGCCACCGTCTTCATCCGCTTCTGGTAGTCCTCGCTCGGCGTTCCGCCGTGCGAATTGATGTATTCGACGTCGGCCATGGTCGTGACGTCGGCCACCGCATTCGCCGAGCAGGTGCAATAGGTGGCGATCTTCTCGGCGGGAACCTCCGGGTGGTCGGCGGTGGCACCCTTGGTGCAGCTGGATATCGCCGCCTGCACGAATTCCTGGCGGTCATGGCCGGTCAGCTGCGCGAGCACGGTCTGCGACCCGAGCATGCCGACGGCAACGGCAATGGCGCTGACCGCCGCAAATCGTCCGAACCTCATGGTTGTCCCCTCGTTTCCAGGCCGGCCCGCCTCCGGGCCGGGCGATTGCCTTCTAGCGCAAGCCGGCCTTCGCATTGCAGGCGGGCGCAAGCGCCAGCACGCGCTGCCGGAAGTCGTCGGTCGGCGAACCGTGTGAATTGATGTAGTCGATATCGGCCTGCGTGGTGATGTCGGCCTCGGCGGCGGCCATGCAGGTGCAATAGACGCCGATCGTCGCCGCCGGTATCTCCGGATGGTCGGTCGACGCCGTCTTGGTGCAGCTCTTGATCGAGCCCTGGATGAACTCGTCGCGCTGCGGACCGCTCAACTGCGCGGCCGCGCCCTGCACGCAGAGCGCCCCGATGCCAGCGGCAATGACGGAAGCGGCCGCAATTCGCATAAACGTCATGGTTGTCTCGCCAAGTCCCGGTTATTCGGTAGGCGACCTCTGGCCGCGAGTCCACGCTTATTTCAGCACTGCATCAACTCGATGCTGACGCCATCGGGCGCGGCGACATAGCACAAGAGGCTGCCGTTGACGCCGCGCTTCGGCTCGACCGGGAAATTGACGCCCTTGGCGCGCAGCTCGACGCACAGAGTTTCGAGATCGCCCTGGTACATGAAGCCGAAATGATCGGTGCCCCAGCCATTGTGGCTGGAAAAATCGGCATAGGGACGGATCGGCCGCGGCGCGGCCGGGTCCTCGCCCGGGCGCCGGCCGCGGATGAGGATCGTCATGCCTCCCAATTCGACGAAGATCTGCGGCGCGCCGCGCGCCATCGTGTCGGCGGCGATGGTGGCGCCGAACATCTCCACGTACCACCTGGCCGAAGCCTGCGGGTCCTCGCTGATGATATGGACGTGATCGAACCTGAAAGCGGGGTTGCTCATCGCGGGGATCCTTGCTCGCGGAAGAAGCGGTTTTCCGGGCGCGGCAGGCCGAGGTTCTCGCGCAATGTCCTGCCTTCGTATTCGCGGCGGAAAAGGCCGCGGCGCTGCAATTCGGGAACGACCCGGTCGACGAACTCGTCGAGCCCGCCCGGGACCCACGGGAACATGATGTTGAACCCGTCGCAGGCGCCGCCGTGGAGCCATTCCTCCATCTGGTCGGCGATGGTGCGCGGCGTGCCGACCATGGCGAGGCCGCCGTAGCTGCCGGCGATCTGCGCCAGCTGCCGCACGGTGAGGTTGTCGCGCCGGGCGCGGGCGATGACGCGCTCGCGGCCGCTCTTCGAGGCGTTGCTTTCCGGGATGTCGGGGAGCGGGCCGTCGAGATCGAACACCGAGGCGTCGTGGCCGAGCGCGATCGACAGCGAGGCGATGCCGCTGTCGGGATGCACCCGGCTGTCGAGCAGGGCGCGCTTCTCGCGCGCCTCCTCGACCGTGTCGCCGACGACGACCAGGCAGCCGGGCAGGATCTTGATGTGGTCGGGATCGCGGCCGACCGCCTTACCGCGGCCCTTGATGTCGGCGTAAAGCGCCTGGGCATCCTTGAAGTTGCCGCCGCTGGCGAAGACCATCTCGGCGGTCTCGCCGGCAAGCTGGCGGCCGGCATCCGACGCGCCGGCCTGGACGATGACCGGCCAGCCCTGGATCGGCCGGGCGATGTTCAAAGGTCCGCGCACCGACAGGAACTCGCCCTGGTGGTCGAGCACGCGCATGCGGTCGGGGTTGAAGTAGATGCCTTCCTCGACATCGCGGACAAAGGCGTCCTCGGCCCAGCTGTCCCAGAGACCGGTGACGACGTCGTAGAACTCGCGGGCGCGGCGGTAGCGCTCGCCGTGCTCCATGTGCTCGGTGAGGCCGAAATTGAGCGCCGCGTCCGGATTCGAGGTGGTGACCAAGTTCCAGCCCGCGCGCCCGCCGCTGATATGGTCCAATGAGGCGAAGCGCCGGGCGATCATATAGGCCGGCTCGAAGGTGGTGGAGGCGGTGGCGATGAGGCCGATGTGCTCGGTCTTCATCGCCAGCGCCGGCAGCAGGGTCAGCGGATCGAAGGAAGTGACGGTCGCGCTGCGCTTCAAAGCCGCCATCGGCATGTTGAGCACGGCGAGGTGGTCGGCCATGAACCAGGCGTCGAACCGGCCGGCCTCCAGCTTCTGCGCGAAACGGATCAAATGCTGGAGATTAAAATTGGCGTCGGGATAGGCGCCGGGATAGCGCCACCACGCAGTGTGGATACCCACCGGGCGCATGAAGGCGCCGAGGCGCAATTGCCGTGATGCCATGTCCTTAGCCATTCCTCGCTACGACCGCGCACGATGTTACCCGCGCCGATGAGCCGTTCGCGAGAGGAGAATTGGCGCGAGCGGAGAGTTGGGCCGGGTTGCGGTGCGCGAGCGCAAGGTGGATAAGTGCCCGTAAGAAGAAGCAGGTGCGCGAGCATCCGCGCACGTCATTGGGGAGGTCTTGCGTCGGGACCCTGCCGGATTGCCGGCAAAAAGAGCGAGGGACCGCCGTGACCGATATTCCCGCCAATGCCGACGCCGTCTCTACCCGCGTGCCGGCCGCCGGGCGCGCCGTCGCCGCCACCATCGCGGCGCGGATCGACCGCCTGCCGAGCACGCGATACATCTGGCATCTCGTGCTGCTGCTGTCGCTCGGCGGATTTTTCGACGTCTTCGACAACGGCCTGATCGCCTATATCGCGCCCGGCCTGTTCGCGGCGAAGATCTTCACGGCGACGACGCAGGGCTTCTTCGACATCAACGGCTTCGCCAGCCTCATCGCCTCGACGTTCATCGGCATGTTCGCCGGGACGCTGCTGTTCAGCTCGCTCAGCGATCTGTTCGGCCGGCGAACGATCTTCACCTTCGCCCTCGTCTGGTATTCGCTGGCGACGCTGATGATGGCGTTCCAGTCGACGCCGCTCGCAATCGATTTTTGGCGGTTTCTCGCCGGGTGCGGGATCGGCATCGAGCTCATCACGGTCGACACCTATCTGTCCGAGTTGATGCCGAAAGACCGGCGCGGCCAGGCCTTCGCCTTCAACCAGTCGTTCCAGTTTCTCGCCTACCCGACGGTCTCACTACTGGCTTATGGGCTGGTGCCGGCAGCGCCATTCGGCTTCGAAGGCTGGCGCTGGGTGACGATCATCGCGGCCGCGGGGGCAATCGTCGTTTGGTGGCTCCGGCTCGCTCTGCCGGAATCGCCGCGCTGGCTTGCCATTCACGGGAAAATGGCCGACGCCGAGCGCATCACCGCGACGATGGAAGCGAAGGTCCAAGCGCAGAGCGGCAGACCCCTGCCGCCGCCGGAAATACTGCCGGACGAGGTCGAGGCCGGGCGCGGCGCGTGGCGGGAAATGTGGCACGGCGAGTATCTCAGCCGCACGATCATGCTAATCATCTTCAACCTGGTGCAGTCGGTCGGCTATTACGGCTTCGCGAACTGGGTCCCGACCCTGCTGCTCGCGCAGGGGATCACGGTCACCAAGTCGCTGCTCTACACCTTCGTCATCGCGCTGGCGAACCCGGTCGGGCCGCTGCTCGCCTCGTTCATCGCGGATCGCGCCCATCGCAAGTGGCAACTGGTCGGCGCCTGCGCCTCGCTCGCCGTGTTCGGCCTCATCTTTTCGCAGATGACCACGGCGGTCGGCATCATCATCGTCGGCGTGTTCATCACCTTTTCGACGAGCAACCTGTCCTACGCGTTCCACGCCTACCAGGCCGAACTCTATCCGACCCGCATCCGCTCGCGCGCGATCGGCTTCACCTATTCGTGGAGCCGGTTCAGCACGATCTTCGTCGGTTTCCTAATCGCGTTCTTTCTGCGCAATTACGGCACGATCGGCGTGTTCGCCTTCATCGCCTCGGCGATGGTCGCCTGCTGCCTGGTGATCGCGACGATGGGGCCGCCGACCGCGCGGCTGCGCCTCGAGCAGATTTCGCGCTAGAATGGGGAGCGACAGCCGCCAGGACGAAGGGGTGCAATGAGCCGCCAGATGCACATGGGGGTGTTCGTCCTCGGCACCGGCAACCATTCGGCCGGATGGCGCCATGAGGGCGCGTTCACCAGCCACATGGAACTGCCGGCGATGCAGGAGATTGCCCGCATCGCCGAACGCGGCAAGTTCGACCTGTTGTTCATCTCCGACTCGATGGTGATGGACCCGAGCGACCACCCCTCGTTCATGTGCCGCTTCGAGCCGACGACCCTGATCACCGCGCTCTCCGCCTGCACCACGCATATCGGCCTCGGCGCGACGGTCTCGACCAGCTTCTCGGAGCCGTTCAACGTCGCGCGGATTTTCGGCTCGATCGATCATTTGAGCGGCGGGCGCGCGGCGTGGAACGTCGTCACCACCTCGAACGCCAAGGCGGCGCTCAACTTCAATCTCGATGCCCATCTGGAGCACGAGCTGCGCTACGAACGCGCGGGCGAGTTCGTCGATGTCGTACGCGGGCTGTGGGATTGCTGGGACGACGGCGCCATCGTCGCCGATAAGGCGACCGGGCAGTTCATCGACCCGGAGAAGGTGCGGGCCTTGAACCACCAGGGCCGCTTCTTCAAGGTCAAGGGCCCGATAAACATGGCGCGCTGCCCGCAGGGGCATCCGGTCATCATCCAGGCCGGGGGTTCGCCCTCGGGGCTCGAATTGGCGGCGCGCACCGCCGACATCGTCTTTTCCGTCGTGCAAGAATTGGCGGGGGCAAAGCGGGCTTACGCCGACCTCAAGGGCCGCATGGCGAAATACGGTCGCGCCCCGGAAGAGATCGCGGTGCTGCCGGGGGTGATGCCGGTCGTCGGCGCCAGCGATTCCGAGGCGCGCGAGCAACTCGCCAGACTGCAAGGCTGGATCACGCCGACCAATGCGCTGACCCTGGTCGCCAGCCGCATCGGCTACGACGTTTCGGGCCATCCGCTCGACGGGCCGGTACCGCCGCCGCCCAAGGGCGAAGGCAGCCAGACCTTCCACCGCGTGCTCTACGACATGGCGCAGCGCGAGAACATGACCCTGCGCGACCTCTACAATCTGACCGCGGCGGCGCGCGGCCACTGGGTGGTCTGCGGCTCGCCGAAAACCATCGCCGACACGCTCGAGGAATGGTTCGTCGAGAAGGCCGCCGACGGGTTCAACATCCTGCCGGCCCATTTCCCGGGGGGCTTCGCCGATTTCGTCGATCTCGTGATACCGGAACTGCAGCGCCGAGGCCTCTTCCGCCGCGACTATGCGGGCCGGACGCTGCGCGACCATTTTGCCCTCGCGCCGGTGCCGCCGCCGGCCCGGCAGCTTCAGGCGGGGGAGTGACGATGGCAGGGCCGCCGCGCCTGTTGATGATCGTCGGCGCGGCGACGCCGCCCGGCCGGCTCGCCGCCGCGGTCGCCTTCGCGGCGGGAAACACGGCTGACGTTGCCATCGAGAACCTCAATCTTGCCGAGGTGCAGGTCGAGATCTGCGACGGCAGGCCGCTCGACAAATACAACGACAGCACCCGCCGGGCCGTCGAACGGATCATCGGCGCGGACGCGGTGCTGATCGCCGCGCCGGTCTATCGAGCGAGCTACCCCGGCGTGCTGAAGAACCTGCTCGACATCGCGCCGGTCGAGGCGCTGCAGGCGAAGCCGGTCGGCATCGTCGCGATGGGCGGGTCGCCGCACCATTTTCTCGGCGTCGATTGGCAGCTGCGCGCGGTGCTGACGTGGTTCGGCGCCCTTGTCGCGCCGGCCAGCGTCTACATCACCGGCGGCGACTTCAAGGACGGCCAGCTCGCCTCCGACAGCGCGCGGCAAGATTTGGCGGCACTGACGGCGACGCTGGCGACGCTGGCGAAAAGCCTCGGCGGGGCCGCGCTCGGCCCCAAGCCGCTCGCCGCCAAGTTCACCTGATCCGGGTATCGTCGATGAAGCGGCAGCTCCACCTCAACCTGTTCATCCACAGCCGCGGCCATCACGAGGCATCTTGGCGGCATCCCGAATCCTCGCCGCTGCCGCTGACCGACATCCGCTACTACCAGGATTTGGCGCAGCGCGCCGAGGCGGCGAAGTTCGACTCGATCTTCCTCGCCGACCAACTCGCGCTCGGCGGCGACGTGGCGCAGGCGGCGCGCACCTGGCTCGAGCCGATCACCGTGCTCGCGGCGCTGGCGGTCGCGACGCAGCGGATCGGGCTCATCGCGACGTGCTCGACGACCTATACCGAGCCGTTCAACCTGGCGCGCCAGTTCGCCTCGATCGATCACATTAGCAACGGCCGCGCGGCGTGGAACATCGTCACCTCGTGGCTCGCCGCGGCGGCGGCCAATTTCGGCGGCGACGGCCAGGTCAGCCATGCCGACCGCTACGCCCGCGGCGAAGAGTTCATGAGCGTCGTCAAGGCGCTGTGGGACAGCTGGGCCGCGGATGCGGTGGTCGACGACCGGACGAGCGGAAGCTACGCCAAACCCAACCGCATCAAGCCGATCGACCATCGCGGCGATTTCTACCGGGTGGAAGGGCCGCTCAACCTGCCGCGCTGCCCGCAGGGAAGACCGGTTCTGGTGCAGGCTGGATCGTCCGATACCGGCCGCCGCTTCGCCGCGCGCCATGCCGAGGCGGTGTTCACCGCCCATATGGCGAAGCCGACGGCGCAGGAGTTCTACGCCGACCTGAAGCGGCTGGCGGCTGAAGAGGGCCGCGACCCCGACCATGTGCTGATCCTGCCGGGCCTTTCGCCGATGATCGCCGGAACCGAGGCCGAGGCGCAGCTTCTGGCGCGCGAGGTCAACGACCTCACCGACCCCGAGGTCGGCCGCAAGCGCCTGTCGAACCGGTTCGGCGGGCATGATTTCTCGGGCTTGCCCTTGGATCGGCCGCTATCACCCGAGGATTTTCCGGATCCCGGCTCGGTCGAGGCGGCGCGCAGTCGCACCGAGGTGATCCTCAACCTGGTGCGGCGCGACAAGCCGACCCTGCGGCAGCTGCTCGGCTACCTCGCCGGCGCGCGCGGCCATTTCGTCACCGCCGGGACGCCCGAGCAGATCGCCGATCTGATCGAGGACTGGTTTGCCGACGGCGCGGCCGACGGCTTCAACGTCATGCCGCCCTTGCTGCCGGTGCAGCTCGACGTGTTCAGCACCGAGGTCATTCCGATCCTGCGGCGGCGCCGCCTCTTCCGCACCGAGTACTCCGGCACGACGCTACGCGAGCATTACGGATTGCCCTGGCCCAAGAGCGCCTTCGACGCGCCAGCCAAGGACACCGCGCTGCAAGAGTCCTGATCCGCCCCCCCGGCAGGGCCGCCTTCAACATTTCGGGGTGGGGGATGGCGACGCCCTCCGGCTCGCGAATGCCCGCTGTCGCCCGCGACAAATCCGACAACTCGCCGGCGCCATGGATTTCGGGGTGACTCGCCGGGATTTACTCGATCAGGGTCGCCCCGAGCACAGGATGCCGACGATAAAGATCGGCACATCCGAGGGGTCGCCGAACCCGCGTAGCCGCTGGAGCAACTGCGGGGTGAAGACCTGCGCGGTGCGCTCGAATTTCTCCGCCGTCTCTGCCTCGTCGTAGTCGACGGTTCGGCGCTTGAACGTATTGCCGGCGAGCAAATAGCCGAACGATCGCTCGCGCTGCCCCAGATCCCCATAACGGGATCCAATTCATTACAAATGGCGTAATTACTCATACCGCTAATAACACTAATGATGTACCACCCTCGCTCGATAGGGGATCGACTTTTTAGCTATCCTATTTGGCTACCACCAGGTCATGGGAAACACTACATTTCCCTTACAATAGACACCTCCTTAACTTACCGATACCTGTTTATGGGGCTCCAGTTTT
>Ga0182024_10011321_pt1 | contig 17942 bp, 20 predicted proteins | sample P32metaG_FD_120480 | JGI IMG/M metagenome (GOLD analysis project Ga0182024, IMG submission 120480) | Permafrost microbial communities from Stordalen Mire, Sweden - P3-2 metaG (Illumina Assembly) | ecosystem: Environmental > Terrestrial > Soil > Wetlands > Permafrost | place: Sweden: Stordalen... | reverse complement strand
ATCATCCCGACCAGAAGGCCCGTTTGCTAGCCGATTACGAAGGACTCGCCGCCACGGCGACGGACGAGATCGTGCGATGGGCTTCGCCCATCATCTGGATGCGCCGAACCCTGGGCGAGGACTACACGATGTCGGACTACCAAATGGAGGCCGGCGACAAGGTCCTGCTCTTCTACAATTCAGCCAATCGTGACGAAGAGGTCTTCAACGAGCCGTACGTCTTCGACGTCGGGCGCACGCCCAACGAACACTACGGATTCGGGGCCCCGGGAGCGCACTTCTGTTTGGGGGCGCACTTAGCGCGCCGCGAGATCAATGTGATGTGGCGTGAACTCTTGAGCCGCACGCCGAACATCCATTACGTCGGAGAGCCGTCGCGGTTGGCTTCGAGTTTCGTCAACGGAATCAAACATCTCTCGTACGAGTTTTAACTGGCCACCTACGTCGCGCTGCGCGCGTCAATCGCTGCAACGAAGGGCTCAAGGACCCCACTCGGTGCCGGGACCGCCTCAGTGTCCACGTAACTTTATCCACCCAGCGTTATATCTTGATACTGGTACCAATCCAGGGCCCGATAGAACTGACCAATCTCGAAATCTGGCCACATTTCATCGAGCACATAAAAATCTGCGTAGATCGATTGAATTGGCAGAAATCCACTCAATCGGCGCCCTCCACCCCATCGCACAATGAGATCGATCCTCGATATGCCCGCCGAGGCAATATTCTCAACGAAATCGCGTCCGGAATCTTCGCCACCGCCGTTTCGCGAAAAGTTTAGATCCCAATTCCAGCCGTAGTTGACGAGAAAATTAACCTTAATTCGACCTTCTCCGAATTTGGTCCGCTGGGTATAGGGAAGCAACTCCTTCGGAAATAATGATGACTTCGTATTTCCCACGACCAACAGTTCAGCATCTTTTGATTCCAACTCTTCTACCGCGTCAACGCACGCTTTCTGGAAGGCTTTGATCTGGGCGGATGGACGCTTGGTGTTGTCAACCGTGAATCCGTAGAAGGTTATTTCGCCGATTCCTAACTCCAAGCATGCTTCGTAAACCTCTAAACCTGGTTGCAGCCCGAAATGATAACCGTCCTGCTTCTCAAGACCTTGATGTTCAGCCCACCGCCGATTGCCGTCAGGAATGATCCCGACGTGTTGAGGAAGTCGCTTGAAACTTGTCATAGTGGGCTCCGCTAGTAGAGATGGGAACAACTACGGATTACGTCTACTCAATTGTCGCCCATTTTTGCAACCGGAGCGAGACTCATTCCTTTGAGTTGCGCGCGGCCACCGCTTCGTCGAAGCACCGTAAAGCCCTGGGACCCCACACGGTACCCGGGCCACCATTCATGGCGATCGTGACGCCTATGGCTTCGGCGACTTGTTGGCGGGTGGCGCCCTGTCGGGCTGCTCCGCGTGTGTGGGCCACGATACAGCCATCGCACTCGCGCGTTACGGCGATGACCATGGCGAGGAGTTCCTTCAGGGCGCCACTCAGTTCGCCGTCGGCCATTGCGGCACTCGACATGTCGGCGAACCCCTTCATCACTTCGGGAATAAGACCTCGTAAATCAATCGCCGGCTGACGCAACTCCTCGCGAATATCATCCATACTTTCCATTAGTACCTCCCCCGCCGAGCGTAGTCAGAATTTCTTCTGTCGAAGGACGTACGTCGCGACCCCTGGCCCGCGCTGGCGCATATTATGACCGGCCGGAGACTATCGCCAAGCCGTACGCCATCCTGGTCGAAAAGCTCAATGCCCCTCAGTACGCCCAGTAGGAAAAAAGAGCAAAGACCGCGGCCCTCCCTGGTCTTACGTGTAAGCGCGAATCCTAGGCCGTAGGGGCACCAGTGGAACGCACCACGCTTCTTCCCCCTCTAGCTTGGAGGTCAATCACAGCGCGTTGGCGGTCGGAGATGCAATGGGCAAGGCCATCGCAACGTTGTCCGGAGTTCATGTAGCACCACTTGGGACCAAGGAAATGAAATGAACCACCACTCGAACTTCATCGTCACTTCTGGCGTGCCCATCTATTTCTGCGGGACACTCGCCGTGACAGCGAGGTCCGAACGAAAACACCAAAAGACCTTTTCGTCAGTATGTACCTAGCGACACCGATCTGTCGAAGCACTCCGCCAAAATCCAACAAACAATTCAACGCAGTCTCAACGGACGGCAAAGCAAGACCCACAGTTTTGTGATACCTGAGGAGAGACCCACCGAGTCTGTTGCGCTGTCTGCTTCCAACTGGCGGGGCTAACGGTTTATTTTCCTCGTGCCGCCCACGCTTCGCGCCGGCCTACGTGGCCTAATTCCCTTGATGCCTGGTGAGAAATCGGTCCAAACGACCGGGCAGAATCCGATCTTGTGGTGGTAGAACTAGGCGCATGAGATTCCTTCAACACTCCACACTGATCGTCGTTCGCGCACACCATCGTCATCGCTTTAAATCAAAGGGAGTTGGTTGGTCGCGCGAGCAGACGCTGTCCACGAGTGATTCGTTTGACAGGAAATTGTGTCTTGACTCACAGTGATCCTCGTGAGTCTTCACGACGTGTGCAGCAATCCCTTCAACACTTTGTCGAGAGTGATGGTTTGACGATCCCGTTGCCGGGACACGGCGAGACCTGGCGTCGATTTGAGGTTCTCGCCTCGGTGGCGGCGGCGGATCTTTCGGTTGGGCGGCTGATTGAGGGCCACGCCGATGCACTGGCCATCCTTGCCGAAGCGGACATGAAACCGTTCGAAGAAAGTACGACGTACGGCGTCTGGGCCGCCCGAACACCAATCGGCGGCACAATGGCTGACGTTGTTCCTGGCGGTTGGCTCCTCAGCGGAAGTAAACCGTTCTGTTCCGGTAGCGGCATTATCGATCGGGCGCTGGTTACCGCGGAGGCGCCTGATGGCTACCGCCTTTTCGACCTTTCGCTGAAGGATCACGTCACAACCGTCCACGAGGATTCCTGGCCCGCGGTAGGCATGGCGGACTCTCAGAGCCACACCCTTGAATTTGGCGGGCCGGTGATTACCGAAAATCAGGCCGTTGGCCCTCCCGGATTCTATACGAATCGGCCGGGATTTTCGTTTGGCGCGTCGGGGGTTGCCGCGTGTTGGTTCGGTGGCGCAGTCGGTCTCGTAGACGCGCTCATAGAGTCGCTTGCTGACGAACCATCTGAGCACGTACTCAGCGACCTGGGACTTGCCGTTGCTCGCCTAGAGGCGATGCGCGAGGTGTTACGCAGCGTCGCTAACGCCATTGACAACGATCCCGAAGACTCTCCTCAGAAAGCGCACTTTCGTGCCCTCCTGGCTCGTCAGGTGGTGCACGATGGTGCTCTAGAGGTCCTCGAACGCGTCGGTTCGGCTGGAGGAGCGCGTCCGCTTTGTCACGATGAGTCGCAGTCGCGTCGCGCGGCCGATCTCTTTGTTTATTTGTCGCAGCACCACGGGGGTTCCGACGCGGCTGAACTAGGAAAACTCGCCAAGGATTCGCGTTTGTGGCGCTGATTGTTGATGAAGAACATCTGGGTCGCTCAGAGGCGTCCTGGTTAAACAGTGGGCATTTCGTCACGTTGCCCCCGCTTGGGCCACTGCGGGCTCGTCGTATCGTCGTGGTGGCACCGCACCCCGATGATGAAGTATTTGGAGCTGGTGGCGTGATTCAACACGCGTTGAACGAACGCATTCCGCTTGCGGTTGTCGCTGTTACCGATGGTGAGGCGTCGCATCCTAAATCCAAGGCAGCCGTGCAATTTGGTCTAGCCGAGAAGCGTCATCGAGAGTCAATTGAGGCTCTTCGTCGACTGGGCTGGAACGATCCTGCAATAACCAGACTTCACCTGCCTGATAGTGACGTTCGAGGACATCAAGAACAACTCCGTGAAACATTGGCGACGTCGCTTGGGCCTGACGACCTTTGCGTCGCGCCCTGGCGGTTCGACGGTCACCCCGATCACGACGTCTGTGGCCAGACCGCTTATGAGAGTTGCCGAGCGACGGGCGCTGCGCTGCTGTCTTACTTCGTGTGGACGTGGCATTGGGCCGATCCAAAGGGTTCTGACATTCCATGGGACCTATGTCGACGATTCAATATGACTCGTCGCGAGCGCGCGCGCAAACGATGGGCGACTGAGGCTTTCGAAACGCAAGTTAGAGCGATCGGTCCCGAAAGCGCTGACGCCGCCATCTTGCCGGAGCCCCTTCTTCGCCGTTTCTGGCGAGCCTTCGAGATCTACGTCGACGAAACAAAAGCAATTCTGTGACCTCTACCGAGCGCCGCTACTTCGAAAAGATGTATGAAAGTTCTCGTGACCCATGGAATTATTCGACGAGTTGGTACGAACGACGCAAGTATGCGCTCACTGCGGCTGCGTTGCCGCGCGATCGGTACTCCAGTGCTTTCGAACCGGGATGTTCCATAGGTGTATTGAGCGAACTACTCGCGGAGCGATGCGATCATTTGTTGGCGACCGACATCATCCCTGCGCCGCTCGAGCGAGCCTCGACACGACTCCATCGATTCCCAGGAGTGATGGTGGAACAACGAGCCATTCCTGAATGGTGGCCCGAACAACGTTTTGATCTTGTCGTTCTGAGCGAATTGGCCTACTACTTCGACGCGGAAAACCTCAGCGACATCGTGCTCAAAATTACTGAGTCGACCGATCAAGGAGCGAACCTCATCGCCGTTCACTGGCGGGGCGAGACCAATTATCCCTTAACGGGCGATCAGGCTCACGAACTCATCGACGGTTACCCGGAGTTCCAACGCCTGGCGCATCACGTTGAAGAGTGCTTCGTGTTGGACGTGTGGGAGCGATTGAAATGAGCAGACCAGAAAATGCGTTGGCTCGGACCCGGGCGCTAGGGGTGGTATTGCCAATACATAACGAGGAAGATCTGTTAGACGCAGCGCTGAATTCACTGCAAGATACCTTTACGTTGATTTGCGGTTGGCGAATTGAATATCAGTTCGTCATCGTGCTCGACTCATGTACCGATACGAGCGCGCAGATCGTGGAGCAGTGGCATCACCGTCGTCGATGGGAAAGCAATTCGCCCGAAGTGACGGTCATTACGTCAGAGAGCCATAATGTCGGCTTCGCTCGCGCTCTCGGCTGTGCGACTTTGCTGGACACTTGGTATCGCCTCAATCCGGCCACCATTTGGATAGCAACGACCGACGCGGACTCGCGCGTTCCGGAGGAATGGCTCAAGGCACAGGTGCTCCAGCATGAATTAGGCGTGGACCTCTGGTGTGGACGGGTCTCGGTAAGTGATTGGTCTTCGCGCCTAGAGGGAACTAGCGAGCAGTGGCAACGCGAGTACGAGGAGGAGGCAGATCCCATTCACGGAACGAGTTTGGGGTGCAACGCGGAAATCTATCTGGCAAGCGGGGGATTTCGTCCGATTGAATCAAGCGAAGATCGCGACCTGTGCCGAAGACTTCAGGCGATGGGCGCCGTGGTCCATTTCGATTCCTCGGTTCCCGTGGTCACCAGCGCGCGACGCAACGCGAGGGCACCGTTAGGTTTTGCGCACGCCCTCGGCGAAGTCGAGGAGAACTTGGGGATGACCGCGTTCGGTTAAGGAAGTTAATTAACTCTGGTCGTCCATAACATCCGAGTCGCGCTTGTCCTGGCCACCCATCGTGTCGGAGTCAGCGTCATCATCGTTCCCAAGGACGTCCGTGTCGAGCTTGTCCTGGCCGCCCATCGTGTCGGAATCAATCTTATCGGTGCCACCCATAACGTCGGAATCGCGCTTGTCTCCGCCGCCCATCAAATCGGCGTCGGACTCATCGGCAACGTCTGGAGTGAATTCATTTTCTGAGTTTTCCACATCTCTCCTTTGTCTGTTCGACGCTTTCGGTCTCTGTTCGACCAAACCCCGAAGTTGGTGCGCCACCATCATGCAAGAGAGCGGTGGCGTTGTCAAGTGGATGGTCGTTCAGGGCGCCACGTGGGTATCTTCGGCCCCGGCAAAGGTCAGTCGGCAACTTTTCGCGACGACGCGAAGCTTCGTCAACCAAATGCGACCACCAACTTTCGCGCACGGGGTGGTGCGAAGAAGAGCGGGCGACTACTTGAGGCCGTCAAGCAAATCGAGCATGTCTTCGGCGTGTTCCTCTTCCATCGCGAGAATTTCCTCCAGCATTCGCCGCGTGGTCGGATCTCCGTCACCCAACCACGTGATGATTTCGGTGTAGGAAGCAATGGCCACCCGTTCTGCGACCAGGTCCTCGCGAATCATCTCTTCCAGCCCGTCCGACGCATCGTATTCGGAGTGACTCCGCTTGGTGAGGGTATTTGGATTGAAGTCCGGCTCGCCTCCTAGTTGGATGATACGGGCGGCGATCATGTCGGCGTGGTTCTCTTCTTCACCGGCGTGCTGGAGGAATTCGTGAGCGGCCGCCTGAGCGTTAATCCCCTGAGCGGTGAAATAGTGGCGCTTGTAACGCAGGACGCAAACAAGTTCGGTAGCCAAGGCCTGGTTGAGCACATAAAGGACTCTCTCTAAGTCCGCGCCGTAGGCGTCGGTAACTGAACCCTTTTCCATGTTCTCTCTAGCATTCGCTCGCAATGTCTTAATGTCGGTCAAGAATTCTTCCATGCTCTCATTATCTCCTCGTTAGAGTCGGCAAAATTACCGACGCTTTGCTGTCCATCCGATTCGCCAGTTTTGTTTTCGCAACCTTCTTTAGCTCTACCGCACTTCCTACCAAACAATTCAGCCAATCATCCTCTCGATGCTTAATCCAGTTCAATTGTGAGTCGCGTGCGTTGTCCGACCCATCTCGTTACGCAAGATGCGATCGAAATCCGACGATGTAATTGTGCCAACCTAAACCAGATGAAAACCACTTTAGACAGTTTCGCGAGGGGCGTATATACGGGCGGCTAGGTCCTCCGATCGCCGACGATGGCTACGCACGTGGTGGAGGGCTCACTCAAGGGCGAGGAACTGGACGATCCTCCCGTGACCTGGGCCAACTCAACATTTCACAGGCGCTCCGCGTTCATGGACCGTTCATCTGGGCGAGACCACGCGGAGCGCTCCCAATTCCGCCGGCAAGATCGTAACGATGTCGAAGAGCCACGTCATCGGACGTCGGACAGACATATCGAATTCGGAGAGCACCGGCGCAAAGTTACGCTTCTGGCATCTCAACGGTGTACCTGAATCGCCGATCATTCCAAGTATGAACGGGTGATACCATTCATCCCAGGACGTCAAGACCTCGCATCCCTCTCGTCTAACAGACCGTTAGAAAGAGTACGGAGACATCTACTTTGTAGAAACGAGGATTACGTGCCCACACCCACACCGACCAAAAAACCATCAACTCGTCGTCGGCCCAAGCGGCAACCAGTTGATGCACGGACCTCGACGAACAGAGTTGCTGACAAGAAAGCACTCGAAGCGCAAGATGGAGATCTCCCTCGGGTCGCGAGTCGCTCGCCGTCAGGAAAACCTGAACAACTCATGATTCTCGTGGGAGCACTCATATTCGGTCTAGTTGGTCTCTTCATACATATTCTGATTGTGGTTTCGGTAGTCCTGATGGCACTCCTTCTGGGCCTACTTGCTTCTGAAGCGAGAAGTCAGGGAGGACATGGCATCGTGTCAGACGTCACGAATGAAGCGAAAGTTGTCATTGGTGAACTCAAGAAGCCCGGACGGGTTGCCTCCGATGACTCGGTTGTGCAGGTCGACGATTCGTCGGGACCAACTGAATAACCGCTCGATTAACAAGACCAACTTTCGTGAGACCGTTTTGGACACCCATCTACTAGAAAGATGTACGTTGAACATCGCCCACTATGACCGATTGGTCGTAATATCAAAGCCGCCCGCCAAACTGGTCGAAAAATTCAACGCCACGCCGAAAGCCAAGTTGGTATAGAGAGCGCAGACCGCACCGCCTTCTCTGGTCTGACGCGCCTGAGAAACATAGCGAACGTCACTCGTTCAAGAGGGGCCCTTCGGCGATTGACCGTTCACAAAGTAGCGTCGTATGCATGTCATCACGGCTGGACCCTTCGTGGTCGGTTCAGGCTAGTTACGAGACCTTTGAAGCCGACCACTGCGTAGACATCTTCTCTCGGCCAAACGGCACGTTCGGCTTTGAGGAGTTTCGTCGAGATCCCGAGGACATGGGTGCATGGACCCCATCAGTTATTTCTCGGCACACGAATATCCGTCGCAGGAAGACGCGATCGTAGCGGCCCGCCGTCTAGTCACGTGGCTTGATTCGGTCCTTCATCGCTGATTTCATCGTGCCGGTGATACGGCGAACACTTCAACAGGAAACTGGTCGTTGCGCCTCACGTGCTGAAGAATTTTTTGAAGCCATGGTGCGACGAAACGTAGCCGTGATCGGAATAAAAACGATGCGCCTCTTGGCGCACGTTGTTACTGGTGAGCTGGACCCGATAGCATCCCCGTTCGATCGCCAAGGCTTCGGCCGCCTCTAAGAGAGCCGCACCGATACCTTGGCTGCGCTTGTCGGCCCGGACGTGCACACTTTCAATTTCGCCACACCAGCCGCCGGTGTGCTGAAAGTGTTGGAAGATCAGGACTTGACAGATGCCGACCACCTCATTGTCCTGCTCGGCGACCAACACGTCACCTCGACGGCTCCTGGTCTCTTCTACCGCCGCCCAATAGGGCGCAGTCTGGTCGGGCCGCTCGGTTTCAGGTCTGGTCGATCCGCCGATGATGAGGTTGACGGCCGCCGTGACGTCGCCGAGAGCGATGGGACGAATGAGCACGGACACGGAGTTATTCGCGCGGATCAATCGGCGTCAGCACTCCCACCGACTCTTCGACCACCTGCGCCGCGTCCAGGCAGAGATCTTCGCGCAAGAGGTTGCCGATAATCTGAGCGCCGGTGGGCAGTCCATTGACTATCCCGGTCGGCACGCAGGCGGCCGGCAGTCCCAAAATATTCGCGGGCAAGGTGAACCGAACCATTTCAATGACCTTCAGGCTCGACTCCGCGTCACTGATGTCAAAGCCCAACTCGAAGGGCGGCTGGGTCCACGTGGGACCGACCACCAAAGGATAGTCGGTCATGAACTGTCGCCACTCACTCGCCACCCGCCAGCGACTCTGATGCATGAGGAACAACGACTCCGTGGTAAAGGGGGGAAACTCCGCGTCCGCCAACTCGATGAACCGCTTGGCGTCATCACCGAGCACCAGCGCCAGCAACGGCGCGATCACGCTCATGCTCATCAGCTGTAATTCGGCCCAGGCCAAGTAGGACTCGAAGAGCATCGGCGGTTCGACCTCTTCAACCTCGTAGCCGGCCTCTTCGAGCGCCCGCCCGGCCACCCGAACGCCTTCGGCGATAGCGGGGTCGGTCGTGCCGCCCGAGGGCGACGGCACTAGGGCGACGCGACGCGCGACGTCGGGTCCGCGCAAGGGCGCGTCGATGGATTGGGGATCTCGTCGGTGCGCTCCCATGATGATTTCGAGTCCCCGGCGCACGTCTTTGACGTGACGGGCCAGCACGCCCTGGGCCAACATGATTTGCTCGTTGATGGCTTGGTCGATGACGGCGCTGGGATTGCGGTCGGGCACTCGTCCCCGCGAAGGCTTGATCGACGCAATGCCACAGGCATAAGCCGGACTGCGCAGCGAACCGCCAATGTCGTTACCCAATCCAATGGGGCTCATGCCCGAGGCAATGGCCGCCGCTTCACCACCCGAGGAACCGCCCGCGCTAAGCCCGTGACGCCACGGGTTGTGGGTGGCGCCGTACAGGGCCGACTCGGTGTTCATGCGAAGTCCTAGATCAGGCATGTTGGTGCGCGCCAGCGCCACGGCGCCGGCGGCGCGCATGCGCTCGACGGTGGGAGCGTCCTCGCTCGCCATGAAGTCCTTCAGCGCGACCGCTCCCTGGGTGGTGGCGTAGCCGGCGACGTCGATGTTGGTCTTGATGGTGAACGGCACGCCTTGCAGCGGACCCAAGGGTCCACCGGCCCGCACCGCTGCGTCAGCGGCGTCAGCCTCTCGACGCACTTCATCGGGTCGAACTTCTACCACCGCGTTCACGAGAGGGTTTACCGATTCAATGCGCTCCAGGTGGGCTTCCACGATCTCACGCGACGTGCGTGCGCCCGTACGAATCATCTCGGCCAGGGAGGTGGCCGATTCCTGCCATAACTCGTTTCCCATCGCACCTCCAGGACTAGTCGCTCCGAAGGTAGTTTGGCACGCCCGCCCTGGCGGCGCGCCAGCTCTTAACCGAAACGACCTTCGATGTAGTTCATGGTGCGCTCGTCATCGGGGTCATTAAAGATCTTCGACGTGGGGCCGAATTCAATGAGTTCACCGGCCCGGTCACTGCCCATCAGCAAGAAGGCACAGTCGTCGGAGACGCGCAACGCCTGTTGCATGTTGTGGGTAACGATCATGATCGTCACTCGGTTCTTCAACTCGCCCATCAGCGATTCGATGGCTTGAGTAGAGATGGGGTCGAGCGACGACGTGGGCTCATCCATCAATAGAATTTCGGGCTCCACGGCGAGCGCGCGGGCGATGCAAAGACGCTGCTGCTCACCACCCGACAGGGTGACGGCGTGGGCCTTGAGTCGGGTCGACACGCTGTCCCACAGGGCCGCCGCCACCAGAGCCGACTCGGCCGCCTCGTCGAGCAAGGCCTTCTTCTTGATGCCGTTGAAACGAAGCCCGGATACCGCGTTGTCGTAGATGGACATGGTCGGGAACGGGTTGGGACGCTGAAAGACCATGCCGATGCGGCTGCGCAGCAGCGTGGTCGGCAAGCTGCCGTGGTAGACGTCGACGTCGCCGAGCTTGATCTCCCCGGTGACCACGGCCCCCTTGGTCAGATCGTGCAAACGATTGAGCGCCCGCAAGAGCGTGGTCTTGCCCGATCCCGAAGGTCCGATGAGCGAGGTGATCCTGTTGGCGGAGACGTCAAAGGTCGCGTCGCGAACCGCGGTGCGACCATTGAAGGTGACGGCGACGTCCTTCAGACTCATCGCCACCTTGTGAGGCGCCGTCTCCTGCGATGTTGCCGTCTTTACGACTGCCACTTCTTCATGCATGTCCAAGGCCTCCATTTACCGTCTCTCTTTTCTCAAGCGCGCGGCCACGAATCGGCTGCCCAAACTTAAAATCATCACCATCACCACGAGCGTCAGGGCAACACCCCACGCGGCCGCCCGCTGACTCGGATACTGGGAGCCCGAGTAATTGTAGGTAAGCAGCGGCAGCGCCGACATTTGCTTCAAAGGGCTCCAGGTCCAGTCACCCGACGCTCCGATGACCAAGAGCAGTGGAGCGGTCTCGCCCATGGCCCGGGCCAACGACAGGAGAATCCCGGTGATCATCCCGGGCAGCGCCGCGGGAATGATCACGCCACGAGTGACCCGTGAACTGCGCGCGCCCAGCGCCAAACCGGCTTCACGAAGGGTGGCGGGAACGCCGCGAAAGGACAACTCACTGGCCTTGGCAATGAGCGGCACCATCAGAACCGCCAAAGCCACGATGCCGGCCAATCCGGAGAAGGTCTTCATGCGAACCACGATGTATTCGTAGGCGAACACGCCCAGCAGAATCGACGGGAGACCAGTCATTATTTCGATGATGGCGCGCAGGAAATTAGCCGCGCGCGACGAGGCTTCAGCTAGGTAGAGGCCCAGCAGCACCGCGATGGGGATGGCTACCAGCCCCGCCAGTGCGTCGATGATCACGGTGCCTTCGATGGCGTTGCCGATCCCGCCGATGGCGTTCTGATCGACCAGACTCGGTTGGGTAGGCAGTGTGTGAAGGAAGGGCCAGCTAATGGATGAGGCCCCTTTTTGGATCAGCGCGAAGATGAGTGATCCGAGCGGTACCAACGCGAGCAGGAACGCCACGACCAGCGTGAAGAGGAACAACTTCGAAACGAGCGTCCGTCGGCCAATCGTTTGCGCCGCCCGCTTTTGGATCTCGGCGCGCCGCTCGAGAATCGGATCGGGGGGAAGGCTGGTGAGCGTGTCGGTCATCGGTGCGCCAGCGCTCGCTTGGTGAGCAGACGGGCCCCGGCGTTGACGGCCGCCGTGATGATCATCAACATCAAGGCCAGCGCCGCCAGGGCACTGCCGGTCGACCCGGTCGCTTCGCCAAATTCCGTGGCGATGGTGGAGGCCAGGGTGGCGCCGGTCGAAAAGAGGGAATGGGGAATCTGGGGATTGGAACCAATCACCATCGCCACGGCAATGGTCTCGCCGAGCGCCCGGCCGGCGCCGAGGGCGATCGCTCCGAGAATGCCGGTGCGCGCACTCGGCAGGACGACCCTGATCAAGACCTGACTTCGGGTGGCGCCAAGTGAGAGACCGCCTTCAATGAGGTCGGTCGGCACCACTGAAATGACGTCGCGCGAAATCGCCACGATGGTCGGAAGGATCATGATGGACAGCACGATGCCAGCCAGCAGGACGCTGAATCCCTCCTGCGGGCCGCTAAACGGCCACTTGCCACCGGTGATGCCGGCCAGAAAAGGATCCAGGGTCTTGTTGAGCCAGGGAATCAAAAAGAACAGTCCCCACAGGCCGTACACCACCGAAGGCACGGCGGCGAGCAGCTCCACCAGCGCCGACGACGTGGCGCGTAGCCGTTGGGGAATCAAGAACAACAGCGCCAGCGCCGAGGCCAGTCCAACCGGCACGGCAATAATCAGGGCGATCACCGTCGTGAGCAACGTGTCGATCAGCAGCGGGAGGGCTCCGTAAGGACCGGTACCGGGAACCCAGGTCTTGCCGGTAACCATGTGGAATCCGAACTCGCGCAGCGCCGGCCACGCGGTGTGCAGCACGCTCCACACGAAGAGGATGATCACCGCGCCAAAGAACAGCGCGGTACCGCGAAGCAAGTACCGGTATGGACGGTCCGAAGTGGCCGAGCGACGAATTCGCTCGGCCACTTCGGATCCCGGAACGCGCGTTTCGGTTTCCACGGTCTTCATCGTTGGTTGGCTATTTCAAACGCTCCGTTGCATACATGGTTAACTCAGACCCAGTGACTGGCCGCTATAGGTCATCAACGACACCTGGTGTTCGGCGAGCATTGCGACGTAGGCCGGCAGCGGCACGTAACCCTGCTGCTGGGCCACGGTCTGTCCGCCTTGCGAGCCGCTCTGCACGCACCAGTCGAGGAACTTGGCGACCAACTTCTCCGAGTTGAGCGACGCCGTGACGCCTCCCAAGGTGCCCAGACCATTCCAGTCTTCACGCACGATGGCCCAGCTGTAGCCGGCAATCGGGTAGTCACCGGCGCCCGTGCCATTGACGACCGAGAAATTCGACACCACTCCGGCTCCAGTTTCACTAGGCGGGGTGGCCGAGAAGGAGGCGGCGTCGGCCGCGATGGTAGTCGGGTTGACCGCCACGTCCTTACCTTTGGCGTTCACGATCAGGGCCGCAGGCAAGGTGTGCTGGAGAAGGATGTACGAGTACTCCACGTAGCCAACGGCTCCCACGGTCTGCTCCACATCAGCAGCCACGCCGGCGTTCTTCTGGCCGCCCAAGCCGTTGCTTGGAACTTCACCCTGGTTGAACGTGGTGTTGGGGTAGACCTCGGTGCCGGAAGACGTCTTGAAATTGGCACCCTGCGTCGCGTTCAGGTAGTTCCCGAAAATGAAGGAGGTACCCGAACCATCGGCCCGGTACACCGGAACGACCGCGAGGTTGGGCAGGGCACAGGTTCGACGGATAACGCGGCCCTTCTTATTCTTGGTCAACTTGGCAATCTTGGGGTTCAAGTGACAGATGGCCGGGTTGTTCCACCTGGTAATCGCGCCGTCGTACATGCCGGCCAAAATCGCCGAGTTCAAGATTACTGGTGTCTTCTTGTACTTCGCGTTGAGTGAGGGCAGGTTGTACATCATGCCCACGCCGCCCAGAACCACCGGGACCTGCACGTAACTGGTCAACGTAGTGGCGGCATTGGTCGCGGTCAGGATCGACGAGTCGAGATTTGTTCCGTTCACGACGGTGCCCATCGGGACGTCCGAGGCGCCTACCGCGTAGGTGCCGGTAACGACGCCTTTCTTTCCGGCCGTGGAGCCGGTTGGCGAGTAGAGCGAAATCGCGCTCGGGGCGTTGGCGCCCGACACCTTGGCCGCCTCGGACATATATACCGGGATGGCCGCGTTAAAGAACGGCTCGTCGAAACTCGATCCGCCCATGGCCGGGTTAAGGCTGGCAGCTCCGTCAGACGACGCAAAGGTCAAGTCACCATTGAGAGTCGCTGAAGCTCCCGCATTGGTGACCGCAAAGCTAGAGAGAAGCCCCAGCGTAGCGATTGCTACACCCAACTTTCCTCGCAGGTTCTTCTTCATTATTGGCTTTCCTCCTAAAGAAAGTGAATCGTGTGCGGCTAAGAGACAATCCACCCGACGGGTGTCGCGTGCGTACCCAGCCAGACAGAACCTAGGAATCCCAAGTGAACGGATGGTGAAGAGAACGAACAGTGAAAGTTAAATGTTGCGAAACTCTAAAAATGCAGTAAAAACATCGCTTTTAGTCGCAACAGCTGTCACGCCAGCCGCAGGTGGTGCAGCGAAAATGGGCGTGCTCGGCTCTGAGTGAGGAGCCGCACTGCGGACACTCGTCGAAGATGGCGAACCGGTTCACGCAGGTGGCGACCTTGGGGTCAGCTGACGCTCCTGGGGCGGACTCGCGGTTGGTCACTTTCCCATTGTGGACCCTGACCCCATCGGCGCGAGTGATACGTATCCTCCTCAGAATTTCCAGCAAATTGACCTAAAGTGTGGTCGAGAAACAATCGCGGATGAGGCAGGTTCGATGCGCATAGGGGTCTTGACGGCCGGTGGTGACGCCCCGGGACTAAACGCGGCCATCCGCAGCATTGGCCACATGGCCTTTCGCGACGGGCACGAACTCATCGGCATCGAGAATGGCTGGGCCGGACTGGCTAATGAATTCACCGGACGTGAATTGACGCCTAACGATCTGAACGGCATCGTGGGCCAGGGCGGCACCCTGTTGGGCACCACCCGTTACGACCTCGACAGCCCCGCGGGCGGGCGGCTCCACGTGCTCAAAACCATCGACGAGCACCTCGACGCGCTGGTGGCCATAGGTGGCGACGGTACCCAGCGGATCTCCTACTGGCTGGCCGAGCGCGGGGCCCCGGTAGTAGGGGTGCCCAAGACCCTGGACAACGACCTGGTCGGCACCGACTACTGCATTGGCTTCGACACCGCGGTAAGCATCGTGGCCGAATCCTTGGACCGGCTATACACCACGGCCGCCTCCCACCATCGGGTCATGATCGTCGAAACCATGGGCCGCGCTACCGGTTGGGTCGCCGCCATGGGCGGTCTGGCCGGCGGAGCGGACCTCATCGTGATCCCCGAGTTTCCCATGACCATGGACGAGATCATTTCCCACCTGGTCAAGCGGCGCAGTTCCAGCAGCGCCTTTTCCATTGTGGTCGTGGCGGAGGGTATCGATCTGGGTACCGTGGGCGGCGTGGAGTCCAGCGGGTTATCCAACGACGGCATCGGCGGCGTGCGATTGGCGACCCGAGGCGTGGGCCACTTCGTCGCGTCGAAAATTGATGAATACGGCGGCTTCGAAGTGCGCACCACGGTGCTCGGGCACCTTCAGCGCGGCGGCAGCCCCACCGCGTACGACCGAATTTGGGCCACCCGGGTGGGTGCCTGCGCCTACGACGCGGTCGTGGCGGCCAAGTTCGGCGTGATTCCTCTGGTACGAGGTAACGAAGTCACCCTGGAACCGCTTTCGGTGGTCGCGACCGGACAGCGCCACGTACCGCGCGAACTCTACGAACTCTGCGCCGCGTTTTTTTAGGCGTTCAGTTGACCTAACCGGTAATGGATGCGGCAGAGCACTTGGTAGTGCACCACACCTTCGTGCACATTGCCAAAGAAGAACTGGTCCCCTTCGCGGGCCACTTCCCCATTGACCACGCGGGCATTGCATCGGCCCTTGCGGCCGCACCAACACGATGAGGTGAGCGGAAGCTCGTGGGCCCAGTCGGCAATGGAAAAGAGTCGAGCGGAGCCGGGAAAAATGTTGAGCAGGAAATCGGCCGAGAGACCAAAGGCGTGCACGTCAATTCCGTGATCGTCCACCAACCGTGCCAGCGCGTCGATCTGGGCCACGCTGGCGAACTGCACCTCGTCAATCACTAGAATTTTGACGCCGTCACGGAAAAGCTGCTCGATAGGTCCGTCGAGATCACTTTGAGGCGCAACGGCCTCGGCCTGCGCTTCGATGCCGATACGACTGGTGACCATGCCCTCGGCGCTGCGGTCGCCGAACGTCCATAGGGCAACGTCACTGCGGCCTTCACGCAGCTGCCAGCACAGCTGGAGGGCCAACGTCGACTTGCCCGCCGCCATGGTGCCGTATGTAAAAGTCAGTTCCGCCATTGGACTCTCGGATCACCTCGCGAAGAGTAACGCTACTGCCGGGCGTCGTGTCTGGGTAGATTGGGCGCGTGAACCTCAACGTACGCGCCATCGCCTTCATCCGAAACGAACGCAACGAAGCCCTCGACGACAACTGGGACGACGTCGTGAGTACCGTCGAACTGGCCCAGGACGTGCCCAGTGAATCACTGCTTGGTCTGGCCGATTTCTCTCACGTGGAGATTGTCTTTTTTGCCGACTGGGCCGAGGACGTGCCGCCCGGTCCCTGGCACCGACGCCCTCGGGGCAACGAAGAGTGGCCCGACGTGGGAGTCTTTGCGCAGCGCAACAAGGACCGTCCCAATTGCATTCTCTTGACCACTGTGGCCATCGACGAGATCCGCGAACGGTCCTTCACGGTACGCGGGCTCGACGGAATTGACGGCACGCCGGTGCTGGATATCAAGCCAGTTTTTCGCTGGAGTGTGCCCAAGGGCGAACTTCGCGTGGCTCCGTGGAGTGAAGCCCTGGGCGAAGACTATTTCTAGTCGCCGAGTCGGCATCTTGGCCACGCGGAGTGAATTGGCAACGGTTTCGAGAGTAGTTTAGGCCCACTATGTCCGATACCACGTCGCGCCCGATCACGATCGAGCTCACCAACGTGACCGTTCGATTCGGTGGATTGTTAGCGCTCAACGAAGTCTCCTTCCGGGTCTACGAGAACGAAATTGTCGGACTCATCGGCCCCAACGGAGCCGGCAAGACGACCGCCTTTAACGTGGCCTGCGGCTTCCAAAAGCCCACCTCGGGGTCGGTCTCATTCCCCGCGTCGGGACACGGAGCGCTGAAGCCCTGCCAACTCGCCAAAGCCGGCGTCGCCCGGACCTTGCAGGGAGTAGGACTCTTCCCCCATCTCAGCGTCTTGGAGAACGTGATGGCCGGCGCGCAGAGTCGTTTTGGCGACGGAATTTTGGTGTCGGTCTTGGGTCTGCCGAAGGGACTGCGAATCGAAAGGTCCCTGCGCGAAGAGGCACTCGGCCAACTCGAAGCACTAGGCATATCCAAGTTCGCGGGGGCGCTGCCCGGGGGAATTCCTTACGGCATCGCCAAAAAGGTGTCACTCGCCCGGGCCCTGATGGCCCATCCGACCTTGCTGATGCTGGATGAACCGGCGTCCGGCCTCGACGAGAGCGAATTGGAGGAGTTCGCCCACCTCATCACCGAACTGCGAGCCTCCATGAGCGTGCTCTTGGTCGAGCACAACATGGACTTTGTCATGCCTTTGGTCCACCAACTCATCGTGCTTAATTTCGGCCAGGTCATCGCCACGGGCGCACCCAGTGACATCAGCAATGATCCCGACGTGCTGGCCGCCTACTTGGGTGTCGACTGATGCTCCGCATCGAAAATCTCTGCGTTAACTACGGCGCCGTTAAGGCGCTACGCGACGTAAGCCTGGAGGCTTCTCCCGGACAGGTGACCGCCGTGCTCGGCGCCAACGGGGCCGGCAAGACGACATT
>Ga0182024_10011320_pt1 | contig 17943 bp, 14 predicted proteins | sample P32metaG_FD_120480 | JGI IMG/M metagenome (GOLD analysis project Ga0182024, IMG submission 120480) | Permafrost microbial communities from Stordalen Mire, Sweden - P3-2 metaG (Illumina Assembly) | ecosystem: Environmental > Terrestrial > Soil > Wetlands > Permafrost | place: Sweden: Stordalen... | reverse complement strand
CTGACAAGGACTCCTTCGCGGGTGTTTACACAGGGGACGACAGCCAATCTTTTTCGCCGACAACAAATCCTTACAGCACGGTCGATATTTTCTTACGCGAGCAAGTGGCGAGTTTGAGCGAAACGCACGTTTTCTCTCCGAGCATTCTCAATAAGGCAACTTTCGGGTTTTCCCGCGGGGCGTTCTATTTCAATAGCGGAGTCATCGGCACGGCCTCCTCGGTGACTGGCGCGTGGGTCAATACGACTGGCGTAGACGTACCCGGAGCCGTGGTGATCGGCGGAGGCACCACGCTCAACGGGGCCTCTGCCCTCACGAACGGAGGCACGAACGCCGGAAGCAATCTCACAGCGGTGCGCAATCTCTTCACGGGCGCCGACCAGGTCAGCATCACCCACGGCAAGCACCTGATTAGTTTCGGTGTCTGGTTCGAGCGCGTGCAGGCCAATGACGCTTTGATCCAGGATCAATACGGACAAGCATCGTTCAACAACCTGCAAACGTTCCTCCAAGGCGCGATCAGCACGTACACCTTTGCCTCGGCCTCCACGCCGCTGTCATGGCGCTCGCTGGAGGGCGCATTTTACGCGGAGGACGCCATTAAACTGACGCCGAGCCTGGAACTGAGTCTCGGTTTCCGGGAGGAATTCACCGATGGCTGGAACGAGGCGTACGGCCGCGCCTCAAATTATTTATTTACAAATGGAGTGATCAATACCAACCCGACCGTCGGCGGTTCCGCTCTGACGCTGAGCAAACCGAGTTTCTTCCCCGCGCCGAGAGCAGGGATCGCCTGGTCGCCATTCGGCTCGAAGAAAACGGTGATCCGCGCCGGGGCCGGCATGTATTACGCGCTGATTGACAATCTCAGCTACCGACTGGATCAGAATGGCCCGTTCAATACCGGGGAGGCCTCCAAGAGCGCAACAGTTTGCGAGATCGAGCAGATCGCCGGATGCCCAGCGCTTCCCGCACCAAAGGTGATTCCCAGCGGCGTGCAGCCTAATCTCCAAACGCCCACGGTGATTTCCTACGATCTGAAAATTGAGCAACAGATCTTGCCAAAAACGACCCTGACCGTGGGCTACATCGGCTCACACGGGTATCACGAAATTCTTTCGATTGACGCCAACGTGCCGAGCAACGTCGTAATTTGCCCGGCATCGCCGTGCCCGGCAAATTACCCTGCAGGGGCATATTTCTATTACGCCAGCCTGGCTGCGCCTCTCACCGGGACTCCGGGGCTGGCCAACCCCGCGGTGGCGAACACCACGCATTGGTTTTCGGAAGGCGTAAGCTCCTACAACGGTCTCGAAGTGGACGTGAACCACCAATTCAGCCATGGGCTGCAATTTCGCGGGGTCTACACGTACTCGAAAGCCCTCGACGATGGCGACAGCATGAACACCAGTGTCGCGACGAATTCACCGGCGTTCGCCTCGAATCCACTGAACCCGCTACAGGCGGATTACGGCCGCGCTTCCTTCGATGTCCGGAACGCCGCAGTCATCAACGCCACGTACGATCTGCCCTTCGGCCGCAAGAATGCTTCGGGCGACAGGACCTGGTTGAACACGGTGATCGGCAGCTGGCAGCTCAGCGGAATTGAAACGCTCGTGTCCGGATTGCCTTTTACCCCACAACTTTCCTACAATCCGTCGAATGACGGCGACTCGCGCAATCCTGTCCGCCCATCCTTGAATCCGGCGTTTACGGGCTCAATTGTTCAGGGCGGTCCAAACCAATATTTCAACCCGAACGCGTTCATTCAGCCTCTAGCGAATACGTACGGAAACGCGCCGCGCAATTTCCTGCAAGGTCCAGGCCTCGCGACAACCGATTTCTCTGTGTCAAAGAGGTTTCTGTTCACGGAGCGGATCAATCTTCAGTTCCGGGGCGAGCTGTTCAACATTTTCAATCGCACCAACTTCAACAATCCAAACCCCGTCGTCTTCACTTCCGCGACGACGGTGCTGCCTTCCGCCACGGCAGGAGTCATAACCTCGACTTCCACCACTTCCCGGCAGGTTCAATTCGGGTTAAAGCTGCTGTGGTGAAAGGCAAATGTTGAGGGCTGGACCGAGTTTCCCTTAGGCCTGGGAATCCCGGCATCGCCGGTGTCCGGATGACGGGCGATGCCGGGACATTTGTCTGGTAGAATGAGTTTTCTTCAGAGGCGCGGTCGCCAAGTGGTAAGGCAAAGGTCTGCAAAACCTTTATCGGCGGTTCGATCCCGCCCCGCGCCTCCATGCCTTCCCAGTAGCGCAGACTTGTTACCCTGAAGAAACTGAAGGGCGGTCTGTGGGTTTCCGCAAATCAATCGTGAATTGAAGCGCAAGGAAAAAGATCAGCAGACCAGGGTGGATCCGTTCCGAATTCGCAAGAATAATGGAAACCCACAGGATGCCCTTCGGTTTCCTCAGGGTAAAAAGCCCGCGCTACTTAAACCAAATTATCAGCGATGGCTTTGCCAACCACTTGCGTAGTGGCTTTGCCGCCGACGTCGGGCGTCAGGTATTCGGGCTTGGTGAGAACCTCTTCGATGGCGCGTTCGATGGCGGCGGACGCTTCAGTTTCGCCGAAATGGGCCAGCATCATGGCACCGGACCAAATTTGGCCGATGGGATTGGCGATGCCTTTTCCGGCGATATCCGGAGCGGAACCGTGCACGGGCTCGAACATGGACGGGTACTTTTTCGGTGGATTCAGATTCGCGCCTGCAGCGATGCCGATCGATCCCACCACCGCGGGGCCCAGGTCGGAAAGGATGTCGCCAAACAGGTTCGATCCCACGACGACGTCAAACATTTGCGGGCGGCGCACGAAATGGGCGGTGAGAATGTCAATGTGAAATTGATCGGTGCGGACGTCGGGAAATTGTGCGGACATGGCGGCAAAGCGTTCGTCCCAGTACGGCATGGTATGGATGATACCGTTTGATTTTGTGGCGCTGGTCACGTGCGATTTGCGTTTTCGCGCGAGCTCGAACGCGTAGCGCATGATGCGGTCCACGCCGCGGCGGGTGAAGATGGTCTGCTGCATGGCCATCTCCTCGTCGGTGCCGTTGTAAATTCGCCCGCCGATGTTGGAGTACTCGCCTTCGACGTTTTCACGCACCACGCAGAAATCGATCTCGCCCGGCTTCGCGTTCTTCAGCGGAGAGTCGACGCCTTTCAGCATGCGCACGGGGCGCAGGTTTACGTATTGCTCGAAGGTGCGACGGATCGGTATGAGCAGTCCCCACAGCGAAATGTGATCCGGGACGCCCGGATAGCCCACCGCTCCCAGAAAAATCGCGTCAAAGGGGCGAAGCTGCGCCAGGCCGTCGTCGGGCATCATTTTTCCCGTCTTGGCGTAGGTTTCGCAGCTCCAGTCAAAATGCGTGAATGAATATTTTATTCCGAAGCGTTTGCCCACGGCTTCGAGGACGCGCAATCCTTCGGGCACGACTTCTTTTCCAATGCCGTCGCCGGGAATTACCGCAATCTTGTAGGTGTTCATCGAAAGGATGCCTGCTCTCCGTTTTTATTTTCTATCCGCTTGCGCATCTTGGTTTTGTAGCGCCAACCTTCAGGTTGGCATTTTAGAATTGACCGGATGCCCGCCTCAAGGCGGGCGCTACATAGACCAAAACCATGCTATTCAATTTTTCCGACTTGCACCTTCCACAATTCCCAGGGCCGCCCGACGGTGGCTTCCACGATGGCCTGAGCTTTGACGGCTTCCCCGGGCGTCAGGTATTTGATGGTGCCAAGCTTCATCCCTTCGGCCTGAACGCGCGCGTTTAACTGTGTGTAAATCGCACGGTACACCACAATCGGAGTCGAGTCCGCTACCGCGACGAATCCGTGGCCGCGGATGAGCGCGACGCCGCTATTGCCCAGCACCTTGGCCAACCCGTCGCCGAGTTTGTTGTCGCGGATCAGCATGTCCGTATCGCCAAAACCTTCCTGCGTGTCAAAGATCGGCGCGCCCAGCCTGAGAAACGCGCTCACGTGATAGACGGGACGCAGAATCGTGCCCGTCACGCTGTAGGGAATAATGTCCGGCGAGTGGCTGTGCACGATGGCCTTCACATCGGGCCGCACGCGATAAATCGCCGCGTGAATATACCGCTCGACGTAGGAGTTGCGCCCGCGTGCGTCCACCGGCTCGCCGTCGCGGTCATATTCCATGATGTCCTTCGACGTGACGAGCGCCGGCGCCATGCTGCGCGCCATCAGGAAATGGCTCGAATCCTTGTCGCTTCGCGCGCTCACATGGCCGAAGCCGTCCAGGACTTCCTGTTGAAACAGAATGCGGTTGGCGTAGACGAGGTCTTCGATCAGCTTGGGATCGTTCGCGAGCGGCGCCGGTCCTTGTGGGCTGGGCTGCGGAGCCGGGCGCGCCGCGGGGAAAACGATCGCGGCGCAAAGTCCCGCGCAGACAGCCACGAGGACTCCAATTCTCAATCTCGACATATTGCTCCCTCCACAGGGTCACGCGGTTCCGTATTTGTCGCCGAATTCTCGACGGGCACCAGATGTTATACGGTTTCGTGAATTGTACCAAGCGGGCGGCGGTTCATTGACTTTGTTTTGGTGGGGCACGCTTCAGCTTGCGGGGTTTCGAGCTGCATAAAATCAAGACCCCACAAGCTAAAGCATGCGCCAATGGGCCTGTAATTATTGGGGGCGAATTTTACTGCACGCGCTGGGGGCGCGATTCGGTGTCGACAAGCGCCTCGAAAATCGCGAGAACGTGGCGGCGGTAATCGACCATGCGGGTGAAAACGTCACGCAACGAAGGGTCGCGCTCGGATTCGCGATGCCACTTGAGCAGCACCGCGGGAGGCACCTCGATATCCCGGCGAAGTTCTTCGGCGGAATGCCCCCGCAGGAAGAGGCCATAAAAGAAAGCCGCCTCGCGCTGTGGGAAGTCGAAGTCGTGCTGGGTTTCGTCCGCGGCGTTCGCGGCGGCCAGCAAGGTCGTGTTGGATACAGTTTGCATCTGTGTATAGAGACAGAAAGGGAAGTTTACCGGAACTTTTCCCGGCGTCAAGTGGCGCGGCCCAGAATATCGCTTACTTTGTTATTGCGCGGATCGCAGGGCTCGTCGCACTGCAATTCGATGCGGTGAGAGTAGCGCAGGCTTCAGCCTGTAGGTCTTGGGCGCGTTGCCGTGGCGAAAACTCACAGGCTGAAGCCTGCGCCACTGAAACCAAAGGCTTTGCAAGTCAATTTTGGCAGGTGTAGAGGCGTACTTCGGCTGAGTGGTCTTGCTGCGAAATTATAGCGAGCTGCCCGGTCTTCCAGGCTGGCGGGAGGACCGCACATATTCCCGCAGCGCGGAGACGTTCGGGCCGTAGGCCCCGATCCGGGCAGCGTCGACCGGCAGGCCCAGCCGCTCCGCCGCTTCCATGTTGATCCCGGCATCGTCGAGTTCGGAGAGGCTAAAGCCCACGGCCGGAAGCACGCGCTTCGTGCCGCTCGGATAGACAGGGCGTGGCGGACGGCGCCTTGCCCACGGCTTGCTTGCGATTGCGAAGAACTGGTGCCAATCGTTCTTGTCCCACATCGCTCGCTCCCGCGTCTCGGGGACCCAGGACGCTCTGACCCACACTTTGTCAGATGCGCCAACTAGCCTTGCGGTCGCTTCCCGTGGCCTGCTGCTAATGCGTCGAGGAATTGCAGTAGCCTGCACTCGGGTATACGACACAAACCGTGTGACGTCTAGAATATCCTGAGGAATGTTTCGGCTGCGTTACGAAAGAGAAATTAACATGTTGTGTGGAATCGCGGGGACCGAATGGGCTCGCTCATTTTGTTCGAACGAATTGGTTTGTCGAGAAGACAAATCGTTTCACGTGGAACAAACCGCCAACCGACTGTGGACATTGCTCTTGCGGCGACTCGGCGATGAGTGACGGCCCCCTTTACCCGCGACGGTGGGCAATCGTCGCGCACGGCTGGTATACTGGCGGCATCTGAGCGCCCTCTGGGGAACCTGTGGAAAACTCGAAACTCGTCATCGTCGTTCACTACCACGAGCTGTGGCTCAAGGGCGGGAATCGCCGCTTCTTCCTGAGCAAGCTGCACGTGGCGCTGAAGCGCGCGCTCGAGGGCCTGCCGGTCGACCGCATTTTGCGGCCCGGCGACCGGCTGCTTGTGGAATTTGGCGAAGGCGCTTCCGCGGAGGAAGCGATCGCGCGGATCGAGCGCGTGTTTGGCGTGGCGTTTTATGCCGTCGCTCGGGTAGTCCCGCGCGCGAACGACGACGACCTCGCCGCACTTGGGCGCGCGGCATGGGAAGAAGTGCGCGGTGAGAAATTTGAGACGTTTGCGGTGCGTGCCAAGCGCAGCGACAAATCGTTTCCGCAAAGCTCCGTCGAAATCGACGTTTCGGTCGGCCAGTATTTGGTGGATCAACTGCGAGCTGCCGGACGAGACGCTCGCGTGAAACTCAACGATCCTGAATTGACTTGCCGGATCGAGATCCCACCCGGCCCGTCGCTGCTGGTGTACGCGCGAAAAATTCCCGGCGCGGGAGGACTTCCGCCCAACACCGCCGGGCGCATGACGTGCCTGCTTTCGGGAGGATTCGATTCCGCCGTCGCCGCGCACAAGATGATGAAGCGCGGCGCGCACTTGAATTTCGTGCACTTCTGGGGCGGCGGCGCGCGGCCGGGCGAGTCTTCGGTACATGTGGCGCGGGAACTGGTGAAGCGTCTCGTGCCGTGGCAATTTTCAGCGAAGCTCTACCTCGTGCCGTTCGAGCCCGTGCAGCGGGAAATTGTGGCGCGCGCGCCGGAGGAATTTCGCATTCTTCTCTATCGCCGGATGATGTTGCGCATCGCCGGGCGCATCGCGCGCTCGCATCGCGCGCTCGGGCTGATCACCGGAGACAGCCTGGCGCAGGTCGCTTCGCAAACGCTGCACAACATGGCCGCCGTCGGCGCTGCCACGCGGATGCCGCTCTACAGACCGCTCGTCGGCGACGACAAAATCGAAATCATGAACGCCGCGCAAAAAATCGGCACGCACGACATCTCCGCTGAACCCTTCCACGACTGCTGCCCCATCTTCCTGCCGCGCAACCCCGCGCTGCACGCCTCCGTCGAGGAACTCGACCGAGCCGAAAGCACGCTGGACATCGAAGCGCTCATCCGCCAGGGAATCGATGCCACGGCAATCGAGCGCTACCGCTACTCCGGCGGGCAAGTTGAAAAAGTGGAATCGTTCAAGTCCGCGACGACGTAATCTCCAACATTTATTGGATCGGCGTCTATACCGCCCCCAACCATTTGACAGGAAAACGCGCGGCAAGGGAGTTGGCCAGGCGCTCGTCTGCGGTAATCAGTTGCGAATTGGTTTGAACAGCAAGAGCAACGTAGAGGCAGTCATAAACGGTTCTTCCATGTGTGGTCGCGATTTGGAACGCATTGTCCAACAATTTCAGCGAAGGAACGGTGGGGAAATCGAATCGCTTCAGGGATGCTAGCGCGGCGTCCGCCGAATCCTTCGGAAAGTTGCCTCGCCGGATCGCCTTCCAGAGCACGCTGGCAAATTCCACCCAAAACAAATCGGGAACAATGATCTGGATTTCATTTCTTCCTGACCGATCCAGCAGGGCAAGGGCTTCGGTCGCAAGCGTTTCCATTTTTTCCGGCAAGAACCATTTTACAGCGACGCTGGCATCCAGCACGATCAGGCTCACCGCTCGCGGTCCTCACGGATCATTTCTTCCGACGAGGGAAACGTCCGGCCAGAGGCCACCTCTTTCTCTCGCAATCGAATGATCTTGTCGACCAAGTCTTGCCTGGCCTTCAACACCTGCTCCGTCGGGACGTTTTCCTCGAGCAGAGACAGAACCTCAGCGGCGATGGAACGGCGGCGGGCCTTGGCGCGGCTACGGAGCGCTTCGTAAAGGTCGTCGGGAACATTTTCGACGTATAGGGTTGCCATAGGACTCTCCTAGGAAAAGTATAGGTTATCCCTAGACCAAAGGCAACCTTAAAAAATAAAACCGGGGAGCCTGGAGGCTCCCCGGTTTCGGCGCTGCAACCTTTCGGATTGTGACTGGCGAGCCGATCAGAACGACGGCGGCCCGTTTAGAACTGGAACGTGTAGCCGAGCGACAGGGACTGGAGCCCGACTTTCACGGTGCTGTTATCGTATTCGCCGGCGAGCAGGTTGCTCTGGCCGACCTGCTGTTCGGATGTGGGATCGTACGTGTAGGCGATTTCAAATCGCGAGCGGCCGGCGTGGTAGGCGAAACCAGTGGAAAGCTGGTTCGTCATGATGGCCGCGGTCATCGGCGTGAGCGTTCCATCCGGCACGGGGCTGTTCCCGTGCGCGTAACCGAACCGGAGCGAAGTGCTCTCCGTCAGCATGCGCTCGACGCCGCCGTGGAATGAGTATTGATCTTTCCAGTTCAGGGGAACGCCGTCGACAAGCGTCGAGGAGCCTGCCACGCTATTGATCACGGGATTCGTGCCATTGGTCAGAGTGACCGGCAAATTGACGAACGCGTTGCTCCAATTCACCCAATCCGCCTGGAAAGCAAGAGTCCAGCGCGGGTTGACGTGCCAGGCGACATCGGCATTCACCGACTGTGGCAGGATATTTTTCACCGACGCGTTATAAGCAAAAGTGGACGGAGCGGAAACCTCCAACGCATTAAACAGCGCGCTGGCATCGCCGGAAGCCAGGCCGTTTGTGACGATGACGGTGTGTGATTTCCACGCGACTCCCAGGTCCAGATTCTTGGTCGGCTCAACCATCACGCCAACGCTCATGTTGTAGCCAGTGCCGTACGTGTGAAGGTCGAGCAGCGTTTTCGTGCCCGCGAGCGCCGGCTGGCTCTGAAAGATGTAGGGCGCTTGAAGCGTGTTTGAATTGTAGTCCGCGCCGGCAGTCACTCCGACAGACAGCTTGTGGCTGAATGCATAGCTCAGCCCGGCCATCGCGCGGCCCGCCAGGATCGCCGATTTATTTTCCTGCATGCCGTACGTCACTCCTGCAAATCCCGGGGCGTCCACGTAGTGCCAATCCGACACCGACACCAGGTCAGGCGCAAATCCGACGCCGAAGCTAAAACGCGACTTGCCGATCGGCATGCCAAACGCGCCATAGGGAATGACGCCCGGCGACGTGGTCATCGGGGAGTTGGTGTTCACAGAATCGCTGAAAGAGCCGCGCGCAAACACTGCGGACATGCTCAGATCGAGAGTGGGGCTGCTGAGATACGTCAATCCCGCCGGGTTGGTGGTAAGAGCGCCGATGGCATCCGAGGTGGAAGGCACATAAACGCCGCCGAGGGCCGCCGACCGCGTGCTTGCCGAACTCCAGTAGAAATCCTGCGCCGAGGCTGTAACTGCAAAGAATGCGAATGCAATGATCAAAAGGGAAAGGGGTCTGCGGAACCTCATAATTGTCTCGCTCCTTATTTTGGTTTAAGAAACTATGGTGCGACTGCAATTTCCGGCTGGCGGAAAGCCAGCGGTTCGGAATTCGTTTTGGAAGCGATCAGCGCTTCGACGCAGGGCAAATCGAGAGCGTGCGGGGCGTCGCTGCGCAACATTTGAAAAACTTTCTCGAGTGGAATCCCGTCGCGGTAGGGCCGCTTGGCATGGAGCGCATCGAAAATATCCGCCACCGCCAAAATTCGCGCAAAGCGGGACAGTTGCTCCGATCCCCAGCCGCGCCAGTAGCCGGATCCATCCAGTTTTTCGTGGTGAGCGGCGGCATCCTGGCTGAGCCGGTCGAAACCGGGAATTTTTTTGAGAATTTCAAGAGTGTAGTACGGGTGGGCTTTGACGGAAGTCCATTCCTCATTCGTGAGCTTGCCGGGTTTCTCAAGGATCGCGTTGGAAACGCTCAATTTGCCGATATCGTGCAACAGCGCGGCTCGCCGCAGCTGCTTCAGGCTCTTGGGGCTCATCCCAAACCACTGCCCGATCTCCACGGCCGCGTCAGCAACACCGCTCGAATGGCGATAGGTGAATGGAGACTTGGCGTCGATCACTTCCGCGAACGCCACGCAGATTTTGTCGACCGAGTCCTCGGTTGCAGTCATCCGCCGGTATTCCGGCTCCAGCGAGGCAACCTTCCGGACCAGGTCTTTGTCGTCCAGGCCATTCCACAACGCGCCTGACTTTGACAGGGAAGCGGCGGCCTTCACCAGATCGGGGTCGAACCAGCGGCCGCTCCGTTTCTGCGCGGCCTCCATCGCGGCGCCCGCTCCGCGGGTAGTGAAGAAAACGTCCAACGTCTGCGAGAGATTTGCGATTCTTGAGAATACGGGAATTTCGTTCTTGCGAAGCCCGTCGGGATAGCCACGCCCGTTCCAGTGCTCGTCGAGATTGTAAATACCGGCGGAAACGGCGTCAGAAAATCCCAGCTGTTTGGCGATGTAGGATCCGCGTTCGCAGCGAATCTTTACCAGCGTGCAGGAATCCTGTTGCTGGGTCGCCGCAACCTGGAAGAGCCTTTGCATGCGTTGAAGGAACGGCATGCCGGTAGCGACATGCGTCACCGCATAGTGCAGACTTTCCCAGCCTACGCGAGTCCAATCCGTTGTCTTGACGTCGCCCTTCGCTCGAATTTCATCCGCATTTAGAATGTGGAACAGGCGGGAGGCGTTGCTGCTGCATCCCGCATCCTTGAGCAGGAGCGCATAATAGAGATCGGCCTGCTCCTCTACACTCATGCCGATTTGCTGCGCAAGGCGCATCCCAATCATGCAGGCTCGAACGGAATGCCCCATGGGTTGACCTTCGGTCAGGTCCAGAGCGTAGGAAAGCGCGGAGATGATTTCGGACAGCCGGATCGAGGAGGGCGCCTCAGTGCGTTCGACGCCGGAAAGCGGCGTTGGTTGTCGTTCATTAGAGTTCAAAGGTGCCATGTGTCTCCTTTAATCCGTGCCAAACAACGGGTGTCCAGTTTTCCATTTCAAAACAATGGTCGTTCCCGTATTAGAATTCTACGAAGAGGGGATTTTCTTTCCTATGGAACTGGGGTAACACGGGAGGGTAAGGAAGTACTACAGTCAAGTAAATGAAAACACATGTCTTACAGTGTTATAATCTAGTCACGCCCAAACATTGTGACGGTCGTCACAAGCTGCTTGCGGCGGAGAACAGTTTCCCGAAGGCTTGCAGGGAGCAAGAGGCTACAAGAAAACGGGGACCCCATCAATGCGGGGTCCCCGATTCTACGCTCAAATTGCTGATTTCTGTGCAGCGATTACCAGCGGCGGTCTCCGCCGCCACCGCCGCCGCGATCTCCGCGGTCGCGGTCCCTGCCTCCGCCACCGCCGCCTCGGCCACCCCCACCGCCCGGCCGTCCCCCGCCTCCGCCGCCATAGCCGCCACGGCCACCGCCGCCGCCCCCCGGCCGGCCGCCGCCACCACCGCCTCCCTCACGAGGCGGACGAGCTTCATTGACGACAATGTTGCGGCCCATGAAATCGTGGCCGTTCAGTCCCTGGATGGCGCGCTCGGCTTCCTCGTCGCTATTGACCTCGACAAATCCGAACCCGCGTGGTTGACCCGAGAAACGGTCGCGCACCAGGGTGACATTCGCCGCGGTGACTCCCGTCTGCGTGAATAAAGCGCTGAGCTGCTCTTCCGTAGCCTGAAACGGCAGATTGCCGACGTAAAGTTTCTTCAATGCGAGACTCCTTCTGGCCGTGGCAATGCGGACCCACGGAACCGGGGACTGAAGAAGGCAGGGTCGAGATCGGGGGGCTTGGGCCGGGACCCAGAACAAACCGACAAGAGACGCGCTTCAGTTCCGGGCGAATCTTGCTCTAAATTTGAACGTCCGTCAACAGAAAGATTAGAGTATAACTACTTGATAATTATAAAGACTTTCATCTGCCGCGGAACGATACGTGCCCCGCGAAATTCGCGTCTTTTGATGATAGGATTCGGGATTCTTGTTCGGAGAAATGAGGCCCATGCGCGGCTTGATGATGGATTTTCCGCTGACCGTTCCGGCGCTGCTGGAACGCGCGGGCGATATATTCGGCAACGTCGAGATCGTCACCCGCCTGCCCGACCGCCGGTTGGCGCGGTCCACCTGGGGACGACTTTACCGCCGCTCACGCCGCCTGGCGAACGCGCTCACCGGCCTTGGCCTGCGGCGGGGAGACCGCGTGGCCACTCTCCTGTGGAATCAGTCCCAACACATGGAGGCTTATTTCGGCGTTCCCATTGCGGGCGGTGTGCTGCACACGCTGAACCTGCGCCTGCATCCGGATGAAATTGCCTTCATTGCGAACCATGCGGGCGACCGCTTTCTGATCGTCGACGACGTGCTGTTGCCCACCTATGAAAAATTCCGCCACCGGGTGAAATTCGACCGCGTGATCGTAGTGCCGTTCGGCGGCGGCGAGACACCGGCCGGGTGCGACGGCTACGAGGAATTGCTTGCGGGCGCGAGCGAAGAGTTCACCTATCCGCAGCTCGACGAAAACGAAGCGGCGGCGATGTGCTACACCTCGGGCACGACGGGGCGCCCGAAGGGCGTTGTCTATTCTCATCGCGCCATCGTTCTCCACTCCATGAGTTGCTGCGGCGTGGATTCCCTGGGCATTTCAGTTCGCGATACGATTTTGCCGGTTACGTCGCTATTTCACGCAAACGGCTGGGGGATTCCGTTCACGTCGGCCATGGCCGGTACCAAGGTCGTGCTCGCCGGGCAGTACGCGGATGGCGAGGGCCTTCTCGACCTGATGGTGCACGAACGGGTGACCGTGACGACCGGCGTGCCCACGGTATGGTTCGGCGTTCTGCAGGCGCTCGAGAAATTTCCCGGGCGGTGGAAATTCACCTGGCCGGTGCGAATGCATGTGGGAGGCGCGGCGACCTCGGAGGCGTTGATGCGCGGGTTCGACCGGCACGGGATTACCGTCATCTGCTCATGGGGAATGACCGAAACGACTCCGGTGGGGACAAGCTGCCATTTGCGTCCGCAAATGGATGACTGGAGCGAGGACAAAAAATACAAGCAACGCATCAAGCCGGGCGTCGCGGCGGCGCTTCTCGAAGCGCGCATCGTGGGACCCGATGGGGCCGAGGCGCCGCACGACGGCACGAGCGTTGGGGAAATCGAAGTGCGCGGGCCGTGGGTGGCCGCTGCCTACTACGACATGCCGGAAGAGGCTCATAAGTGGTCGCCCGACGGCTGGCTGCGCACCGGCGATATGGGTCAGATCGATGAGTACGGCTACATGAAGCTGGTGGACCGCAGCAAGGACTTGATCAAATCGGGCGGCGAATGGATCAGTTCGGTGGATCTTGAAAACGCGCTGATGGGGCATCCCGCGGTGAAGGAAGCGGCCGTGATCGGCGTGCCACATCCGAAATGGCAGGAGCGCCCCCTCGCCGTCGTCGTGCTGAATGAAGGAGTGAAAGCGGAGGCTGCGGAATTGCGAGAATTTCTGGCAGCGCGATTCGCGAAGTGGCAGTTGCCCGACGCGTTTGTGTTTGCCGAGGAGATTCCGCGCACATCGGTGGGAAAATTCCGCAAGACGTCGCTGCGCGAACAGTTTGAGGATTGGAAATGGGAAAGCTGAATCGGTTTCGATTTATGTAGCTCAGGCACTCCTGCCTGTGCGCTTTTGTAACTCGCGCGCTTCATGACGTAGCGACGATTGCAAAAACCGCACAGGCAGGAGTGCCTGTGCTACTTAAACCTACGTTCGATAGCTGGCGTTGATTTGGACGTATTCCTTGGTGAAATCGCAAGTCCACATGCGCGCAGAGCCGCGCCCGTTGTGCAAATTTACGATGATCGGAACATTTTTTTCGAGCAGGCGGCGGTGCGCGGCGCGCTCGTCGAGCGGCAGCGCGATCGAGTAGGACGCGCCCTTCGGCGGCCCGTACATCTTGATGCCGCCGAGCCAAATCTCGGCATGGTCGGGATTGAACGGCACGCCAGACCGGCCGGCAGCGGCGAGGATGCGTCCCCAGTTGGGATCGGCGCCGGCGATAGCCGTTTTTACGAGCGCGGAAAGGCCAATGGTTTCGGCGACGCGTTTCGCCGCGGCGTCGCTAGGCGCGCCGCGCACTTCAATTTCGACGAGGTGCGTTGCGCCCTCTCCGTCCTCGACAATTCCAATCGCCAGGGTCTTGCACACTTCTTCCAGCGTGGCGACGAATTTCGCGTAGTCCGCGCCGGCGGCTTCGGTGATTTTCTTCGCGCCGCTGGCACCGTTGGCAAGCACCAGCAGAGTATCGTTGGTCGAGCTGTCACCATCCACTGTGATGCAATTGAATGTGCGGCTCAGAACGTCACGCAGCGCGACGTCAAGCACACCCGGTTCGATAGCGGCGTCGGTGACCACGAACGAAAGCATCGTGGCCATGTTGGGGTGGATCATCCCGGCGCCCTTGGCGCATCCGGCGACGTGCACAGTTTTCCCTTCTTTGCTTCCACCGATGCGACAGCTTGCGGCGGCGCGCTTCGGGCGCGTATCCGTGGTCATGATCGCGCGCGTCAGGCCGTCAAAGGCGTGCGAGGAATATGCCAGCGATTTGGCGAGGCCCGGGACGGCTTTCAGGATGCGGTCGACCGGGAGCGGCACGCCGATCACTCCTGTGGAGCAGACGACCACTTGCTTCGCGCCGCAGCCCAGCTGATCGGCAACGCGCTCGGCAGTGGCGCGCGAGGCGACCATGCCGCCCGGCCCGACCGAGCAGTTGGCATTCCCTGAATTGACGATGACGGCGCGCATCGCGCCCGCGGAAGCGCGCACGTGCTCGCGCGAAAGCACGACCGGAGGCGCCTGCACGAGATTTTGTGTGAAGACGGCGGCGGCAGAGGCCGGAGGGTCTGAAACAATCAGCGCGACGTCAAGCGTTCCCGTGTGACCGCGCTTCTTGAGGCCGCAGGAGGCCGAAGCAAAACGAAACCCGCGCGGCAGGGCGCGGGATGGAGGTAACTCGCTCATCTTTTTCCCATCGTGCAAGTTTTTACTTCTTGTTGCCGCCCTAGCGCGAGTAGCACAGGCACTCCTGCCTGTGCGGTTTTGTAAATCGCACGCGCGGGCTACGCTGCCCACTTACAATCGTAAGAACCGCACAGGCAAGAGTGTCTGTGCTACTTAGAATCACGCGACCGAGAGCTCCTTTGCCGATCCGTTGAGGACTGGCAGGAGTTCGCGCTCGGGGCAGACGACCGCGACCGTGGCGATCAGCGTGCACTTGCGCTCCTTGGGACATCCAACGCAATCGCGCTCGACTTTTTCGGGCACGGCTTGCCGCGGGCCTGGCCTGAACCCGTAGCGCGAAAAAAATTCGGGGCGGTGCGTCACGGCAAACAGGCGCGTGATCTTGCGGCGACGCGCCGTGTCCATCGCGGCTTTCATCAGGCGGTCACCGACGTTGCGGCCGTGACCGCGCGCTTCGGGAGCGACTGCGAGCGAACGGATTTCAGCGAGGTCCGGGCCGTATGGTTCGAGCGCCACGCAGCCGAGCACTTTTTCCTCTCCGTTCCGCCTCTCGACGAGCACGAGAAACCGCGCGATGTGGTCACGGATCTCCGCCTCAGTGCGCGGGAGCAGAAGGCCCTCGCCTGCGTAGTGCGCGATCACGCGGTGCACCGCGGCCGCGTCGCTCATTCGAGCCGTGCGCGCCCTCATGATTTTTTCTCCATTGCGGCAAGGCGCTCCTTCGCGGCGGCGATCGCGTCGCGGACGCGCGCGGGCGCTGTGCCACCTTCCACATCGGGACCGGCCAGCGCGGATTCAAGTTTCAACGCGTCGTAAAAATCCGGTCCGAACAGCGGTGAAAACTTTTGCAGCGTCTCGAACGGCAGCGAGGAAAACGGTTTGCCGGCACGCTCGGCCTCGCGGACAATCTGCCCGACAATCTCGTGCGCCTGGCGGAACGGCGCGCCGCGCCGAACGAGATAATGCGCCGCTTCCGTGGCGAGCAGCGCGGGATCGGAGGCTGCGGTGCGCAAGCGCGCTTCGTTCGGGCGGGTGGCCGCGACGGCGCCCGCGGCAATGGTCAGCATGGCGATCGCCTGGTCGTGCGCGGCGAACACGGGTTCCTTGTCTTCCTGCAAATCCCGCTGGTAGCTCGAGGGCAGCCCTTTCAAGATCGTCAGCAGCGTGTGCAGCGACGCGGTGACGCGGCCGGTCTTTCCGCGCAACAGTTCCCACGCGTCGGGATTTTTTTTCTGCGGCATCAGGCTGCTGCCCGTCGAAAACTCGTCAGGCAAAACGATGAAACCGAACTCTTGCGAGGCAAACAAAACGAAATCTTCGGCGAGACGCGAAAGATGCGTCGCGATTACGGCCAGCGCGTAGAGATAATCGAGCGCGAAGTCGCGGTCGCTCGCGGCGTCCAGACTGTTGGCCGTGGGCCGCGCGAAACCAAGTTCGCGCGCGATGGCTCCGCGATCGACATCGAGCGCGCAACCCGCAAGCGCGCCCGAGCCCATCGGGCAGGCGTCCGCCATCGCTTCAGCCGCATCGAGCCGAATCGTGTCGCGGAAAAAGGCCTCCGCATGCGCGAGCAAAAAATGCGAAAACAGGATCGGTTGCGCGTGCTGCATGTGCGTCATGCCGGGCATCGGAATGCCAAGTATCTTTTCAGCTTGGCCCACGAGCGCGGAAATCAAGCGCGCAACGGCCACGCGCATTTCGCCCGCGGACTCCATCACAAACATACGGAAGTCGGTGGCGACGAGCTCGTTGCGGCTGCGGCCCGTGTGGAGCTTGTAGCCGAGAGAGCCGAGATATTCGACGAGCGCGGTCTCGACGAAATGGTGCACGTCCTCGGCGGGCGATCCGCCGAGCCAGGCAAAATCGTTCGCCGAGCGCTCGGCAATTTTGTCGAGCGCGGTCAGCGTGTCCCGCATTTCCTCGACCGAAAGTATTCCGGCTGATTCCAGCGCGCCCGCCCACACCCGGTCGACAGCCAACTCGTAGGGCAGCAGACGCTGGTCAAAGGAAAACGAGCGTTGAAACTGGTAGAACAGTTCGTCGGGCGCGCGGTCAAACCGCCCGCCCCACAATTTTCCCGACGGCTGCTCTTTAGGCGCTGCGGTCACTTTACTTTCGCTTCCTCCGGAATGGTCACCGGCAGCGCAAACAGGTTGATGAAGCCTTCGGCGTCTTTCGGGTTGTATCCCGTCATGGCAAAGCTCGCGAGGCCTTTTCTATAGAGCGAATAAGGCGACACGCGCTTCGTGACGGAAACATTTCCTTTGTAAAGTTTGAGCCCCACGGTTCCGGTCACGCGTTTCTGCGCCTCGGTGAAATACGCGTCGAGCGCTTCGCGCTGCGGCGTGAACCAGGTGCCGTAGTAGACGAGTTCGGCGTAGCGCAGCGAAAGCGTTTCGGAATAGTGCGCCGTCTCGCGGTCCAGGCAAAGCGTTTCGAGTTCGCGGTGCGCGGCGACCAGCAGCGTGCCGCCCGGCGTTTCGTACGCGCCGCGCGACTTGATGCCGACCAGCCGATTTTCAACCAGATCAATGCGCCCGACGCCATGTTCCGCCGCGATCTCGTTCAGCTCATCGAGCAGCGCCACCGCGGAACGTTTCTTGCCGTTCACGGACACCGGCGTCCCGGCGTCGAATCCAATCTCAACGACCGCCGGCTTGTTCGGCGCTTTTTCCGGCGACGCAATCCACTGCCACATCGCTTCCTCGGGCTCGTTCGCGGGATCTTCGAGCACGCCGCCTTCGTGGCTCAAGTGCCAGATATTGCGGTCGCGCGAATAAATGTTCGCCTTGGTCTGCTCGACAGGAACTTTGTGCGCAGTCGCGTAAGCGATGGCGTCCTCTCGCGAGTTGATGGTCCACTCGCGCCACGGCGCGATAATTTTTACTTTCGGCGAGATGGCTTTGTACGCCAGCCCGAAGCGCACGTGGTCGTTGCCCTTGCCAGTGCAGCCATGCGCGACTGCGTCGGCGCCGGTTTTTAGAGCGGTCTCCGCTTGCCTCTTGG
>Ga0182024_10011318_pt1 | contig 17944 bp, 14 predicted proteins | sample P32metaG_FD_120480 | JGI IMG/M metagenome (GOLD analysis project Ga0182024, IMG submission 120480) | Permafrost microbial communities from Stordalen Mire, Sweden - P3-2 metaG (Illumina Assembly) | ecosystem: Environmental > Terrestrial > Soil > Wetlands > Permafrost | place: Sweden: Stordalen... | reverse complement strand
TTCACGGCCTTTGCGCCCGCTGTCGCTGATCGCCGCGACTTCCCCGGCTTAGGCTACCGCAGTTTGGTTTGCGGCGTGGAGCAACGCGACGGGCACCGCCAAGCGGTGCATCTCAACGCGCTCATTCCACGGACGCGTCGCCGGAGATTCGAACGTCGTGACCCGATACGCGACGCGACGACAGAACACGTACACGTTTAGCAATAAACCCTGCACCGTCTCTGCGGACTCGACGCAATCATACAGCACGCGTCCAGGATACAGTTTTAGCGTATCCGTCGCGTATCCGAGATCGAAATCCATCCTCATATCTTGCAACGGGAATCCCGCATCGCTCACCGCGGCGACCACTTGGGGACCATGGAAACCGTCCGGTTGCGACGTGGGTTCATAACAATAGAATCCATGCGCCTCGCAGTCCTCATGCATGTCGATCTGCAAGCGATAACAGCGGTCGTGCAGCGTCGAGATGATCGTACGCGCCTCCGGCGTTTGTCCTCCCCGGTTGAAGCTACGATTGATATCTTTGCCCTCCGCGTTGCATCGCGTGCCGGCGCGATAGCCGGTCGGATTCACGCACGGCCACACATTATACGCGAAGCGCGGATCAAGCAAACCGTCGCGAACAATTGTGAAGAGCGCCCAGGGAGCGGCAGGCTCGTCGCCGTGCATACCCGCAGTCAATGAGACTACGGGTTTTCCCGGCGAGCCGATCTCCGCATACAAAAGCGTGCGATCATTCGCGCACGCTGCCTCATGTAGATCAAATCCCTGTTTTTTCGCCAACCCCTTCCATGCGCGTACGAGCTCATCATACGAAAGAGCTCCTCCCAAAGCCGCCATTGCTCGCCCTCCGAAAAGAACCGTCATGTCAACACAACGTAGACGGAAGTTTTTTCCTTCTCGAGAATACCCCAAGGCGCACGGCAACGCAAGAGGGCCTTACTGCGACCGACTCCTAAGGGTTTGTCAAATTTCTGAGTTCTTTGAGGGCGGTAAGCACGGCCACGCGATGCATCGCGATACGATCCTCCCAGCAGATCGATCCGGCGGACTCAAACGTCATCACCCGCGCAGCGGCGCGGCGGAACATATACACGCTGTACGGCATGCCGGAAAATTGCACGAGATCGTGAGCGGGATCGTAGACGACGCGTCCGGGCTCGCAAGAAAAATGTTCTCTCGCCTCGGGTGCATATCCGAGATCGTAGCAGGAAGAAAACGCTTGGAGCGCATACCCCGCTTCGGTCAGCGCCCCGACGATAGCCGGGCCGAACAGCCTTCCCGGTTGCGTCTTGGGTTCGTAGCAGTAAAAACCGCTCGCTTCGTAATCTTCGTGTAAATCCAGCGAAAGCGCAAAACGCCGATCCCGGTTCGCCGTGATGATCGCACGCGCTTCGGGCGTCGTCCCCCCGCGACCGAAACTGCGGTTGACATCGACTCCTTCGGCGTTGCTTCGCGTTCCGGCTATATAGCCGCTCGGATTGGTACACGGCCACAAGCGATAGCTAAAAGCCGGATCCAGCAGCCCGTCTCGGACAATCGAGAGCAACGCCCATGGGGCGGCCGGCTCGTCGCCGTGCACGCCCGCGGCAAGCGCGACGACCGGCGTATCCGGCACTGCGATCTCGGCGACAAGCAACGTCCGATCGGCAGCGACGCAAGCAACTTCGCGAACGCTGAGGGCATTTTTGCCTCGTAACGCTTTCCATGCGCGTACGAACTCGTCGTAAGGCGGCGCCTCCCTAACTATCACCCTTCATGTATACGTTACCGAGCGGCTCATTGCAACTCATGGGCTGAGGTGAAACAATTCATGGGGGCCCTATATGCAGTATTCTAGTGTTACTCGCCTAAAATTTCTTCTCTCGCTTGCTTCTACCGGCGCCCTATCGGCATGCCCATTTAAGATAGATAAATCGTATCTTCCGCCCGCGTCGCCGTCTTCGCCCGCGGCCTCGTCGGGAGCTATCTTCGCGGTCTCTCCTGTCACGAGCGCTGCGCCGGCGGCGCCGAACCTCGCGCCTCCGGCGGGACCGGTCGGCGCCGCGAACACGCTGAATATCACCAATTCTACCAGCTATTCGAACAGTGCGATCAAGGTTTACGTCGTCGGGATAAATCCGCAAAACGGCGCATGGAGTTCGCTTCAAGCAAGCGGCAGCGTAGCTGCGTTGAGCGCATCTCCCGCGCCGGGATTGCCGCTCAACGCACAAACGACGACATTTCCTCTCCCCTATCTCGGATCCGCGCGCATTTATTTCGCCGTTAACGGCACGCTCAACATTCAAGGTTCAGGAGGCGCGGCAACGCAACCCGCCGGTTGGGTTCAAAGCGATCCAAGCTATCAAACGCTCTTTGATTGGATAGAGTATGATTACGCCGCTGGGGCGGGCTTGTATTGCAATACCACGCAAGTAGACATGTTCGGTTTGCCGATCACGATACAAATCGGCGTGAACGGCGCTCCAAGCGGCTCGATGTTGGGGATGGGCCCAGGCGCTCGCAGCTCAATTTTCTCGGCGATTCGCGCTCTCGGGGCGCCTTTCTCCAACTTGATCGTGAGCAACAACGGAACGGATCTACGCGTTATTTACCCGGGCTTCGCCATAGCGTCCGGCCTCTTCCCCTCAACCTATCTTGATTCGTACATTCAATCCGTGTGGACATACTACCAAAAGAACACAATGACGCTCAACACCACCGCCTACAGCACCTGGAGCGGCACGGTTAGCGGCGCCGCGTTCACGTTCACGCAAAACGGCCAAACCGTCACGATCGCGCAACCCAGTACGTCGGACACGCTGCAATGCGCGGGGCCTTTGGCCTCCGGTACGTCGGCCGCGGGCTCCAGAATTGAAGCGCTCATCGCCGCCGGATTAAATCGCGGATCGCTCCTCACCGGCACGAGCCAGCCGGATATCAACCCAAGCGATTTTTACCAAACCGCCCCGATCCATCAATACGCCAAGATCATGCATCAATACGGCCTCCAAAACCGCTCGTACGCCTTCGCCTACGACGACGAAGGGGGATTCGATGCAACGATCGCCTACACGGGCGCCGGACCATCCCTCAACGTCGTATTATCGGCGTTTTAGAATAGAAGCGACCGCCGGCTGCGATGCCGTCCGGCGGTCAATTCTGTTCATTTTGGTGGAGCTGTCGGGGAACTGCCCCCCGAGTCCGAAACGCCTAACCCGCACTTTCTCCAGGCTCAGTTTCGATTTTGTCTTAGACCGGCGCGCTTCTCGAAACCGGAATCACGCCTGCCGCAGCTCCTTTAGTCTCGGACGGATCGCGGAGCGATTCACCATCCCAGCCGAACTTTATGACGGTGCACGGACGGTTTCGGCGACCTTCCGTCTCCCGGGCTAACCTAAATTAGGCAGCCATTGCGTATGATGGTTCAGCGTGTAAACGCTTGCGATCGTTTTAGGAGGGCTCGCAGCTCCGCCTGCTTACACGGATCACGGATCGCCCCGTCGAAGCTGCTCAGCCCCGCGAAGCTCGGCCCATGACCGAGTATTTTATAATACCACGCCCAACGCGTTTTGGTTGCAGGCTAGCGAACATCCGCCCCTACGGCCTGGGCAACCGAAGCGAAGCCGTCGCGCCGAAGCAGGGCGGCCAACTCCCCCTCAATACGCGGCACGAGCGCCGTTCCCATATAGATCAATGCGGTATACAGCTGAAGCGCGCAGGCGCCGGCCCGAATCTTCGCGTATGCGTCGGCCCCGCTGCCGATACCGCCGACGCCGATCAAGGGGACGGCCGCGCCGCTCATGCGGCGAATCGTCGCCAGCATGCGGGTAGCCGGCGCGAACAACGGTTTTCCGCTCAAACCGCCGCGCTCCGCCGCGGCGGCATCATGCAAGCGCGGACGTTGCGCCGTCGTGTTGCAGGCAATGATGCCGTCGATCCGCGCTTGCAATAGCACGGCTACCAGTCGCTCAAGAAGCGCATCGTCAATATCCGGCGAAAGCTTCGCAAGCAACGGCGCCCGGCGGCCCGAGCTCTCAATTCGCGCGAGAAGATCGCGCAAGCGCGACGGATCAAGAAACAGCTGCCCGTTTTGGGTATTCGGACACGAGACGTCGAGCACGAGATAATCCGCGAGCGGGGTAAAACGCTCGACGAGCGTTACGAAGTCGCGGGCCGGATCCGCGCTATCCGTGTTGCTCGCAAGATTGACGCCCGTCAAACCCCGCGCTCGCCCGATGCGCCGCATACGTTGGGCAACGATCTCCGCACCCTCGTTGGGAAAGCCCATGCGGTTGATCACCGCGCCGTCTTGCGGCAAACGAAACACGCGCGGTCGAGGATTGCCCGCCTGCGGCAAAGGCGTTACGCCTCCGACTTCGACAAATGAGAAGCCTTGCGCGAACATACGCGCATACACGCGCGCATTCTTATCGAAACCGGCAGCGAGCCCGATCGGCCCGCAAAGCGGACGACCGAACAACTCGATCGCTAGAAGCGGGTCGGGTTGCATACGGCGGCCGGGAACCAATCCGGATTCCAAGGCTCGCAACGTCGCCTCATGCGCCCTCTCCGGATCGAGCGCGTGAAGTAACGGGCGAACTAGCGGAAACGGATCAAACATGGAGGATGCATCTAAGGACTATTCTATCGATTCCGCAAGCATCTTGTCGACGGTCCGATTGAGCTGCTTGAAGATGAAGTTTGGAGCAACGCGGCTCATGATCATAAGGGCATTGCTCGGGCCTGGCCGGATTTCCGGCGTACCCTTCTCGATCCCGGCAAGCGCGAGCTTTACAAGCGTCTCTACCGGCATGGTTTTGACGCCGCCGAGGTCATCATTGCTGAAGTCGCCGCTGAAAAGCGGCGTTTCCGTTGCGGGAGGAGCCAGTTCGAACACGGTGATATTCGTATTCTTGAGCTGAATCCGAAGCGACCGCGTATAAGAGTGAATCGCCGCTTTCGATGCGCAGTATATTGGAGCGATCGCCATCGGCACGAAGGCTAACCCCGATGAGACGTTAATGACGGCGGCCGCCTCGCGCTCCTTGAGATGCGCCAAGAATTGCGCCGTCATCCAGATCATCCCGTTCAAATTGATCTCAATTTCGCGAGTTAAGTCTTTGAGGTCCGAGCCCATCTTATGCAGATTGATCTTCCGCATGATTCCGGCGTTGTTCACCAGCACATTGAGAGTGGGGTATTGCGTAATTACTTTTTGAAAGAGATCGCGAACGGCGCTCGGGTCGCCGACATCGCTCTTAATCGTGTTGAGGCCGGGCGCCTTCGCTCGCGCCGCATCAAGATGCGATTGATCGCGGCCCGTGATGATGACGGTGTTTGCGCGCTTGAGAAGTTCAGCGGCTAGTTCAAACCCAATGCCGGATGATCCGCCGGTAATAAGTACAGTATTGCCGGTTAGTTTCACGATCGCTCCTTGGAAAAGGATCAGAGGTTCTTCGTACTTCGCTCAAGCGTCTTGAGCAGCCCTCTGCAGTTGCGCTTTGACCTGCGAGGCCGCGGCGTGCGTCATTCCTTTAACGGCGGCGATATCATCGAGCGAAGCGCGTTTTATCGCCGCAACCGATCCGAACGCCGCCAACAATCGCTTCTTACGCACCGTGCCGATCTCCGTGAGGCCGTCAAGCGCCGAGCGCGTCATCGCTTTGCCGCGCCGCTTGCGATGATGTTCGATCGCGAAGCGGTGCGCTTCGTCGCGAATTCGCATCACCAGATGCAACGCCGGCGATCCCGACGGCAAAACGATCGGCTCGGCTTGTCGCGGTACGACCAACCATTCGTGCTCTTTCGCCAAACCGGCAACCGGTATACCCTGAAGATCAAGTTCCTCTAACACCTCGACGACCGCGTTGAGCTGCCCCTTGCCGCCGTCAATCAAAAGCAAATCAGGACGATGATGAAATTTTTCCTTGCGAAGCAACGCGCCTTCTTCGGACGACTCGCTCGTCGCTCGCAAGTATCGTAAACGCCGCCGCAACGCCTCCTGCATCATCGCGAAATCATTCGACCCGCGATCGTAGTGAATGGTAAAGCGACGGTACTCGCTCTTGCGCGGGCGGCCTTCGGCGAAGACCACCATGGAAGCCGTCGGATTGGTTCCTTGAATGTTCGAAATATCGTAGCATTCAATGCGCCTGGGGGCGTCGGGCAAATCCAGCGCGGCCGCAAGCTCGATCAATGAAAGCGAAGACGCCGATTCCCGCGCCTCTTGATGCGCGAGAAACGCGCGCAAATTTTGCTCGGCGTTGCGTTGTACTAGGCGTAGATACTCCGCACGCTGCCCGCGTTGCGGCTGCAAGATGCGCACGCGCTGCCCCTTGCGCTCCGAAAGCCAACGCTCCAACAAGAGGCGATTCTCCGGCAATTTTTCGATTATTATCACTTTGGGAATCGCGGAAGATTGCGCGCGAACGCGGGCGCCCTCTTTGAGCGGAACGGGAACCTCGTTCCCGCGAGCGACGCGCATGGATGCGCCTGCATCCTCTAAGACGTCGCGGGCGGTGTAAAATTGTTCGATAAACGCGGCAAAATGGTACGCGCTCTCCGACGCGCAGGATGCGCTAGCGTCGCCGTAGCCCGTCTCTCCCATGCCTTCCATGATAAAGTGTTCCTGTCCGATCAGTTTGCCGCCGCGCACGATGAACGCTTGCATGCACGCTTGCCCGCGCGAAAATGCCGCCGCAATCAAATCCATATCGATTCGCGACCGCCAAACGACTTTTTGCCCTTCGGCAATACGCCGCACGCGCAGGATACGATCGCGCAACATCGCGGCGCTTTCATAACGCATCCCTTCCGAGGCCTCGCGCATGTCCTGTTGAAGACGATCGAGCAGCGCCTCTTGCCGACCTTCCAAAAACAGCACGACCTCAGCGACCAACGCATCGTACTCCGCTTCGCTTTGATACCCCACGCACGGCGCCAAGCAGCGCTTGATGTGATATTGCAGACACGGACGCGCCCGCCGGCCGTCGATGGGTTCACGGCACGTCCGCAACGGAAATAGCGCGCGGATCAAATCGATCAATTCACGTAAACCGCGCGCATCGGTATAAGGCCCGAAATAGCGCGCCCCGTCGTCGCGCACGGCACGAGTAAAAAGCAAACGCGGGAACGGCTCGCGGGTGACCTTGAGATACGGGTACCGTTTATCGTCGCGCAAACGAACATTGAATTTCGGCTGGTGTCGCTTGATGAGATTCGCCTCAAGAATCAAGGCCTCAACTTCATTACTCACCACGATCGTCCGCACGTCGACGACGCGCTCAACCATCATTCGTATGCGCGGCGCAAGCGCGGCGCTCTCTTGAAAATAGGAACGCACCCGGTTGCGCAGCGACGCCGCTTTGCCGATGTACAATATCCGCTCGTTCGCGTCCATCATCAAGTAGACGCCCGGAGTATCGGGGAGTTGGGCAAGCGTGTCAGAAACCGCCACGCTTCATTCTTCGCTTAAGCGGTCTGCTTCTTCTTCAGATTCCAAGCGACAAGAGCGACGGCGACGGCGACGACCAGGAGAAGTATCGCCAGAGAAGCCTTATGCACATACGGGACGATCTCGTTGATATGCATGCCCAACATATTGCCCGCGAAGGCCAACCCAAGACAAAACAGCGCCGAACCCGCGGCCGTATATGGGAAAAAGTAGCGTTTTTGCATGCGCGATATGCCCGCCGGCAATGAAGCGATGCCGCGAATTACCGGGATGAAACGGCACAAAAATACCGTTTTTCGACCGTGACGCTCGTAAAATGCGTGAGCGAGATCAAGCTTGTGAGGGTTCAAAGCGATATATTTTCCCCAACGCGCGACAACCGGACGACCGCCGTAGTACCCGATCGCATACAGGATGCCCGCTCCCGCGATCTCCCCCGCCGTCGCGATTCCCGCAACCGCCCACACCCCGGGAATAGGCCCTATGCTTGAAAGATGCCCTGAGCCTACGGCCGCCCCCGCCGCAGGAACGATAAGCTCCGTACCGACCGGAATACCGATGTTGCCGAGCAGCATCGCCAAGAAAAGCCCCGGATACCCCGCCTGCTCGACCAAGTGCGAAAAAACGTGCGTAAGAGAGCCCATTACCTAGTCCTTCCGTCGCGGCGCGGCGCCCAGACGTACAAGCAACTCCGCCGCGGACCCGCCGCCCTCGTCAAGGATCGCTTGTAAAAGGTGCGGCGGCTCCAACGGACCGGGGCCTGCGATCCTCCCGGCCAGCTCCACCACGGCGCGCAAGCGCGGGGTCACCAAAATGCCGTCCCAAAGGTGATCTTCGCCCGTTCCGAGCGCCTCGCGCAACTCCGCATACGCTTGCTCCGGGTGAACCCCTAGCGCCGTCAGGCGCGCCTCAAGCAGCGGATCGCGCTCCTCCAAGAGAGAGACGAGCATATGCTCGACGCCGACATAGTAGTGATTGCGATTCCGGCATTCTTGCTCCGCCGCGTGCAACACACGCTTGGATGCCGGGCTAAAGCGAGAGAACAAGGAAACTCCGTGAACGAGCGGCGGAAAAAACGAGCATGGTCGGGGCGGCAGGATTTGAACCTGTGGCCTCTGCGTCCCGAACGCAGCGCTCTACCAAGCTGAGCTACGCCCCGACAACGAACGAATGAATGAATGAACGACGATGCGTTCGCGGTTATCGCCGGGCGCCCTGCGTGATTTTTCGGACGACCTTACAGCGCTGTATGAGGGATAGCGCCGCCGAGTGCGAATCCCTTTGTTTCTCCCATGAAATACGTAATTGTCGGATGCGGACGCGTGGGCTCGACCCTCGCCAAACTTCTGGTTGCCGAAGGCCACGCCGTAACCATCGTCGACGAAAGCCCCTCCGCGTTTAAGCGCCTGGGCGCGCATTTCCCCGGCAACGTAGAGGTGGGGACGGGCATCGATTCCGACGTGCTCAAGCGCGCCGGCGCGCAAGGCGCGGACGGGTTCGTGGCCGTCACCGACGGCGACAACCGCAACGTGATGGCCGCGCTCATCGCGCAACGCATCTTCGGCATCAAAAAAATCGTGGCGCGCATTTATGATCCGCCGCGCGGAAGCCTCTACCGGGAACTGGGCATCGAGACGGTCTGCCCCACCACTATCGGCGCGAGCATCATACGCGACAAACTGATGCACATGCCGTACGAATCTCGCCCTTCCTTCGATTTCGGACACCTCGCCTCCCTGACGGTCGCCGTACCGGAATCGCAAGCCGGGCAAACCGTGGGCGCCGTTCAACAAGACGGACGGATACTCGTCACGGCGATTCGCCGTTCCAAAAACGTGATGGTCGCTCAAAGGGATGACGTACTGCAAGCCGGCGATGAAATCAACGCGATCGTCGCGCCCCAAGCGCTTGCCGATTTCGCGGCGCGCTTCGCGTCGGCGACGTTTCCTATTACCTTGACGGCATAGAAAAGTCGGCTCAGGGACGGTACCCCGAGCCGACTTCCTACAGCGCTTTATCGGAGGTCATGGCCTTCGAGAAAGTGCTGTATTTACGGGTTAGGGAGCGGGGGTTGGGGAGGAATAACCGGATGGAACAGGCTCAGGCTGCGCTTGTCTGACTCCTTGATTGAGACCCGCGCGGGCGCTTGCGGCCGTTCCAATGAGCAATGCGGCTACGAAAAGTGCTAGTATCTGATGTTTCATGTCCGTCTTTGTTACACATAATGATCGTTTCTAAACATTCTCCCGAAAAATGTTCCGATCTAAACGTGCTCCGTGCTCTGTCGCCGCCGCGAAAAACCATGAATTCAAAAGATCTCGCCCATGGAAAGCAGGTTATTCCGCTAAAAGTCGCTCGCATTTTCCGCAAGGAGGCTACGCGCCTCCTCAAGCATGACGACGCTGCGGGATCGTTTGGAACGCCGGGTCTCCCAACTGCCACAGCAAAAAGCTGTACTCGTCGGTTAAGAGCTGCTCGGATTGCGTGCGCGACGACGCCAAGAACCCGTGCCCGCCGTCGTAATCCACCCGCAACAAAACGGGTCGCCCGCTCGTGCTGGCCTGCTGTAAACGCGCGGTGAACTTCGCAAGCTCCCACGGGGGAACGCGCGGATCGTTGATCCCGGTAACGCTCATCACCGCCGGATACGCCGTGTCTGAGCGAATGTGTTGATAAGCGTCCATCGCGTAAAGCGCCTTAAACCCGCTTTGCGTGACGACGGAGCCGAACTCCGGGATATTGGGCGGACCGTTAGGGGAGAATTCCGAACGCAACGCGTCGCTCACGCCGACAACATCGAGAGCCGCCGCGAAAAGAGCGGGCTCTCGCGTGATCGCGCCGCCGATCGTGATGCCGCCGGCGCTGGTTCCTTCGCCGGCCAAATGCTCGGGCGAGGTAAGTCCGCTCGCAACGAGATAGCGGCCGCACGCGACGAAATCTTCTATCGTATGCTCCTTGGTCGCAATCATGCCGGCACGATGCCACGCCTCGCCGAACCATCCGCCGCCGCGCACATGACAGACGGCGTACACCCCGCCGCGCTCCATCCATGCGATGCGCGTGGTTGAAAAATACGGATCGATCTCCATTCCGTACGCGCCGTACCCTTCGAGATACGTAGGGTGCGAACCGTCGCGCGAGAGGCCGCGTCGATACACCAACGAAAGCGGAATCATCGTTCCGTCTTCGCTGCGCGCCTGCGCTTCCTCGGAAATATATGGGGACGCATCAACCGTTGAGGGGGCTTTGAGTTTCGTATCGCGCACGACCCCTTTCTCATCAGCCGCGTAATACAGCAAGGATTTCGTCCACGACGTCAACGGAAACGTCACGCCGTCGATACGCGAATCCGTTACGAGCGCCATGACGGAGCCGGGATACGGAAGGGCGATATTCGCGGACTGCATCTCAACCGTGCCGTCAATCGCCGTCGGAAAGCGCGCGACCTTTCCAAAACCGCCGTCGCGCGACAAAACATACAGACCGTCGTTCGCGACGGCGACTTGCTCTATAACGGAATTGCCTGCAGGGACAATGGTCCGCGCATCGGCGAAGTCCGGCTTATCAAGCCTCATCGAAACGACTTTGAAAGACGAGGCATCTTTGTGGGTGAGTAAATAGAGCGTGACGCCGCGTAGATCGTAGCCCGTAACCTCATCGTCGACGTCGATGATCTTCTTCCAAGGCGTATGCGGCGAAATGACCGTTTCAGCCGGAGCGACGTAGATATCGACCTCGTTTTTCACGCCGTGTTCGACCACGCCCAATGCGTACGGCGACGCCGGCGACAACACGATCGTGGAGAAATCATTGGGATCCAATGTAATGCCGGGCGCGACGCCGTATCCTAAGACCGGAACGTCTTGCTCCGGATCGCGACCCAGCACGTGAAGGTACGCGATCCCCTTCTGCTCTTCTTCCGTACGCGGCGCCGTAGGCGCAAGCTTGGGCAAACGGAAATAATAAAACGAGGTTCCGTCAGGCCGCCAACTCGTTAAACCGACGAACTTCGCGCGATCGATCGCATCCGGCAAGAGGCGACCGGTACGCGATTCAACCACATGTATGACGGCATTTTCCGACCCTCCCTCGGAAATGCCGTACCCGACGTATTTTCCGTCAAGCGAGGGCAAGAAATAATCGATCGTGTAATGCTTGCCGCTCTGCCCGGCGGACGCCGCATCGGGATCGACAAGCAAGTGCTCCGGCGACCGCGGCGTAACCGCGCGCGCATATAACTTCGGGGTATTCTCTCCGGGCGCCAGTTTCTCGTAAAAATAGGTATCGCCCGCACGCTGCAAGCCGGAAATCGACACGCCGGCGTTGTCAAGCTGTTTAATACGGTTGAAGAGGCTCTCGCGCGCGGGAGCCAACGCAGAGAGCACATCGCGCGCGTAGGCATTTTGCTCCTTGAGATACGTTTGAACCTCGGGGTCTTGAAGATTTTCAAAATACCGATACGGATCGACGACCTTGGTTCCATACAACGTTTCGACGACCGGACGCACGGGCGGAGCTTGCGGCGGCGGCGCGAGAGGCCCGGCCGCCGCAAGCGCAAAAAAGCCGACCGTCAACGAGAGCAAACGTAAAGAAGGCATGCGCAACCTTCCGACCTCAAAACGCCTTCGCCCTGCTTATTCTGCAAAAAACGATGCTCGGGCGGGGGAGCGCAGGCCGCGTCCGAATCCACGGCGTTATCATGATGACGCAGGAACGCGCTCCGGCGATAAAGCCTCCTAGCCTTCGGCGTTCGCTCCTGATGTTTTTTTCCGTTATCGGACCAGGCATAATCACCGCCAACGCCGACAACGACGTAGGAGGCATCACCACCTATTCGATTGCCGGCGCGCAGTTCGGTTACTCGATGCTGTGGCTGCTCATTCCCGTCACCGTCGCGCTCATCGTGGTGCAGGAGATGTGCGCTCGCATGGGCGCGGTTACCGGAAAAGGCTTGGCCGATCTCATCCGCGAGCGTTTCGGCGTGAAAGTCACGTTTTACGTTCTGCTCGTTTTCGTGCTGGGCGACTTGGGGAACACCGCCTCGGAGTTCGCCGGCGTCGCCTCGGCCGCCCCGATTTTTGGGCAGTACGTATCGTGGTTATCCGCGCCGTTGTTGGTTATCGCGGCCGCCGTCTTCGTTTTCACGATGGTTACGCGCGGCAACTATCGCATCGTCGAGCGCGTTTTTTTTGTGTTCTGCGCGATTTATCTGTCATACGTCGCCGCCGGCGTCGTCGTGCATCCGCCTTGGCATGAAATTCTCTCGCAAACGTTCCTGCCGCGCTTCACTCCGACCAAAGCCTATGTTCTCACGGCGGTCGGCGTGATCGGGACGACGATCTCTCCGTGGATGCAATTCTACATTCAATCCGCGATCGTGGAAAAAGGCGTTCGCGCCAAAGAATACGCGATGTCGCGCATCGATGTGGTAAGCGGAGCGATCTTCACCGACGTGATCGCGTTTTTCATAATCGTCGCGAGCGCGGCCGTGATATTCGCTCATAATCAAGCCGCGGGCTCCGGCGACCAGATCGTCATCCGCGACGCCGGCGACGCGGCCGGCGCCCTCGCTCCCCTGGCCGGCAAGTACGCCTCGCTGCTTTTCGCGCTGGGCCTGCTCAATGCCGCGATTTTCACCGCTTCGATCCTCCCGCTTTCCACCGCCTACTATGTCTGCGAGGCGTTCGGCTTTGAATCCGGAGTGAATCGTCGCTTCGGAGAAGCGCCGTTCTTTTACGGATTCTATCTCGCCCTCATCGTCTTGGGCGCCGGATGCGTGCTCATTCCCGGCATGCCGTTGCTCGGCATCATTTTTTATTCACAGGTGCTCAACGGCGCGCTGCTGCCCGTCATCCTCATCTTCATGCTGTTGCTCATTAATAATCGAGAGCTCATGGGAAACTATGTGAACGGGCCGATCGTCAACACGATCGCCTGGGCCACCGTCGTCCTCGTCGGCCTGCTCACGCTCATTTCAACGGTGCAATCCCTAATGCCGGGAAGCAGCTAGGGATTCGCGGGGCTGATCTTTCCGATTTTTTCCCCGTCGTATTCAGTGAACCACATATTGCCGTCGGGGCCTGCGGCGATGCCGTCGGGATACGCATCGGTCGTCGGGATGAGATACTCGGTAATCTTCCCGGCGGTAGTGACCCGCCCAACCTTCCAGGTATTCCACTCGACGAACCAGAGGTTGCCGTCAGGACCCGCGGCGATGTCGACCGGATTCGCGTCGGCCGTCGGGATGGTATATTCGGCGAACGTACCGCTTGGGGTCACTTTCCCGACCTTATTTGCCGAAGCGATGAACCAGAGATTACCGTCGGAACCCGCAACGACGGCGACCGGCTCCGTATTTGCGCTCGGTATGGTATATTCCGTGATCTTGCCGGCGGCTGTAATCTTCCCGATTTTGTTGCCGCTCCATTCGGTGAACCAGAGGTTGCCGTCGGGCCCTAGGGTGATGCCTTCCAGTCCCGCGTTTTCCGTGGGAACGGGGTACTCGGCGAACGTGCCGGCGGTCGTGATCTTCCCGATTTTATTACTCCCGGCTTCCGTGAACCACAAGTCGTCGTCGCCTTTGGGACCTGCGGTTATGAAGGACGGAGACGCGTTGCTCGTCGGAATAGAATATAAGGTAACCTTGCCGGCAACCGTAATCTTTCCGATCTCGCCGAGCGTACCGTAGAGCGCGGTGAACCAAAGGTTGCCGTCGGGGCCCGCGGCAATGCCTATCGGTTCCGTGCCGGACGGCGAAATAGGATATCCGGTAACCGTGCCCGCCGCGGTGATTTTCCCAATTTTCCGGCCGCTCCATTGCGTGAACCAGAGGTTGCCGTCTGGACCGGCGACGATTCCGGACGGTTCGGAGCCTGCCGGTACCGGATACTGCGTGATACCGCCTTGCGACGACGCACGCGGCGGCAGCGATGCCGAGAGCGATATCGAAATGGTCTGTGAGCCGGCCGCCTCACGATCGGCATTGGGCGGCAATGAATGCGGCCCTTCCCCGCAGCCGGCGAGCGCGCAGACAACAAACGCGGCAATCAAAGAACGCTTCCGAAACATCGGCTCTGCCTTGCGATAATAACGCACTGCCGCGCTCCTCACGAATTGACGACAATCTTGCTCCATGAGATTGCTTTCGGAGAAGAAAAATCCCGCCGCGCTTGCGCGGCAACTCTTATCGTTCGCGTCGATGCGCCGGTAAACGCACGCTCACGTGCGAACCGCAACCCGGCATGCGATGCACCGTCAACGAGCCGGTTATACAATTCACGAGATAGAGACCGCGCCCGCCCTCGGACAACATGTCGGTCGGCAACGAGGGTTGATACTCAAAGCCCCGGCCGCGATCGAAGACGTGCAGATACGGCGACTCGCCGAACCAATCGACGCGCACCATGAGACGCCCGGGAGCATATTTGTGGACGTTGCCGATCAACTCAAAATACACCAAGCGAATCGCCTGGTAATCCGCCCGCAACCCCGCGCGTTCGCGCAGAAATCCCATGATGTGATCCAACGCGCGGTGCGCTCCGACCACGTCGTCCGCATGCAATACGACGTCTAAAATATCGTCTTGAGTCGCGTCGTGCGCCGTAACAGGCCCCGGCAATTGAATATCGGTCGCGCTACCTACCCATTTGGAAATACAATCGTCCGCCTCGACCTCCGCCGGAACGATCTTCATGCAATGCAAACGATATGCGGACTGGGGCGCCGAAAAAGGCTTGAGACGCACCTCAGACTCGTACGATACGCCGCATGCCAAGGAACGTGCGATAACCGGCAACACGCGATTGAAATCAATCGGATGAATAACCGAGGACCAATTCACGACATCGGCGGCCCCGCTTAAGTCGAACTCAAAATAGTCCCTGAAGGAACGGTTGACGAAATCGATCCGACCGGCCCCGTCATGGGTCCAAACAGCTTTTGGAAGGCGCTCGGCGGCTAGCCGAAACGCTCGCTCATCCCACGTTTCCACAAGGGTATCCCGATTCCGCACACCTTCAAAGATCGACTTGCTCGAAGAGGGAGTTTAGGGGTCCACGTTCACTAGCAGCCTCGTCAAGCGGTCTTTGGCGGCAATCTTTTGTAAAGTCTTTCGAATAAATTCGCATACCGCTCCACCTTCAGACGTTTTGACGGCTATCCGGAACCTCCACTCGTCATTCATCCGAGCTACCGGAAACGGAGCGGGCCCCAACGCCTCGACCTCCGGCAGCGCGCGTACGAGGTGCGCATACTCCATAGCGCGGGCTTGCGCGTCTTCGCGGCTCCTGCCGATAATTCCTAAGTAAATCAACCGCCCGAAAGGCGGATAGCGCAATGCTCGCCGTTCTTCCAGTTCCTGTTGCGCGAAACCGTCGTAATCGTACGCCGCGGCAAAACGAATTGCCGGATGCTCCGGGGAGTATGTCTGCACGATCGCCTCCCCCGGCCGTGCGCGCCCGCTTCTCCCCGCCGCCTGCGTAAGCAAATCGAACGTGCGTTCGGATGCGCGGAAATCGGGGAAATGCAGCCCGATGTCGGCGGCGACTATGCCGACTAACGTCACCGTGGGAAAATCCAGCCCTTTGGCAACCATTTGCGTCCCGACCAACACGTCGCCGCTCCGCGCAAACGCATCCAGCAACCGCGCATGATCGCCGACGCGCGTGGTACTGTCGGCGTCCATCCGCACGACGTTCGCCTCCGGAAACAGCGCCTGCACCGCCTCGACCGCCTTCTGCGTGCCGGCCCCGAATTCACGAATCGCGGTTGCGCCGCAGTGCGAGCACGTCGAGGGAATGTCGGCGCGCGCATCGCAAAGATGACATCGTAACAGCCCTTCCGCGCGATGCGCGGTAAGCGAAATACTGCAACGCGGGCACTCGGGCACGGCGCCGCACTTTCGACACAAAAGAAATCCCGCGCTTCCGCGACGATTGAGAAAAAGCACGATCTTCTCGCCCCGTTTCAATCGCTCGCTCATCCCTTCGATGAGCCGCGTGCTGAAAATGCGGCGATTGCCGCTTTCGAACTCCGCGCTCATGTCGACGACGTGCATACGCGCAAGCGCTTGCGCGGTCGCTCTCTGACGCAAACGAAGATGCGCGACCTCGCCGCGCTGCGCGGCTACATACGATTCCAAAGGCGGCGTCGCGCTCCCAAGGACGAGCACGCCGCCCGCGCGACGCATACGCTCGCGCGCGACCGCCGCGGCATGATATCGCGGCGCGCCCTCCTGCTTGTACGTCCCTTCGTGCGCTTCGTCGACCACGATGAGGCGCACGTCCGGAAGGGGCGCGAAGACGGCGCTGCGCGCTCCGACCACGACGTCGATCTCCCCGCGCGCGGCGGCGGCGCGGCAGTCAAAACGCTCGCGTTCGGAAAGACCGGAATGGAACACCGCCGTCCTCTCAAAAGCCGTCTCGAAACGCCGCGCCGTTTGCGGCGTTAACGCGATTTCCGGCACGAGCACGATCGCGCGTCCGCCGCGCGCGATAACTTCGCGGATAGCCTCGATATAAACGAACGTTTTCCCGCTTCCCGTGACGCCGTCGAGCAACGTTTCGCAAAAGCGCTCGGCGACGACGCTCGCGACGATCGTATCGATCGCCGCCCGCTGCTCAGGCGTCGCCGTGAATTCTTGTCGTTCGCATCCCGCGTCGGATCGCCGCCGCGGCGCAACGCTGCGCGTCTCGCGCAATCCGCCTTCACGCACCGCCCGTGAAATAAGCGCCGACGAAAACCCTTCCAACACGGCATCCCGCCGACGTAAACCGCCTTCTTCGGTAACGCGAGCGATCAACGCGGCAACGCGTTTGCCGCGTACCGGCACGCCCGTCGCCTCCAGCGCCTTCTCCTCGGCGCATTCCATCGAAGCGCCGGCGAACGTGCGCACGCGCTTTAAAAGCCCCGCGCGCGCCAACGCGCCGACGGCGCGCAGCAACATCGCGCGATCGCCCGCGCGCCGCGCCTCCGGATGGCGCAAGAGCGCGTCCAGCGTGAACCCCTCGCGCAGATCTTCCCAGATGAGCGCGATCAAGCGCTCCGGCACGGAAGAAAAACGGGCGCCGCGGGGCCTATCCCCCGCAAGCGCGAAACGTTCGAGCACGCGCGGGATCGCGGCGGCGTACACCGCGGCGGACAGCGCTTCGCGCAACGAACAACAATACTCCCGCGCGATCCATTGCGCTAGATGGAGACCGACCTCATCAAACGCGCGCGGCGTTCGCACGAGCGCGACGATCGAACGAAGGGATCGCGTTTCTTGCGAAGCCGAACGCATCGGCGAGACGACATACCCGTACGCCTCCCGCGATCCGAGGGGAACACGCACCACATCGCCGATGCGCACGCGCGCGTCGGCCGGAACAAAATACGTAAGCGGCTGGTCGAAATGCGCCGTCCGTAGATGCGCTAAGACGTCAACGACGTATGCCGTTTGATCCGCGCAATGCTCAAAAAACGAAGCAGGACGATTGCCGACTAGCGGCATTCAGACGGGCCGGGCGC
>Ga0182024_10011317_pt1 | contig 17945 bp, 18 predicted proteins | sample P32metaG_FD_120480 | JGI IMG/M metagenome (GOLD analysis project Ga0182024, IMG submission 120480) | Permafrost microbial communities from Stordalen Mire, Sweden - P3-2 metaG (Illumina Assembly) | ecosystem: Environmental > Terrestrial > Soil > Wetlands > Permafrost | place: Sweden: Stordalen... | reverse complement strand
ATAAGCAGAGAAACCGCCCAGCTGTCCGTCAGCCTTGAACACTCGCTGGCAGGGCACTATAAGCGGCACCGGGTTGCGAGCCATGGCTTGACCGACCGCCCGCGAGCCTTTTGGTGATCCAGCAGCCGCGGCCAGTTCGCCGTATGATATGGTTTTTCCGGCCGGCACCATCCGTAGTGCGCGGTAGACTCGCTGATGGAAGTCGGGGCACCATTCAATATCTATATCTACATTTTGGAAATCTTGTAGGTCACCAGCCAGATGTCTCTTTACCAGTGCGATCGTCTCTTCTATTTCAGGAGTGGGCGGTGATTGGCAGACTTGCCTCTTCGCTGCCGCGCCCAGAGGTGCCGTCAGTCTTTTAAGCAACTCCGTCTTGTTTTTTTCCGGCAACTGCAATCGAACAATGCGATCGTTTGCCCAGGCGATGCCGCATTCGCCAATGGCGGTTGCGAAAATGGCGTAGCCATCGATGTTTCTACTTTCGTTGCTCATTCAGCCATCCTTCTTTATTGGCAAATGTCTCATAGTTGTATCTGGTCTTACTTGCCATTTTTCTTCCTGTTTTCCGCTCAAAAGCCCGTGGAGCTATGCGTAAGAGAGCTTCGAACTCTAGATCTTTAGGCATGTGCGAGGGGCAAGCTATAACTTCTTGGAAAAATTCGCGCCCGTTGGCGACAACACAGCAACGCACGCGCAAGAACCAATTGCGAGAAAATCTGTGCTCCGGCCCGCGATAGGCATCTTCTCCAATTTCTCGAGCAAACGCTTCTCCGTCAAGCCGATGCAGCTTTTCTGAAAGCACATTGGCAAAGCTTATGATCTCCCGTTCCGTTTTCTCAAACAACCAGGCAACGGCCGGTTCTATCACTTGATCGTCGTCGCCGCATTTGTCCCAATCAAGAAGATCGACAGCATGCCAAAATTCAGCGTCGCTGCCATTTTTGGCTGGTGCCGTCTGTGTTCCCGGTATGTCCAACATCGATGCCAGTCCGTCAGGAAGAAGCGAAATCAGCTCACCACCGTCGGTATCACCTTCAAGCGATTCATCGGCAATATATGGTTGCGCGGGCTTCCACTTAGCCCGGCAATTGGGTAGAAGTTCACGCACTTTGTCGGCGCCTTCTTTGTTCACCTGCGTGTTAAATACGTAGAGGCGGACAAGCTCCTTCAAGGCGCAGAGCCTGGGCAATCCCTGATTTGTGATCCTGGTGCCTGAGAGCCCAAGCTGCACTAATTTCTTAAACACCGTGATTGCGGACAGCTCTTCATCCCATATGTCGGCGCCGCTGAGCCAGAGCTCTCGCAGCTGCTGCAGTTGGCTAAGTTCACGCACGCCGTCGCCTGAAATGTGGCAGTGACTCAATCCCAGCCCCTGCAGGCAGTTGAGACCTTTCAAGTGTTTCAAGCCGGCATCGCTAATGCCGGTGGCTGTCAGTTCCAAAACCTTCAAGGCAACCAGATGCTCGATATGAGTGAGACTCAAATCCGAAACTTCAGAGCGGCTCAGATCAAGCGTGTGCAAATCATCTTTTCCCAGTTCGGATAAAGGGGCAAGACTGCCGGAGCCTTTGCCGCTCATTTTCAATTTCAATTTCTTTCCCGCTGGAACCCGAACTGGACCTCGCGCTTCCTCCAACCACTCCCATTTAATCGGCTGGTTTTCAGGAGTGACAATCAGTCCTCGCACTTGACTGAGCAACTGCCATTCTTCCGGCTGCGACTCGCAAGCCACATATAAGCTGCCGATGGAGCGGCGATGTGGGAAGTTAACAGTCTTTTCCGATGAAACCATTGCCATATTATGCGATGTCTGAGAGCCGGCGTCTTTAATTACATGTCAAGCGGGCGGTTCGGCACGTAAACGCTTTTGTGAGGCTTTAGATAGAGCGTCTCGCCTAATGCTATTCTTTTACGTTCAGGCAGGGGAGTTCCAAATGGATGAAATAGATGCGCACGGCAGACAACTTCTGATCGACAGACCTGCTCTGACTCGTGGACGGCTCAGCGTTTTCCGTCAATCTTCCGGCGACGATCATTGGTTCCCGCGTTTGAATGTCACCCTCAAGCGCTCCGGTACTGACGAGATTTTGTGGCAATGGACAACTCATTCTGTTCCTATTGATATGGAGGAGCCGCCGCCATATGGTGAGGATGTACTGCTTGAGAAGTATTTTGAGCTCGATGCACCGATCAAATCACCGCGGGGCATTGAGGTGGTCTTTATGCTCGGAGCAGGTGCCTCGAGGCGTGGGGTGGTGGAAAAGTTCTCGGCTGCCCTCTATCTCTATCCACAATCGTTTGAAGATCGTGGAGTCCAGGTAGGCGTCGTCGATTTCACTCAGGGATTAACCACCGGCGGTGTGCCGCTATTTTTTCGCGTCAACTTCCCCTGGTAATCCGCGGGAAGAGCATCAAACGCGGGATCAAACTCGGATCAATTTAACGTGTACCTTGGCACCGTGCACGTGAATACGCAAGCGCTGAAATGCAGGCAAATCTGATAGCCGATGATTTTTGAGCAGACCTCATCGTCTCACAAAGCTTCTTGTCTTGAAAAGTGCGTCCGGTGCGACTTGAACGCACGACCAATCGGTTAAAAGCCGAGTGCTCTACCGGCTGAGCTACGGACGCATGGATTGCCATCGTAGCAACCAGCAACCGATGGTGTCAAGGAAAGGCTTGAATGCTCAGCGATTCCGCAACATGCTTCGGCAGCCGAGAGGTGACCGACGGGGTCGTTGGCTGGATTAAAGAGACTTCGCGATAGTCCGAGCCGTGAAGATTATTTTCTGCAGAATTTATCTTGGCTGTTGGCATCGTAAAACCAAGCTCAGCCACCGCCATGGCTTTGATTCGGGACTATTGGTGCATATGCTCGGGGTATTTGACAGATATGCGGGGCGCGCGCAACAACGTCAACGAGTATCCCACCGTCGGTGGTGCCAGCTACAGCTACGACGGCAATGCCAACCTGACAGGCGACGGCACCTGGGGCTTATACATACGACACGGAGAATCACTTGTTGACGGCGAACATGATCGGCACGAGCGCAAGCTATGTCTATGATCCGTCTCATCGTCAGATTCGGTTCGACTAAAATTCAATATGTTTATGCCGGTTGGCAACGCATTGCCGACTATGATGGTGTTACGAACACTCTGCAAAACCGTTATGTCTATGGTGTTGGGCTCGACGAGCCTCTCGTGCAAGTCAGCAGCAGTGGCGTCCTCTCATACCTGCACACCGACCGCCTCGGATCAATTATCGCAACAACTGACTCAACCGGCGCTGTGACCAATCGGAGTAAATATTCGCCAATCGGTGAAAAAGGCGCCAGTTGGCACCAGTTTTGGTTTCACAGGTCAACGCTACGATGCCGAGACTGATCTCTACTACTACAAACGTCGTCCACTACTCACCGACAATTGGACGATTCTTACAGACCGATCCAGTTAGTTATTCAGACGATCTAAACCTCTTTGTCTATGTAAAAAATGACCCGATCAACAATGTTAACGTATTCGGACTTATACTTAAGTCCAGTCATTATATCTCAGCGCAGCGTTGAATCCTTGACAAAATCATGTAGTCGGCCGACCTGCAAAAATGTCGGAAGAACAGTTGAAGGTGGCAAGAAAACTCTAAAACAAGGCAAATCCATCAGCTACGTGGCGGATATTTTCGGGGTGCATTTCACGACGTTGTATAGGTATCTGCGGGAAGCGAACATTTGAGGATGGGACAAATAGCGCGATAAAAAAAGGACATTTAAATCGTCAATTCACAACCAGTAGCGAGCGCGTCAAGGAAGCAGGCGCGGGCTCTTACCGAAAGTATTTCGAATAAACCGAATTTCTCGTCCAGTTGAATGACTGGGAAGCAGTCGGGGTCTCTTTTATTTGTATTTGGTCCTGGTAATTGCATATAGATGCGGTCGTCCAATTTCCCGCATCTTAGATTGTTTCTTGACAAGTGTGCTCGGTCTTAATGAACCTACTATGATTGGGAATATAGTTGATATCATGCCAGACACGACCGATAAATTTCGAGTAAACCGATCATCAGAACCTAGCATCAGCGAAGGGATATTCGCCCCAGGAAATATTCTGGTCGGCAAGTATAAAGTCATTTCGGTTCTCGGTAGAGGCGGCATGGGATGCGTCTATCGTGTTCAACAACTCTTCCTGAACAAAGAGCTTGCTCTCAAGACTGTGGATAAGGGCCGGGTATCGGATGTGTTGATGCGTCGCTTCCAACTGGAGGCTAAGGCAGCTGCGTCGTTGATTCATCCGAATTTGGTTCAGGTTCACGATTTTGGATTGCTGGATGATGAGCAGCCATATATGGTCATGGATCTTGTCGACGGCGTGACTTTGGCCGAACAGCTTAAGATTGGCGGGCCGATGTCGTTGCAGCAGATAGGACCTCTCTTCGCCCAGATTTGTTTTGGTCTGGCGTATGCTCATAATCAGGGTGTCGTTCATCGCGATATCAAGCCGAGCAACATCATGTTGGTCAACGGTCTGCCTCTAGGAGCTGAGGGAAGCGTCAAGGTCGTTGACTTCGGCATCGCGAAACTAATCAACACTGATAGGGGCGAAATCCAGGCTCTCACTCGCACTGGAGAAATTTTTGGCAGTCCACTTTATATGAGCCCTGAACAATGTGCGGGAGGAGAAGTTGATCGTCGCGCCGACATCTACGCCCTCGGTTGTGTTCTGTTTGAGGCTTTGACCGGAACACCGCCACATGTCGGGGCAAATTCTCTAACCACTATGATGGCACATCAGTCGCAACCGGCACCAACCCTCAAGGAAGCGTCGCTGGGCAAGGAATTCCATGCTGCTCTGGAACAGATTGTGGAGAAGATGTTGCGCAAATTGCCGGCTGAGAGGTATCAGGATCTTAGTCTGGTAGCTTACGATGTAGACGCTGCTTGCAGGGATGGTGCATTGGGCTTGCCTTCTGCCCAGCCTATCTCACCAAAATTTCCAGCAAAAACTCGTCCGCTCATTTCGATCTCTGGCAAGCAAATTTATATGTTGCTGGCATTAATCATCCTGGTTTTCACGGCAACTACGGCCGGGCTGGTTGGCTATTTTTCGGCCCACAAACAGGGCGGTTCTACTGACAGTTCTAGTGATAAATCTATCGGCTTCCAGCGCTGGCCGGCGGTCGAAGATTACGCAACTAAACTTCAAAAGAATGTTCCAATTCTTACTAACGCCCAGCCAATCAAATCAACAATAGTGATCAAGGGCGGAATCAAAAAAAGGGAATTTGTCTTCCCAGAGTGTGGCATGGGAACTTTGTTTGTTTGCGATGAGGCCCATATAGCCTCAGGGAAGCCAGTTGAAGCCAAGGGAACGGTTCCAGTTTCCGGAGACGTTCCACTGACCCTGCAGGTACCCGACATTTTATATCCTGGCGTTTTTGAAACTCCGGCAATTTTTGACAAAATCGATCCTAAAGAGTTTTACGGATTATCTCTGATTGGTAATCCTGAGCTGGGTATGGAGACGGGAGAATCTCAAAGGAAGAACATTGCCCAGATTCTTAAAACTGCTGCTCAGTGGCCCAATTTGAATTCCGTGGAGTTGATTAGCTTGGAGGAAAATGAAAAGGTTTTTGATGCCCTTGACACTATGAAGGGTTTGCGCAACTTTGTTCTGGGTGCGCCTTTGGGTATCAGTTCGGGTTATCTTGCACGGGTAACGTTTTTGAGAAATCTGGAAACCCTGGTGCTCCGCCATTTTGAATATGCCAATGTGGCAGATTTTATGCCTGCTCTGGCTGGATCTGAGAAGATCAAGCGGTTAGTGCTGGTCTCATCCTCAGTCACCGCCGATTCCTTATTTAAATTGCGACAATGCCCCAATCTTTCTTATTTGGAGATAGCGGGACAAAAATTTGATGACGAAGTTGTGCAAGCCGTGGCTCAGTTACACAGTCTTCGCATTGTCGAGTTGGGAGAAAAAATAAGCATGAAACAGATTGTAATGCTAAAGCATAGCCCCTGGATCCACGAAATTAGACTGTTGGTGCAATATGCTGCACAGGATTCAAACACGTTGAAGCAATATTACACACGGCAAGAAATGGATCAATTAAAGACTTTGGATCCGAGAATTCAGTTTTATTCTAGGCAGTCAGAATAGTACTCAATAAGGATTTTCGGCATGCGGATTGAGATCAGTTGCAGGCCGGTTGCGTCGTCCAAAGTTTGTTGCTGCTCTTCCGACGCGGGGCGGGCATGCTCGGCAGAGGCACCTAGTTCTTTGTTGTCCCATCGCACGGCATCTTCGTCAAAGCGTTCAATGTCTTTTTTGCTTACCATGGTTACAACCTCACTGAGTATTTTTCCTAGATGCGTTCTTCGTGTTCGTCGGGCTCGTAGGCAGACTTGATCACAACGTCGAGGGCAGTGAGCTCATGTAAAAGAAGTAACTGGCTAAGGCAATCTGTGCTAAAGGTGCACCACTTTTGGTGCGCCAGTAAGGCTTGAATGCTCAGCGATTCCGCACATCATTCCTCCTGCAAAGCACTGGGCTGATCCCGATTGCGATTGATGATGCGCTCTATTTCTACCGCGTCTGGCCCAACAGTAAAGTAGATGAAATAGTTTCCCTCAACAATTTTATTAAGCTCTGAGGCATATTCGCATGGGCGTCCTGGTCTTGGTTTAAGTGCGAGAGCATCACATGTTTTGCACATTTTGCTGTACCACTCCTCAGCACCGACTGGATTATCTTCTGCAATCCAGTTGTAGTATTTATCAAGATCTGCCAGTGCCGAACGGGAGTAAATTAGCCTCATAAGTACTTTCGCAGCTCTGGATGCCTCTTGGCCATCTCTTGCTTTAACTCATCCGAAGTAAGGAAATTTCCTGCTTTGATGTCATCTTTTCCCTTCTGCACTTCAGCCCTTAGCCAATCGGCATATTGGGACTGCTGGTTCTTGGTTTTAAGTACCAGCGCCTCCATAAGTTCTATTTGGGCGTCGGGCGGCAAGGCATCGACAAGTTCAATGATTTTTTGGATTTCTGATTTTTTGTGTTGGGTCATGGCGCTTACCTCTGCTCTCATAGTACGTCTTCTGCGATTTTAGGTGGTGGTTTTAATGTCCAAAATTGATACTAAGTGAACGCCAAGATTAAATATCACCGTCGGCGGTGCGTTTTGAGTTGCAAGCGTCATGACGGAATCGAACATCGGATTGGCTTCAATGTACGCGATGCTAGGGTTTTCAGCTACATAAAGCCCGGGCGGTCCGCCTTTAGGAGTATATCGTTGCCCATTTGCGCGAACTCCGAGAGCATACAATGGCTGGGGAATTGAGATGCTTAGCAAGGCTTCCAGTTCAACAGATCGAAAGACATTACGAGTGTAGGTTTGGCTTTGTATGCTGGAAAGAATTGTGAGTAGTTGAGGATACGCGAGCATTAGCCTGGACTTCCCAATCTAGCATCGTCTACCCAATCAGCAAGCATCTCTACCTTACCGAGCTTTAGCACTTCTATGGGAGTATGACGGTCTAGACTTGGAGCGGGCGAATTTAGCCACATTCTCAACCCTTTTATTGAACCAGTCACTGTCAACAGACTCGCTGCAATGCGTTCAAACGATTGAAGCTTTCCTTGAATGCTCATGGAATCAGGCGTTTTGACCAAAGTGGAACGAGGTCGGTCTACACAAGCTGCAACTTCCGCCATAGTTAAATCAAAAATTGAGGCAATCTTGTTAGCGTCTAAACGCCCAGAGTCATCATTTCTAAGCTCAGATATGGGACTTGCTTGCAACGGCAATGGATATCGAAATTTGCGTACGCCGGCCTCGAGCAATCGTTTTACATAGAACGCTAATCTTGCAGCGCTAATGGGCGTTTGCACACACTCTATTTGCTGCTGCATTGCAAGGTCACGCCAAAAGTTCTCCGGTTGCTCGTGCGACATCAGGAGTAATGCCGGTATAGTCGGATTATGCTTACGCATTTCAGTCACCAGGTTTAAACCACTAACTCCTTTCGGAAGGTCCAAATCTAGAATGACAAAGTCTGCTTCGTTCGTCCTGACGCTTGCTGTCAACTGTTCGGCACTTGCTGACGAACAGAGTGTGACATTGGGAATTGTAGCTTCCGAAAAAATCTCCAGCAGGCAGGTGTCCGGGTCAAGAACCAAGCCTATATACTCTGTCATAGTCCAACCTCCAAGGATCTATATTAGAGTATACCTGAATGACGCCGTTTTGCTGCCATTTTGACGCCTGAAAGGCCAAGTTCTCGTCCGATTGGCGAATCTACTTAGAAAGCTGGCTGACACAAACGGTTGCAAGACTTCGGCTACAAAGGTATGGCCCGCCGGGGTCAAATGCACGTTGAAATATAGATCGTGGCGTTCTTTAGCGGTCAATGTAGTGGCTGCTTGTTCGCAATCGAGAAAGAGGATATTCTCTTCCTGGCAAAGAGTGTGCACGGTTGCCACTTCCCGGGCGTAGTCGTTGGAGGCGTCTTGCTGGGCGTGGTTGTCTGGGCAGAGAGCCTGTTTGTCGGGCATCACCAGAACGGAAAACTGGGCATTGTGAGACACGCATTCAGCTTTCATCTCAGCTAGCAAGGAGCCCATCGTCCGTTTCATCAAGTTGTCGAAGGCTTGATTGTTTCCTGATGCCACCGCTTCTGGTGCGGACTGGACGGTTCGTCCATTGTTAACATCGGAGTGCACAGGCACTGCACTTGGTGCGGAATGGACGGAGCTGCTGTGGGTGGAGGTTGGGTTAATGGAGCTGTGGATGGAATTGGGCTGGATGGAAGATTGAGGCAGTGAGCTCTTATTTTGCCTTAGACCCCTCAAACTTGCACCAAAGCTCTTTAGTGTCGACGGAATGCCGGCAATTGCAGCGCGAATACTTTTGCCTGGTTGGGAAATGAAAGTGCACACGGCTTTGTAAGAGGGATTGCTGAGAGTCAGTTGCTGCTCTTGCGCGGCGATCAGACCCCAGATGTGGCTGTGCTCTCGCAGCCAACTAATCTGCGCCAGGAATTTGGCTCGCGGTGTGTGCATCCACTGCACAACAGGTCCGCTGTCAACGACCAGATGCGCACCAGGCAGTTGCAAGGCAAGAGGACGCACATTTGTCATCGCTTGATCTGGCGGCGACCAGTTCTCAAACAGATCTCTGGCGCTGTAGCCGAGAATTACCAGGTCTGGTTGGTATTTGAAGACTTTGGTTTTCAGCTGCAGGTACTCTTGCACGGTCGAATATCCGGAGATGGCGAAATTGAGAACTTGCACTTGCTTGTGTTTGGCATTCGATTGTTGTTTCAACTGCTGCTTCAACTGCTCGCTCAGGCGGCGGTTCAACACCTGACCGAAAGTGTCTTGAATAGGCACTTGCAGCCCTTCCACCTGGGAATCGCCCAGCAAGGCGATGCGATAAGTATCGCTGCCTTTGGCCACCGTCAAATTAGGTTCGCGCATGCCGTCAGCATCAAAGTATGAGCGCGCGCCGTTGCCTTCTTGGCGCCAGGTGATGCGCTTGTTGCTCATATGCACAAAGCCTACCTGGCGGTCCAGTTTGAAAATCTCTTCCTCGCCAATGCCTGCTGAATACAAAATTCCTTCCACAAGCAGCAATGCCAATAACTGCCAGACTAGAATAGAGATGACTGTGCCAGCCCATTTGAAGCGGTCTGGACTTTTTGCCCTGACCGTCTCAACTCTTGGTTTTTCCAATAAAACCGTCATCGGCTGCCCCTAAAACTGGAAATATACAAAGGGAACGTCGGTCGTCGGTTTGACGGCGAACATGAGACAACAAGCCGCTGTCCAGGCCGCTAATCTCACCGGTGTGGCAAAGTGAAGTGGTGGCACCTGAGCACCATCTCTCAACCATCTGAAACTCTCGGGTTTGCGAGTCATGTATTCAGTGAGCATCCAGGCGAGCATGTAAACCGCCGCTATCTGCAATATTCCAAGCTTTTCAATCGCTCCCAGAAGATAACAATGACCGTTCACATTTGCCAGACTGCCCAGCATGGTGGTCAGCTGCCCCATATCGGGCACGCGGAAAATAGCAAAACCAACGACGACAAATATCTGCGTGGTAAGCCAGGCAAGCCATTGTCCAACCCGACCGCCCGTGGCAAGCTGGAAGGACGGCAAACGCTCGAGCAGGCTGTTCCATTCTTTGTTAATAACCAGACCGATACCGTGGAAGCCACCGAAGACAACAAAGTGCCAGCTGGCACCATGCCATAGACCGCAGAGCAAGAAGGTGATCATCGTGTTGCGTATGCAAGCAAGAGTGCTGCCGCGTGATCCACCCAGGGGAATGTAGACGTAATCTCTCAGCCAACTGGAGAGAGAAATGTGCCAGCGCCGCCAAAATTCAGTGATATTAAGCGCCAGGTATGGCAGGTTGAAGTTGATGGGCAGACGGATTCCCAGTAAGAGAGCAGAGCCGCGACCGATGTCGGTGTAACCGGAGAAATCGCAATAGAGGTGGATATAAAATGCAAATGCAGCGATGGAAACATCAGCTGTCGATAAGGGAATCGCTTGAGAGAACGGTGCATACACCAGGGTGCCTATCTGATCGGCAATCGCTATCTTTTTGAAAAGCCCCTGCATGATCAGAGCGCAGCCTTCGAAAAACAGGGTCGTCGACCATGGCTCCGGTTGCCGCAGTTTCTCCAGGAAATCCTGATAACGCTTAATTGGTCCGGCGATCTGGGAAGGGAAAAATGAAGCAAAAACGGAAAACTCCATCAACGATTTGATCGGCTTGTTTCCCCGATATACATCAGCCAGATAATGAATGAATTCGAAGATGAAGAAAGAGATGCCCAAAGGAAGGGCCACATTTAGGATTGGTGCTTCCCAGGCAGGCACCTTGAACAAACCAAGGGCGCGCACAAAGTCCAATGACTGGAAAAGATTAGTGAAGAAGAAGTTGGTGTATTTGTAATAGCACAGACAGCCGAGGTTGAGGGCAAGACCAAGCCAGAAGATGTACTTGGAGCGTACTTTGGCAATCCACAGCCCCAGTGCCCAATTGGCAAGTGTGAGGGCAAGCAAAAAGGCACCATAAATGGGCAACCAGCTCATGTAAAAAAAGTAACTGGCTAAGACAATCAGCGCTATCCGTGCACCACCCCTGGTGCGCCAGTAGGCAAAAACGACAATCGGCAAGAAGATCAGATATTGAAGGCTGCTGAATATCATCTTGTCCCTTCGGGCTCCAACATTTCCCCGAAGCAGGCCAACGCTAGGCTCTCAAGAGGTCGGGGAGGCAGTATCAATCGGCTGGCAAGTATACAAGCGGAAGGTCTGGAAATAAGTACTCCCCATTAATGTTGAATGTCGACTGACTTGAAATCCAAAGCATATTCTTTGCCGGTACCTGAACAGATGCTTGGGCCAGTCAAACGTACATCTGGTTAGTAACCATTAATCAAGATCTATTGCCTAAATAAGAATAGATTAGTAGTATTTCTTCCTAAGTTTTCCAAATCTCTTAGCCCGCCGCGAGCAAAGCGCCTTTGGTTTGCGCGCCAGCTTGCCCAGCCCAATCTGCCCAATTTGCCACTTTGTCTTTGGAGGTTGTTGTGCCCGCTCTACTGAACAAAGACGAGTTGAAAAAGAAGCGCGATAAGTACATCGTGCCGGGAGTAAAGCAGCTTTATGCCGATCCGCCGCATCTGGTTCGTGGTCAGGCCCAGTTTTTGTATGACGAGAGCGGCAAGCAATATCTGGATATGTTTGGCGGAATCGTCACCGTCTCAGTCGGTCATTGCCATCCGAAAGTGACTGAGCGCACGATTGCGCAGTTGCAGACATTGCAGCACACGTCTACCAGCTTTATGACCCAACCAATGGTCGATCTGGCTGAGAAGCTGGCGCAAATCTCGCCCGGGGATCTGTCCAAAACTTTCGTCACCAATTCGGGCAGCGAGGCAAATGAGGGAGCCGTCCGTTTGGCTCGCCTGGCCAGCGGCCGCCATGAAGTGATTGCCTTGCAACACTCGTATCATGGTGAATCTCATCTGACTTCCAGCTTAACTGGAAACTTCAATTGGCGCCCTGATTTGATGCCTGCCATGGGGATCGTCTTCGCAGCCAACGCCTACTGCTACAGATGTCCATTCAAGAAAACGCCAGAGAGTTGCGGGCTGGAGTGCGCCCAAGATATCGAGCGCGTAATCCAGACTCAGACCAGCGGAAAGCCGGCTGTGATGATCGCGGAGCCGATTCAGGGAGTCGGCGGTGCCATCACTCCACCTGATGATTACTTCAAAGAAGTGAAAAGGATTCTCGATCAATACGGCACTTTATTCATCTCCGATGAAGTGCAAACAGGCGTGGGACGAACCGGCAATCACTGGTTTGGCATCACCAACTGGGGTGTGCAACCTGATTTCATCACCATGGCCAAAGGGCTGGGCAACGGTCTTCCCATCGGTGCATTCATCACCACGCCGGAAATTGCTGAAGGTGTTCAAAAGCAGCAGATCAATACTTTTGGCGGCAACCCGGTCTCTTCCGTCACAGCGCTGGCAGTGCTTGAAGCCATCGAAGAGCAGGGATTGATGCGTAACGCCAAGATCGTAGGAGACTATCTGTTTGGCGGATTGAGAGATCTGGCCAAGAGTTTTCCGATTATGGCCGATGTGCGAGGCAAGGGATTGATGGTGGGCGTTGAGCTTGCCGACGAAAAGAAAACGCCTCTTACTAAAGAGACACAAATGATCGTCGAGTTTTGCAAAGACAACGGCGTCATCATCGGCAAAGGTGGGCTGTACGGCAACGTTCTTCGCATCAAGCCACCGTTGATAATCACAAAAGAGGATGTGGATACACTGTTGAAGGTGCTGCAAAAGGCTCTGTCGGAAGTGTCGGTTACGGTACCGGTCAGTTAAACGTTAACGAGAATCTGTGTTCGGCTAAGAGGCGCATGCCTTCAGGAGAGAAGCAAACAAATGGCAAATGTAGTTCGCTGTGGATTAATCCAAACTAGAAACGACGTGGTGCCAACGATTGGTGGCACAGACAAGGCCACGATCCAAAAGATCAAAGAGAACATGTTGGAAAAGCATCTCAAGTTCACCAAGGATGCCAAAGACAAGGGGGTGCAGATTCTGTGCTACCAGGAGATTTTCAACGGCCCCTATTTCTGCGCCGAGCAGCATGCCAGCTGGTATGAATCGGCCGAGGAAGTGCCGGACGGTCCGACCGTGAAGAAATTGCAAGAGGTAGCCAAAGAGTACAAGATGGTGCTTGTCGTTCCTATCTATGAGAAGGAAGGCAAAGGCGTTCTCTATAACACGGCAGCGGTAATCGATGCCGACGGCAAATATCTGGGCAAGTACCGCAAGAATCATATTCCCCAAGTGGCTCCAGGATTCTGGGAGAAGTTCTACTTCCGTCCAGGCAACCTCGGGTATCCTATCTTTGTCACCAGATACGCCACCATCGGTGTTTACATCTGCTACGATCGGCACTTCCCGGAAGGCGCTCGCGCTCTAGGTCTGGCTGGCGCAGACATCGTTTTCAACCCGTCGGCCACCGTCGCCGGTTTGTCGGAGTACTTGTGGAAATTGGAACAGCCGGCTCATGCCGCAGCCAACGGTTATTTTCTGGGCGCGATCAACAGAGTGGGCACGGAGGCTCCCTGGAATATTGGCGAGTTCTATGGCTCCAGCTATTTCTGCAATCCACGTGGACAAATCATCGCCACGGCAAGCCGCGATCAAGAAGAGCTTGTGGTGGCAGATCTGAACCTGGACGAGATCGAAGAAGTTCGCCACACCTGGCAATTTTACAGAGATCGCCGCCCGGAAACCTACGAAGCTTTAGTCAAGCTGTAAACAGATAAATAGGGCAAGCGGCTCGCGCGAGTTGCTTGCCCGCCGTTGCCCTCTCACTTCGCATTCGTGTCTCACTTCGCATTAAGGCAGATAAAATGGCTGAGCATTACAAACCGCATAGATATAAAGCCTGGGAATTGTCGCTTGAAGAGCGCTTCCAGGAGTATCACCCGGCTTTGACGGAAAGAGAGGCCGTAACGGAGGCCAATCGCTGTCTCTACTGTTATGATGCACCATGCATGGTGGCATGCCCGACACACATCGACATTCCCACATTCATTAAAAAGATCAGCACGGGAAATGTGAAGGGTTCCGCCAAGACGATTTTGGAAGCCAATTTGATGGGCGCCTCCTGCTCACGAGTGTGCCCGGTCGAGGAGCTGTGCGAAGGTGCCTGTGTGCTGAAAGCCGATCATAAACCGATCATGATCGGGCGTTTGCAACGCTATTCCATGGATTATGCGGCAGACAAGAAGATCAAGTTTTTTGAAAAAGGAAAGGCGAACGGCTTTAAGGTGGCGGTAGTGGGAGCCGGGCCGGCAGGTCTGTCGTGCGCCGGCGAGCTGGCCAAACTGGGCTTTGATGTCACTTGCTTCGAGAAGAAAAATTGGGCCGGCGGCCTCGACACTTATGGCATAGTCGTTTTTCGCGAGCCTGTGGAAGTAAGCCTGGCTGAAGTGAAAATGATCGAGGATCTCGGCGTCAAGATTCGCACCAACGTTGCCGTAGGCAAAGACATCAGCTTTGACGAGCTGCTCAAGGAATATGATGCCATCTTCGTTTCTGTCGGGCTGGGCAATGTTCCCGACATGTCTATACCAGGCGAAGATCTGCCGGGCTGTCTGGACGGGCTTGAGTTTATCGAAGAGACGAAAGTGATGCCTCTAAATCAAATCAAATTCGGCAATCGAATTTGCGTGATCGGGGCTGGCAACACGGGCATCGACTGTGCCACCATTGCCAGACGGCTTGGGTCAGAAAGGGTGAACATAGTTTATCGCCGCTCTGAGGCGGAGATGCCTGCTTATCACTTCGAATACGAGTTCGCCATGGGTGAAGGGGTGAGCTTCATGTTTTTGACCCAGCCCGTGGAAATCATCGGCAACGGCAAAGTGGAAGGGCTAAAATGCGTGCGCATGGACCTGGGCCAACCCGACTCATCGGGACGGCGAGCACCGGTGGTAGTACCAAATTCCGAATTCGTTATTCCTTGTGACATGGTGATTAAAGCCATCGGTCAAAAGAAACACAACGAGGTTCTGGAAACGCTGTCTAATCTTGGTATCAAAGACATCAAGGGCTACATTGTTGTAGACCGGGAAACAAACCGCACTATGCACCCGAAGATATTTGCCGGCGGCGACTGCATCCGCCATCATGGCGAGGCCTCAACCGTTATGGCAGTGCAAGATGGAAAAATCGCGGCCAAAGGTATTTATCGGCAGTTAGTGGGCGAGATTGATGAGCAGTCCGAGCACGCTAAAACCGGCTGCTGCGCCGCTTCTGGCGCAGGCAAACACTGATAAGCAAGGGAAGAAGGAACTAAACTAAATGGCAAATCTAGAGATTGATTTTTGTGGTATCAAATCGCCCAACCCATTCTGGTTGGCGTCGGCACCACCATCCAACTCCGCTTATCAGGTGCAAAAGGCTTTTGAGCAAGGATGGGGCGGAGCGGTCTGGAAGACCATCGGTGCGCCGGTTTTGAATGTCTGCAACCGATACGGCACCATTGACTACAAAGGTCAAAAGATTATCGGATTGAACAATGTGGAGCTGATTAGCGACCGTCCTGTGGAAGTCAACCTGCGCGAGATTGCTGAGGTGAAGCGCAACTTCCCCAATCATGCAGTCATTGTCTCGGTCATGGTCGTTTCAACCAAGCAAGCCTGGCAAGAGATCATCAAGCGTTCGGAAGAAACCGGATGCGACGGGTTTGAATTGAATTTCGGTTGCCCCCACGGCATGTCTGAGAGAGGCATGGGCGCGGCCATGGGTCAAGTGCCCGAATATACCTGCATGGTCACTGAGTGGGTTATGGATGTGGCCACTAAGCCTGTCATAGTCAAACTGACGCCCAACGTCACAGACATCGTTCATCCGGCCCGCGCTGCTGTAAAAGGTCGCGCTTCGGCGCTGTCTTTGATTAACACCATCAACAGTATCATGGGTGTTGATCTCAACACATTCGAGCTGCAGCCAAACGTGGGCGGAAAGGGCGGTCACGGTGGCTACGCTGGGCCGGCAGTGAAGCCGATTGCCTTGCATTTGCTCAGTACTGTTGCCTCAGATCCGGAAGTGCAAAAGGCCGGTTTGGCCATCTCCGGCATGGGCGGCATTGAAACCTGGCAAGATGCGGTTGAATTTATGCTGCTTGGCGCCACCAGTGTGCAAATCTGCACTGCCGTTATGCACTGGGGCTTCCGCATCGTCGAAGATATGATCGAAGGCATGTCTAACTGGATGGACGATAAAGGCTTCAAGACAGTCAACGATTTCATCGGCAAATCGCTGCCCCGCGTTTCCAGTTTCGGCGATTTTGATCTGGGATTCCAGTCTGTGGCAAAGGTCAATCACGACAAATGTATTCAGTGCAATCTCTGCTACATCGCTTGTAATGATGCTGCTCACCAGTGCATTGATTTGAAAGATTTGAAACTTACTGACGAAATGAATGAGCGTCTCTGGCCGGTAGTGCGCGTAGATGATTGTGTCGGCTGCGCTCTATGCTCAAGAGTTTGCCCTGTTGACGATTGCATCACCATGGTTGAAATCGACACGGGCAGACCGCACATTACCTGGAACGAACTGGCCAAGTCTAAGCCTCAAGTCGTTGCTGAGTGGGACAAGATGGAAGAATACAGAGAAACTGCCAACATGCACGTACACTAATTTGGCATCCCCCGGTGGCTTTCTGCACTATCTGTGGTGCGGTGGAGCTTCTGGAAAAGTTGGTAAAATTTCGGCCATGCGCCTTCCGTACAATCTGTTTTTGCTGCTCTCATCGGCAATCTTGATTGCACCACTACCGGTGCGAGCAGGGTCGCCGGAAAAAGCAAAACCAGTGTCGCCGGACAAAGCAAAACCAGTGTCGCCGGACAAAGCAAATCCAGTGTCGCCGGAAAAAGCAAAACCAGGATCGCCGGATAAAGCAAAACAGGGATGGCAGCTGAGTTATAAAGTGAATGCTCTGGGGCGAGTGGATTGCCTTTTGAGTGAGGACGGCGCCAAGCTTACAACGCCTATGTTTTCTCTGCTTGTCTTGCCGCCTGATTATCATGCTGTGCTCTTTAATCCGCAAACCAGGAAAATGATTTCAATAAAAAAGGAGAAAGTTCCCCAGACATTTGCCATGTTTGGCGACAGAGGACCTTCACAGAAATTCAAATTCACACCATGGCTTCGCCAGCACGATGAAAAAATTCTTGGACTCGTGTGTTCGAAATTCCACAGAGAGCTGGAAAATCCTGGCTCAAGCAAGGATATGTCTACCCGATTTGCAGATGATTTTTGGGTGACAAATGCTATCGATGTTCGCAACTATAAACAACTAATGGAACCGCTTGTTGCCATCGCTCGCGGTTCCTATAAGCAGCTTGTCGGCATTCCGGTCAGACACAAAAAAAGCTATGAAGAGTTTTATAAGGGATCCAAAAAACCTTATCACAGCGAAATAACCAACTCACTTTCGTTGATCAGTGCCGACAAGATCCAAATAAAACCTTCCATGTATAGCGTGCCAAAAGATTACAAGATTGTTGCCGACGAAACGGAACTTCTCTTCAGTGATGAGCAGGGCGGTGATGGAAACGTACAAAATTTCGGGCGACATTGAGATTCTGGCAGCAGTGAGATTCTGGCAGCAGTGAGATTCTCTGACATTTCCCTCTCCAGCTTTGTCAGAAAAACGGTTTCTCTGACATTTCCCTCTGCCGCTTTGTCAGAAAAACGGTTTCTCTGACATTTCCCTCTCCAGCTTTGTCAGAAAAACGGTTTCTCTGACATTTCCCTCTCCAGCTTTGTCAGAAAAACGGTTTCTCTGACATTTCCCTCTCCAGCTTTGTCAGAAAAACGGTTT
>Ga0182024_10011316_pt1 | contig 17945 bp, 20 predicted proteins | sample P32metaG_FD_120480 | JGI IMG/M metagenome (GOLD analysis project Ga0182024, IMG submission 120480) | Permafrost microbial communities from Stordalen Mire, Sweden - P3-2 metaG (Illumina Assembly) | ecosystem: Environmental > Terrestrial > Soil > Wetlands > Permafrost | place: Sweden: Stordalen... | reverse complement strand
GGATTATATAGACATTCCTTATCTTTGCCAAGATTCTGTGGCTTGCTTGTGTCACTTACACAGCCTCCACAATCCTTGGCTTTCTTATCTTGCGTTACTGCACAGCCTCCTTACACAGCCTCCACAATCCTTGGTTTTCCTATCTCGTGACACTACACAGCCTCCACACGCCAAGGTCTGGACCAGCACAGCCTCCACATTCCTTGGTTTTCCTTATCTTGTGTGACTACACAGCCTCCACGGACCAAGGTCTGGACTTACACAGCCTCCACAAACCAAGGTTCTAATTGGACCTTGTGACTTTAAGTTCAAGATAGGAGATAATCCAGGCTTGTAACTGCCTTCTTGGCCGGAATTTTCCAACTTAATACAGCACCACCACACTAGTAGCACACTGTACACATGACAAGTGGTTTATGAAGTGTCTTACTAGTAGTAGTAATTGACCCTGAACTTGGAATAATTATTGGTGGCCAATTTATGCTTCTCTGCCAAGTTCAACTTGAAGTTCAAGTTGAGTCTGAAACTTTCTGGCAGCAATGTATAGCACTGGCATCAAAATAGTGAAGTGGCACACACTGGCAAGCGCAACTTGAAGTTGAAGTTTCCAAACTGTTGAGTCTATTCTGAAACTTCCCCACAGCGTAGTCCGTGTAGTAGTGCTCAAATTCAAGTACTACAACTTTTATGATGAAACCTTGAAGTTGAAGAAGTTGCCAGCCTGAGTGAGTGGCACATGTAACTTTGATTAAACTGGAAATGAGGCCAGCCTGGGTACTACTGGTATCTAGTACTAGTATCACTGGCACAACACTCTCTACTGACTAGTACTAGTAGGTAGCTTATTACTACTACTACTACTAGTAGTATGCCACTGAACTCTCAGCACAAACCATACTTCCCTCTCTGGTGAGCTTTCAACTCTGTGACTTACTAGTAGTTCAAGTTGAGGCCCACTTTACAACATTCTTGACATAATTTTCAACATCACTGGCAGTACTACTACTAGTAGTGATAGCTGAGTACTAGTGGCCTATATTTTCAAGTTGGAAATCATGTTGACCACTACTAGTACTACACTGCTAAAGGTAGCTTACATAATTCTTCGTTCCGCGAGAATTCACCACCTTCGACGTCAACATCAACAATGCATTACTTGTCAACCATAGTACATTTCGCTTAGTGTCACGGAACGTGAGGGAAAGCGTATGGTATGAAGATGAATTCCTAGTAGACATCATCACTAGCCATCATGTCAGACATCATGTTCATGTGGTGTTCTAGAAAGACAGAGATTACTGACAGTCCCACTGGCAGGCACATTCAAGTTTAGCAGGCTGGCCTCAATCTCGCTACTACTACTATGTACTAGTAGTAGTAGTACTGGCAGTGAGGAAGTTAGTAGTATTTGTTGCGTTTATCACGGAAACTCGACGGCTCGCCGAGTGGCGCGAGGATCGCGCCGTGCACGGGCTAATCGTTAATGCACAAAGCAACACTTCCTTTCATACTAGTAGTAGTACTTATCGACGGGTGCCAAACGGTTGAGCAAAGGTATTTATTGTTATACGCCGAGAGATATATTAAATGAGCGCCTTCAGTTTTGATATCTCGCTTGGGTCCAAGTATCTGAAATCTAGTACTATTCATCCCAGTGATCTGGCGCGCGATACAGAGCAACAGCGTATCGTCCGGCGTATTTGCCAGTAATTAAATTTTAATAAGAGCCCAAATTACTGCGCTGGCCGAAACATCGTTGGCTATTTCAGGGGCAGCCACGAGATGAGAGTGATTGGTTGACAACTCTTTGCCATCCCAGAGCCCGTGCGTTTGGTTAGCTCAAAATATGAAGATGGCGACGGTTCTAACCTAGATAGCAAACAACCAAGGCTACCATCGAGTCGATTTGAACGTATTCTTGGCAAGTTGACGTTCTCGCAGGCAAGTACGGAGGGCGTGAAATTGGATCGTGAGCCGTTGGGCTGAAAATAGACTTTCATTTTGCGCGCCGGGAAAGCCGCATTCGAAGCCCCCGCAGGGTTGACCTGTGATTGGCACCGCCACCTTTTGTTTTATTTTTGGGGAACCAGAGTGACTTGATTGCAAACAGTAAGCTGTTAATATACTTTCGCAAGACTTTTGGGGGTGAGCTGAAAGGTGTCTTATTGGTGGTTGCCACTGATTACAATTTACGACCCACGCTTCATGCATTACCAAAGCCAGTGACGAAGAGTCGCACCAGGACCAAGCGAGGCTGCGGGAGTGAGGGTCTCCGTGAGAAACGGGTTTTGCGGGAGAGGAAACGACACCGCCGTCTGCATTGGAGGCAGAATTCCTGTCCTGGCTGCGGCATCCCGCTCGTCTCGGCCCAATATGTATGTATTTCGACAGCACCGAATATCCCTCCTGTCCCTCGCGCTCGCATTCCTCTGTCTCTTTCCTCACACTGTTTGCGCTGCATGGCAGGAGATTGCCGCGTACACCGATTGCGGCTCAACAAACTTCCAAACGCAGAAGATTCTTGTCGACTTTGACATGGACACATACTGGCTGAACATATCTATTCTCGGCCAATTCACGTCCACTGTCGTTGAATCCGATCTAACCACCCTGCGTTACAGTATGTCAACCTTTAAATACCCGCGAGTGACACAACGCTAATGCCTAGCTACCCTCATTACAGATGTTTCATATCTTCAGAATCAAATTTACACCAATTCTTCCGCTTTCTGCAACAACCTGCAACCGTCGTCGCCAAATGTTACTTCCCCAACGTGCCCGCTGCCGCCCGGCTCCTATGCGTTTGGAGTGGATGTCCACCTTGCCGATGATTACGAGTTTGGCACACTTCTTCCCTCGATCAAAGTTCTATCAGCAGACATTCCAACATTCAATCTGGTTTGCCTGAGCTTTGAAGTAACACCTATATTTGGGACAGCAATTGACGTCACTTTTTCAATTGTTCCACTTGCTATCGCCCTACTCGTAGGCTTCGCGACACTATTTGCCGCGGTTTATAATCCTTGGACCGGAACTACCGATCTTTTACGAGCTACGTCGAATTATGGCCAGGATCCAGATGCCTTACGGCTCGTCACTCCCGGAATTTCAGACATCTGGTATTACCTTCAATTCGCGGTCTACACTGCCTGCCTTTCCCTCAATTATCCTGGTTTCTATCAACCAGTGCTCTCTCGAGTCGGTTGGTCTAACCTCCTCTTCAATACTACTCTTCTCCATCCGAATGGAGGCGATTATCTGTCGTGGAGTACGGTAACAACATCTTTGAGCGGTCAAGTCGATCCTGAGGGCCCTTACCTTATCAATGTGGTCAACGGATCTGATTATGGATTGACGCAGTATGCTTCACTAGTGGGAATTTCTGCCCAAGATGTTTGGCCGACGTTCATGGTGTGGTTTCTTCTCGTTCTGGCTGGCGTTACAATCCTCACCGAAATCGCCTTCGGATTGCATTGGCTATACAAACATACAACGTCGGGACAGGCTGTAGACTTCGGGACCCGTAATGTTTGCTTCCTCGGAGGCATGATTCTACGCATTTGGTCCATGTTTTACATCGTTCTGGTAACGCTGAGCTGTTACCAGATCGTAGTGACTGGGCAGTCGCCAAAGTTTCAAGTCGGTCTCAGCATCGTATGCCTCATTATCCTCGGTATTCTCGCACCTGCGTTACTGTTTTGGATCATTTCGCGCTACAGCCCACGAGAATACCTTTATGACGATCTTCACGTTCTACTTTTCCTCGGTCCGCTCTATAATACGTACCAGTCATCCGGATTGCTGTTCGTGGGGTTTCATTATTCAATCCGCCTGCTTCAAGGAATTGTGATCGGCGCTGCGCAAGCCTCTGGAATCGCTCAGATCACACTCCTTGCTTGCTTAGAAGTGTTCTTTCTCGTCGCAATTAACGTATGGCGACCCTATAATCCACGAACGAGTATGAACGGGTGGCATACGTTCATGGCAGTCATGCGCCTCATTGTAATACTCTTTTTGATTGCTTTTATCCCTTCTCTCAATGTCGACCCTGGAGTCCGTGGGTGGATTGGCTATACCCTCCTCGTAATACACGCTGCGATCCTCGTTTTCGTATTCGTGCTGAATGTTTTCCTCACCATTGTCGAAATAGCCGCACGTCTAGTTGGGGCCGGAGAAGATTCTGCAAGGAGAGAAAGAGAATTTGGATTAGCTAACGTTTTTGGCATAAATCAGTTGATGAAACGCGGAAATTCAACCCACCATCGAGCGGAACTTGTCGATGAAGGACAAGAGCGGAAGTCAAGAGAAATGACTCTCGCACAGAGGAGGCTGAGCAGAAACTCTAGTCAAGAGGACAGCAGTGGATACGGACTCATGGATGCGGCTTCATTCCCATCCCGGGGAAGTACTCCAGGCGGAGTGTCAGCTATGGCGAGCTCCTATAATGAACGACGGAACACAATGAGCCCCGTTTCAGCTCATTCTGGTACTCAAGGGTACTTCCCACGCTCGGGGACGCAAGTTGCAAATAATGGAAGCGGGAATCTCGACATTTCCAGTCCAGCGCTTTCATTTAATGGATACGCCGATACCAATTACGTTATTCGACCCGCATATTACCGCCCGCCTAGACGCTCTCACGGGGGCCTTAGCCCTCTTACGCCTACGGCAAACCCAACGTCCCGGGCCAGTCCATCATTTGATCCTCCAGCTACACGAGCTGATGTCGATGCTGCAGTCCGAGGCGCATTTTCCGGAGGTCTTGAAGAAGTCCGTCGACCCACTTCCCGCGCTGATTCCCCCCGTCCAGTCTCCCGTAATGAGACCAAGCCGCGGCCGGATTACGCCGTTCGCGAGGCGGATGCATTTTACTATCGTCGACCTGACTATTCTCAACCTCTTAACCCGGGAGTCTCGACCGGACGAAGGCTAGGGACAGGCCCCGCCGATCCCACGGGCCCTGTAGCGATTGCTTCCTCGTGGTTGGGGAGATTATTCCGTCCGAATCCAGAGAAAGGGAAGTTCGAAGTCGTCAGGGGTAACGCAGCCAGGGCAACAGAAATTCCCCTAACAGAAAAACCTTCGAGTAAGGACGCCAGTGATTCGGGGACGGCAGGCAAAGGAGAGGATTCGGAATCTCCTCTTGTAGACAGCAATGATCGCTTTGTTGAAGAGGATGATCCGCAAGAAGGACCATTGGCACGCCCTGTACTGTCCCAAGTGGACATTGGCCAACATTCTACCAGTCTTTTACGAAACTCGGGTTCAGCCTTGGCGGATGATTGTGAAGACGACCTTACCTTTCCCCTACCACCGAAACATCCTGCGAGAGGTAGTGTCTCCTCGTTTGAGGAGATCCCGCCATCAATTCCCAGAAAGTCTTCTGCTAGGGCCAGTCCTAGGATCGTCACAGACATACCATGGCAAAACCAAGAAGAGAGAGTGTTGCAAGTCAAAACAGGTCGGCCGGTGTGGACAGAGCATCATGATGGAAGCAAGGAAAGTTTTGGGGAAGTAAGGGATTCACGTGGAAGTTGGGGAAGTGAAGAGGAGTAATAATATATCATCTTGGCAGGCTATTTGTTTATTTGGGATACTGTGAGCATTTGGCGCGTAATCTTTGGCTGGCTTGAATTTTGGAAGGAGGGTTAAATATGATCGAGTAGTCTGGACAGACAAGTAAATAAACCGCCCATTCTTACTAATGAAATTCCCGCGGGTGTATGCGCTTCACTGCCAAATATTGAAGTAATGTTACTTCGAGCTTCACATGAGAGCTTCAGTGCGCTCCAGATGTGGGGCCATTTCTTCCTCGCCTTTTATTTTCGCCACAATATTCTTAAACCGTGGAGGGTTTACATCCGTAGTCTTTGTTGTAGTTTCCTATCGACTTTGATAATCCTGAAACAGTCTCGAGACCAGATTGAAAAGAGTGATGAGAACTAGAAGTACAGTATGGCTAGCATATCCTGTGCATTCGGATCGTTTGACTATACCAGTTTCTCACTACAGATGGATAACTCGCTATGGTTTTGGGAAAAAGATGCATGGGGAAACGAGAGTAGTGCTACAGGATCAAGGAACCGTTAATCAACCCTTTGCTTCTGTGAGGTAGAGCCAGAAGCACCGCGACCACCCTTTTTGGCAGCAAGAGCCCGGCCTTCCTCAGTTTTACTCGCTGCCCTTCGATCTCCAGTCAATTGCTTCGAACCCCTATCCGTATTCTTCCCGGTTTTCCTGCGTTCCTCCACAACAATTTTAACGTTGTCTCCAATATCGATGGGCCCAGCAGCGATCGCGGCTTGTAAGGAAGCATGGGTACCGAACTCCACAAAGCCACACGACTAAAATATGAGAAATAATAAAAACAGGGGCGGACCTTTTGACGATTGATGTCAAGATCTTTGAGCTGACCAAACTTTACGAGGGCATCGTTTAGAGCACTCTTCTGGACTTTAGAGCCAACGTGTTTGATATAGCCTAGTGCCTGGTCTTGCTTCTCTAAAGCTATTTAGCAAAGTCGCAAATACGAACCCACCGGGCTTTGAAACCTCTTTTCGGGCAGATTGCTGGGTTCCATTTCCCTTGGTATTTGCCACAGGTCCTCTGGCTGGAGCCTGGGCTTTTGGTTCTGGCTGAGCATGCCATCGATCGGCATTAGTTGCCGCAAGTGATGCCCAAGTCTTTGGAATAGTGGAAGGCGGAGGTACGGAAGATGTGACATTTTGGGTGGCTGTGTCCTCCTGTGCGACATTGGATTCCATTTCCAGACTGGCAGCCGGGTCATCCAAGTGAGGCTCGGCCACTTGCGACCCGTGAGCCGGGGAGGCAGAGGTGTCCAAGTAACCCGTAGATTCCGCGTTAGGAGGCATTCCGGCCTCCTTAACTACTTCCACCGGAGCATCATCGAGGGTATCATCTACGGGCTCAGGCTCGAGCCGGGAGTCGATGTGCGAGTCAACTGCTGATGCAGAGGACTGCACTGGTTTCGGGAAGGGTTCTTCAGCGGCCAAAGAATGCGATGCTGCGTGATATCCATTGGTAAGACCATTGGTGCCATGGTGGCTCTCGTTTAGCATGGGTGTATCGATTTCGTTCGCAGAGTCTGGGTCGGCCTCGTCAAAATCGGACTCAATATCCTCCTTGATATACCTGAAAATGTCATTGAGCACAAAATAGCCCGCGGGCTGTTCAGCAAGGAAGAAGGTCTGAGCAAACTTCTGGGAAGGGGCATCATGGTTCGAGAGTTCGCCAAGAACCTGGATTACAATACCCCCATTTAAAGATGCCAAGCTATCAACACTGGACAGCATAACAAGGCAATCTTTGAACCCGAGTGACTGGATTTTGTCATGTATAGCCTGTAGTAAGAAACCCGATATGTAAGCGGATCAAGGGTAGTACCCGTTGCCCGACGAAGGTTTGTGCGATTTCCCCCTCGATGCCATGGCTCAAAGATGATTGTTTTGTGTAAAATTTCTGAGCCTTGTAAGCGGTTGTCATAGGCGGGAAGGGTGGGTCTTACGTGAAGCTTGTCCGGCTCCTGGTTCAAGACAGTGTAGAATTTCTTCACAAACATCCAGCCAACCTAAGGTCAATCAAAGTCTGTCGTGCTGTTACCTCGTCCTTGCTGACAGACGACTGAGCTGAGGCCTCAGATGCAGGGGCGGGAGACGCCATACTGTATGAGCTCTGGGACGCAATCCCTTCCAGTCGGTAGCGACTCGCAGATCAGACGTAGAGGGTCTTCTGGATCTGCGAATTTTCGGCACAGGGTTTCGATTGCAACCGATCCTCGGTTTCACCATACGGGGCCAGCGAAAGTGTCACTAGCCCGGGGCATGGCATTTGCGCATGGCATTTGCGCAAAGAAACGATGTAGGGGGGTCGCAGTGGCATATGTGCGGTGTAGTGTTGTAGAAGGAGACACTCAAAACTAAGTTTGCGCTTGCGTACATGGTAATAGATATCCCGTATCAATTCAACCTATGACAAAACCATTCCCTTGACATGCAGACCCTCGAAAACCAAAAAAACAAAACTCATGCCCAATCCGAATCATTATCCAGTATTATTCAGTCCCAGTGAACATGGCCAGGGGTAGAGATGATGCAACCCAGATTCCTCCCTTCAACATTTGCGAAGCAGCCGATTTCATGCCGATTGATCATTCTTTCTTCTCCAGGACGACGGGAGGCAAGGCGTCTTGCTTGGAGAGTCTGCGATCAAGGGCCTTTTCGAGTTTGGCTCCGATAGCGCGGGTTGACATGTCATCGGCCTTCGACTCACTTGGAATGAATCGTTGCTTGTTAAGGCTGGGAACTTCTAGCCGCCCAAATCCATCAGCAAGCGTATCGAGCAACGCCTGCCTATCGACGCTCGTCATTGCCGGCTCGGAGGTGGTCGAGCAGAAGCTGTAAGGTCGGACGCTGTTGCTAGCCTAGGCGGATTGTTAGTCAAGGATAGGAAGAACTGGGTGGAGGCAATGTACAGCATGGACAAGCAGCCCAGAAGATTCACCCGATCGACGCATGTTTGATGTTGAGTTTGTGAGTGCAAAAGGATGAGTTTATACACGCAGCAAAGGGAGCAGAGACGAGTGGCTTTCGGGTGCTGTGAGGCTTTTTGGTTGTGTTGTTGATGAAACTCCTTTCAACCACTTTGTCACGCGATTGGTTCAAATTTCAAAAGGAAACCAGCACTTCAGGACCCCGGACCCCTTAAATCCACGTGGCAATTTCCACCTTTTAAGTTTATGCGATTTTTAAACTCCGAAACGGTGCCTATGACTAAATTGCCTTTTCCTCATGCTTTCTTAATGCACATCTGATCCGGTATGCTCCGTAAACGCCAAAGAATCACCTGCTCACAAATGTCTACGTTGAGTTGTACACCTAATAAGATTGAAAATACCAGAAAATATTTTTTGAACTGTTTTAAATCCAATTGCTTCAGCGCCCGAACGTATTCATCAGCGGCGGCGGGCGGAACCCCTAGCGAGGGAAAGAAGTTGGCTTGCAAATACGAACTGAATGCGTCCCCTTTCATGTGAAAGATCGATTTCTGAAGGCCGGCAATTTCAGCCAATACCTGAATGCTTAATACAATACTAAGACGGGATACCAATCGGGACTGTGCGTCATTCGGGTTGAACGTGCTCTTGCTGGGGACCTCGAAGCAGACCCTTGACAAATGTCCAATCACAAACTGACCGAAGGCATCATGAAATCCAGACGCTAGGCCCTCGCCGTCTACACTTGTGCTTCCTGAGAAAGGATCTGACCAAACAACAACCATTTTGTTCAGCACACCGAAAGCAACTTTCTCGACACTGACATCTGAGGTATCCGTCGCATACTGCACAATGCTTTCGAGAATAGCCTCGAATTTTGAGCGGTTGACTGATTATAAGCCCTCGTTATTTCAAAATTACCTTCACTCACGAAGATTGACTCCATTCTGTTATTCAGGAGATTCAAGATAAAAGAGAGATAGGCCTTCCGCATACTTGTCTGCTCAACAACATCATCCGTCCCTTCGACAGGCTTATTTAGAGATTCGAATATCTTGCTCAGTAGAGGTAACATCAGTTCATCCAAAAAGTCACGAATGTTAGGCTTAGATATTAGCCGAAACCACGAGGGCCCAACCTTGAATTTATGAATTAACTGGCCAAGAAAAGGCAAGAAGTCGATCAACTCACCAGTAGTGCTTTGACGTAGTAGCCCGCCAATAAGTGGTGGAATCTTTGATAGAATACTTTCACCCATGACTGGGACAAGTCTAGCAAAAGAGTGGCGTGTCTGCAGCATTAGAAAATCTCAGTCATTCCGAGCTTACGGCATCCCTTATTAAGTTCGAGTCCTCAAATCTCGTGAGTGCTTTTAATATAGTTTCTGTCGCCGGAATGAATAGTACATTTACGGCTTGTTCACGAGCTGGCGGTGGGATTTCGTTTGCTTCATCAAAGCCTTTCGCAATATCGCCTACAGCCATGACCGTATGATGCACATACAACAGCCCGGACGGATCGATAGAACTGGCCTGTACACGTTCCTGTATATTGTTGCTCAGTGACCTTAGTAAAGCTTGCCCGACTTCGAAATTACTACTCTGTGTAGAAGCGATAAGAAGACCAGCCGATTGGAATAAATAGACCTGGCTATCGAAGAGAGCATCCTGTTGCTCGGAATCGCTATCGGAATCACCATCGCCAAGTGGGTTCGGTGCAGTAGATGTCTCCGTGACACGGATCTGAAGCAGATCACTGAACGCAGCCAGGATCTGTTCGGAGATGGATACGAGGTGGCCTTGCATCTTCCGAAGCAAGCGGTTGAAAAGATACCATGCTCGAAACCGTACATGTTGCTCGACACTATGTATGCCTGTAAATCCAACGAAAAATTCCAGGACAGAGGGTATCAGCTCAGGTTGCAAAAGCAATTCAGCAGAGTATCTGACTGTGATCTCCATGAAAAGAATTCGAGTAAGTGGATGGACTAGCTTTGGTGCTATAGACGTGTTAGAATAATAAATGATAGAAGCCTTACCCAAGGCAATCAGTTGCGACAGCATCTGTGCGAAGCGTTCAACATGTACAGTGTTCTCCCAAATACCATTTCCTTCAAGTCAGTGACCGAATTACCTGTGAGATATGTACCTTTTAGAGGCTCAGCAAAGCTGTGTAGCTCGACCAACGCGGCTTCGGTGTCACGCCAATCAGTATTAGGAGCACTGTTCATCGCCTTAAAAGTGTTCGTGACGAACTGGTAAACTGATTCTGAATATAATGTGGGATCCAATGCAGCTATGGAATCTTGGAATGCAAGAAGTCGTTTCCTGAGGTCATGAAACTCGGCCTCAAGGTCGCTGTCTTCGTTCTCTTGCGAATGTTCTTCATCATCGTAGCGCATTTTCTTGAATAATGCGCTTAAGACGGCCTGAAGGGACTTGCGATCCAACACCTCTGTCTTCGTCCTCTTAGCTGACCGGCGAGACTGCAGTTAGTATAAGATGGTCAGAAAGACAATACCACATAAAGTATTTCGGTCAATAAAGGGAAGACCGCCATACTTGTATCATCGTACTCATCCGAGAGGAACCGCAAAAGATGAGGCAACAACTTGTTCAGCGCCTTCAGAGCTTTATCATTGATATCAGGAGATGAAGAAGCCTAAATGTTATCTAAGGAAGGGAAGGCGACTGGTACCTCCTCAATGATGCGCGTTAGCTCTAGCCCTTGAACATTTACTAATCTTGCCATTGCTTCAGTGAACTCCACATCTTCGTCCGCTTCTAGCGACTCAACCACTTGAGTGAGGTTGAGGAGAGCGATTAGTTCGAGTTTATCAGCAGAATGCATCTTTTTGGAAACAATGCTGGCAAGAGTTTCCGAGGCCGCTGTGCGAAGTCCAGTATGGCCGAGAAATCGATAGATTAGGGACATGTAGGCCTCGTTAACGATTAATGTAATGTCGATCCACGCTAAAAGGAGTCAATAAAATCCTCTTATTGAACAGAAAGAGTATATACCAATCCACTGGCTAATGACTGAAAGACACTGGCTGACCAAAGGTTCCAGGTCGGTCTCTCCTTGAAATGCTGTCATTACTTCAAACAAGAAACGAGAGATGGTGCTGACATCATACTCCCGAATTCGATCTTTAATATCGGTGTTCATCCGGTGGTTTCCGGTTTTTTTTGAAGATGTATAAAGCGCGTCTGCAACCTCTTGGTCTATCATTGATAATATCTTAAGAAATATGTGGGCCGTGAAATGATCAAAAGTTCGTCCCTGGCGAGAATTTCTCTGGATCAATGCGAGGAAGTCGTTGAAAAAAGAAGTCCAGGAGGTAGTATATGTCAATACAAATAGTAACGTTAGAGAGTGAGCAACTTGGTTTTGTAGATCTAAATTGTATTAGCTGAATAGTAATGCGAAGTGCTACATTGCGGTTCATCACGAAGATTGAGATAATTGTGGTCTGCTGCCTCGAGATCAAGGAGCTGCAGAAACACAGCCTTTGCCTGCTCTGAAGCTGAGACATCATCGAGAAAACTAAATAGTCAAAAATGCGTGGTAGAGATGAACCCTCGGTTGATTGCCGATTCAAGTATTTGTAGCGCAAAATGGCGAACTGGGGCTGGCCTGATCGTTAGTAATTGTGATACCGTACATACTGGTAGGAGACAAACCGCGATGGCTGATTTGTGAGGAGCGATAACGCGACTCTCCACGCATCCGGAGATTCCTTCACCTGGGCGATAAACGCGAGTGCCTTCCAAATTAGCGGGGCGCACAGGCGCTTGAGGTTTCGTACCTGTTGTTTGAGGGTATATTCTGCCTGAGGATTCAAGGCCACTTCCACGGCATTCTGGACCTGCGCCTCCATGGCAATATGAGTGGAGGTGCAGGTCAATTACAGCGGGAAATGTCTTTCGAGCCGAAAGAACAAAACCAAAGCGCACCCAAAATACGGGATCTTCTCCGAACTTTTTCCAACCTTTTGTTCTTTCCTGGAGCAAAGCATTCAATGCCGTTGGAATCCCAAGAAATGTCCCGGTCAACTAGGCCTCCAGGTTGCTGCGACGACCAGGGCAGCGAATTTGCTGGAAAGTTCTGTGTGAACGGGTTAGGTGAATACGCTTTTCAATATTTTTCGCTAGCGCTCTTACAGCGATCCTCCACGCAGCGTATAAATCGTCCCTGTCCTCCCAAAACTGTCACACAGCGAAGCATCTGATCTTTCGCACACAATCCTCCAATTCAAAAGACCTTGTTCCTATCTGACCGCGTCTCACCATGGCATCTACGGAGAGCTTTGATTTTCAGGTATGCCGCAATTCTCTAAACCGTAGCAGCAAGCTGATCATCGTGTAGGCTGAAATCAGTCAACTTCTTTCTCTGCTAGTCAACACAGTATACTCCAATAAGGTATCCTGCCTCCTATCATTTGCTAGCTTGCATATGCTCATTGCTAGGAAATTTTCCTGCGAGAACTAATCTCCAATGCTTCGGATGCCCTTGATAAAATTCGCTACGAAGCTTTGCACGATCCCTCAAAGCTTGACACTGAAAAGGACCTTTACATTCGCATTACTCCCGACAAGGAGAATGGAGTCCTGAAAATCCGCGATACTGGTATCGGTATGACCAAGGCCGACTTGATCAACAATCTTGGAACAATTGCGAAGTCCGGTACTAAGCAATTTATGGAGGCTGCTATGTCTGGTGCCGATATCTCCATGATTGGTAAGTACCCTATTTAAAAAGGAATGTTCCCGCTTACGCTTTTCTAGGACAGTTTGGTGTCGGATTCTATAGTGCCTATCTTGTCGCCGAAAGGGTACAAGTCGTCTCGAAGCACAACGACGACGAACAATACATCTGGAGCTCCTCCGCTGGCGGTACCTTCACTGTGACCCTAGACACCGACGGCCCACGTCTCGGCCGTGGTACGGAGGTTCAGTTGTTCTTGAAAGAAGACCAACTTGAATATCTTGAGGAGCGTAAGGTATATTCTCCCTTTTAGACTTTCGCTGACCGCAATAGATCAAAGACATCGTCAAGAAGCACTCTGAGTTCATCTCATACCCAATTCAACTTGTAGGTTTGTTCCCCTCCGACGTCATAAGTGCTGATGGTGTTAGTTACCAAAGAGGTTGAGAAAGAGGTTGAGGAGGAAGAGGAAGAGGTCAAGACTGAAGATGACGACAAGAAGCCAAAGATTGAGGAAGTCGATGAAGAGGAAGCCGACAAGAAAAAGAAGACCAAGAAAGTCAAGGAGACGACCAAGGAGACAGAAGAGTTGAACAAGACGAAACCGTTGTGGACGCGCAATCCTTCAGAAATCACCGAAGAAGAATACGGTAGCTTCTACAAGTCACTGTCAAACGATTGGGAGGATCACCTTGCTGTCAAACATTTCTCGGTTGAGGGACAGCTGGAATTCCGTGCTATCCTCTTCGTGCCCAAGCGGGCTCCCTTCGACCTGTTCGAATCCAAGAAGAAGAAGAACAACATCAAACTCTACGTCAGACGTGTCTTCATCACTGATGACTGCGAAGAACTCATCCCTGAGTGGCTTGGTTTCATCAAGGGTGTTGTCGATTCAGAAGATCTCCCCCTCAATCTTTCCCGAGAGATGTTGCAACAAAACAAAATCCTCAAGGTACTGTCGTCTTCTGAGGATTCATGCTAATGATTCAGGTCATCCGAAAGCATCTTGTCAAGAAGAGTATGGAACTTTTCCAAGAGATTGCTGAGAACAAGGATCAATTCAAGAGTATCTCCTCTTTTTCTTTCGAAGCTAACATATAGCGTTCTACGAGGCCTTCTCAAAGAATCTCAAACTTGGTATTCACGAAGATAGCCAAAACCGAAATATACTCGCCAAGCTCTTGCGTTTCAATACAACCAAATACACCGACGAGCAAACTTCCCTTACTGACTACGTTACCAGGATGAAGGAGCCTCAAAAGTCAATCTACTATCTCACTGGCGAGAGTCTCACGGCATTGAAGACCTCTCCTTTCCTTGAAATTTTCAAGAAGAAAGGTAATTACACTGTTTATGTCTTGCTAATCAGGTAGACTTTGAAGTCATTCTTATGACCGATCCCATCGACGAGTACATGGCAACTCAATTGAAGGAGTTCGACGGCAAGAAACTTGTCAACATAACGAAAGAAGGATTAGAGCTCGAAGAAACCGAAGAGGAGAAGAAACAACGAGAGGAGGAGCAAAAGTCTTTCGAGGAGTTGTGTAAACAAGTGAAAGAGATCTTGGGCGACAGTGTCGAGAAGGTCGTTCTCTCAAACCGTATCACCGACTCGCCTTGTGTTCTCGTCACCGGGCAGTTTGGCTGGAGTGCAAACATGGAACGAATCATGAAAGCTCAGGCCCTTCGCGATACCAGCATGTCATCTTACATGGCCAGCAAGCGTACTCTTGAACTCAATCCTTCTCATCCCATCATCAAGGAGCTCAAGAATCGCGCAAGCCAGGGGGCTCCTGAATCTAGTACTCAGGTACGTCTTCTTAATCTCCAGTCTTCAGGTATTAATGTTCAGGATCTCGTGAGACTTCTATACGAGACGGCCTCGCTTACAAGTGGATTCACTTTGGACGACCCTAGCGCCTATGCGCGTCGCGTTACCAAGATGATCTCTCTCGGTCTTTCACTTGGTAAAGTCTCCTTCCACGTTTTTGGCTAATCATAGACACCGAGGATGTAGAGGAAATTACTACAGAAGCTGCACCCGTCGAGGAAGTCTCTACCGAGGGAGCTGCGAGCAACATGGAAGACGTTGATTAATTGATTAGATCTAAGTTGGCGTGTAGTGGTCTACTTTCTTTCAGATCTGCATTCTTAACACTTTATTGCTTTGCTGGAGATGTAGTCGATTTCGTAGAATCTAAGGCCTATCTGATTTCTCACAATTTATATCTCAAAAGTCAAATTTTCCACTGAATGCTCGAGTACTATATGATGCCCTCATTTTGCACAGAATTTTAGACTACTGTCGGATAACTCGATACCAATCACTGAATCCGACTTCTCATGACATCAGCGAATGCTGACTTAGACTTTGCTTTATACTGGATGCGCATGATGCTCACTTGTTCTCGACCCGGGCAGGTAACCCAGGAATTTCACATGTAATGACAACGGCGTCAGATTGGCTGTCGATCCCGGAGGGCGTTGAGCTGGGGAACCAATGAATTTGCCGAACGCGACCACGATCCTAGCGAAGGAGCGTGCTTCGGGAGATGCCCTTAAAACAGGCTCCATGCCGTTTCAAGGTTATCGGATTCCTGTCGGCAACCCTCGCGATGTCATATCTGTGATATCCTGCAATAGTCATTGTCAATTTCTTCGATCATGACCATGAACGACATCTGGAGGCGGACATCCTATGTTCTGCTTGGCTTTGCATCTCTAGTGTTGTTACTTCATTCGAATCCGTTATGCGCGCAACCGCATCTGCCAAACTTCCTGTCCGAGGTACAACCTAGTCTGAATATCCCTCATCATAGGTCCTCGCTGAACTATTACCATACAACCAAATCCGCAATTCACAATTACAGTTTCCTAACATTCCACCGCCTCGATTACTTTCGACAGATGAGATAGTGTACAAGGGTTTCTCGTCGTCCACTCGCGACTGCGCCATCTCGAGAACACCAGGACAACACATTTTGTTTGAACAACAGCTAAGCGATTTCAAAGTTCGCCATCCTCATCTCCCCGTCGTTGTCATATTCGCTCCTACAAATCCGACAAAAGTTATCGCAGACATGGCTCGACAATTAGTTCTTTTGTCAGAGCTATTTGGACGGCAGATGGTCTTTGTTGCAATCGGCATTAATGACAAGGAGGCTGACGAAGATGCCTCCCAAATGCTCGAAACTACTGCGGCATTGCACGAAGCCCATGTGATGCATCGAGTGCAGCATACAAGTAACCTTGAAGGTTGGACACGACAGGCCCTGCTCGGCTACATGAATGATTTTGAAGCTGCTATAGTCCTTCGGGGCGTGATTTGCGCAACAGATCTGGCTCGGCTCTTCATGCATTCTATCGACAACAGAGCTGATGTTACATGTTCAGTCGATGTCAGTTTCTCTCCCCACCATCTTATAGCATCAAATCCATTCAATCTCGACGGGTCATCCGGGAAAAACATCCCAACAGAGACACTCCTCCGTTCTCGGAGCTTTATACAAGCAAGATGTTGCGATAGCTCTGCGAAAGTTGTGTCTTTCAGAGCTCTTCGGCCCGGTCTGTTCCCTCGATGCTCCGAGGAAGGTGCTTGCTCGGAGGACATCTCAGGGAATGTGGATTGCGACCCTCGATATGGAGAGTGCAATTCGCCCGCCAGAATAATGATTTCTCCCAGCGTCAAGTCATCGAGAGATCCTGACGACTTTCGCTCTGCGATTCAATTGGGATTCACAGATCTGCAAGGCTTTGATTACAAGGAAATAGAGTGGAAAGAAATCAAGGCACGGGGTAAATGCGCTGGTAGTATATAATCACGGAGTTGTCAGGAGCATTGAGGGAACAAAGGGAATACGATAATCGTAACACGTATATGTGTATAATAGACAATGTGATATAGGGCGCTATGCATCGGTCTTGCTAATATTCCCCCAAGCCTCAAATGGTGATTTTTTGGTGTCGTCGGTGTTTATCCAACCCCAAGCTAAGCAATAATGGCTCGCTAATAGACGCCACTCTTCCATTTCATCTAGCATCTCAAGTCTTGAAATTCTGCGCAGTTCGTCCTTGCCCATCCAGTGATCATGGGCAAAACTTATGTCAATTGCGTCCTGTCCGGACTCAAATCCACAGTCCTGGAGGCGATGCATCTGGCTTTCTAATGTCGGATAGGCGGAAAGGGTTTTCAGGTTGATTCCCCTGGCCTAAAAATTCAGTCGCCCTTGATTGAAAAAGATATGAAGTGTACAGCAAGATTTTTGACCATTACTTTACCGAAGGCATCATGCCCCCCGATAGGTTCATAGAGCATCACACCAGCGCTGCTTTTTCCGAAGATCCTCGCGATCCACTGTAACAATTCTGTAGCCTTTTCCTGTTCCATATATACGAGGCAGCATTCCGAAATAAAAAGGGTGGGAATGTTCGGATCCAGATGAGGCGGCAATGTCAGTGAGTGTGATAACTCCCGGATATCCATTGAGTGCAAATTGTATGTAGGCGAGAGAATTGATCCCAACTCGACGTCTAAATCAGCAGGCGGACTTCTTAATACTCTATACCTATTGAAATCTCGGAAGGATTGTGATGTACCAGAGCCCGGAGACGCGGGCTGAGGGCAATTATCTTAGCCTTTGCACTCGCCACCCGTTGAAAATCAAACTCGTGATAGCGTATGGAAGTCGAGGATGACTTTAACCGGGTCTGACATCAATCATGCAAT
>Ga0182024_10011315_pt1 | contig 17947 bp, 11 predicted proteins | sample P32metaG_FD_120480 | JGI IMG/M metagenome (GOLD analysis project Ga0182024, IMG submission 120480) | Permafrost microbial communities from Stordalen Mire, Sweden - P3-2 metaG (Illumina Assembly) | ecosystem: Environmental > Terrestrial > Soil > Wetlands > Permafrost | place: Sweden: Stordalen... | reverse complement strand
TCGAACGGCAGCACGATCGGGTCGGCGATGATGTAATCGACAAAATCCACACCCATGGTGCCGGGATAGCCGAGATAGTTCACCGCAACCGGCGCCGGACGCCAGGCCAGGATTTCCGGTCGGCAGCCCATCGTGTAGCCCGACAGATCGACGACGATGTCGACGCCAAGTTCGCGCAGCAGCCTGGCCACGTCACGATCGGGCGTCATCGAGACGTCATAGAACCGGTCGAATGCCCGCCCGAGCCGGGCGCGCATGTCGCTCTTATCGTCCGGCCCGAGCGAGATTCCGATCACCTCGAACCGCGATCGATCGTGCAGCTCGAACAGCTCGGCGACGAGATGGGCGACCGGATGCCCGCGAAAGTCCGCCGACATATACGCAAGCCTGATCCTTTCGTCGCGCGCGCCGGCAGCAAGCAATGAGGGGCGCGGCGGAACGCCGATGCGATCCTGAATGAACTGCCGGGCGCCGGTCAGGTGCAACGCCGCATCGTCCGAATACCCCAGCAGCACAAACGGATAGACGATGGACCTCGCTTCGGTGACCTGGCGGCGCAGCGCGCCGGCCAACTCCTGCTGTCGCGTCCAATCGCACAGCTTGAGCGCGCAGTCGGCCGCTCCGCCCAACGCGTGCTTGTGCGTCGGATCAAGCGCCAGGACGGTTTCGAAGCTCGCCAGAGCCTCCTCGAAGCGATTGAGCTCTTGGAGCGCATAACCGCGATTGTTGAAGGTGCCGGCCCGGTCAGGCTCGGCCGCCAGCGCCTGGTCGTAGCTTGCCAGCGCTTCCTCGAAGCGCCTGAGCTCGTGCAGCGTGATGCCGCGGTTGTTGAGGGTGGCGGCATGACCGGGCCGGATCGCCAGCGCCCGGTCGTAGCTCGCCAGCGCTTCCTCGAAGCGCTTGAGCTCGTGCAGGATGACGCCGCAATTGTGGTGCGTCTGCGCGTTGTCGGGTCGAACCGCGATCGCCGCGAGATAGCTTGCCAGCGCTTCCTCGAAGCGCTCGAGCTCCTGCAGGACCGCGCCGCGATTGTGCAGCACCCCGGCGTGATCGGGGCGGATCGCCAGCGCCCGGTCGCAGCTCGCAAGCGCCTCGACATAAAGGCAGCGGCCCGATTGCGCCATCGCCAGAATCTGCAACGCGACAAAATGGTCGGGCTGAGCGCTGAGGATTGCCGCGCAAAAGCTTTCTGCTTCAAGGAATTGGCCTCGTTCGCACGCCGCCGCGGCTCGCATCAAGGCTGCATGCAAAGTGAGCGTCACATCAGGCAAATGAAGGCCTCTGCAAACATCTTCCAAAGAAACCGAGAAAGTGCCAGTATCGCGGTTAGTGGGCAAGCCGAATGACATCGGATAATCCGCCAGGCGCGCCGGGACTTTCCGGTCACGAGACGGGCGCCGAGATGCCCGTGCGACTGGGAACGCCGGCGCAGTTCGAAACGGTGCGCCGCCATCTCGACGAGGCGCGATTCAACGATGAGACGGTTTGCGCCGCGCTGAAAATCGGGGATATGAGCGGCGCCGGCTATGCCACTCGCGGGCGGATCGATGCCGCTTCAGTGTCGCCGGCCTTGCTTGCGCTCATCGAGCTGTTCGTGCTCGGCGCAGCCGTACCGGCCGATGATTTTCAACAAACCTGCGGTGCGCAGGCCTTTGCGGCCTTCCGCGCGCTGGACTTGATCCGCCCGGCCAGACATCGCACCGGAGCGATCGTCTGTCCGGTATGGCTTTATCCGCTCGATGGATTCGTCATCGCGTCCGATCGGTATAACGATGCCGACGGCGGCACCTGGCAGCCGCCCCCCGATGCCGTGTTTCCGGCGCTCGATACCGGCACATTGAAGCTGTTGCGGCTGTTGCCGGCGGCGCGCGGCGGCGACACGCTCGATCTATGCGGCGGCTGCGGGATCGTGGCGCTGCATCTCTCGCGCACCGCGAAGCGCGCGGTCTCCTCCGATATCACCGTCCGATCGGCCTATATGGCGGAGTTCAACGGGCGCCTGAACGGCGCCGACATCACCAATGTATGCGGCGATCTCTATGCGCCGGTCGGCGGCCAGCGTTTCGATGTCATCTCGGCCCATCCGCCTTGGGTGCCCTCTACCGGCGACGCCATGGTGTTTCGCGACGGCGGCGACGTCGGCGAGGCGGTCATCCGGCGCCTCATCGAGGGCATTGCCGGCCATCTCGGCAGCGCCGGTACCGCCGTCATCGTCTCGCTCGGGCGCGATACGGTCGAGACCGCCTACGAGCGCCGGGTCCGCGGCTGGCTCGGAGCCGACGGCCATGATTGCGACGTCATCCTCGGGGTCGAGAAAGTGCTGACCATCGAGGAATTGGCGCGGTCGATGCGCAAGCTGCATTTCAAGGACAATGCGGAGGAAGCGGAGCGCATGGCGGCCCGCATGCTGGAGCTCGGCACCGATAAATTCATCTACGGCGCGCTGTTCATCCGTCGCACCGGGCAATCCGTGACGGAGCCGCCGTTGCGCCTGCGCATGTCGGCGCACGCCGCCGCAGCGGACTTCGAGCGGTTGTTCGCGTGGCGATCGCATCGCCGCAGCCTCGGCTTTCATGAATGGCTGAATGCCGCCAAGCCGCGGCTGTCGCCTCATCTGGAGGTCGATGTCCGCCAGGTGGTGAGAGAGAATGCGCTGGTGGCGGGCGCGGTAACGCTGGCAGCGGAAGCTGCTTTCTCGACCCACCTTAGAACGGATGCCTGGACGATCCCGCTGATCTCGGCTTTCGACGGGCGTCAAACGGTCGAGCAGGTCTTCGAGGAGGCGCAGCGGAGCGGACAGACGCCAGGCGATTTCCCGTTGGCGGCATTCACGAATTTCGTTGCGCTGCTGATCGAACGGGGCTTTTTGGAAGTCGACCTCCCCGCTCGGCTGCAAGCTTGAACATCAAATCGGCGGGGCGTCGAGATTACCGGGCATACCTCGCGGACGGATACCCGCCGGGTTGCACGGTGCCGGAGGCCGGCGGCGGGTTTACCGGGACGTGTATCTGCCGGAAATACGGCTCGCCGGTCACCTCGACGGCCGTGTTGAGATCATTGAAATCGAGCTTGTTCCTGACAAACTCCTGGATATAGGTGGATTCCATGTCCCCGGCGATGACCTCCTTGTGAAAATGCCCTTTGGTGCCTGCTACGCCTTTCAGCTTGACCCAGTTCGACGGGAAGCTGAAGCCGGCTTTCGACGGGACGTTGAAGCCGGTTCCGGATTGCTCAAACCTGGGGTCGTGCCCCAGCCTGTCGATCCGAACCGCCTCGATCATGCCGCGGGATTTCAACGGACCGTTGCGCCGCACCCAAATCTCGCTTCCCCCATGGTTCGAGTTGCGCGTGCCCGGCAGCGTGGTTCCTTGCTCGAACCCGGCATCCTTGACCTTCGTGAAGCCGTTGGATTCCAGCCACGTCGCCAGGGCGTCATAACCCTTGCCGCCGAAGCTCGGCATCCCCTTGAACGCCCGCCCGCTTGCGACATAGATCTGCTCGAAGCTGAGCGCCCCGGGACCCGCCTGGGCGGTCGGAACACTGACCTCGCTGGCGGCCGTCGACACCGACTTGGTCGCCCTGTTGCCCAGGACATTCCTGAGCGCGGACACGCCTTTGGCCCCGACCGCGAAGGTGACGTCCTGAACCAGCATGGTGATGAATGTGGCCATGGCCTGGGCACCGGATTCCAGTTCCCGGTCGCGCTGGCTGAGCTCGTCGACAGTGGTCGAATTCAGCACCGCGTTGATGATAGTGAACTGCTGGACGTATTGATCGCCGCGCTGCAGAACGAAGGCGATCCCGATCACCGCAGCAATCGCGAGCGCCAATACCGGCGCCAGCAAAGCGCCGAGGCCGGCAAGGCAGGCCATGACGACGGCAGCCTGCGCAATCATCGGCAGCAGGCTTTCGAGGAACACACGGGCCTCGCCCGAGGCATATTTCTCCGCCCTGCGCAGCAAGATCATCAACTTTTCCTCGGTCGATCGATCCGCCCATACCGGCTCGCGGCTGAAATAGACGACGGTGCTGAATATGCCCGAGCCTTGCGGATTGACGCCGATCGCTCCGCGGAAGTTCACGACCTTGAAGACCGACACGCTGGTGATTCCGACAACTACGTCGTTGTCATAGAGGTAGGACTGGGTTCCGGAAAAATCTTCGACCAACTTACCGCCTGCGGCGCCGAGAAAGCGTTGCGCCAGCGGACCGGAATGCCCGTCGGGTGGGGCAAACCATGCCTCGGCATCGTAATTCAGGCAAAGGGTGCCATGCTCGCCGGTGGCGAAGTCCGCCGGCAGCTGGGCATAAAGATCGGTGTTGTGCACCGGCGGATATTTGACCCAAAGCCGATAAAATCTCGCCATTGCTCGTGCCGCTCGTGTGTCTCGCTCAAGGAGCCCGGCCGTCCCTATCGCCGCCCGGTTTCCGGCCCCACCGCACGCGGACATCCGCGATTGAACCAAACCGGCGCGCTACTCGACTATGCGGTGCGGGTTCGATATCGTCAACGCGGCAATAGCTCGTGGAGGGGCGGGACAACGTCATGGGCAAGCTCAGCCAATCCGAACGCATCGGCGAATTCTCGACGCCGCTTGGCCAGGATGTCCTGGTCCTGACGAGGTTTTCCGGGTCCGAAGGGCTCGGCGAGCTGTTCCAATACCACGTCGAAGCCGTCAGCGAGCAGGAGAACATCAATTTCGACCCGGCGATCGGCCAGAACTGCCAAGTCAAGCTCAAAGCCTACAATGGAAAGGTCCGCATCTACAACGGCGTCATGACCGAGGCGCGCTGGGTCGGGATGAAGGAAAGCTACTATCATTACGACATGGTGCTGCGGCCATGGTTCTGGCTGCTCGGGAACAAGGCCGATTGCCGCATTTTCCTCGACAAGACCGTATTGGACATCATCCAGGAGGTCTTCACCAAGGACGGATTCAACGATTTCGAGTTCCGCACCACCGGCAACTACGACACGATCGAGTATTGCGTGCAGTATCGCGAAAGCGATCTGGCGTTCTGCTGCCGCCTGATGGAACTTTACGGCATCTATTATTTCTTCGAGCCCTCCGACGGCAAGCACACGCTGGTGATGGCGGATTCACGCTCCTCCCACAAGCCGATCCCGGACCTGCCGACGGTACCGTTCTACCCGATGACCGGCCGCGAGCTGCGCACCGAGCAGCACCTCTACCAGTGGGCGGCGGACCGCTGCTTTCGCACCGGCAAGGTCGAGTTCAACGACTACGACTACACGCAGCCGAGAAAGGATTTGTTGGCGCCCAAGGAGGCGTCCGAGCAATACACCCATTCCAAGCTGGAGGTTTACGATTATCCGGGCAAATACGACGAGAAGGAGAAGGGCGAGAAGCTCGCCCAGTTCCGCCTGGAAGCCGAGCAGTGTCTCGACCACCGGCGCGTCATCAACGGCGACGCGGCCTCGCTTTATCCGGGCGGGCTCGTCACCGTCGAGAAGCACACCACTGCTTCGGAGAACCAGGAATACCTGATCGTGCGCGCCTCGCACGGCTTTTCCTCCGAGCATTATCTCACCGGCCAGGCCGGACGCGCGCAGGACCAAGTCTATTACGGCTCCTACGAATTCCTGCCCAGCGACCGCCCCTTCCGCAACCTGCCGCTGACGCCCAAGCCGCGCATCTACGGCATCCAGACCGCCAGGGTCGTCGCCAAGAAAGGCGAGGACGGCGAGGAGATCAGCACCGACGACTACGGCCGCATCTGGGTCCAATTCTTCTGGGACCGCGAGCCGCAGAAGACCTGTCCGATCCGGGTGGCGCAGGTCTGGTCCAGCAAGCAATGGGGCGGGCAATTCATCCCGCGCATCGACATGGAGGTGGTGGTCGAGTTCCTGGAAGGCGACCCGGACCGGCCGCTGGTGGTCGGTTGCGTCTTCAACGGCGACAACCACTATCCCTATACGCTTCCCGACAACAAGACCCAATCCGGCTTGAAGTCCGACTCCTCCAAGGGCCATGACGGCTACAACGAGTTCATGTTCGAGGACAAGAAGGGCTCCGAGGACATCCGGATGCATGCCGAGAAGGATCATGACGTCACCATCAAGGATACCCAGACGTTCACCATCGGCGAGGCCTTCACGGCGCATAAGGGCTCCTATTCGCGGGACTGGACGCTGCAGCAGGGCGACGACCATCTGGAGATCTCGGCCGGCAAGCAGGACGTGCACATCGCCAAGACCCAGAACATCAATGTCGACAACGACATCACCATCGTCTCGCTCACCTCGATCACGCTCAAGGTCGGCTCCAACACGGTCGTCGTCGATCAAGCCGGCGTTCACATCACGGCGATAACGATCGATCTCAAGGGCACCGCCGCGATCAACGAGACCGCGCCGATGATCAAGCTCAACTGAGGATGCTGCTGATGTCGCGCTTGCGTTTCTCCATTGCGCGCGAGGTCTTCGAGGCATTCCCGACCGCCTACGAGGACATCGCGGCAAGGCCGAGCGATCAGTTGCCGCTGCTTTTCCTGCGTGCGCTGGCGGACGGCCCGACGCCCGACGACGCCATCGCCTTCTGCGCCTATCTGCTGCCGCGGCGCGAGGCGGTGTGGTGGGCGAGCCAGAGCGTGCGCGCGCTGCTCGAGCGGCCGAGCCAAACCGACGAGATCGCGCTGAAGGCCGCCGAGGATTGGGTCTACGAGCCCGAGGAGGAGAGGCGCCGCGAGGCGCTGCGGATCGGCACGACGGCGACCAACCAGCGCGCCGCCAGCACCTGGGTCGCCCTCGCCGCGGCCTGGTCCGGCGGCCCCATGATCGTCACCGACTACGGCGGACCGCTGGCGCCGCCGCAACTGACCGCGCAAGCCGCGTTCACGGCCATCCGGATCGCGCTCGGTGGCAAGTCGGATCGACGCGGGCATATCAGCCGAAGCATCGAGCAGGGGATTCGGATCGCCGAGAGTTGAAGAGAATGGAACAGCTGCCCGACTTGGCCATGCTCAGGCACGCTGGCAACCGCGCCCGCCCTTATCCCCCGACCAATACCGTTTGCAATCCCATCGCGATCTTGTTTGGAGGACCTACCGCTTCGACCACGGTATCGCCCTGGCGACATAACGGCAGGCTGTTGACAAGGACGGTTTGCGAGCCGTCGACGACCACGCCGGGACCGTGCGGGGGTACCGGCAGCGGCGTGGTGCAGACGTGAATATCCGCCGCGCCGGCGGCCGCGCTGATCATAGCCCCCATCGAGGCGGCCGCGGTCGCCTTGGTTGTTTGCTCGGTCGCCTCGGCGGCCGGCAAGCCCGGAGTTCCAGCCGCCGCCACGGTCGCGGCTTCTGCGGTTGCTATGGCGTCGTCGGAGGTTGCCTTGGCGGATTGGATCGCCGCCGCCGCTCCCCCCCCGACCCCGCGCCACGCCGGCAAGCTGCCGATAAGGACGTTCATGCTGCCGGGCCCCGGGGTCAGGACCGGCGGTGCCGGATGGGAGACCGGATCGGTAACCCTGGCGGCTGGACGTCCCATGGAAATCCCTCTTGTGCATTCGCTGCGCGCGCGGGTGAGCCATGTTCAGCTATGACGCCAGCGCCCCAAAGCGCGCCAGCGCACCCGCTGCCAAGCAAGTCAATCGCAATTGCCTGCGAAAGACAATGGGCGACTTGCCTCGCATGCTTCCGAAAGCGGGTGAGGACGTCCGAGGCCTCCGACCGTGAAGTTGCTGAGTGCCGACGAACCGGAGGACCCCGCCGCAATTTTGGCATTCCGGTCCGCCATCCTCTCGGGAGGTATCGTCGTCGGCACGCCCGCGAGGATCGATCGGACCCTATGCCGCAGGTCACGGCGCCCGCCGCCGCACCGATCGCTGCGACGACAGTGGAAAGGAACCGGCAAGGCGGATATTTTAAAGTCTTGCATGGACGAATGCCTCCGTCTGATGCAGCGTCAGCCACTGCTCCGATCGAGCGACACCGCAAACGGCTTGTAGCAACGCACGAGGTGCGGAAAAGCGCGCCATGGCACTGAACCTTCAACTGGTCAATGAAACCAACCTGCCGGATGGAGGTCCGGTCAGCTTTCGCATCAGTGGCAAGCGCGGCATCGACATCGGGCGCGACGCGCATCTCGATTGGACCTTGCCGGACCCGACCCGCTACATCTCGAGCAAGCATTGCGAGATCCGCTACAAGGACGGGGGCTATTGGTTGCACGATGTCTCAACCAACGGCACCTTCCTCAACGGCGCCGGCCAGCGGATGGCGGCGCCGCATCGGCTGCGCACCGGCGATCGCTTCACGGTGGGCCATTACATCGTCGATGTCACGGTCGAAGGCGAGGAAGGACCGGCCCAAGCAGGGGCCCGGAACGCCACGCCGGCGCCCGCTCCGGCAAACTATGAGGCGTTCTGGGACGCCCACGGGGATGTCCCTGCTCCGATCGATCCCAAGCAGCTCAAGCCGGCCCGGCTAAACGCGCCGGTGCATTCGTCGGATTTTCTCGATTGGGCGGCTGACGTCCCCAATCCAGTCTATGCCCCGCAGCCGTCCTACCTGGCACCGCCGGCGGCCGCGCCGGTTCCGCCAGCCGCGCCCCGCTCGCCGGTCGACGCCGACATGAGCTGGGCGGACGGCCCGCCCTCGTTCGTGCCGGCGCCGCCGCCGCCCCCCCTCCCGACTCCGGCGCCGCGCCGGCCCGGGTTCGACGCAAGAGCGGACAGCTCCTGGGAGGACGCGGCACCGGTCGCGCCGGCTGCCGGTTTTCCGATCAGGGAGGCCGCGCCGGCATTCGCACCACCCGCGTCAGCCGCCGTATCGCCGGATGCCTTCGTGCGCCAACTCGCCCGCGCCGCCGGCCTGCCGGAAGACGCCTTGACGCAAAGGGACCCGGCCGAGCTGGCACAGCAGGTCGGCACCGTTCTGCGATTGGTCGCCGAGAGCCTCGTGCAGCTCCTGAGCGCGCGCCGACAGGCCAAGGTGATGGCGCGCAGCGCCAACCACACGACCATCCAGGCGATCGACAACAACCCGTTGAAGTTCAGCCCATCCGCTACGGATGCGCTGCGCGTGATGTTGGGACCTGCGACCCCGGGCTACCTCGATGCGCCGCGCGCGATCGGCCAGGGATTCGAGGATCTGAAAACCCACCAGCTCAAGACCTATTCGGCCATGCAACAGGCGCTGACCAAGCTCATGACGGACTTGGATCCGGAGGCGATCGCCCGGGACACCGACGATGGTCGAGGAATCGCCGGCCTCCTGGTCTCGCGCAAGGCGAAGCTGTGGGAGGCCTACGAGGACCGCTGGGAGGCCAAGATCGGCCGCGCGGGCGGGGGCCCGGTCGAGGCGTTCATGTCATACTTCGCGGAAGCCTATGATCGCGATGGGGGATGAGATGCCGGTGCGCCCATGGTAGACAGGAATCGCCACAATGCCGTGGCGCCGACATGGTCGAGATAGATGTCCTGGTACAGCAAGGTTTTCTGGTCTGAAGGACTGTTCCTGCGGCCGCATCATTTACAGCAGAACGACCGTTACTTCGAGCATCTGCTGGAGCGGCGGGTAGGCCATGTCACGCCCTATCCGTGGGGCTTCTCCACGCTCGAGATCGATCACGATTTTGCCCAGCAGAGCAAGTTCTCCTTGCGCCGGGCATCCGGCGTGATGCCGGACGGCACGCCGTTCGACTTTCCCATGGACGGCCCGATCCCCGACGCGATCAATGTACCCGACAACGCGGCCGGCCAGATCGCCTGGCTGTCGCTGCCGGTCGCAGCCCCGAACACGCGCGAGATCGACGACCACGACGCGGACAGCGCCAGCCGGTACATCCGGGGCGCGGAAATGTTCATCGACTCGACGTCCGTTCTGCGCGTCGAGGAGGAGATCGACATCGCACATCCGCGGTTGGCCTTCGAGCTGCGCCGGACGGCGAAGCCAGGCTATGTCGGTCTCGGCATCGCGCGTGTCTTGGAAATTCAGGACAAGAACATCCTTTTCGACGAGAAATTCATCCCGCCGATGCTGGTCTGCTCGGCGCATCCGGTGATCGAGGGCTGGATCAACCGCATCGTCGGCTGGATCGACAACAAGCTCGGCGAGCTTTCGCGCTACGCGTCCGACCCCTCGGCCGGCGGCGGCCTGCAAAGCGTCGATTACCTCGTCCTGCAGATGCTCAACCGGCAGATCCCGGTCCTGAAGCATTTCGCCCGATCAGGCTTCATTCATCCGGAGCGGCTGTTCGACGAGCTGTTGCGGCTTGCCGGCGAGCTCGCGACCTTCGCGACCCCCGAGCGCCGCGCCCGCGAATATCCCGCCTACGACCACGACGATCTGGAAAACGTCTTTACGCCGCTCATCCGCGACATCCAGGACTTCCTCAATGCCCAGCTCGGCCGACGGGCCATCCGGCTCGAGGTCGTGGAGCGTTCGCGCAATGCTTTCGTATCGCCGATCCGCGATCGCGCGCTGTTCCGCAATGCGACCTTCGTGCTCGAGGTCGCGGCGCGGCGGCCGCTGATCGAGATCCAGCACGAGTTTCCGCACCTGTTCAAGGTCGGCCCCAATACCAAGATGAACGAGATCGTCCACGCCCATCTGCCCGGCGTGGCGCTCGTGCATCTGCCGACCCCGCCGCCGCACATCCGCGCCATAACGGATCACGTGTATTTCTACCTTGACCGCAAATCGCCGCTGTGGCCCGACTTCAGCACGGCGGGCTCGGTGGCGATGCATTTCTCGGGCGAGTGGCCCGAGCTCGAGCTCGAATTTTGGGCGATCATGGAAGAGCGAAAATGAGCGACCAGGGGCCGCGCAATCCATTCGGGCGTGGGGAAAGGACCATCATCCGTCCCAATCCGGGCGGGCGGCTGCCCACCCCGCCTGCAGCCGCTCCGCCGGCAGGACCCCCCTCGCCCTATCCGGCACCGCCGCCCCCGCCGGCGCCCCCGTCATCCTATCCGGCGCCGCCCGCGCCGCTGCCGCCATCGGCCTATCCGGTACCGCCGCCGCCGCGTCCCTATCCGGCGCCGCCGACCGCGCCGTCCTACCCCAACGCGCCGCCTGCTCCATCGCCCTATGCGGCAGCCCCAGCGACGGCAGCCGCCGAGGAATGGATCCAATCGGCGGCGCCGCCGCCCCCGCCGTCAGCGGCGGCCCACGCCGCTCCGAGCCTGCGGGTCGACGATCTGGTGGCGCCCAATGCCAACCCGATCATGCGCGCCGCCGGCCCGCTCCTGCAGCTGCTCGGCCGCCTGCGGGTCGCGCTGCTGCGCGCGTCGTTCGCAAGCCTGATGGAGCAAGTCGCGGAAGCGATCAAATTCTTCGAGAAGGACATCCGATCGGCCGGCATTTCCGAGCAGCAGGCCAACAGCGCCAAATACATCCTCTGTGCCACCGCCGACGACATCGTCCAGCACATTCCCACCGAAGAGCGCCACGTCTGGACCCAGTACAGCATGCTCAGCCGCTTCTTCGGCGAGCGCATCGGCGGCGTGCGTTTCTTCGAGATCCTCACTCAGGCCAAGCTCGATCCGCTCGTCAACTATCCGGTGCTCGAGCTCCATCATGCCTGCCTGGCGCTTGGCTTCCAGGGCGTCTACCGCACCCAGGCCGGCGGGCTCGCGACGCTGCAGCAGATCCAGCGCGACCTCTATGAGACCCTGCGGCGGGTCCGCCCCAAGGTCATCCGCGACCTGTCCCCGTACTGGCAGGGGCAGGCGCTTGGCCTCGACGCCAACCGGGCGCGCGTCCCGGTTTGGGTGGTCGGCGCCGTGACCAGCGCGCTGTTGCTCGCGCTGTTCATAACGTTGCGCATCCTGTTGAGCGGCAACGCCGAAGCGGCGGCCGAAATGACGATGACGCTTCACTCGACCGACCCGATCAGCCTCAAGCGCCGCCTCCCGGCGCCGCCGCCGCCGCCGCCCCCGCCGCCGCCGCCCGACTCGCTGCCGGCGAAATTGAAGAATCTCGATATCGGCTGCGGCACGGTGGAGCAGACCCCGACCCAGATCGTGATCCGGCTGTGCGATCAGGTCACGTTCGATGTCGGCCAAGCTATCGTCAAGGAGCCGTTCAAGCCGCTGGCGGCGAAGATCGCCGCCCTGCTGGACACCGAGCCGGGCCGCATCCGCGTGGTCGGACACACCGACAGCACGCCGATCAAGACCGTGCGCTTCCCCTCCAACTGGGTGCTCTCGGTCGAGCGGGCCAAGGCGGTCGCCGCGCTCCTCAAGCTCGGCCTGCATCAGCCCGACCGTGTCGATGTCGACGGCAAGGGACCGGATGTTCCGATTGCCTCGAACGCCACCCCGGAGGGTCGTGCCAAGAACCGCCGCGTCGAAGTGTTGGTCAACCGTTCCAGCGACTGACCGGCAAGCGCGCGGGCCAAGGGACACTACGCCGATGAATATGAAGATGAACTCGGATATCACGCGGATCCTCTTGTACGGCGTGGGCATCACCTCGCTGTCCTCGGTGGTCTACCTGGCCGGACCGCTCGTCTCGTTCGGCGGTTATCATCCGCTGCAAAGCTATGTCGGCCGCGAGCTCGCGGTCCTATTCCTGTTTGCGGCGGCGGCGTCGTTCGGCACCTTCAAGTTCTGGCAGCGCAAGAAGAGCCTCAAGGCCCTGGCGCAGGGTGTCGCCGATGCCCAGAAGGAGAGCGACGAGCCCGTCCTCAAGGACAAGATGAAGGACGCGCTCGCCACCCTCAAGGCCGCGAGCGGCAACAAGAAGGATTATCTCTACGACCTGCCGTGGTACGTGCTCATCGGCCCGCCGGGCTCGGGCAAGACGACCGCGCTGGTCAATTCGGGCCTTAAATTTCCGTTGTCGCGCGGCGCCACGCCGGCGGCCGTCGCCGGCGTCGGCGGCACCCGCTACTGCGACTGGTGGTTCACCGAAGATGCCGTGCTGATCGATACCGCCGGCCGCTACACCACCCAGGACTCCGACGCGACCGCCGACAAGCAGAGCTGGAAAGCATTCCTGGCGCTGCTCAAGAAGAACCGCCCGCGCCAGCCGATCAACGGCGTGATCGTCGCCATCAGCCTCGAGGATTTGATGACCTTGAGCTCGGCCGATCTCGCCGCCCATTCGAACGCGATCCGCGCCCGCCTGCTCGACCTGCACGAGCAGCTGAAGGTCGATTTCCCGGTCTACGCGCTGTTCACCAAGGGCGACCTGGTCGCCGGCTTCATGGAATATTTCGGCTATCTGGGCGACCAGGGCCGCAAGCAGGTCTGGGGCGCCACCTTCCAGACCGCCGACAAGACTCGCAACATGGTGAGCGAGATTCCGGTCCAGTATGATGTCCTCCTCGAGCGCCTGAGCGAGGAAACGCTCGACCGGCTGCAGGACGAGCCGGCACCCAATACGCGCGTTCTGCTGTTCGGCTTCCCGGCCCAGATGGCGCGTCTGAAGCAGACGATCTACGATTTTCTCAACCAGATCTTCGAGCCAACCCGCTATCACGCCAATGCCGCCTTGCGCGGATTCTATTTTACGTCCGGGACCCAGCAGGGAACTCCGATCGATCAGCTGATCGGGGCGCTGGTCAAGAACTTCGGCGCCGAGGAGGTGTCGGGGGTCAACTATTCGGGCCAAGGCAAGAGCTATTTCCTGCACGATCTGATCCTGAAGGTCATCATCGGCGAGGCCGCCTGGGTCTCGACCGATCGTGCCGCCGTGCGCCGGGCCATGATCATCAAGGCCGCGGCGCTGTCGGCGATCGCGCTGGTCGCGCTCGGCGCGTCGGCTGCCTGGCTTGCCAGCTATCAGCGCAACAGCACGCTGATCGAGCAGACCGAGCTCTCCGACAAGAACTATGTCGCGGACGCAGGTCCTTATGCGCACGAGACGCTGATCGGCGACCGCGAGCTGCACAAGGTGCTGCCGCTCCTGCACGAGCTCCGGCACATGCCGACCGGTTATGCGGTGCGCGACGTGCCGACGCCGTTGATGGCCGAGTTCGGCCTCAGCCAGCGCGATCGGCTGCAGTCAGCCTCCGAGACCGAATATCACATCGCGCTCGAGCGGATGTTCCGCTCGCGCCTGATCTTCCGCCTGGAGGAGCAACTCGACACCCAGGCCGCCAATCCGGGCTTCGTCTACGAGGCATTGAAGGTCTATCTGATGCTCGGCGGGCAGGGGCCGGAGGATCGCGAGCTGATCAAGTCCTGGATGCGGCGCGACTGGGCCGACAATCTCTATCCCGGCGCCTCCAACGCCGAAGGCCGCAAGGCGCTCGAAGAGCAGCTCGACGCCATGCTCGACCTCGAAAGCGGGCAGCCGCTCATCGAGCTCGACGGCCGCCTGATCCAGGAGAGCCAGAAGACCCTTGCCCGCCTGAACGTGGCGCAACGCGCCTATGCGCTGTTGAAATCGCAGGCCCGCACGGCCAGCGCCGGCGACTGGGTGGCTGCGCAAAAAGGCGGACCGGATGCCACCCGCGTCTTCGAAAGCCCCGGCGATCCGACGCTCGAGAACGTCCGCGTTCCGGAATTCTTCACTTATTTCGGCTTTCAGCACGATTTCATCGATCGGCTCAGCGACATCGCCGACCGCATCAAGCGCGACCGCTGGGTGTTGGGCGAGGCCGGCGAGCAGCAGGCGGTGTCGGCTCAGTACAACAATCTGCCCGACGACCTGCTGGCCCTCTACACCAGAGACTTCGTGGCCGCCTGGCAGGAGGCGTTGGGCAAGCTGCGAATGCGCAAGATGACCGGCGACAAGCCGCAATACATCGCGCTGAGCGCGCTGTCGGCGCCGACCTCGCCGCTCAGGCAGCTCATCGAATCGATCCGCGATGAGACGACGTTGACGCGCGAGCGCCCGAGCACCGCGAAGCCGGCCACCCCCGGCGGTTCGGCAGGTTCGGCCGAGGCAGCCGAAGCGAAACCAGCCGCGATCCTTTTCAAGACGCAGAACCGGGCTCCGGGCGCCGAGATCGAGGCGGCGTTTCGGCCCTACCAGATGCTCGTCGAAGGCGACGCGGCGCGCCGGCCGGTCGACGACATCCTGGCCACCCTGAACGAGATCACCTCAAACCTGGTCTTGGCGGCGACCACACCCTCGCAGACCCAGCGGGCCGTGACGGCGCTGCAGGAATCGGTGTCCAAGCTCAGAAGCAGCTCGGCACGGTTTCCGAAACCGTTCTCCGACATGCTGCAGGGCATCGCGGGCGATGTCGAACGCGAGGTGGGGCTTGCCAGCGCCGGGCAATTGCAGACTGAGCTGCGCGATCAGATCGCTCCGGCGGTTTGCCAGCAGATCATCAACCACTATCCCTTCGTCCGCGGCGGCAGCGACCTCCCGCTCGCCGATTTCGGCAGGTTCTTCGGTACCGGCGGCACCATGGATACGTTCTTCAAGCAGTACCTGGAGCCGAGCGTCGACAAATCGAAGGCGCAATGGACCTGGCACCAAAATACCGAACTGGCCCGCACCTTGTCTCCCGACACGCTGCGGATCTTCCAGCGCGCAGCCGAGATTCGCGATGCGTTCTTTCAGACCGGCGGCAACATACCTTTCGTCCAGCTCACGGTGCGGCCGTTGCCCCCGTTCGTCCCGGGCGCCAGATTGGAGCTCGGCGGGGCGACCGTCTTGAGCCCGACGCCGCCGACGCCGAGCCCACCCGGCTCTCCCCCGCCGCCGCCCCAGCCCCCCAGCATCGCTTCGGTGCAGTGGCCGGGCGGATCGCTGCGCGCCGCCATCTCGGTCGCAGTCAACCCGAACGCAGCGCCATCGGTGCTCGAGCGCACCGGCCCCTGGTCCTTATTCCGCCTGCTCGAGGCCGGCGGGCTCTCGGTCGGCGCCGAAAGGGCGACCGCAAGCTTTGTGGTCGGCGGCACCGATTCGCGCTACGAGTTCACGTCGGGCTCGAGCAGGAATCCGCTGAATTTGGCGGCCTTGAGGGAATTCAAGTGTCCGAGCGGGATCTGAGCGATCATGCGATGCAGCCTGTTCGGAAAGCTTGCCGCCAAGCGGGACTTCATCGCGCTGTTCGCGCCGCGTGAGTTCCTGAATGCCTGGGAGCCATGGATGCAGGGCTGCGTCTCTGCCAGCCGGGACAGCCTCGCGGAGTCCTGGCAACAGGCCTATCTCACGGCGCCGATCTGGCGCTTCTGGCTGGGAGCGGACATCTGCGGGGCCACGGTGGCCGGGGCGTTCATGTCCTCGCTTGACGGCGTGGGCCGCTATTATCCGCTGACGCTGTTCGCCTATGCGGATCCCGGCAACGCGATCGCACCGCCCGACATCGATGCGCATAACGACTGGCTGGGGACGGCCGAGGACCTCCTGCTCTCCACGCTTGACAACGACGTCACGTTCGAGGCGATCACGGGCGCTCTCGACCAGCTGGCGCCGCCGCAGCAGCAGCCAACGGATTCGCCGCCGGCGGGCATCGCAAGCCTGCGGGAGGGCGCCATGGCGGGCCCGCTGGGAGAGGGTTCCTTTTCCGATCTGTTCACCTCGCTACGCACCGCCAATCATTCCAGCGTCTATGCCGCGGCAAGCTTCTGGTGGACCGTCGGCGGCGGCGAATATCAACCGCTCGCGCTCTGCTGCCGGCGGATGCCCGACCCGTTTCTGTTCGCGAGCATGCTGACCGGCCAAATCAATTCCGCAACCGCGTAGAGCAAACCCGGGGATTGGCGATGCAAGAGGCCCAGGCGGTGTTCGAGACCGGCGCCGTGACCCATGTCGGCAAGGTGCGAGAGCGCAACGAAGACAGCTATTTGACCCGGCCGGAAGCGGGTATCTGGGCGGTCGCCGACGGGATGGGCGGCCATGAGCACGGCGATCTGGCGAGCCAGACCATCATCGAGGCGCTGCAATCGATCGAACCTCCGACCTCGGCCGCCGAGCTCCTCGCCCACTGCGAAACCCAAGTGGCCCTCGCCAACGACCGCCTGCGCAAGATCAGCAGCGAACGCGGCGGCGCGATCATCGGTGCGACGCTCGCCGTGTTGCTGACGTTCGACGCCCACTATGCGTGCGTGTGGTCCGGAGACAGCCGAATCTATGTCGTGCGAGCCGGAGCCATCACGCAGCTGTCGCGCGACCATACCGAGGTCCAGCAGCTCCTGGCGGAGGGCACCATCACGCCCAAGGAGGCAAAGACCTGGGCCGGCCGCAACGTCATCACCCGCGCCATCGGCGTGTTCGATGAGCCCGAGCTGGAGATGAGCAGCGGCCCGCTTCAGCCCGGGGATTCGTTCGTCATTTGCAGCGACGGCCTGACCAACCATGTCCAGGACGACGAGATCTTGAATTGCGTTCGCGCGAACCTGTCGCAGCAGGCCTGCGACCAACTCCTTGAGCTCACGCTCCAACGCGGTGCCTCCGACAACGTGACGGTCATCGTGGTGCGATACAATCCGGGGGCGGCGCCGCTGACGCGTTCCGACGCGGACCCGCCTGATCTTTGGGAGGCGCACGGATGATTGCGAACGAGCCTCCCTCGAATGCTCCATGGCAGCGCATTTCCCCGGGCACGCGCCTGAACGGCATCTATGAGATCGATCGGTTGATCGGCTCCGGCGGAATGGGCGAGATCTACAAGGGGCACGTGATCGAGACCGGGGATCCGGTCGCGGTCAAGCTGATGCTGCCGGAGCTGGCGGCGAACGAGTCGGCGCTCACGCTGTTCCGCAAGGAAGCGTCCGCCTTGCATCATGTTCATCATGACGCCATCGTGCGCTACTACGTCTTTACCATCGAGCCGGTCCTGCGGCGACCTTACCTGGCGATGGAATTCGTCGATGGACGAACCTTGTCCAATATTCTCCAGGACAGCGGTCCGTTGACGTTCGAGGCGGTTTGCAAGCTCATGCAGCGGCTGGCTTCGGGACTGCACGCCGCCCACGAGCACAGCATCGTTCACCGCGACGTCTCGCCGGACAATATCATCATCCCGAACAGCGACGTGGCACGCGCGAAGATCATCGATTTCGGCATCGCCCGG
>Ga0182024_10011314_pt1 | contig 17949 bp, 15 predicted proteins | sample P32metaG_FD_120480 | JGI IMG/M metagenome (GOLD analysis project Ga0182024, IMG submission 120480) | Permafrost microbial communities from Stordalen Mire, Sweden - P3-2 metaG (Illumina Assembly) | ecosystem: Environmental > Terrestrial > Soil > Wetlands > Permafrost | place: Sweden: Stordalen... | reverse complement strand
AGTTGCGCGCGATAAGAAAGGTCGGTGTCTTCCGTCAGGGTGTCGTGCTGCCAGCCGCCGGCCTGCTCGATGGCTTTTCGGCGCCAGACTCCGGCGGTGCCATTGAAATTAAAAAACGTGCCGCGGCGGGAGCGCGCGCCATGCTCCACGACAAAGTGGCCGTCGAGCAAAATGGTTTCCACCTGGGTGAGCAAAGAGTAGTCGGTATTGAGATAGGTCCAGCGCGTCTGCACCATGCCGATGCCGGCGCCGCCGCTGGGATTCATGAAATAGGGAATCGTTCGCTGCAGAAAATCCGGCGAGGGAACAAAGTCGGCGTCGAAAATCGCTACAAATTCACCCTTGGAACTTTTCAAGCCGTTTTCCAGAGCGCCAGCCTTGTAACCTTCACGGTTGCTGCGATGAATATAGGCTATGGGCATGCCCTGAGCGGCGAAACGCTCGACGCAGTTGCGCGCCACGTCTTGTGTTTCATCGGTGGAGTCGTCCAGAACCTGCACATCGAGAAGCTCCGGTGGGTAATCGAAACGCGAGACGGCCTCGACAAGGCGCTCGATCACGTAGCGCTCGTTGTAAATGGGCAGCTGAATGGTGACGCACGGCCACTCCGTGACTGGGGGCGGCGGCGCGGGGACATTTTTAGAATAGGCGTAGTAATCGTAGACCAGCCAATAGCGGTGCAGGCCATACAGCGCCAGAATAAAAAGCACGATGAAGTAGGGAATCATCATCGCCAGATCGAAGCCATTGGCGTGGTACACGCCCGAAAAGGTGCGATCGGTGATTTTTTGCCAGTAATGGCCGAGAGAACTCTGTGCGGCCAACAGGGGGACGAACGATGGAGTCTGCACGATAGTCTTGATGCCGATACAGCATTTCTACGCGAGCGCACCGGCGAGATGATTATAGTGCAAAACCGGTCCAAAACCTCGCTTAGACAGGGAGGAAAAACACGGTAGAAAAACAGGTTAATTTTCGCTTAGGAAGGCGTGTGGATGCCCGTCCAACGTTGATGATACGCACGGGTCTCGAAGGTTTGTTGGAGGACTGGAACTGGCCCCGGGTGAGTGTGACGTTACGGGGCAGCGTTAGGTAGGAACCACATATTGAAAACTCGCGTATGCGGCCATTTATACGGAACCAAGGCGGCTCCTTCGAGCACCATGGCTTTGTATCCATGTTTATCTGCAAATTCCAGCTGGCGCTGGTACACCCCGGGTTGCTCGATCAAAAAAGAGAGCGAAACTTCGAAGACGATTATGGGCCGGAATTCGGCTACAACGGCGCTGGCTCCCTCCAACACGGGAAGTTCGTAGCCTTCCACATCGATTTTTATCAGGCGGATGGGAAGGCTGCGGCCGGCATAGAGGCGGTCAATGGTTTTGGCTTCCACATCGTAGGTAATCATTCCGTCGCGGCGCGGGATGCCTACGCGGCCCCAGGCATGACCCGCGACACCGGGTACAGTCGTCAGCTCCACACGGTGCTCGCGATCACTCATGGCGTTGTCGAATGTCGATATGCGTTTGTCGAGTTTCGGATTGGCCTTCAAATTTTCCAGTAAGCGGCCAAACGAGTAAGGGTTGGGCTCAAATGCGTGGACTTGGCACTCTGGGAAGATATGCGCGAACAACAGAGAGAAAAATCCTATATTTGCGCCGACATCAAGAATGAGGCCGGGCTGAAGCTTCAGCGTTTTATAAACGCGAACATCTTCTCTCTCGTAAAAACCGCTGGCCATTTTGAGGCTTTTGGGATCATCGGGTTTCAATACAAAGCGAAATCCAAGCGGAGTGGGAACTGCGAAGGGTCTCCTGATAACGATGGGAGTGAGAGCGGTGGCAACTTTTTTGAGAACTTTAATAAGCACAGTGTGTAATTACTTTTAGTCTAACAAACGGCGGATGCTTGGCAATCGCGGGTCCAGAGCCATCAGCGTATGCTAAAACATCCCGAATTCTTGGTAACGAAAAGCTCGGGTCTGGCGTCCATAAAAAATAGGCGCTGCGGTTAGGGTGGAGGTTGACGGTCAAGCAATGCAAGGCGACGCACGAGCGATATGGAGCGGGTCATGAAAATTAGACAATGGAAGCGAAGGGAATTTATTCGACGTACCGGTTACGGACTGGGCGCGGCATGGATGGGCGGGGGCACGCTGGCGAGAGCGGCGTTTCTGAGTGAGCCGCTGCCGAGGAAGTTTACGGCGACGGATACGGTGACGCTGGGTAGCACCGGGATCACGACCAGCCGGCTGGCGATGGGCACCGGCACCGTGGGTTCTGGGCATCATTCGAATCAGACGGCTTTGGGAGTCGCGGGACTTGCTGCGCTGCTGCTGAACGGGTACGAGCAGGGGTTGCGATTTTTTGATGCGGCGGATTCTTACGGCAGCCATCCGCACGTGGCCGAAGCGTTGAAACATGTGCCACGCGATAAGGTCACGGTGCTTACGAAGACGTGGTCGCGCGATGCGGCTTCGGCGCGGGCGGACCTGGATCGCTTTCGTAAGGAATTGGGCACGGATTATCTGGATATTTGCTTGATGCACTGCGTGACAGAGGCTGACTGGACGGAACGCTACCGAGGCGTGATGGATGTGTTTTCCGAGGCCAAGCAAAAGGGAATCATTCGCACTCACGGCTGCTCGTGCCACAGCATTGAGGCGCTGCGCGCGGCGGCGAAGTCGCCGTGGGTGGAGATTGATCTAGTGCGCATCAATCCGATTGGCTCGCACATGGATGCCGATCCCGACACGGTCGTCAGCGTGTTGCGCGAGATGCGCGCCGCAGGGAAGGGCATCGTCGGGATGAAAATTTTGGGGCAAGGAGATTTGAGCGGGCGCCAAGATGAAGCGTTGAAGTACGCATTGTCGCTGGGGCTGCTCGATGCATTTACGATCGGTGCGGAAAGCAAGAAGCAGCAGGATGATTTGATTCGGCGAATTGGCGTGGCGGCCTGAGAAGAAAATTTTGGCAGCTGGCTCACGGACGCAATGTTCGCGGCTTCCTGAACGAATATTCCCAATTTACGTGTTAACAGTTTTGTCGTTTTTCTAACTACGGAATCAGGACGATTTTTCCCGCTGAGCCGGGCTCGAGAATTTCTTTGTGGGCGCGGGCTGCTTCCGCGAGGGGGATTTCTTCGCCAACAACCGGGTGAAGGATTCCGGTGGAGAGGCCGGCATTGAGGCCGGCATAAATTTCTTTGGTTTCCTGTTCCGTGAGGGCCCACAGCGTAAAAGCGCGAATGGACCCGCGCTTCATCATAAGTTCGCGAGGGTTAATGGTGGTTTCGCCGCGGTTGCCGATTACGATGACTCGCCCGTTGATGGCCAAAAGTTTCAGATCCTTGGGTAGATTCACATTGGCAAGCATCTCCAGAATGATGTCGACACCTTTGCCGCCGGTGGCTTTCAGAATTTCTTCCTCGTAACCTGCCTTAGTGTGATTGAAAGCGTGGCTTGCGCCTTCACGTTTGATGAGCTCAAGCCCTGGCTCCGTGCCGGCCGTCCCGAAAATGACGAGACCCATGGCACGCGCGATTTGCAGGGCAGCGGTGCCTACGCCACCACTTGCGCCGTGAATGAGGACCGTTTCACTGGCGTGCGCCTGCGCGGAATGGTAAAGCGCGTGGTACGCGGTGCCGTAGGGCACCCATATTCCGGCGCCTTGCGCAAATTCGATGTTATCCGGCAGCGGTTGAACCTGATCTTCCTGCGCGAGAGTGTATTCGGCATACGCTCCCGACAGCGTGCGCGCGGTGTAAACGCGGTCTCCGGGTTTAACCTTGGTGACGCCTGAGCCCACCGATTCGACCACGCCAGCAGCGTCTGAACCGGGAGTGTACGGAAGAGGTGGTTTGACGGCGTACGTTCCCGCACGCATGGCGGTGTCGTAGGGATTTACGCCTGCGGCGCGTACGTGCACGAGAACCTGGCCGGGACCAGGAGTTGGTGTGGGCACTTCCTCCAGCTTCAAAACTTCTGGGCCACCGAATTGGCTGACGCGAATCGCTCTCATGGAAAACCTCCAGCTATTTTAATAATAAATTTGGCGATTAGAAATGTTCGTCGACGCTCACCGGGGTGCCGTCTTTTTTATCGACTTTCTCGAGCAATCCGGATTGCCGAGCCCATGCGGTAGTCTGCCAATTGTCTTTGCCTTTTTTCTGCGGTATCCAGGGCGGCAAAGTCTGGCTCAGATGCATGGCCAGCGCATAAACAAAAGGTTCATACATGCTGCGCAACTTAAGAAGTTGCCGATCAGCTTCCTCGCTGTCATGAAGTTTCATACCGTGGGCCGCGAGTGTGTCGCGCAATTGGCGCAACTCGGCGGCGCTGAGGCGATCGGTGGCCGGGGCGCGCGGCGCAGTGCTGAAGACTTGCGAAAGATCGACGACCGCGTGGCGCGCAATTGCAAAAGTAAGCTCAGCCTGGCGTTCGCAGGCGCCTTCAATACCGCTCTTGACCAAAGCACAAGCGTCGAGAATGGCGGTGAGCGATGCGATCCAGGATTGATTGTCATGTTGCGAGCGAAAGTACGCGAGCACCGGGTAGGAAAGATGGCTTTCCATTAATTCCGCGCACCACAATTCCCATTCTTTCAGCAGGTCGCGCAGAGCTTTCTGGCCTTCCGGGTAGCTGTAACGCCGCAGAAGTTCGCCTGCGGTTGGAGGCGTGCCTGCGCGCGCGTCGAGGAGCGAGATGTTTACTTCACGGCGAGAAAAAGAACTGTAGATAAAGGGAAGGTATCCGACGATGACCGCGAGGAAGCCATAACCTAAACCGGCTTCGGCGACGAGCAGGAAGCGCGCTAACGGAACGCGCGGAACGGCATCACCGAGGCCCAAAGTGAAAAAGGTGGTCGCGCTGAGGTACACGTCCATGGCGAAACCTGAGTGGCCGGGTTCGTGGACGTCAATGGCGGAGCCTGCGGCGTATTGCATCATGCCGAAACTGAGCACGAGGCCGAGCGCCCAGATAGCGATCAGCAGTAAGAGGGAACAAGGCCCGTAGCCGCCCAGTAAGGCTTCGCGAGTTTTGCGAGAAGGAATTTTGCCGACTACGAATTTCCAAAACGCCCAAGTCGTTCTGAAGAAGAGCCGTGTGACGCGAATTTTGCGCGTGACGCGGCGTGGAAGAATAATGGCTTCAAACGCGTCAACCAAAATGATGATGGCTAACGCCAAGCCGCCGAGGAGCGCGAGTGGGTGCGGAACGGTATGCGGCATTTAATTTAGGCCTTCGTGATGAGTGTGCGCGGCATTGGCATAACAGACTACGACAGTAGCGCTGGTGGTGGTTCAGGATTGCAGTCGCGCGTTCACGGTAATTTCGGCTTTGAAAAGTTTTGAAACGGGGCAGCCGCTTTCAGCGGCCTTGACGGCGGCGTCAAACTTGGCTTTGTCGGCGCCGGGAATGTTGGCGACGAGGTCGAGATGACTTTTGGTGACGGAAAAACCTTCGCCGACTTTGGCGAGCGTAATGGTGGCGGTGGTTTCGAGTTTTTGCGCGGTCATGCCGGCGTTGCCGAGCTGCGCAGAGAGCGCCATGGTGAAACATCCGGCGTGCGCGGCAGCCAACAATTCTTCGGGGTTGGTGCCGATTCCATTTTCAAAACGAGTGCTGAAGGAATATTGCGCTTGCTTCAATACGCCGCTGTCGGTCGATAAGGTGCCTTTGCCGTCCTTGAGTCCGCCGGTCCACACTGCAGTAGCTTTGCGATCCATGAGTGCCCCTTTTCTTTTTCTATTTTCTTTGCGCCATAAGGTTACTGCTAGAGATTCGATTCTGGGTGATTGAGGAAGGGTATATTGAGCGCAGCAAGATGTCGAGAAGCGGGTTTGACGGGTCCTGATGATGGAAATTTTTAAGCACACGGCGCACCGGCCATGGGCGTTGCCGCACGGTCCATGGATCATGAAGCAGGAGTGGCACGATTTGTTGTTCGCGCATTGGACGGTGCCCGTGGAGGCATTGCGTCCGGTGATTCCGCGGGGCCTGGAGATAGATACGTTTGGCGGGCAAGCGTGGCTGGGGGTGGTGCCGTTTCGCATGGCGGGTGTGCGCATGCGAGGCACGCCGGCCATTCCGGGGTTTTCGCGGTTTCCGGAATTGAATGTGCGGACTTATGTGGTGCGGGATGGGAAACCGGGAGTGTGGTTTTTTAGTCTGGATGCGGCGAATGCGGTTGCGGTGTGGGGCGCGCGGGCGTTATTTCATTTGCCGTATTTTTTGGCAGTGATGAGCTGCGTAGAAGAAGCGGGATGGATTCGTTACGAGAGTCACAGAAAAGATCGCAGAGGTTTGGCGGCTTCGTTGAGGGCGCGTTACCAAGCCATTGGGGGAATGTTTCACGCGCAACCAGGGAGCATCGAGTTTTTTCTGGCGGAACGCTTTTGCTTGTATACCGCGGACGCGAAGGGACGGATTATTCGCTGCGAAATTCATCATCCGCCGTGGCCGCTGCAAATGGCGGAAGCGGAGTTTCAGGAAAACACTATGGCGGCTGCGGCGGGAATCGCGATCGCGGAGCAGAGGCCGGAATTGCTGCACTTTTCGCGATGCCAAGAGGTCGTGGTCTGGGCGCCGCAAGTGCTGAAATAGATTACGGCGCTTACCATTTGTGAAAAATAAAAAACGATCCGATGGCCACGAAGGTGAAGCCTGCGGCGTAGTTCCACTTGAACTTGTCGCCCAGATACAGCACGGAAAATACGGAGAAGACCGTCAGGGTGATGACTTCCTGAATGGTTTTGAGTTGCGCGGCGCTGAATTCGTAGGAGCCGATGCGGTTAGCGGGCACCTGGAAACAATATTCGAAGAAGGCGATGCCCCAACTGGCGAGGATGACTTTCCAGAGCGCCTCGTTGCGATATTTGAGGTGGCCGTACCAGGCGAAGGTCATGAAAATATTTGAAATGGTGAGCAGGAGAATTGTTCGCATGCACAGATTTTCCTCGAAGTGAATCTTAACGTGCCAGGTGCGGATGGCAAATACAGATTTCTACGCGGATCCAAGACCGGGGCAAATGCTTTTTGGGGATAGTTGATTGGAACTTAGACGTTGAGGGTGAGTGAGACGAGGTCGGGGCGGGTGGGTGGCGGGATGGGCGGCATTTTGGAGCGGTCGACGGGATTGTAGAGCGTGTCGCGTTCGACAGGGACACGGCCTGCGGCGCGAATGAGGCGTTCGAGGTCTGCGCGCGAAGTGAATTCAGAAGTGACCGCGCCGGCATCGTGATAGATCTTTTCTTCGACGACGGTGCCGTCGAGATCGTTGGCGCCAAAGCGCAGCGCGATCTGCGCAATCGCGGGAGAGAGCATGATCCAGTAGGCTTTGATGTGCGCAAAATTGTCGAGAAGCAGTCGCGATACCGCGATATTGCGCAGGTCGTCGTAACCGGTGGGCTTGGGAATGTGCGCCAGCGCGGTATTGTCCGGATGAAACGCCAAGGGAATAAAAGTGACGAAGCCGTGAGTCTGGTCCTGGAGCTCGCGCAGCTTGAGCAAGTGATCGACGCGCTCTTCCTCGGTTTCCACATGGCCGTAGAGCATGGTGGCGTTGGAATGCAAGCCGAGTTCGTGAGCCTGGCGCGCGATGCTGAGCCACATCTGGCCGCTCACTTTGTGGTCGCAGATAAGTTTGCGCACGCGGGGATGAAAAATTTCCGCGCCGCCGCCCGGCAACGAATCGACGCCGGCGTCTTTCATTTTTTGTAGCGTTTCCTTGATGGAGAGCTTGGCGATACGCGCGAAATAGCCCACTTCCACCATGGTGAAGGCTTTGAGATGCACGGTGGGGCAGCGCTGCTTCAGGCCGCGAATCATGTCCAGAAAATATTCGAAGGGCAGATCAGGATGCAGGCCGCCAACCATGTGGAATTCGGTGGCGCCTTCACGCACGCCTTCTTCGGCGCGTTGATAAATTTCTTCTAGGGCGAAGGTGTAGGCGCCGGGAGCGTTGGGATCGCGTCCGAAAGCGCATAGCTTGCAGTGGGCGACACACACGTTAGTGGGATTGATGTGCCGGTTGACGTTGAAATAAGTGACGTTGCCGTGGCGTTTTTCGCGCACGTGATTGGCGAGCCAGCCCACGGCGAGAAGATCGGGCGAGCGATACAGCGCGACGCCATCTTCTTGCGAGAGGCGCTCGCCGCGTAGAACTTTAGCGGCGATGGGTTTCAAACGCTGGTCGGTGATGAGTAACTCTGCCACGTAAGTAGAATGCCTCTTGCCAGACTAATTGGCTAATATTCCTTCATTTTGAAGGTTTTGACGAAATCAAATGCGCCACAGGGCCACTGCGGCGCCCCAGAATAAAAGAAACGACATACTAATATAACCGTTCATTGCGAAAAACGCAGCGTCCAGCTTGCTGAGGTCGTCTGCTTTGACGAGCGAATGTTCGTAGGCGAGGAGTGCGGCGACTACGGCAATGCCCAGCCACGCCGGCCAGGGCAGGGCGAAGCTGGCGGCGAGCCATATCAGCAGCGCGACCACGGCGACGTGCATAAATCGCGCGATCATGAGGGCGTTGGCGATGCCGAAACGCTGCGGAATGGAGAAGAGGCCAGCGGTGCGGTCGTAGTCAATGTCCTGGCAGGCGTACAGCACGTCGAAGCCACCGACCCACAGGGTGACGGCCGCGCAGAGGATCAGCGTTCGCGGGTCGAAGCCGCCGGTGATGGCGATCCATGCGGCCGCGGGAGAAATCCCTAACGCGAAGCCTAGAAAAAGGTGCGACCAGGTGGTGAAGCGCTTGGTGAAGGAATAGAAAAAAAGAATTGCCAGGGCGAGTGGGGCGAGCTTGAGTGCCAAGAAATTCAGCTGCCATGCGGCAAGAAAGAAAATGGCTACCGCGACGAGCGTGAAGGTCCACGCGAAAGGCACGGAGAGCAGTCCGGTGGCCAGGGCGCGCTGCTTGGTGCGGGGATTTTCGCGATCGTAGCGCTGGTCCACGATGCGGTTGACGGTCATGGCGGCGGAGCGTGCGGCAAACATGGCTACTACCACCCATGTTAGTTGACGGAGGGTCGGCCAACCGTGATGAGTGGCGCGCGCGCCGAGCAACGCTCCAGTCAGCGCGAACGGTAGGGCGAACACGGAGTGCTCGAATTTAATCATTTCGAGCACGATTTTGATGCGGTTGGGCCGTTTCACACTGGGAGCGATGCCGGGTGTTAATTCCGTTGCCAAATCAAGCCTCTGCTTTTTTTGCCGCGGCAGTGGGAGTAGTGTCTCGCCACCGCTGAATTATGTGCAATTTGTGGATAGGTTCAGTGTCGCAACGGGGTTAGAGCAAGTCAAGATTTTGGGAGCTCGCGCGGCGTGACGGTGTGACGAAAGGGCGTGACGTTATACTCTAGATTCCCGCCCGGAAAGGATGCGCCATGGCTAGCGCGGTACCAATGGAAACGGTTGTGGAGTTCATTAAAAGGATCAACGCAGGGAATGTAGATAAGTTGTGTGAGCTCATGACCGAAGATCACGTATTTCAGGACGCGCTGGGAAAGCGGTTTATCGGGCGCGAGACTTTGCGGGGCGGATGGAAGATGTACTACGAAATGGTTTCGGATTATAAGGTGCGCGGTGAACAGTTTTTTGTGGATAAGAACGTTGTGGCGGTTTTTGGTACCGCAAGCGGTACCAGCAAGCGCGACGGCAAATTTTCCAGCGACGGGTTCTGGGAGATTCCGGCAGCCTGGAAAGCTATCGTGTGTGATGGGCGAATTGCCGAGTGGTGCGTGTATGCGGAATCTTCGCGGGCGTGAAGATCTCCTTTAGCTTCCTCGTTAAAAGAAAATTCTTATGACCGAAACTGAGCTGCTGCAGTTGCTTGATGAAGTGCGCTCTGGGGCGCTGGCTCCCAGGAAGGCTATGGAACGGCTGAAACTTCTGCCTTTTGAAGATCTGGATTTTGCGAAGGTGGATCATCACCGCACATTGCGGCAGGGATTCGCGGAAGTTGTTTTTGGGAAAGGCAAAACCACGGCACAGGTAGCGGAAATAGTGAAGGCGCTGCTGGGGCGAAAGCCTGAGCGGCAAAATATTCTGGTGACGCGCGCGGATGCGAAGATGTTTGCCGCAGTAAAAAGAGCTGCAGGCAAGAAGAATGGAGCAGTCGAGTTTCATCCGCTGTCCGGCGCGATCACTATTGAACGCAACCGAGAGATTTCCGGTAAGGGAACGATTGTGGTGGTTTCCGCGGGGACCAGCGACATTCCGGTGGCTGAAGAGGCGGTACTTACGGCGCGTTTGATGGGCAATCGCGTCGAGCATCTTTATGACGTGGGCGTGGCGGGGATTCACCGGCTGTTGAAGCACAGCGAAGGATTGATGCGCGCGCGGGTGATTATTTGTGTGGCTGGGATGGAAGGGGCGCTGCCGAGCGTGGTGGGAGGATTGGTGGCGGTTCCGGTAATCGCGGTGCCGACCAGCGTAGGTTACGGAGCGAGTTTTGGTGGAGTAGCGGCTTTGCTGGGGATGTTGAATAGTTGCGCGTCGAATGTGACGGTGGTGAATATTGATAATGGATTTGGCGCGGCGCGGGTGGCGAGCTGCATTAACCGGCTGTGAGTGACAGGCGTTCGCGAAAATTCTTTACCTTCAAAAAAGATGCGACGCACCCGCCTTCAATTTTGGCCCAAACAAAACCTTCACAGAGATGATTTAGGCTTTAGCAGGACCTTCATTACGCCGGGTTGCTGCGCGTATTGGATTGCGCCGGGAGCTTCACTTAACGGAAATGTGCGCGTGACCAGCGGGCGCGGGTCGACTTTTCCGGAGCGCATTAGCGCGATGGCTTTGGCGAAGGGGCCGCAGCGGGATCCGACTAGTGTGATTTCTTTTACTACCAGCGGCCAGGTTTCTACGGGGGCGGCGCCGTGAAATGTGGACTTCAGGACCAAGGTGCCGCGTGGCTCGGTCATGTGTTGCGCGAGGGTGAGGCCGGAGGGCGATCCGGTGGCTTCCACGACCAAAGCGAAATTATCTTTCACGCGTTTCAGATCGGAAGCATCGCCGCGAACGATTTGCGTTGCGATACGCGCTGCGGCGGCCTGCTGTAATTTGTCTTTGTGCTTGCCATACATGACCACGCGGGGCAGGGCGGTGCGCAGGACGCGGGCAATCAATTGGGCGAGTTTGCCGTCGCCCAGGACGGCGGTTTTGCTGAATTGTTTGACGTTGATCTGCGCCAGGATTTCACAGGCGGCGGCGAGCGGCTCGACGAAAACGGCTTGTTCGTTGGTGATGGAACTGGGAATGAGATGAAGATTCTCGAGTGGCAACGCCAGATATTCGGCGAACGCACCGTCGTGATTCACGATGCCGAGCACGGTGCGGCGGGCGCAGTGAGTTTTGAGGCCTCGGCGGCAGAATGCGCAGACAGGTCGATAGTTATATGCGGAACAGGAAACGTTGATTTCGCCGGTGACACGTTTGCCGAGCCATTTGGTTTTTTCTTTTGCGGAAACGCCATTTATGGCGGCGACTTCGCCGACAAATTCGTGGCCGGGGACTCCGCGAAAGGCGTGATAGCCGCGCAGAATCTCGACGTCCGTGTTGCAGATGCCGGCCAGGAGAACGCGGACGAGCGCCCAGTGGGGGCGAAGTTGCGGGAGCGCTTTGTTTCGCGCGACGAGTTTTTTATTTTTAACCGTGAAGGCGAGCATGGAATGTTTTGGGGTCTAAGGTTTTGGGCACTTTTAGCGAAGCGCGGCGGCGAGGGACGCCGCCAGTTGCGGCTCCTGCTCGGGAAACACAGTGCGTAAATCCAGGATCACGCGGTTTTCTTCCACACGGGCAATAACCGAGGGACCGAGCGCCGGGCGGCGCAGGCGTTGTTCTAATTTGGCGGCGGCATATTTGGGGCTGGATACGCGAATAATTTTTGAGGGCAGAGATTGGTCCGGAGTGGAACCGCCGCCGGCCAAGGAAAAGCCATGGGCGATCTCCATCCTTGCGTCAGCAGAGGGCAAGAGAGATCGCACATGGCGCACAAAATTTTCCGCACGCTGCTGTAGTTCGTCCGCGGTGAGGCGAATCATGCGCTGCGCGGGGATTTCTTCCCACGCGGAGCGCAGGTATGCATTCAGGGTAACTTCCAACGCGGCGATGGTGAGCTTGTCGACGCGCAGCGCGCGAAATAGCGGATGACGGCGTACACGTTGCACTAAATCTTTTTTGCCGGCGATGATACCGGCTTGTGGACCGCCGAGGAGTTTATCTCCGCTGAACATCACCAGCCCCACGCCGGCCTCGATGCTGTGGCGCACGGTGGGTTCCGCGAAACCGCTGGCGCCCAGATCAACCAGAGAGCCGGAGCCGAGGTCCTCCACCAGCGGGATGGAATGGCGTTCACTGAGCTCGGCGAGGTCCGCGAGCGAGGGCTTTTCCGCAAAGCCGGTAATTTTAAAATTAGAGGGATGCACGCGCAGTAGTACGCGGGTGTTTTCGTTGATGGCGTTTTCGTAGTCGCGCAGGCGGGTGCGGTTGGTGGTGCCAACTTCGCGAAGGATGGCGCCGCTCTGCGCCATGATTTCCGGAATGCGGAAGCCATCGCCGATTTCGATCAGCTCGCCACGAGAGACGATGACTTCGCCGGCTTTGGCTAGGGCGGCAAGCACCAGTAAAACGGCTGCCGCGCAATTGTTAACTACAATGGCGTCTTCTGCGCCGGTGAGGCGGGCGAGCAATTCGGCGGTGTGATCGTCGCGCCTGCCGCGAGCGCCAGATGCCAAGCTGTATTCGAGATTGCTGTATTGAGTGGCGGCGTTTTTTATGGCCGCGACCACGCCTGCAGGGAGCGGTGCGCGGCCCAAATTGGTATGCAGGATGACGCCGGTGGCGTTGATGACTGGCTGAAGCGAGGGCTGAAGCATGCGGTCGGCTTCAGCAGTGATTAGTTCTTCGATGGAATCGAAATCGAGCGTTGTGACGGTGGCCGACGGGCTAAGCGATTGAGGAGCAGTGATTTGCGCGCGGACTGCGCTTAACACTTCGCGGAGCAACAGAACGAGCTGATCGCGATCCATGCGCTTGGCATATTCGGCCAAACGAGGGCGCGATAATAGTTCATCGACGCCGGGGATACGCCGCAATTGGTCTGCCTGTTCGGGGGAGATGACGGGTTTCGCCCGCGCTATCCGGTAGGCTCGAAGTTTGCGAGGTTTGCGGGACTCCACGGGTGTATTTCAGCACAAGCTAGCGGTGTACCGCAATGAGGGTAGGTGGCGCTACGTACACGATTCGCACGAAACCGCACAGGTTCCATTGACCAGGGCAGGGGCAGCTTCTAGCATATTGGTTAGAGGGTGCCCCGCGTGGCCGTATCGACCACCACCACTGTCAGTATTGACGAGGAGTTGAACCAGTTCGAGCGCGACATTCGCCAACTGAAGATCGAGTATGAACAGTATTTTGGCGGAGGACGAAAGCGGCCGCCCACGGAAATTGAGTGGCGGCTCGAAATGGTGGCGAAGCGCTATGCGGAGCGTAGCGGTGAGCTGAAGTTTGGCCAACGCTTCCGTTACAACAACCTCACGCAGACCTACGCGAAATATAAAGACGTTTTTCGTAAGCGGCTGCAGCAGAAAGAAGAAGGTAAGGTTTCGCGGCATTTTGGCTCGGCGGCCAAGAAGATCGAAGCGGAGCGCGAGGATAAGCGCGCGGCGTCTCGATCAAAGACGGAGGCGGCAGAGGCCAAGAGGCGCGCGGAAAGGGCGCTCGCAACGTTTCGCGTGGTGTGCTCCAAGCCGGAGGAAGAAGCAGGCAAGATCACCAAGCTGTACGAGGCGTTCTTGGAGGCCAAGCAGAAAGCAGGCGAGGATACACTCAAGTTTACGCGGTCGAATTTTCACGAATTTGTGGCGAAAAAGACCAAGGATTTACAGAAGAGCAAGAATTGCCAGGACGTAGAGTATGTGGTGGAAGTTCTAGAAGGGCACGTCAAACTCAAAGCGCTAGTCAAAAGTTAATTCGTCGCGCCGGACGACGAAGTATTTACCGAATATTCCCTCCTGAGGTTTTCCCTACTTAGCAGTCGGTGTAATTAGCGGCATTCAGAATAACAAAAGCATTGAGATCCCAATTAACGCTGTGATGGATTTTTGCTTTCGCCGGCGCGCGCCGCTTACACTGTTGACCTTCGTTTTGGAGGAAGCCAGATGGCGGTGCAGCGCGCTTTGATCAGCGTATTCGATAAAACCGGGGTGCTGGAGTTTGCAAAGCGGATAAACGCGTTGGGCATTGAGATTCTGTCTACCGGCGGCACGGCGAAATTGTTGCGCGACGCTGGGGTCGTGGTGAAAGACGTTTCGGAATTTACCGGGTGGCCGGAAATGCTGGGTGGGCGGGTCAAGACGCTGCATCCGAAAGTGCATGGCGGATTGTTATTTCGGCGCGGGCATGCGGAAGATCAGAAGCAAGCGGCAGAACACGGAATTGCGCCCATCGACCTGGTGGTTGTGAATCTGTATCCCTTCGCGGAAACAGCCGCGAAAGCGGAGCTAACGGCCGGGGAGTTGATCGAAAACATTGATATCGGCGGGCCCACGATGTTGCGTTCGGCAGCAAAGAATTTTGAGAGCGTGACGGTGGTGACCGATCCGGCGGATTACGAGCGGGTGGCCGCCGAATTGGAATCGGGGCGGGAGACTTCGTTGGCAACGCGATTGGATCTGGCGCGCAAAGTTTTTGCGGCGACGTCGAGCTACGACGGCATGATCACTACTGAGCTGGAGCGGCTTTCGGCTAAGGCGCCAGCGATTGAGTTGGCCGAGAAGCAGCCTTTGCCGCAGCGTTTGCACGTCGCTTTGCGGCTGCTGCAACCGCTGCGTTATGGAGAAAATCCACACCAGGCCGCGGGGCTATACGTTCCGGCGGGTGGTGCGCCTCGGGGATTGGCGTCGGCGAAGCAACTGCAGGGCAAAGAGCTTTCCTACAATAATTTTGTGGATTTGGACGCGGCGCGCAGTTTGGCGGGGGAGTTTTCGCGTCCGGCCGCGGTGATTATCAAGCACAACAATCCTTGCGGAGCTGCGGAGCAAGAGACGCTGCTAGACGCGTATCTGAAGGCTTTGGCGAGCGATCCTGTTTCAGCGTTTGGAGGTGTACTGGCTTTCAACCGGGTGGTGGACGCGGCGACAGCCGAAGAGGTCGCGAAGCTTTTCGTGGAGTGCATTGCCGCGCCGGGATTCGACGAAAAAGCGAAGACCATTTTTGCGGTCAAGAAAAACTTGCGGTTACTGGAACTTCCGGGGAACGGATTGGAGCCTGACCGGGAACTACAATTGAAGCGCATCCTTGGAGGTGTGCTGGTGCAGCAGCCGGACCTAGGAGAAATTAGGGAAGGCGAGTTGCGCACGGTCACCAAGCGCGCGGCGTCCCTGGAAGAAATGAGCACGCTGCGCTTTGCGTGGAAAGTTTCGAAACACGTAAAGTCAAACGCCATCGTATTTGCGAAAAATGGAGCGACGCTGGGCGTGGGTGCGGGACAAATGAGCCGCGTGGACTCCGTGAAACTGGCGGTGATGAAGGCGCAGAGTTCGCTGCAGGGCAGCGTGGTGGCGTCGGATGCTTTTTTCCCATTTCCAGATGGCGTGGAGGAAGCAGCCAAGACCGGTGCGACGGCGGTGATTCAGCCGGGCGGGTCGGTGAAGGATGCGGACGTGATTGCGGCGGCGGACCGGTTGGGAATGGCCATGGTTTTTACCGGGATGCGACATTTCTTGCACTGAGCCAAGTGCAGCAAAGGCTTGCTTGTTTGTTTCCAAGAATCCCAACCGCATTTTAGGCAGTCGAGTCTACCTGCAACCTCGGCGGATTGGCATCACTCGGGCGTCCGGTCTAGGCCTAATTTATTAGTCTGGTTTCGCAGCGGATAGGAAACGGGGACGGCTTTGACTTTTGACCGGGCCAGAGGCACGTGGGATACTTTCTTTTTGAGGCATTCATGAACTCTCAACGAGTGATTATCGCGTTTCTGCTGGCCAGTGCCACGGGCGGCGCAAGCTTGTGTCAAACCGGGGGCCCACCGGTACCACCGGCGGGAACGTCGCAAGACAAAAGCAACGTGCCGGCGGCGACGCAGGACAAGCAAACCAGCGAGTCTTCCGCGCAGGTGGCGAAGACCCCTTCGCGCGCGGATGCCTATTACAACTTCACGATGGGGCACATCTACGAGCAGCAGTACGAGTCCACCAGCAAGCCGGAATACGCCACGCAGGCCATCGACGCTTACAAAAAGGCTTACGCGCTGGATCCCAAGTCTCCGGTGATTGGCGAGCGGCTGGCGGAAATGTATTGGAAGGCGCAGCGCACCCATGAAGCGGTGACCGAAGCGCAGGCGTTACTGAAGCGGGATCCTAACGACATCCAATCGCGGCGGCTGCTGGGCCGAATTTATCTGCGGAGCCTGGGCGATTTCAGCGTGGGCAATGGGCAATCCGAGATTGTGGAGCGGGCGATCGAGCAGTACGCGGAAATTTACCGGCTGGATCCGACCGACGCCGAATCGGCGCTGTGGCTAGCGCGACTTTACCGGTTGAGGAATGAGCACGACAAGGCCGAAGCGGTTTTGCGCGGCATGTTGAAAGAAGATCCCGAGAACGAGCCCGCGATTGAACAGTTGACGCAACTGCTGCTTGACGAAGGCAAGGCTCCGGAAGCGATTGCGCTGCTCGAAGAAGTCACGTCGCGGTCCCCGTCACCGGCCATGCTCGACTTGCTGGGCGATGCGTACACGCAATCTCACGATTTGCCTAAGGCTGAGACTGCGTATCGCAAGGCCGCTGAGTTGGATCCTTCAGAACTCAGCCACCAACGGGGGCTGGGCCAGACTTTGATGGCGGAAGAAAAATACTCGGACGCGCTGACGGTTTATCAGAAGTTGACGGATCTGATGCCGGACGACGCGGACGTGTATCTGCGGATGGCGCAGATTTACCGCGAGCTGCATGATCTGGGTAAGGCGGAAGATAACCTGGTGAAGGCGCGGCAGTATGCGCCGGGCAGCCTGGAAGTGATGTACAACGAGGCGATGTTGTATCAGGCGCAGGGGCGGAATGAGGATGCCATTCGCGTGCTGTCTGACGCGGTGACGGGCATTAAGGCCCAACCGCAGGGATCGCCTTCACAGGAGCATTCACTGGGGATTTTGTACCAGCAGTTGGGGCAACTGTATCGCGACACGCAAAATTATCAGGCGGCGATATATACGTATCAGGAGCTGGCGCGGCTTGGTGAAGAAGAGGATCGGCGCGCGCGTTTGCTGATGATGGATATCTACCGCGCGGCGAAAGATTTGCCGAAAGCGCTACAAACGGGCAAGGATGCGGTTGCGAAGTATCCGAGCGATGTGTCGCTGCGTTCGAGCGAAGCGCTGTTGCTCGGCGAGAGCGGACAAACCGATGAAGGCGTGAAGATGCTGCGCACGCAGCTTACGGGAAAGCCGGGCGACCGGGACGTTTACCTGAATATCGCGCAGGTGTATGAGCGCGGCCGGCGTTACAAGGAAGCGGAAGAAGCCGCGAAGGCTGCGGAAGTTTTGCCGGGGCAGCCGCGGGATAACGAGATGGTGTGGTTTCTACTGGGCGCGATTTATGAACGGCAGAAGTTTTTCGATCGCGCGGAAGAACAGTTCAAGAAAGTATTGGCGGTGAATCCGCGAAATGCGCCGGTATTGAATTATTACGGGTACATGCTTGGCGATCTGGGGATTCGGCTGGACGAAGCGGAGGCATTGGTGCGGCGCGCGTTGAAGGAAGAGCCGTTCAGTGGCGCTTACCTGGACAGCCTGGGCTGGATTTATTTGAAGGAAAATAAACTGGGCGAGTCGGAGGTCGCGCTTCGCAAAGCGCTGGAGCATGAAAGCCACGACGCGACCATTCATTCCCACTTGGGCGATCTGTATGCCAAGACCGGGCGGCCGGAGATGGCGGCATCGGAGT
>Ga0182024_10011313_pt1 | contig 17950 bp, 13 predicted proteins | sample P32metaG_FD_120480 | JGI IMG/M metagenome (GOLD analysis project Ga0182024, IMG submission 120480) | Permafrost microbial communities from Stordalen Mire, Sweden - P3-2 metaG (Illumina Assembly) | ecosystem: Environmental > Terrestrial > Soil > Wetlands > Permafrost | place: Sweden: Stordalen... | reverse complement strand
GCTTTGCTGCTGATCGAAGAGCTGAGCGGAGCAAGCTTTCTGCCGCTGACCAACGATCAGTACTTCATGGTTCGCTATCCGTTGTTGATAGCATTTTGCGGCGCCGCGGTTTGGACTGCGTTCCAGAATTCGGAGATTTTACAGGGTGGGTTTCTTGACTACCTGATCTACCTGGGGTTCGGCGTCATAAGCATTTCCTATTCACTGTTGCCGAGCTACTCGACCGCCAGGATATTGGCCGCAATTCTGATGTTCATGGCGATAGTCAGAATTGCTCGTGCAGTAGCTAATCGCGAAGATATCGAAAAACTACTCAGTTGGTATTTAGTCGGGACCGGCGCCGTTTGGGCCGTGATTCTCGTCAGCTCAGTATTCATGTCCCACGACGTGGTGTGGGACGTCGAGGAGATGACCGGCCTGGCGCGCCTGCGTGGTATCTACGGCTCCCCCAACCAAATCGGTGAAATAGCACTCGCGACGATCGGCGTTGGTTTGGTCATCTGGAGCTCGATCAGCGGATGGAAGAGAGTGCTGCTCGCGGCGCAGATGGCGGCAGCGTTCGTACTGGCAGGGCTGGCGGATTCGCGATCGCCGTTTGTCGGGCTGGCGGTCGGCGGACTGCTGTACCTGGTTTGGCGATATCGGTTGCGGGCGGTGCCGATCATTGTTGCGTTGGGCGTGGTGGGATTCATCCTGGTCGCGCAACTGAATCCCGAGTATCTCGATCGCGGTGACGTTGCGAGCCTCACCGGGCGCACCGACATCTGGAAGTTTGCGATCGAGAAAATCAGGCAGCGTCCTCTGATCGGTTACGGCTTTGAGGTGGAAGGCGAAATCATGAAGGCCCATGATTTCCCGATCTGGTGGGGACCGTGGGAGGACGGACCGCGCAGCTCTCTGCACAGCGACTACCTGTCGAAGGCGGTCAGCCTCGGCATTCCGGCGCTGGTGTTTTGGGTGTTTTTCTTCATTCGTCCGTTCCTCGCGCTGATGAGACGCAAGGACGATCCGTGGAATTTGAAGCCGCTGTTTTTTCTGGTGGTCGTTCCGATTCTGCTGCTCGATTTTACTGAGGGCACGGCGGGTGACTGCCGCTATGCGGTCGGGATGATCGCGACGCTTTGTTGGGCACTGGCGGAAAGGCAGCGACTGGCGACGTTGCATCGGCGTCCCACGGCGGTCCCGGAGCGGACGGTCTCGCCGTCGACGATACCATTGCTTCGGCGGGTAGCCTGACATGAATAACAGGACTAATGACCTTCCGATTCTGATGTATCACGCGATCTCGTCGCGCGCGTGTACATCGTTGCCGACGACTTCGAGTATCGAGCACGCGGTCAAAGCACGCGATTTTCGTGCTCAGCTCGACGCGATCGTCGAGGGCAGTTACTGCACCATCAAGCTCGACGACCTGGAGCGCCCTGCTTCCGCGCCCAAGTCGCTGATGATCACGTTTGACGACGGCCACCAAAGCGATTTCATCGTGGCCGCGCCCGAGCTTGCGCGCAGAAATCTGCACGCGATCTTTTTCGTCGTGTGGTCCTACCTCGGGCACCCAGGCTATCTCAGCCGCGATCAGGTGCTTGCGCTGCGAGCGGATGGATTCGAGATCGGCTCGCACGGGCTGACCCACACGCGGCTTACCCAGGTCAGTCCGGCCGAGGCGTTGAACGAGCTGCGCGAATCGAAGCGGCGATTGGAAGACCTGCTCCAGGAGCCGATTGCAGCACTTGCGCTTCCGGGCGGGCGCTACAACGACGCCGTTCTCGCGGCCGCGTGGGCGACAGGCTATCGGCGCGTGATGACGTCGGATTTCAGAATTGCCAATCGCGAGCGTCGCGTGATGCCGCGGATGGGACCGATGGGGAGCACCACGCTTAAGGATTTTAAGTGGATGCTCGAAGCGAGCCGCGCCGGCGCGATTCGTCATCGTACGATCGAGGCGATTGGAGAGCGACTGACGCGCTTGGCCAATTACGGAGAAGCGATGCTGACGCGCGCTCAGAATGCGGAGGTTTTAGCGAAGTCCGAGAAGTGATCGGAGCAGACTAGAGAAATAAAATGCGTGAAAATCAAATGGCCGACTTCTTCCGATCGCTGGGGCATCAAATCGTCCAGACCAAGACTTGCTTCTGGTACAGTTCGCAGCGCTTTCTGTACAAAAATTTGCCGATTCACCGCAATGTGGATCCGTCCAAGTCCGAGCTGGCGAAGGTAATGATCCGCGGCGCCGCATTGGCGATTCGCTACCCGGGCACTCCTGGCGAAGCGAACGCGGACGGCGGAATTTACGCTTGCGCGGATCGGAATTATGACTTCGCGACGCTCTCTGCCAACGCGCGCAGCCATACGCGGCGCGGACTCGCTCGCTGTACCGTCGAACAGATGGACTTCAAAGATCTCGCGGTGAAGGCGTACCCGCTCATCACCGAGACCAATGTGCGCCAAACCGGAAAGCAGCCGCATCGTAGCGAGGCGCATTGGAAATCGTTTTGCGAGCTTGCGGGCCGCTGGCCGGACCTCGAGGCATGGGGTGCGTTCGTTGACGGTGAGCTCGCCGCCTTCGTCGTCGCGATGCTGGCGGAGGATTGTTACTACATCCATCTGCAAAAAAGTTCCTCCGCCCAGCTCAAGAACTATTCAAACAACGCGCTCCTGTTTACGGTCATGAAGACGGCGCTCGCGCGTCCCGAGGTTGGCTGGATCTCAAACGGTCAAATCGCACTCGCCGCGAAAGAGGGTCTCTATCACTTCAAGACGAGCATGGGTTTCGGAATCCATCCGTTCAAAGAGCAGGTAGTGCTCAATCCGCTGATTAAACCCGGTCTGTCGATCGGTAAGGCGGTGACCAGCTGGCGGACGAGAATCGATCCGGAAAATCTTTTCTGGCGCAGGGCGTCGAAGGCGTTCGACCTGGCTGGAGATTGACGGTCCTGGAGCTGCGGGAAATCTTTGGAGGAAAGTTCACAACTTGATTGAAACGATTCAGACGCCGAACACCGGCCAACAGGTCGAAGGTGAGATTACATCATTCGGTCACTTGACACGGCGTACTATAGATGGGGTCGAGCGCCTTTTTGGTTGGCTGCACAAGTGGCAGCGAGTCGAACCCTCAGCGCAACCGGTTAAGATAAACCTGGGTGCCGGACTCCACGTGGCTCCGGGATGGATAAATATAGATAGCAGCGTAAAAACCCTGTTTGCGAGGCTGCCGGAGTTTGCGCTGCGCGGGTTGTTTCCGCTGGCAACCGTCAGGGACACGCACTCGCGCGATGAATTCGTAGCCTTGCTGCGCGACCACCGCTTTGTTTGTCACAATTTGAAATACGGGATACCGCTTCCAGATTCGTCGGTTGATTTCATTTTTTCCTCCCACGTGCTGCATCACCTTTATCGTGAAGACGCTCTAAAGCTTATCCGGGAGGCGCTGCGGGTACTGAAGCCGGGTGGCACGATGAGAATTGCCGTGCCCGACCTCGAACTTATCGTTGCGCTATATCTCGAGGGAAGGCGGAAGCAGGCGCTCGAGTATTTCTTCTATTCGAAGGGTCCAAGGAGCAACTTGAGCAGGCGTTGCTACCAGTACGACTTCGTACTCTTGAAGGACCTTATGGACGAGGCTGGAGTCAGGAACGTACGACGCTGCAAGTCTGGAGAAGGCACGGTACCCGACCTCGATCGGCTCGACCGGATGATCGAGGAAACCCTGTTCGTGGAAGGGGAGCGATAAGAAATCCCGGCGCTCACTTCACCATCCGCCCGAAGATACCCGCCCCTACTCCTTTGAACATTCCATACCGATCGAGGATCCTGTCATAGCCAACTCCGGCAAGGAACGGCAGGAAGTGAAAAAGCAGGTATCGTGGCTCGGGCTCCCACGTTCGCAGCTCGATCCGTTCGAAGCCGGCCTTGGAGCCTTCAGCATAAACGGTCTTGCGGGAATTCAGGCGATAGTAAGTGGGCTGGGGATCGTGTCCTTCGGGTGGAAATCCGCGCGCGAAACCAGAACCCAGGTGATAAAACCAGTCGGGCGTCAGTTTCGCGATGATTGCGACGTAATACCACGAATTCGGAGTACGGAAAAGAAAGACGCCGCCCTTTTTCAGGACTCGATGCACCTCGCGCAGAAACTGATCGGGCGCGGAAACGTGCTCGAGCACCCAATCCGACAACACCGCGTCGAAGGTGTTGTCCTCGAACGGCAGGGTGTTATCCAAGTTGATTACGTGGGCCTCATCCAGTTCGGGATTGTCCATCACTTCGGGATCGAGGTCGGCACCGACGACTCGCGCAATTTCGCCCTTGAAGACGCGGATCGAGCCGCGCTCGGCGGGCGGACTGGCGCCTAAATTGAGCAATACGGTTTGCGGCGTGGTCTCTTTTCGTACCCAGCCGTAAAAAGCGACGGTGCCGTCGCGAGTCTGGTCCGAATAAAAGCGACTAAAGGTATTGGTCGATATCATACACGGCCCTGCGTGCGGCTCTTCGAGGTAGATCTGGGAGGGAGAGAAACAACGCTGCTATATCTAAGGTACTAGAAAAAGTAATTGATAGCAAGATAAGTTAAATTAAAGTGTATGAAAGAATATAGACAGTAACAAAGTAGCTGTGGTAGGCTGTCTTCGAGCGGAGAGTTTTCGGACCTGCCCTGCTCTCATGAAGCACCTCAAACCTAAAAAAAGGCGACCTTTGGGGTCACTGTTGAACGGATCGGCGGAAAAACCGCTCGACGTTCACGGGCTGTCCAAACATTTTCCGGCGCTCCAGCGTGACAAGCTCGAGCGGCTGGCGAGCGAAATGTCAGTGGTGCGGTTCAAACGAGGCGATCGGATCCTGGTCGAACCGCAGGCCTCCGACGTCTTCCTTGTTCTGAAGGGAGCGATCGCGATCACCTGGCAGCATGACAGCCGCCACCAGGTGCTGGTCGCTCTGCTGGCGCCGGGAGAAATATTTGGCGACTCTTCGTCGCTGCCGGAAATGGCGCAAGGTCTGAATGGATATGCGTTCGCGAACAGCCTTGTCGCCAGGATCGATTCGACGAGACTGGTGGACATACTGCTCGGCGTTGACTTGCGGGCGTTCAAAGCCGCGACGGAAATGACGGTTGGATGGTCGGCGAAAGCGCTGATGCGATACATAAAAATGTTCCACATGCCGCCGCGCGAACGGCTGGTGATCGCGCTAGTCGAGATCGGCGCCAAGTTTGGTGTGCGTGACTCGAGGGGGTTGATCCTGAATCTGCCGATGACTCAGAAGGACCTGGCTGACCTGTTGGGCGCGTCGCGGCAGAAGGTCAACGAATATTGGGGCGAGCTGGTGCGATTGGGCGCGGTGATCAATCTGGGACGCCAGCTCATTTTGGTTCCGGACAAGCTGGTCGCACTGATTGGCGATCCCGGAGTCCGCTATCACGCGCCTGCGGATAAGCATTTTGCTGGCAAGTCGCACGACGTCGCGGCGCTATCGAGACGCGAACAGATGCATCTATAATCGTCGGCATCTTCCGGCAATCGACGCTAAAACCGCACCTGCCAAAGCGACGCGAGTGCTGGTAACGATCGATCCGCCGCCTGCGGTAGTTCCCCAAATCAGCACGTTTGCGTAGGTATCGCGGGCTGGCCGCCAGCCTACGGTTTCCATATCCCGTTAAATAACTCAGCTGCGCTGCATTCTGCCCTTCCGCCACCCATCTGGTTGCGATCCGGTCAATGCCACTAGTGTCATCCACGCGACACTTTATGGCTTTTGTGAACCAATAACGACAGGGATGTGCTTGAAGTGACCATTCTTGTTGTGTAGCTAGATCACCAAGACATTTTCGTCGGAAACCGAACCGCCAGAATTTGCGCATTTGGCGCGTTGGCAAGGTTACAGCGTAAGCAAGGAAAGGGACAGAGCGTGTTCTGTATGGCAGATCGTCCTCGCTGGCAGATTCCGTTTCTAACGGTGCACGCAATCGTATTGGTGCTGCTCGGCTGCGTTGGCCGGAACTCGGCCGCCGCCGGGAGCCAGGCGGTCGCGCCGACGCCGACCCCTACTCCGAAGCGCACTGGTACAGCCTTTTACGTGTCGCCCACCGGCAGCGACTCAGCGACGGGGACCTCGGCTGCGCCATGGCGGACGATTCAGAAGGCGGCCGACATGCTGCAAGCGGGCCAGACCGCGATAGTAGCAGCAGGCAACTACGGCGAGCGAGTCTCCATTGCGCATTCGGGGACGTCGACCGGTCCGATCACTTTGCAAGCCGCCGACCAGGCGAATGTCCATTTGCTCGGCTTCGATCTCACGGGCAGTAACTGGAAGCTGAGCGGGTTTGATATCTCCACCCGGACCAACGGCCGCGAAGGCTATGGGATTCATGTATCCGGTTCGGCCGCGTACGACACGATCCAGAACAACTACATTCACGAACTTTGCCACGAGGGGATCTTCATGGAACCGGGAGTCTCGCACATCTCGGTTCTGAACAATCGCATCTGGCGAGCCGAGATGGCCGGCGCGCAGGTCGATGGCACCAACGATCTCATCCAGGGCAACGAAGTCTGGGGTACCCAGCAGGAGCCTGTCCTGGCAGGTGGAATCTATTCGGGATGCGTGACGCCCGGCGGCGCCGATGCGGACGCCTTCCGGTTCTTTGGCCAGCACAACGTGTTCCGATCCAACTACCTGCACGACATCTATACCGCATTGCCGACCAACCCCGATCCACACACCGACTGCTTCCAAACCTGGGGCAGCACTGCGATGAAAGTGGACGACATCCTGATCGAGCGGAACATCTGCCGATGGCCGGTCGCGTCGACCACGGTGGATGCGTCGACCGCGATGATCGAGGGAATCGACGGGCCGGTAGGAACGGTGACCTTCCAGAACAACCAGCTGTCCAACATGCGGCAGGGAATCGTGGTGGGGAGCAAGGTTGGCGCGTTGAAAATCTACAACAACACTTGGGACCACATAGTGGAGCAAGGGTTGATCTTCAACGATTTTCGATCGCCCGCCAACGAGATCATCAACAACATCTTCTACGATGTCGGCGCGGGCGGCGATGCCTACGCGTCGGTTCCGAGCGGCAACCCGATATTCGAAGCCAACGATTTCTACATGCCGGGCGACGCCAGTGTGGGCAGTTATCCGAGCGTGGAGCCGTTCATAAGCGTCGCGCCGATGTTCGTTAACTACGGCGACTCGACCGGCGCCGGCGCGGATTTCCATCTGCAGCAGAACTCGTCCCTGAAGGGCGCCGGGGTAACGCTGCCGCAGGTCACCAATGACTTTTACGGAAACATCCGGGGAACGACAGCGTACTCAGTCGGCGCTGCCAAATGATTGCCACTGCGCGGAGATTGGCGCACGCGCGTCATGCCGAGGACACGTCGGGTTTCCCTACGGTGTGTAATGAATCGCCATAAATAGCAGGGCACATTTTATGCTCCAGAAACTTTGCCGGTCACATCGCAAGCGCTTGTCGCTATCGGATGCGCGCTGGAGCGGCCTTGTCCGCTCCGTCGCGGACTCATGGCACAGGCGCGGGCCGGCAAACGCCGAGTTCGCGCGGGGGAAACTGTGAGGCACTGGTAAAGCCCCGCTGTGCGCGGTCGCTTGACTGATTTTTTGGTCGCCTGACACCACACTGTTGCCTTTATTTTTTGTGGTGCCGGCTCGGGGGAGAAAGGATGGCAACACGAACGGCTTACTGCCTGCGCAGGCTCATGCTTGTCGCAATAGTTGGTTTGGCTCTCGCGCTGCTCGGCAATGGCCAGGCGTACGCGGCAAGTCCGATAAAGATCCAATCGCCGACACCAGACGCGACCGTCACCGATATGGTGACCACTTCGGTGCGGATCAAGCCGGACGTTGCGCAGGTGGCCTTCCTGATTGACGGCACCCTGGTGTCGTCATCTTCGTCCAACAGCTTCGTGTGGAATTCGCTGCTGGTTCCGAACGGTACGCATACCCTCTCGGCCCAAGCCTATTCGTCATCCAACCAGCTGCTGCGTACGGTCTCTGAGAAGATTAGAGTTTCGAACAAACGTCGGCCGACTCCCACCACCACCCGGACGGCCAGTCCGACCGCGACCGCCACGGCACACGCGACCCCGACTCCAACGCCAAGCGCGTGCGTTACCATCACGGCTCCCGTTCCCAACTCGGCCGTCAGCGGCACCGTGCCCATCAACACCAGCGACCTCTGCACCGGCAACTGGTTTGAATCGCTCTACGTCGACGGCGCGCATATTAGCGACTTTGCTCCCGGCCAGGTCGTGTTCACCAGTACCGCCTACGCTAACGGCACTCACACCATCGAGGTGACCAGCCAGAGCGTGAATCCGGGTTCGGTCGTACTTGGTAGCGCGTCGGAAGCATTGAAGGTGCAGGCTGGGTTGCCGACCGCGACACCCACCTCGAAACCCAGCGCGACCCCGACGCCCACCTCGAAACCCAGCGCGACCCCGACGCCGAAGGGGGGCCACTACTCAATGCAGGGCCCAGGGGCTTCTCTGCCCACCGAGGCGTCCTGCGTCAGCGCTGTGAACGCGTCACCTATTGCGGAGAATGCACCCTGGAACCAGGACGACGGCACCGGTTACAACTCCAACTTGCCTCCGGCCGGCGGCGTGCCCGCGTACTTTTACGCCAACGCGCCGTGCTGCAACGAATTGCCGCACGCGGATTTTGCCAATGTCGACGGGAACTACTCGGGTTCCACCGATGATCTGATCCGAATCACCGCCTGCAAGTGGGGTATTGATGAAGATTATGTGCGAGCACAAGCATGGATAGAGGATGGTTGGCATCAGGACTGCGCTGCGGCACATGGTGGTATCGGCTGTCGCGTTGGCGGTGATCTGAACAGCCCAGCAGGCGATCCGTCCGGACTGCCAATCACTTCGATGACCCCGGGAGGCGTATTCAGCGCCTTTAACGGATACGGAGATCCTGGCCTCCCTACCGACCACTGGGATTCGTGGAGCATGCTCCAGACGAAGGTGTTCTACGAGTGGATGACGTGGCCGATGCTTCAGGATTCCACGTCGTTCGGGCTCGACTTCCGCTTCGCTGAAATGCGAGGTTGCGTCAACGGCGATCAATATAGCTACTACAATAGCCAATCGTCCGCGCAGGGCACTGATTATCAGAACGCGGTCAATGCCGCGCGCACCAACCCGAACGGAGCATCGTCAGTCTCCGGCTGGACCAACCTTCAGTATCTTTCGTATGGCTGCATTGACACACACTTTTCCGGCGACTGGTTCGACGGCAGCAGCGACGGCTATCTGACGGAGTTTCTGGACCGGCTGGCGACCGCGCCATGGCCGGGCGGTCTGCAGTAGTTCGGGGAAGGATAGTTGGCGGCGGGTGGTGTAAGGGCGGCGCCCCCCATTTGATGTAGCTCACTCGGTCCAGGACGCTTCGTCGAGAAAACGAATCGGGGGGCAACGATGGCAACGCGAATGGGATCGGAACTGCGCAGACTTACGATTGTCGCAATAGTCGGTTTGGTCGTCGTGATGTTCGGCGATGGCCGAGCTTACGCAGCGACTCGCAAACATACTCCGACTCCTACTGCCACCGCGAGGCGGACTGCGACTGCCACGCCAAAGGCGAGCCCGACTCCAACTCCATCTCGCTGTGTTGCCATTACGTCTCCCGCTCCGAACGCGGCCGTCAACGGCATCGTAGCCATCAACACTAGCGATACTTGCACAGGCAACTGGTTTGAATCGCTCTACGTCGACGGCGCGCATGTTGGCGATTTTGTCACCGGCGAGGTCACTTTCACGAGTACCGCCTACGCTAACGGCACTCACACCATCGAGGTGACCAGCCAGAGCGTGAATCCGGGTTCGGTCGTACTTGGGAGCGCGTCGGAAGCGTTGAACATCCAGAATACGATTTCGACCGGGACAGCAACCTCGACGCCCATCGCGACACCGACGCCAACTGGTGCTCCTACTTCTACAGCCAGTCCAGCGCCGACATCCACTCCAACGCCCGGCGGCACCACCTACTATGTGTCGCCCAATGGCAGCGACTCAGCGGCGGGAAATTCCAGCGCGCCGTGGCGGACGATTCAGAAGGCGGCTGACACGTTGCAGCCGGGCCAAACCGCGATCGCGGCGGCTGGCAAGTACGGCGAGCGGGTCGAGGTCACGAGCTCGGGGACGCAAGCGAATCCAATCACCTTAGAGGTCGCGAGCGGCGCCGACGTGCAGCTCCTGGGTTTCGATCTTTCCGGCAGCAACTGGGTGCTGAACGGGTTTGATATCTCGACCCAGACCAATGGCAGCGAAGGTTGGGGCATCTACGTGACCGGCCCAGCATCGAACGACACAATAGAGAACAACTACATACATGAGCTCTGTCACGAAGGGATTTTCATGGACCCGACGGTCTCGTATATCTCGGTGCTGAACAACCGAGTCTGGCGTGCCGAGATGGCCGGCGTGTTCGTCGATGGCCTGAGCGATCTTATCCAGGGCAACGAAGTCTGGGGTACTCAGCAGGAGCCCGTTCAGGCGGGTGGAATTTATTCGGGATGCGTGACGCCCGTCGGCGCGGATGCGGACGCGTTCCGCTTCTTCGGGCAGCATCACATATTCCGATCCAACTACGCGCACGATATCTATACCCAGTTGCCGACCAACCCCAATCCGCATACCGACTGTTTCCAGACCTGGGGCAGCACCGCAATGACCGTCGACGACATCCTGATCGAGGGCAATTTCTGCCGCTGGCCGGTCGCGTCAGAGACGGTGGATTGTGACACTGCGATGGTCGAGGGAAAGGACGGGCCGGTAGGCACGGTAACCTTTCAGAACAACGAGCAATCCAACATGCGGCAGGGAATCGACGTAGGGCTCAACGTCGGCGCGTTGAAAATTTACAACAACACCTGGGACCACGTAACGGAACAAGCGATCATTTTCAATGATTCCAGATCGTCGGCCGATGAGATCATCGACAACATATATTACGACGTCGGCTACAGCGGAGATTCCTACGCGGAGGTGCCGAGCGGCAGCCCGAGCCCGGTCTTTGAGGACAACGATTTCTACATGCCGGGCGGCGCCACGGTCGGCACCTATCCGAGCCCGGAACCGTCCTTAAGCATCGCGCCGATGTTCGTTAACTACGGAGACGCGACCGGCGCTGGAGCGGATTTCCATCTGCAACCTGCCTCTGGTCTGAAGAGCGCCGGGGTGACTCTGCCGACAGTGACCGACGACTTTTACGGGACCAGCCGAGTCGGGTCTGCATACTCAGTCGGCGCAGCCCAATGATCGTCACTGTAGGGAAATTGCTATAGTCAATGACTATAGCTAGAGCGAAGTTCGATAATAGTGAATTGACTGCCGCAGTCCGCCGCCCAGCCGGGTGCGGACGTAGCCGAGCATTTCCGCCGTCAGCAGATACCTGGGTCGCAGAAAAATTCCGCCGTTGTTGAGCGAAAACAGTATCCGGTGAAATTTCCAGTTGCTGAAATTGCGCAGCAGCCTGAACCGCGCAGATACCCCCAGCGTCTGGAAACCGAACGGGAACTTGAACCCAAACCAAAGCGGCTGAGAGTTGATCACCAGGTCGGGCTCGGTCGAGTTGTCGATTTCCTCGAGCCCTCCATCGGTGAGTCTGAACGCAACCGTCTTGTCGAGATCCGGTATCCGGATGGTCACTCGATGGAGCATGCGTAGCAACACCATCGAGTACTTGTCGCGCATGTGCGCCGCGAGACTGGCGTAGGCGGCGGTAATTTCAGGCATCGTCTTGCTCTCGATCGGATCGTATGTGCGTTCATCGACGGCCGGCAGTTGATCGAACTGGGCCAGCGCGAGCGACGAATCGTGCTCGGCGCCGACCTCGTAGCTGTCTCCCGGGTAAAGTATCGCGGTGTGCTGATCATGCCGGCGCAAATAGCCGGCTGCATCGCGCGCGGAATTGACAAATTCATTGACGTACTTGTTGTCGAGGCTCGAAAAGTAGATGAAGCTCGCGAACGGGATCGTGACTTTCGCATCCAACGCACGATGCACCGACGAGACGTTCTCGAGAATCTGCTTGGCGCGTTGCGGCAGGTACTTCTCGTGCGGCTCAAAGCCGGCGTAAGCGGCCAGCGAGAATTGATTCAGGAGCACATCGACATGCCCGACGTCGGCGAGGATCCCCTTGCATTCGCCGGCGCTGATGCGCGCGTCGTTGGCGTTGAAGATGACCTGCCATTGGCCGAGCACGGCCAGCGCCGAGTCCATCAGGCCGGCGTGGTAACAATAAACTTTCGTCGCATCGGGCTGATCGGACAGCGGCACGACTACGCGGTGCGGTAGCCGCTTGAATCGCTGATAACCAAGCTTGCGAAGCGCGCCGAACACCTTGGTGTAATCGCGGTCCTGAAAGAGGACCGTCACCCGTGCTTTGAACGCCGCCGGAAACGAGTCGAGTGTCGGAAAGTGGCAGTGGTCCGGATGCTCGTGCGAGAGCCAGATGTAGTCGACCTTATCGAGCATCGCCGGGTCGAACTTCGGTTCCGGCAGCAAGCTCCACGAGTCGTTGAAAATCTTTCCGAACAGCCACGGGTCCATCAGGATCGAAGTGTCCGCGCATTCCGCTACGACGCAGGCGTGTCCGACGAAATGTATTTTCATTGGAACTCTCTTTCACGACATAGAAAGTTAGATAGAGCAATTCAGTATAGGTCAGGAGTTATAATATCATGCATTACCGGGAATTGAAGGCTTTTTCTTTTATTTATCTTAACTTTAATGGCTTGTCTTAGCTTTACATATCTGCTACGGTGCCGATTGAGCCGACCTGAGGGCGAATCAATTCAGGGATGAAAGGAATTCGTGGACCGTCACACTCAAAGCGCCTGCGCTGGTTAACCGAATGAAAGTCACGCTCGTTTCACATGCTTCGGTCGTAATCGAATCGCACGGGCATCGAATCTGGACCGACCCATGGCTCAGCGGGAAGGTCTTCAACGAATCGTGGTCGTTGTTCCCGTCCGCCGCCTTTGACCCCGCGATGCTGGACGGAATCGACTATCTCTGGATTTCGCACATTCATCCGGATCACTTTCACATTCCGAGTCTGAGTTCGCTGCCGCCCGAATTCAAAGCGCGAGTCACGGTTCTGTTCCAGGACAATCACCCGGATCGGGTTTTCGGAGTGCTGGAAAAGTGCGGATACAAGAACTTCCAGGTGCTGCCGCATCGCAAACGGATCCCTCTCGATGAGCGCACGTCCGTGTACTGCTACAGCGCCGGGACTCTCGATTCGTGCCTTGGCGTGATCGAGCCGGAAGGGGCGTTATTCAACATCAACGACTCTCGGCTGAACGCGACGGACTGCCGCCGGGTTAAGTCGGACGTCGGGCGGATCGACACGGTGCTGAGTCAGTTCTCACTCGCCGTCTACAACGGTTTTCAACCGCGCGAATCTCATCTGCGGCGCGGCGCGGCGGCGATGCTTGAGCAGATTTTCGCCAATCACGCGGCGCTGGGCGCGAAGGTCACGATTCCATTTGCGAGCCTGATGCGCTTTTCGCTGGCGGACAATCGCTACATGAATGCATTTGCGAACCGTCCGCGCGAGGTGTGGGAATACGCGGGCGCGAGAGATCTTGGAGTTGCGATCCTTTACCCGGGCGACACTTACGATTCGTCCGCGAGCTGCGAGTCCGCTCCTGCGCTGGCAAAGTACGATGCGGTTTATAAGACGATCGACCAATTTCCCTATGACACGCCCGCCGCCGTTCCGCTCCAGCCGATAGAGCATGAGTTCCACGAGATGGTCCGCCATCTTCATGAAAAATATCCGGCGCTGATACTGCGGATGCTGCGGGCGGTGGTGGTAAAACTTCCCGATCTCGACAAGACCGTGGCGTTTTCGATTTCGGCGGATTCGTTCGCGGAAGTCGGCCCCTCCCAAGCTCCAGACATCATAATGTGTTCGCAGGCGCTGCACTTTTGTTTCTTCAGACCTTATGGACTGCAAACGCTGTCGAGCTCGGCGCAGCATACGGTGACGCGCAATCTTGTGAACTGGCGGATCCATCGCGCGCTGTTCGCGATGAACAATGCGCAGGCGTATGGCCGCCTCAAGTATCTGCTAAACAGCGAGAACAGAAATTTCTTCGCGAGAAGGCTTCGCGCCGTGGTTCGCTATACCGATCTCACGCGCGCCCGAGTCAGATTTCCCGATAGCTACCGGTCAAAGAGTCGTGCCGATTGATCCGGGCCCGCGTATCCGGCCCGTTGGTTGGATTTGGAAATTGAAATGGACAGATATATCGCAATAACTCCTGCCCGCGACGAGCAGCAATTTTTACCCGGGCTGATTGCCAGCATGGCGGCGCAAACGCACCTGCCGCAGCGCTGGATCATCATCGACGACGGCTCGGGCGACGGCACCGCGGAAATCCTCGACGAGGCTGCGCGCCAATATAGCTGGATCGAGCCGATACATCTCTCGCAAGATCGTCCGCGAAAGCCCGGCGGTGAATCGGTGATCATGCAATTCCTTCCGCGTGAAGCATGGAAGGACGTGGATTTCATCTTTCGGCTCGACGCCGACTTGAGTTTCGAGCCGGACTTCGTCGAGCTGATGCTGAAAGAATTCGCCGCGAATCCCAAACTTGGCATCGCGGGCGCGACGCTATACGAGCCAGCCAATAATGAGTGGATCGCAGTGCGTGACATTCACTCTTTCCACACGCGCGGCGCAACCAAGATGTACTCGTCGGCATGCTTCGAGGCGATCGAGCCGCTGGAAGGCTGTCCGGGCTGGGACACGATCGACGAGATGCGCGCGTTGATGCGCGGGATGAAAACCAAGAGCTTCGAACACATCCGCGCTTTCCATCACCGGCCTCAAGGCGAGGCGGCCGGTGCATGGCAAAGCTACTACGGCAAAGGCAAGACGGCCTACTACATCGGCTATTCGCCGATCTTCCTGCTCGCGCGAGCAGCAAGGATGGCGGCCAGCCGTCCTATCTCGGCATTGTGCATGACGGCCGGATATTTCGACAGTCAACTCAGACGGCGTCCTGCCGTGAACGATACCAAGCTTGTGAGGTTCATCCGTCGCCAGCAAGTTCGCCGTTTGTTGATGCTGGACTCAGTCTGGCGTTGACCAGACCCAGGTAACACTCATGCAAAACTATTATGGTAATGCTCAACGCTTTCTGTTGGTAGTCAGGAGCGGGAAATTCGCCAAGCTGGCGCAAGAGCTGGTGAAACGGGTTTTTTCAAATAGTGAGTCCTATCTGTTGAGACGCGACCTGACCATTCCATTTCACGCTCAAGCACCAAAGCAACCTATCGAAGTAAGGTCTATCAGCGATAGCGACATACCGGCGATACTCAGTGCGCGTCCAGGACGCCTACTTATCCTGAAAGCCAACATCCCAACCTGCTATCTTGGCATCACTGCGAGCGGTGAGATCTCTTATATGCAATGGCTGATCGGGCAAACCGAGCTCGAGCGCTTCAGGCCGTTCTTCGACGGTGAACTGCGAAACCTGCGCAAGGATGAGGTCTTGCTGGAATTCGCGTACACCTTCGAGCAGTTTCGCGGACAAAAGATAATGCCGGCTGCGATGGCGGCGATTGCGGAGAAAGGCCTGCTGAGCGGTGCTCGCTACGCGGTGACCTATGTTCAGAAGGACAATATCGCAGCCTTGAAAGGATGCGCCGCAGCGGGCTTTTCGCCCTATATGATCCGCAACGAACGATGGCGGATCTTCTCATTCAAAGAGTCTTTTAGAAGCCTCCCAGACGGATTAGCAACCTCATGAGAGTGTCGGTATAGATCGGATGGCCCAGGAATTCCAGATTTTATCCGGCTCAGTGGACATCACGCCTCGTCGGCCGGTGATGCTAGGTGGCTTCAACAAGCGCACCGCGCCGTTTACCTCTGTCGCCAGCCGCCTCGAAGCAAACGTGCTCGTTATAAGAGGAGCGTCGTCGCGCGTAACGATAGTCAGCACTGATCTGCTCTATCCCGGCGAAACGCTGAGGACTCAATTGGTAAAGAACCTCGGCCTTGCAGGAAAAGGCGAGGAACTGTTTCTTTCTGCGTCGCACACGCATTCCGCGCCGATGACTGCGCCGTCGATACCTCATCTGGGAATAGCTGACGACGAATACGTGTGCTATGTGGCGACGCAAATCACGGAGCTGGTCAAGTCTATCGAGCATCAGGGCGAACAATGCGTCTGCACCTATCATGTAGGAAGCGCGGACCACTCGATGAATCGGCGGCTGGTTCGTTCGCGCCTGACGAGATCCGGCTTCGCAAGATCGTCGGGGTTCGGACCCAATCCTAGTGGCGACCGCGATGAGAGCGTGCGGATTATCGAGTTCTCGAAGACGAATGGCCAGCCATGCGCAGTGATTTGGAACTATGCGTGTCATCCTACCGACTTTCCCGGCCTTCTCCAGGTCTCGGCGGAGTACCCGGGAATCGTTCGCGCGCGTTTGCGATCGCAAATGGGCGATATTCCTGTTCTGTTTCTCCAGGGATTCTCCGGCGACGTGCGTCCGCCATTTTCAGGAAGGTCGGCCGGCATTGCGGGCTTCGCGCGAAGAGTCCTGGTGGGGCCGCAATTTCGACAACCGCTAAGATACGAATGGGAGCAATGGTCCAATAGCCTCGCGGAATCGGTTGCGTTGTTCGCACGGTCGTCGGGTCGCACTCTGGAAATCGACTCGCTGATGCTTAAGCGGGTAGCGGTACCTGAAAGCGAATTCGCCGCAGGAGGCAGCGGTGATAAATCCCTGGTCTGGCATCTTATCGACTGCGGTGGTTTCCGAATCGTTGGAATCAACGCCGAACCAGTGGTCAAATATCGGCGGCTATTGGAGGAGTCCTTTTCGGGTGCAGAACCACTACTGACCGTCGGATGCCTGGACCAACCGGTCTGCTATCTGCCGAGCGATAGCATGATTCCGGAACAGGGCTATGAGGTCGAGGGCTTTCGTTCCCTATTCAATTTTGATGCCCGATTCCAAAATCGATTGCAGGATTCCGTCATTCGACGACTGAAAGAGGCACTGATCTGAGTTCAAGTCTATCGATTATGATTTCGGCGATGCAGTCGAGGACGAACTTTCAGGGGAGCCATGAGCTTCGCCGCCCGCCGGTTTTGAATCGACGCGCTTGACACTGACCCGCGCTACACCCTGCTTCGTCATACCGATTTCTTCTGCCGCGCGTTTCGACAAATCCAGACTTCGGCCGTGAACATTGGGGCCCCGATCGTTGATACGTACTTTCACGGAACGACCCGTCGCGTGATTCGTCACCATTACTGAAGAACCGATCGGCAAAGTGCGGGACGCCGCTGTCAACGCATTAGGATCGTACGGCTCGCCACTGGCGGTCCTATGTCCGGCGTACGCATCTCCCTGGTAGGAGGCTCTAGCTGCTTTGGACGAATGCGCCTGGGACTGTGATGCTGATGGCATGGGCGGAGGCGGGGCTACCGTGGACGGAGCTAGTGATGGTTGTACCGGTTCCGGTTGGGTCGAGCATGAGACTGCAAGCGACAAGCTCATCAACGCCAGCACTCCGCGAAGAGCGAACCGAAAATTGTTAGTTTTCAAAAGTCATTCTCCCGCGAATCTGCAAATAGTTATCCGACGTATATTCCGCGACTAAGAAGGAATCTAACCTACTGCGCTGAAGAGAACGCTAGCTCTCTTTACAGGCCACGGACGAGCCAGACCACGATCAGAATTACAACTATAGTTCCAAGGGAAATTGGAAGGTACATAACTACTGCCTCGGCGGGCCTTCCTTTGCAGGACGTTAGAGTTGGTCTTCCGTCAACGTGGCCGAAGGCGAGCGAAAGAGCCACTATAGGACTGGATCAAATTCGGACTGCGATTCTTATATCGATCCGACTCTCTCAGAGTACATTCAGTGCGATCTGGAAAGCCATTGCCATACG
>Ga0182024_10011312_pt1 | contig 17951 bp, 14 predicted proteins | sample P32metaG_FD_120480 | JGI IMG/M metagenome (GOLD analysis project Ga0182024, IMG submission 120480) | Permafrost microbial communities from Stordalen Mire, Sweden - P3-2 metaG (Illumina Assembly) | ecosystem: Environmental > Terrestrial > Soil > Wetlands > Permafrost | place: Sweden: Stordalen... | reverse complement strand
TTCTTCCAGCAAGTCGTCGGGCGTCCGGCCATCCGCCTGGGCTTCAAAATTCAGGATGATGCGGTGACGGAGCGCGGGGAGCATCAGCGCGCTGATATCTTCCAGGCTGACGTTGTAGCGGCCGTCCAGCAGAGCGCGCACTTTCCCGCCGAGAATTAAAGTCTGCGCGCCGCGCGGCGAACTCCCGTACCGGATGTATTTGCTGGCGAGGAGATTTTCGCGGTTCTCCGGATGCGTGGCCAGTGTGAGTTTCACCACGTGCTCCTGCACGTGCGGCGCGACAGGAACGCTGCGCACAACTTTCCGCATCTCCAGAATTTGCGGGCCGTTCACGACCGGGGACACGGTCGCGGCCGTCCCCTGCGTCGTGCGGTCCAGAATATCGTGCAGGTCGTCGCGCCCGGGATACGGCACGCGCAGCTTAAAGAGGAACCGGTCGAGCTGGGCCTCGGGCAGCGGATAGGTGCCTTCCATTTCGAGGGGGTTCTGCGTGGCCATCACGAAAAAGGGTTCCTCGAGGAGGTGCGAGGTGTGGGCTACGGTGACCTGCTTTTCCTGCATGGCCTCGAGCAGGGCCGATTGCGTTTTCGGCGTCGCTCGATTAATTTCATCTGCAAGTAGAAGGTTGGTAAAGATAGGCCCAGGCTGGAAGCCGAGCGATTTCCTTCCGTCTCCGTTTTCCTGCACCACCGATGTGCCGATCACATCGGCCGGCATCAGATCGGGAGTGAACTGGATCCGTGAATATTTAAGTGCGACGGCCTGCGCCAGAGTGCGCACCAGCATCGTTTTCCCGAGGCCCGGCGCGCCTTCCAGAAGCACGTGCCCGCCGGCCAGCAGCGCGATCAGCACGCCTTCGACCACTTCCGCCTGGCCGACAATTGCTTTGGAAATTTCCCGGCGGACCTCGCCCATTTTTTCGGCGAGAAATTCCGCTTGTTGCCCGAGGGGCTGCCCGCTCGTCTGGCCTTCTGTTCCCACGGAACTGGTCATGAATCCATCCTTATTTTTTCGGGCTCCCCTTCGCAACTCAGGATAAACAAGTAGAGCACGAAGCCGGTCCTGGCGGGCTCACCTTCCGTGCGCAAAGGATGAAAGTAGGGCCCGATCCCCTGGGGCGGCATGCGATTGCTACGAGATTCTACCTCATTGCTTTCCATTGTCGGCATGTTCAAAATATCGCTGCACGTAGAAGCGGTAGCGCGCCGGAATATTTTCCTGCTCGGCGCCATTGGTTACGGCGTCCTGTTGGGGCGACAGGCCGCGGTCGGCAAGCTGCGCTGTGCCGGTTTCGGTCGGGACCTTCATGCGCGTCTGTTCCTTGAACCCGCTGGCCTCGAGCGCGACGCGGTCCGGAACAGCGTTGACGGGATGCATCTCCTGATCCTTGCGCAATTCCTTGGTGCCCTGCTGGCTGCCGGCGCCTTCGCTGGCGGTCTGCGTGGCTTTCTGTTTCGCGTCGGAACTTCCTCGCGATTCGCCGCGCTTATCGCTTTCCGTCGCGCCCGGCTGGTGCGAATCGCCCGATTGCGGCGTCCCCTGGCCGTTGGGCGGCTGCTGGTTCGCACGATTGTTGGACTGCTGATTCGGCGAATTCGACATCATATTTTTCAGCGCCTGCATGAGAGACTGCCCGAGAGATTGGCGGCCCTCCGGTCCCTGTTGTTCCGAATCCTGCTGCGACTTGCTGTCCGCGCTCTCGCTTCCACTCTTGCCTTCCTGCGATTGCGAGTTGCTGCTCTGCTGGCGGGCTTCGCCGGAGGGATTGCCCTCCTGCTCGCCGGGCGCCTGCAGCTGATCCTGCGGCTGATCGCCGTCGCTTGCATCCGCTGAATCCTTTTGTTCTTCCGCGGCGGCTTTGTCGTCGTTCGCCTTCCAGAGGTCTTCACTATTGGAGGCGGCGTCGTTGCGCTGGGTTTCGTCGCCGGCCGGGTCCGGCTTCATCGTGACCAGGGCGATCGTTCTTTGGAGATCTTTCTCCATGGCGTGCACGATGGGATTAAGAATTGACTGAACAAGCTGCGACCGCGCCGTGGTTTGCAGCAGCGATACGAGCGGCGGCTGGTGGTGAACGCGATAGGCGAACAATCCAGCCACGACCAGAAGAAGCACGGCAGCGCGCCTGACATTTCCCGGCAACTCGACAGGAAACAGTCCACGCGGGTCCAATTTCGCGAGATGCGCGAGAGCGTCCCTGCGCTGCTCGCCGATCATGCCGCCAGCGTCCTCGAGTCCGCCGAAGTAGATCGCCGTGGAAGTCCGGTCGCGAAGTCCGGCAGCGGAATCGAGGCGCCTCGCGGTTTCGTAACGGGAAGGCCGGTTCCGCCAGGTCCAAGCCAATATGGCTAAGGCAGCGATGGCTGCCAACACGGCGACAAAGACCAGAGCTCCTGTAAGTTTGGCGCTCACCGCCGCCACCACAACGAGCCCGATCAACATCCAGACCAACCATCTCGTCCCGCTGTGCAACAGCGAATTGGCCAGAATTCTTTGGCGAATTCCTTTCAGTGTGCCGAGGAGCCCGCGCAATTCCGGGGAACTCGGTTGCTGGTCAAAAGATCGCGCGAACAAAATTTGATTCTGTGTGGTTTGCGTCTGATCGCGGGAGGAGAGCTGCCGCCAAAAGTTCCTCAACGCAGAGAAAGAGGCCCTCCGGGAAAATTCACCGGGCACCACCAATTTGATCTTCTCGCGAAGAAGCAAAGGTAGCCTCCCCAGAGGTTCGGCCATGGATCCTGCTACTACAAATCTACCCCAAGATTCCCGCTTTCCATACTAAATCCGTTGCGAAACAGGATCGAAGTCGGTGATTGGTGTCATACCAAAAACCAATCGGCAAGAGGAACTGAAGCAGACGGGCACCCACATGCTTAGATGCCGGTTGCGGCCGGAAGGTGGTGCAAAACAAAGGCCTGCGTTCGAATGGATCCCGCCAGCTGCGGTAGATTATGCAACGAATTGCGGGTTTGCGGAAGGGAAGTGCCGAAAATGCAGAACTTGGGGGAATGGAACAGGCTTCAGCCTGTGGGGGTTCGTCCAGGCGTGGAGCAAACCTCACAGGCTGAAGCCTCTTCCACCGAACCACCAGCGGCCAGCCGTGGGACGGTCAGAGCAGCGCGATCAGATCGATTTCGACGCGCACGTTTTTGGGGAGGCGCGCCACCTCGACGGTTGAACGTGCAGGCGCGTGTGTCGAGAAATAACGCGCGTAGACTTCGTTCATCGCGGCGAAATCGTTCATGTCGGCCAGGAACACGGTGGTTTTCACCACGCGTTGAATGGACGATCCTGCCGCTTCCACGACACCTTTCAGATTTTCGAGGACGCGCTCGGTCTGCACCGCGGCGTCCCCTTCCACAATTTGCTGCGTCTTTGGATCGATCGGAATTTGCCCGGAGAGAAAGACAAATCCGTTAGCGCGGATGGCCTGCGAATAGGGGCCGATGGCTTTGGGTCCTCGATCAGTTGCGACTGTTTCGATCACGCGATCCTCCTGTTAGGTTTTTGGACAGGTAGCACAGGCATCCGCCGCGGCGGATGCATGTGCTACTGGCGCGGTTGACACCTTCTCATACCCCGCGCGAAAATCGTCGGGAATACCCGGCTGAACGAGCCATTTGCGAAACATTTCCGCGAGGTCTTTTCCTGATGCGGATTCCGCCGCGGCCCTGAGCTCTTCGTAGCCGGTGTCGCTCGACGCGCGAGTACGAATGATATCGCGCAAAGCAGTCTTCAAGTTGTCGTGGCCGCATAAATCTTCCAGTGCAACGAAAAAGAGCGCGGCTCGATATCCCGTCGAGACTCGCTCGGCGCGAGAATAGCCGGTCGGGGGCTCCATCAGCCGCTTGTCGGGCGCGGCGGCGCGCGATTCATCGTAGCGCGTGATCAGGGATGTAACCATGCGGCGCCGCTCGTCCGGGCCGCTGCTTTCGGCGGCGATCACCAGGCCGAACAGCCCGACACCGCGGCCCATCAAAATCTGCGCTTCCGGACGCGGGCGAACGCGCCAGCCGAACCATGTTCGCGCGAGTTCGTATTCGGCGAGCTGCAGTATCGCTTCGCTCGCGATGCCCTGTTGAAACGCTCGCGGATCGAGCAATGCGCCTTCCGGAAAGGACGCTCCTCCAGAATCGCCAGGCGAGCCGAATTCGGCGGGCAATTCTGAGGGCGCTTCCGCGATTCGCACGGCGGCCTTTCCTTTGGAAGCCGGGCCAAAATATTCCGTGAGCGACTTCATGGAAGATGATAGGCGTCCCGCCGCTGATTGCGCCGCGGCGGCGTCCAAAGCATGGAAGGTCCAGAACTGGACTTCGCCTTGCCGCGACTGGAGGACTTTCTCCTGGTACCGGCCCGCCACAACGTACGGAAGAAAATCAGTTTCCGGATCGATCAAGAAACGCTGGACGAGGTAATTGCCATCGGGAGTGCGCTTGAGAGGTTTGCCGGGAGCGAGAACGCGAAAGTCCGGCGGCGAAAACACGCTCAAGAGCTCCTTGTCCGGATTCGTTCCGCCTTTGGAAAAAACACCGTTGGGCGTCTGCCAGAGCGGAAGCGCCGTTTCGTCGGCAACAAAGAAACCGTTCGGCGAAGCGACAATCGTTCCTCGCTCCGAGGACCCTGGCACAAGATCCCATTCCGTGACGATCGTGCGCTTCTCATTTTGCTGCCAGGGGGGATCAAATGGCGCGCGCAGCATCCGGACATCCGTCTCCGAACTGCGCTGCGGAGAAACTTCCGCGCCCCCGATGACGACGCGGAGATTCTGCTCGCCAAATACGGGCCCTTCGGGCAAGCGAACTTCCAGCGAGCGTAGCGGGCGATCGCCGGCGTTCTCGAGTTCATCGGCGACGTGAAAATGGATGCGGCCGGGCGCGGCGCCGGAAACGAGAACCTCCGCCTGTCGGCCGGTAAATTCGTAACCGGGGCCCAGAGGGTGGACGCATCCCGCCGCGAAAAATGCGCACGCGCTCAGGACAACCAGAAAGGAGATGCGCGATCGTGTGTGCGCAAGCAAGGTGACATGATTCTACCGGGGCTGATGATGCGGGTCAAAAGTTGGTCGGAGGCCCGGGGGGAACGCCAATCAGGAGATTGGCGTTCCCGGGCTTCGAAAAAAAAGAGTCCTCGCGCAAACGAGGACTCTCCTTTTCCGTTGTATTTACGCTGTTACTGCACTCGGCCGTTGTGCTTCTTGTTGTAAATCTGGCGGGAGAGCTTGTTTTGCTGGTGATTCAGCGTTGCACGGTCGCCCGCGGTCAGGTGGCCGTCGTCCGCGGCGCGCATGCCGTGTTCTTCCTTGTTCAATGCGGCTTCCTTAGTCTCCAGATTCCTGGTTTCTCCGGCGGTCAGCTGGCCGCTCTGGACGCCGTTGGCGATGCGGTCCTGCTGATTTTCCTTGCGCTGGTTGATGGTGGGCGGGTCGTTGTTCGGCGCCGCCTGTTGCGCGAAGGCCGGGGGCATTACCGTGGCGATCAGAACCGCGCTCTGTAAAATTACCTTTATGATTTTCATGGCGAATCTCCTGTTCGCAGCGCTCTCGATTGCGATTCTCGTCTCGCGAAACTGCCCTGGAGCCTGCTCACTAGAAGAAACACTCCCGCGCGGAGTAAGTTGCGCAACGGGCTTTCACGCAATCAAAATATGTCGTAAGAGTTAAATCCGGCGAGAAATTCCAATTGGTATGAAGATGAAACCTTTTTTCCCTGGGGTGGTTGAAATCCACCACTCCCGAATTCCGAACGAACGATTACTCCGTTTCCACTTCAAGGGTTTTTTTAATCTCGCTGACCGGCTTGCCTTTCCAGAATTCCGCCAGATTTTCCATCGACGTGAAGGATCGCGTGCGCATGCGGTCAATATAGAGCGTGCCGTTCAAGTGATCGATCTCATGTTGCAGAATCCGTGCATACCATCCGGACGCCTCGATGACCTTTTGCTCCCCGCGCTCGTCAAGGCAGGTGACGCGCACGGCGCGCGAACGCGAAACCAGAGCCGTAAAGCCGGCAAGACTCAGGCAGCCCTCGAAAAATTCGGCCCGTTCATCTCCGATCATCTCGATGGCCGGATTGATGATGGCGTGAAAGGGAACGGGACGTCGCTCGCGCTCCTGTAACAGGGCTTCCGGAACATCCTTGTGATAATCCTCGCGGTCTTCGATTACCGCAAGTTGCCATCCCAGTCCCAATTGCGGCGCAGCGAGGCCGACGCCCGGCGCTTCGTGCATCGACGTTCGCATGGTTTCAATCAGTTTCTGGATTTCGCGGCTGCGGATTTCCGCGACAGTCAATGGGCGTGCGCGCTGCCGCAGAACGGGGTTTCCAGCCTGGACGATTTCAAGCTTCACGGGACTCACTATTTTTGCTCGCGAGCATCCGCGATATGCGGGCTCATGGATTTCGCTCCAGCATGCGAGGATATACGCGAAGCGCGCCGCCACAAAATGAAAATCGTGAAATTTTAGGAACCCCAGTGACTATTTGTGGGCATGCGCCTGGTAAACGAATTTGTGGCCGCCGGCTGCGCGTTCGCGCGCGGCGATGTACTGGGTAGCGGTTTGATCGGAGTCGCCCTTCTGAACCATTTCCAGAATCGTCGCATCGCCCACGCCTGTGTTCTTCAATTCTCCGAGCTTTCCCCCGGAGAGGACGGGCAGACCCTCCGACCGGCGATGCGCGACGGCGAGTATGATTTTGTCGGAAAGCCCCGCGAGGCGCATGGCGCGGGCCTCGCCGGCCCACAGACCCAATTGATTGAGGCGCGCGAGCTCCAGGACGGTTTGTTCCGACGAGCCTGCGTCCAGCAAATCGGCGATGGATTCCCCGTCGGCAAACGGCGTCTTGTGATCGCGCGCGAGCTGAATCAAGACAACGCTGGAAGGATCGGTGAGACCGGCCTCATGCGCTTTGGACAGTTCGGCAATCTCGGCGTTCGAGACATTCAGGCTCTTCAATTGCGGGACGCTGTCTAGCCACATGGCCCGCTGGTCGGCTTGCTCCGTGTTCGGCTTCTGGGCGGGCTTGCAGGAACAGAGCAGCGCGAAGGATGCCAGCAGCAATGCGCATGGCAGACGACGGGCAACATGAGAAAGCCTTGGACGCACAGAGGGCATTTTCTAATTGTAACCGAGCGGGCGGATGGCGGAGGTGGCGTGTGCCTCGAAGATTAACTGGGACGCAACACAGGCACTCTTGCCTGTGCGGTTTTCGCGATCGTAGCTTGGCAGGGCCGCTAGTCTATGCGCCTACAAAACCGCACAGGCAAGAGTACCTGTGCTACTCAGACGTTATACAAGCGTTCGACGCCGAACACGCCGGAAATTTTCCGGATGTTGGCGATGATGCGTTCGAGCTGCTTGCGGTCGGCGATTTCCAGCGTGAGATCGATGCGGGCGTGCAGGTTATCGGGGTGGCTGCCGAGCGTGCGTATGTTGGAGCCGGTTTCGCTGATGACGGTCGTGATGTCGGCAAGCATCCCGGGGCGGTCCTGCGCTCGGATCAACAAGGTGACGGGATAAGTGGATCCGGTCGCACCACCCCATTCCACGTCAATGCGGCGCTCCACCTGGTAAAGCAAATTCTGGACGTTGGGACATGAATTGGAATGGACCGCGACTCCGCGGCCGCGCGTCACGTACCCGACGATCTCATCTCCAGGGATCGGGTTGCAACACTTCGCGCGGAAGACCATTAGGTCGCTCTGTCCTCCGACCTGCAGCGTCGCGTCGCCCACGCCCAGCATTCGCCGGACAGTCGAGACGAGACGCGTGGGGGGATCATCCTTCGTCTTCTCGGATTTGGGCGGCGCCAGAGGCTCGCCCAGCGCATTGGAAATAATCTGCCGCGCCGAGAATTTCCCGTAGCCCAAGTCCGCGAACAAATCCTCGAGCTTCGCGCAGCCGTATTCGGTGGCCACGCGCTGAAGCTCCGCCTCGGGAATTTTTTTCAGGCTGCGGCCTACCTGCCGCGCTTCCCGCTCGAGCAAACGCCGGCCCACTTCGGTGGCCTGGCTGCGCTCAATCGAAGTGATATGGTGACGAACCTTGCTGCGCGCGCGCGAGGTGCGCACGAAATTCAGCCAGTCCCGGCTGGGGACGTGGCCCTTCTGCGTCAGGACTTCGACCACGTCGCCGTTCGAGAGGCTGTGCCGCAGCGGGACTATTTGTCCGTTCACTTTTGCGCCGATGCATTGGTTGCCGACTTCGGTGTGAACAGCGTACGCGAAATCCACGGGAGTCGCGCCGCGCGGAAGCGCCAGAACTTTTCCCTTGGGTGTGAACGCGTAGACTTCCTCGGGGTACAAGTCCACCTTGAGCGTGGACATGAATTCCGACGGCTCCTGCATTTCCTTGACCCATTCGATCAGCTGGCGCATCCACAAAATGCGCTGATCATCCGCGTCGGAAACATCCTTGCCGTCCTTGTACCGCCAGTGCGCGGCGACGCCTTGTTCGGCGATGCGGTGCATTTCCTGGGTGCGGATCTGCACTTCAAACGTCTGTCCAGAGTAGATCACCGTGGTGTGCAGCGACTGGTAAAGGTTCGGGCGCGGCATGGCGATGTAATCCTTGAACCGGCCGGGAACGGGCCGCCACACCTGATGGATCACGCCGAGCGCCGCGTAGCAGTTGCGAATCGTGTCCGTAATCACACGCACGGCGAGAAGGTCGTAAATCTGATCGACCGTGCGGTGCTGCCGCAAACTCTTCTGGTGAATGGAATAGAGGCGCTTTACGCGGCCGTCGACCTCGGCGGATATTCCGTTTTCGTCGAGCCGCTTGCGAATCGTATCCTTCAACTCCGCGAGAAAAGTTTCAAATTCTTTTCGTTTGGAGACGACGGTATTTTGCAGCTGCTGGAATGCCTCAGGCTCGAGGTAGCTGAAGGCGATGTCTTCCAGCTCTCCGCGGATCAAACCCATTCCCAGGCGGTGCGCGATGGGGGAATAAATATCGAGCGTTTCGCGAGCGATGCGCTGCTGCTTTTCGGGGGAAAGGAAGCTGAGGGTGCGCATGTTGTGCAGGCGGTCGGCGAGCTTCACCACGACCACGCGCACGTCGTTCACCATGGCCAGCAGCATCTTGCGGACATTCTCGGCCTGGCGCGCTTCGGGGGCCAGGAGGTCCAGCCGGTTGATTTTGGTGACCCCTTCGACGAGCGTTGCGATGTCCGGGCCGAAGCGCTCGGCGATCCGCTGGGTGGAGACGCGCGTGTCCTCGACCACATCGTGGAGCAGCGCGGCGCAGAGGGTGGTGATGTCCAGCTTCATGTCCGCCAGGATGTGCGCAACTTCGAGGGGATGCGAAAGATAGGGGTCGCCCGATTTGCGCAACTGCGAGCGGTGCTGCTCGGCGGCAAAGTCAAACGCCCGGCGTAAGAGCTCGATATCGCTCGCCGGGCGCGTTTGCCGTACTTTTTCGACGAGCTCGAGGAAGCGCGCCTGGAGGGCCCGCGTGGTGCGTTCGGTCTTGGCGCCAACGCCGACCAGCGAAGACAGTCCAACCGGCTTTTCGAGCGAAGACATGTTCGTGTATTTTATGTCTATTTGATGCCCCGGGGGAGAAAAGAGTTCCGTAGGTGCCTTACGAGTGCCCGGCGCACGTGTATAGGTGTCACTTTGATTTTTGCTGGACGATCCATGCATACGTGCGGGCGTCCAGGAGATCGAGCGGGAGAGCCCCGCCATTCAGCATCTCGTCATGAAAGGCGCGGAGGTCAAACTTGGGTCCCAATTCCTTCCGCGCGCGTTCGCGGAGTTCGAGGAACTTGAGCTGGCCCAGTTTGTAGGCAAGAGCCTGGGCAGGCCAGGAGATGTAGCGGTCCGTCTCGGACTGAATGGTAGGCTCATCGACAGCGCCGGACTTGCGAAAAAAGTCTACGACTTGATCGCGAGTCCAGCCCTGGGAGTGGATTCCTGTGTCGACAACCAGCCGCACGGCGCGAAACAGTTCAGAGGAGAGACGCCCATAATCGGAGACGGGATCCTGGTAGAAGCCAACCTCTTTGCCAAGTTGCTCCGCATATAGGCCCCAGCCCTCGATGTACGCCGTAAAGCCCAAGTGAAGTCGAAACGTTGGCAAGCCGGCGAGTTGCTGCTGCACGGACAGCTGCATGTGGTGGCCGGGGATGCCTTCATGGTAAGCGGTCGACTCGTCGTCGATGGTGGAGCGATCGGCAAAGTTGGAAGTGGCGACCACGACGCGGCCCGGGCGCTTGCCGTCCGGCGTTCCGGTTACATAGTGTGTCGCGGCGCTTGCCTGGAATGCGGGTATGGCTTCGACGGTCACAGGTGACTTTGGAAGCAGCGTGAAAAGCTCCGGGAGCTTTGGCTCCATCTGGGCGATGGCGCGGCGAAAATCGTCCAGGATCTGTTCCGAGGATTTTGGAATATATTTCGGATTCGTTTTGAGAGAGGCGCGGAAGGAAGCAAGATCGGAAAAGCCCTCTTTCTTCGCGATCACGGTCATCTCGGCCAGGATGCGGTCCATCTCGCGGAGACCCAGCTGGTGGATCTCGGCCGGGGTCATGTGGGTGGTGGTCTGGCTATAGATATCGTTTCGGTAGCGCTTCTCCCCATCCGGCAACGAGATGATTGCCAGCTCCATCCGGCCTGCGGGGGCGTATTCTGTGCGAACGAATGTGGCGAAGCTCTTATACGCAGGAATCACATCCGTGTTGATGGCGTCAGAAATCTGACGGGTCAAGCGTTTCTGGTCTTCGAGAGAAATTCCTGCTGGAAATTTTTTCGCGGGCAGCAGAAACGGGTCTGCATCGATGATCCCCTGACATTGCGCCGGGATTTTCTCAAGGATAAACCGGACGGGCATGAGTTTGTCCTTCATGCCGGCGCGGAGAACTTCCACGGTCTGGCTGAGGGCGATCGGGATCTGGTGAAGCCGGGCGATATAGTCCTCGTAGTGCTTGACGGAATCGAGAGGGATGGAAAGCGGCAAATCTGCAAGGTTGGTATGGATGCCGCTCTGCGTATTGACGGGCATTTCGTATTCTTTGAGGCCGAAATCGGCGACGCGCTGCTGGAGCACTCGAACAAGAAGGTCGTGGGAGAGATGGTCCTGGTCGGAGAAGCCGGCCGTCGAGATGGCTTCCAGCCGGCGAAGGAAGTTCTCGTCCGCTTGCTGTCGCCTGGCGGCCGCGTTGAGCGAGTAATCGGCAAGCTTGTCGTTAAATCGATAATCGCCGCGCGCGGTGGCGCGCTGGGGAAAATTGCGGAGATCCGACTCGTACTGCTCATCGAAAAGCGCGTTCTGTGCGGCGAGGCGGTCGGCAGCCGGTGAAAGGCCCTGCGCGAAGGCAGAGCCGGATAACGCAACTACGAAAAACAGGGTGTAGTGAAGGCGCACAATGCGCGAAGCATATCAAAAGAGCAATCGTTTGCGCGAAGAAATGCTCTCGGCGTCCCGATCTGAATGAAACACCAGGACCGGAGCGTTGGAGCTGAAAAAACTTTTTCGTGACGTGAATTGGTGGGGCGGCCTGCGGGCGCAAAACGAAAAGCGGCCCGTTGCCGGGCCGCTCTTTTTTAAAATCGGAATTGAATCGCCGGAGCTGCGTCAGGGCTTAGCCGGGGTTTCCATTTTCTTCTGCTTGATTTCCTTGGCCTTTTCGACGAGATCGTCGGCCTGCTTCAGCAAATCGGCGCGTTCGGCTGGGGTGGTGGCCTCGTCGGCCTTGCGGCGAAGCAGGAGGTTCAGGTAGGCCATGGCGTCGTCGTAATCGGGGCGCAGCTCGATGGCCTTCTTGAGGTCCGTGATCCCCTCATCGATCATCTGACCGTTGTCCTTGATGTAGGCGTCGCGGACAGCGGGGGGTAGCGGGTCCTCATCTTTAAGCGGCTTGCCCGCGTTCGCGAGGCGCCACGTGCCGCGCGCTTCCAAATTCGCGCGATAGGAGAGCGTCCAGTCGATGACGCCGATCCAGTAGTACGGCTCGGGATCTTCCGGCTTCAAGGCGATGTGCCTCATGTGGTAGGTCTTGGATTCCTCGAAGCGCTCCCGCGTGTAGGGGGTCCCAGCCATGTTAAACAGGATGGAGCCGATCCCGTCGATGGCCGAAATGTTGTTGGCATCCGCGGAGAGCACGTCCTGGAATTCCTTAACCGCCGCCTGGCCCATGCGGATGTTTTCATCCGATGGCGCGCCGGGAATGTATTGCGTTGCGTAGGCCGTGGCGAGATACAGGCGGGCGTTGGTCAGCGTAGGATCGTTTTCCTTCGCTTCCTTGAAGAACTCGATGGCCTGGTCATACTTGCCATCGCGATAAGCCGCGACGCCTTTATTCAATTCGTCCCGAGCCTTCAGCTTGTCGCAGCCCGACGCGCCGAAGCCAACCGCAATTATGGCCACAGCGAACAGGGTCACGGAACTTTTATTTTTGGAGTGCCGAAAATTGGCAAAAGGATTCATGGCAAACAATCCGTCCCCGCGAATATTTTGTTTTCCCCCGAGGGGGCAATGAAGTTACCGACGCTTGTACCGGCCGTCCTGCCAAGCACTACCGCGCTCATGCTCAATCCGGCTGGCTCCACGCTGCACCTGGAACCCTGAGCGTAAGTCCGGAGCCCGCACCCAATTTCCCCGCGACACTAACCCTTGCAGGCACAGGCCACAGCCGCACACTCTACACCAGCAATGCCCTGGATCAAAGCAACTTTATTATTTTATTTGAAGACAAAAAAACTGCATTCACCCAAAGCAGGACTGTCCGGCGACCGCCAACAAACTACTTGCCGGCTTCGAGATTGGCGGTGATCAATCCAACCTTGTCGATCCCGGAACCCCGCATGACGTCGATCGCCCGCGCGACATCGGCGAACCGGACCGCGTCATCACCCTTGACGAAGGCAACTTTCTCGGCGCGCTCTTTGAAAACGTCGGTGAGGCGCGGCCCGAGCGAGTCCCAAGTAGCGTCCTCATCGTTGATTTTCAATTTCCCGGTGTCCAGAATTTGAACGACGATCGTTTTCTGCTGTACCTGGTCCTGCTGCTTCTGGTTTGGCGGCGCGGGCTGTGGCACCAGCGCATCCAGACCTTTTGGCGTCAACGGAGTGATCACCATGAAGATGATGATCAACACCAGGAGAATATCGATCAGGGGGACGACGTTCATCGTCGCCATCGAACCGCCCTGTTTTCCTACGTCCATTCCCATTGTCGTGGCTCCTGATTCTAATTCCGCGTCCCGATGCCATCACCGGGACGGATGAGTGAGCAAAGACGAAACCGGGAAGCGAAGTCCAGCGCCTCGCTTCCCAGTCGAAACTATCCAGCCGGCGGTGGCGGAGCGGTCCGCCGATTCTGTTCGGCCCGATCGGTAATCAAGCCGACGTTATCGACGCCCGCGGAGCGAATCTCATCCACGACCTTGACCACGTCTCCATACTTGGCCCGACCGTCGCTCTTAACGAACACGGTCTTGTCCAGCTTGCCGGAAATGCGATCCCGAACCTGATCCGCAATTTGCGAGATGTCCGACTTGGCGCTGCCAAGATAGACGTCCCCGCTCGCGGAGATACCGACGATGACCGCGTCATCCTTGTCGGCATCGGGCATGTCGGAGGGGTTTTGAACTTTCGCCAACTCCACCGACAAGCCCTTCGAGAGCATGGGCGTAACCACCATGAAGATGATCAAGAGCACCAGCATGATGTCCGCCATCGGAATCACGTTCGGCGCCGACATCTGCGGGCCGACGCTTGGCTTGTATGACATGGGTTACTTCTTTCCGCCTGCGCGGCGCGTGATGAAGTAGTTCACCAGTTCCATCGAGGAGTTGTCCATTTCGACGTCGAACGCCTCAACCTTGTTGGTGAAGTAGTTGTACGCCCACACGGCAGGCACGGCCACCAGCAGCCCAAGCGCGGTGGTTACGAGCGCTTCGGAAATACCGCCGGCAACCGCCGACAACCCGGTCGCCTTCGTGGTTTCAATTCCTTTGAACGCATTGATGATCCCGACCACGGTGCCGAACAATCCGACGAAAGGCGCGGTCGAGCCGATGGTGGCGAGGCCGGAAAGGCCGCGCTTCATTTCGGCGTGCACGATCGCGACGGAGCGATCCAGGCCGCGCTTGGCGGCTTCGATCACTTCCGCGTCAGCGACCTGTGAAGATGCGGACTGGAATTCGGAAAGCCCGGTGGCAACCACCTTGGCGATGTGGCTCTTCTTGTTGCGCTCGGCGATGGAGATGGCTTCGTCGAGTTTCCCTTCCCGCAGTGCGCCCGCTACCTGTTGAACGAAAACGCGGGACTGTTTGCGCGCCGCGCTGTACATCAGCACGCGATCGATCATCACGCCGAGTGACCAGGCAGACAGAAGAAATAGAATGCCGACCACCACCTTCGCGATAATACTCATGCTGCTCCACATTTGCCGCAGGTCCCACTGTCCCTGCAGGACGACCATGTTCATTGCCCAAACGGCTAGAGTGCTAAGCATCTGATTCGCTCCTTTTTATTGCGGGCTCTCCGCCTCGGCGGACAGACCGCGCCCTTTTATTTCATTTGAAACTTGCAGGCCGGGCCCGGCATTGCCGGTCCCGGCCGACTCCCTGATTGGCGGCCCCAATTCGCGGCCTTCAGATGAAGGCCGACCCCCGGGCTGCCCTCCTGCAAAAAAAAACTAACCACCCATCGTGAACGTGACTGTAATCGTCGTATCGACTTCCACCGGGTCGCCATTCAACAGCGTTGGCTTGTAGCGCCACTGTTTCACGGCATCCAGAGCCGATTGCACCAGAAGCGGGTGACCGGAGATCACTTCGAGTTGGGCAACCTTCCCGTCCTTGTCGATGATGGCGTGAAGAACAACGTTGCCTTGAATGCGGGCCTGCCGCGCCAGTGCGGGATAGACCGGACGAGTCTGGTTGAGGATCGACGCAGCCGTCACGTTACCGCCCTGCTTGACGCGCGTCGGAGCCGCCGGCTTCGGCGGAGGAGGCGCCACTGCGGCGACCATGCCCTGTCCCGGGATGCCGCCAAACACGCCGCCCGTCGCACCGCCAGGGGTAATCACGTCCGGAGGAAGCTCGGCTTCCTTAAACACAGCCACTTCCTTCGGAATCGCACGAGGCTGCATTAATTTTCCGGAAGTGATCAGGCGAGCAACCGGCTTGACGATGGTCTTCACTACAGCCGGCGGGGGAGGCGGTGGCGGAGGAGGCGGTGGGGCGATGAGCAAAGTCGAGAGCATCGCCTTCGGAAGCGCCTCGGTATAAATCAAAGGAATCAAGATAAGGACAGCAAGGATCAAGGCCTGCACAATGCCGGAGAGTATAAAACCCCAGCCCTTGTTGGTTTTCTTCTTTTCGTTTGTCGATTCGAGCAGATCATCAAACATCGTACTTTCCTCCTGCCGGAAAGCCCCAGGATATTTTCAGAGCGGCTGTCGCCGAGGCGGCAGCGCGCGCCGTTCCCTAGGTCTTCCGGAGTTTAGTACCGGCTGCGGTTCCGGATGCAACTACCGCCCCGCCCTGGCCTCTCCAATCGTTCCAGGCCACAACCAAAGGCGCGGCAATGCCAAAACTGGAGTACGTTCCTACCAGAATTCCAACCACCAATGCAAAGGAAAAAGCGCGCAAGACCTGACCGCCCATGAGGAACAGCACCAACACGGTCAAAAAGGTGAGGCCGCTGGTCAGGATGGTGCGAGAAAGAGTCTGATTGATGGAACGATTCACGATGGCTTTAAATGGCTCGCGGCGCATGAGCCGCGCGTTCTCACGAATCCGGTCAAAGATCACAATCGTGTCGTTCATCGAATAGCCGACGAGTGTAAGCAACGCCGCAATCACCGTCAGCGAAATCTCAAAGTGAAAGATGGAAAAAAGCCCCAGCGTAATCAAAACGTCGTGAAACACAGCCAATACTGCGGCAGCACCGTACACCCACTCGAACCGAAATGCAATATAAACCAGCATTCCGCCCAGCGCGTACAGAGTGACCACCACGGCCTGGCGGCGCAATTCGGAGCCGACCTTAGGGCCCACAATCTCGACATTGATGATGGCGAATGTGCTGGTATAGAAAGAATCATGCAGGGCGGCAATCACGTTTGTGTTCGCGCCGGAAGCGGAAAGTTCACCCAGGTCAGTTACAATGCCCCTGCGGTCGCGGTCGCGAAACTGTGCAAGCTGGCGACCGAGCTGGTTGTAGCGATCTCCGGCGCCTGTCCCTAATCCCAGGGGATCCTTGCGCGTCAGAACTTCCGCGATGGTGTCAGCCCCAGCCGCATTAAAATCCTGCTTGCCGGGCTCACCCGCCCCCAGCGTGGCGTGGAGAGCATTGAGGATCGCCGTCTTGCCGGCATCCAGCGCCTCGGCTCCCTCGCCCTTTTCCTCAAGGTTGATCAAAACCTCATTCGAATTGGGAGAGGATATGTCGCTGACCGGAACAATCGTGAAATTGGAGATTCCCTGCTGGGACATCCCATTGCGTATGGTGTCGACGGGCGGGGGTGCCGCAAAGCGTACGTCTACAACCGTACCCCCTTTAAAATCAATGCCATAGAATAGACCGTGGTGGGCGACAATTGACACCACCCCGGCCGCGAGCAGCAGACCCGACAAGCCAAAGAAGTACTTGGCCTTGCCCATCCAGTCCAGATCAACTTGTTTGAAGAAATTCATGCTCACTCTGACCCGTTAGAGTTGGACACCAACGATCATGGATTTGTTCCCGAAAACCAACTGTTTCTAGATCTTTGTAGCACAGGCACTCTTGCCTGTGCGCATTTGGAACCCCTAAGCGCTGCAACCGATGTTGTAGCAACAATCGCAAACCCCGCACAGGCAAGAGTGCCTGTGCTACTAAATGCTTAGCTCTGCCTCGCGGGGCATCTTGGCCAGGTGCCAATCAAAGATGACGCGAGACACATAAACTGAGGTGAACAGGTTGGCAAGCAAGCCGACCGCCAGGCTGACTGCGAACCCGCGGATCGGACCTGTTCCGAACAAGAACAAGAATGCAGCGGAAACGATCGTCGTAACGTGCGTGTCGATGATCGTCAGGAAGGCGCGCTTGAATCCCATGTCGACCGCGGAAACCGGCGCCTTCGACGCGCGCAATTCCTCACGGATGCGCTCGAAAATCAGCACGTTCGAATCAACGCCCATACCGATCGTCAAAATCACGCCTGCAATGCCGGGCAAAGTCAGGACGGCGCCGAAATAAGCTAGGGCTGCCAGCAACAACACGAGGTTCAGGATTAAGGCGATTACGGCATTGATTCCGGCCGAGCGGTAATAGACGACCATGAACAGCATCACGACAATCAGGCTGATAATCGAAGCCTGGACCCCGTGACGAATGGAATCCGCCCCAAGCGATGGGCCGACGGTGCGCTCTTCAAGATACTTGATGGATGCCGGCAGCGCTCCGGAACGCAGGACCAGGCCAAGATCATTTGCTTCCTGCTCGCCGAATTGACCTTCGATTACCCCGGTATCGTCAATGCGGCCGTTGATGACTGGGGCGGTCTGGAGCTTATGCTCGAGGACGATGCCGAGCTGCTTTCCGATGTTCTGTTCGGTGAAGGGACCAAACCGGCGGCCCGCTTCGGTGGAGAGGGTGAAATCCACGTCGTAAAAGCCGATGTTCTTCGTGCTGCGCACAGCGGTTGCGCTGCGGAGGTCACGCCCCGTGACAACGGGCACGCGATCGATAACGTACCAACTCTCGACCGCGGGCTGGCCGCCCGTTGCGGAACTCTTTCCCTGAACGATTTGCGCGTTCGGCGGCAAGACGCCCCCGTGAGCAGCCAAAGCCGCCGCTTCGGATTGATATGGCATCGTGTCCATAACCAGATGCAATTCCAGCTGCCCGCCGGCTTGAATCACGCTCTTGGCGCGGTTGGGATCGCCTTCGCCGGGGAGTTCGACGATGATTTCGTTTTCACCCTGGCCATAGGGGGCGACCAGCGGTTCCGTCAAGCCCAGCGCGTC
>Ga0182024_10011311_pt1 | contig 17952 bp, 13 predicted proteins | sample P32metaG_FD_120480 | JGI IMG/M metagenome (GOLD analysis project Ga0182024, IMG submission 120480) | Permafrost microbial communities from Stordalen Mire, Sweden - P3-2 metaG (Illumina Assembly) | ecosystem: Environmental > Terrestrial > Soil > Wetlands > Permafrost | place: Sweden: Stordalen... | reverse complement strand
CGGTGCGTCGCCGATCAATGGCATTGGTCATGAGAAACCCGTCTGTGAACCATTGTGCAAAGCATGGAAACAGAAGAGTCGACCGTGTCGATAGCCGCGGACCGTTGCCAGGCATTCTGAATAATTCCGCAACTGCGTCAATCGGAGGAAGCCCCTCAGATGAATGGGGGGGAAGATACCGCGCGAACCACGTGCGATCGTTGAGCGACGGCCATGACGAATAAGGCTCCATTGTACTAAGGGCCAAAGGTCGCGCGGGAGCTTTCAGTACCGCGTTGTTGACAATCACCCGATTGAAGAAACGTGCCAGCGTTGGCCTGTTATTGATAAAGCGCCAAATGGGCCGGAAGTTGGTAAGCACGTAATTTTCGATTCTATTTCGCAAGCCGTCTCGACTTGTGTCGCGCTGCACCGGGGAAGACAGTCGCGGTGAAGTTTGTTGCATAGACAAGGTTCGCCCCTTTTTCGACATACCAACGACAATGTTTTCCGCCAATTCAACACCCCGCTAGTACCCGGAATCAAAGCTGAGTGATACGGCGGCCTTTGAATCGGCGCTGGCGAACCTTTTTCTTGGTCCAGACAAACGGTTTGGCTCTGTCATTGTATCGACCGATGAACGCATCGATGTGCTCCTGGAGCTGCTGAACAGTGGTGAAGGATGCTCCGATGAGCGACTGGCCTTGCAGGATGGAGAACCATATCTCGACCTGATTGAGCCACGAGGCTCGTGTCGGTGTGAAATGGAAGCGCACCTTGGGGTGCTTCTTGAGCCAATGCTCGTTCTTCTTGTGGGTGTTGAGGTTATCAATGATGACGTGAAGCTCGCGACCCGGAAAGACGGCAACGACGCTGTTCATGAAGCCGAGGAACTCCACGCGCCGCCGCCGTTTCGAATGTGTGGCGATGACCTTGCCCGTGGCAATCTCGAGCGCTGCAAACAGGGTCGTCGTGCCATGCCGCTTGTAATCGTGGCTTTGACCGGTCAGGGCGCGCCCGTTCGGCAGCTTCAGATAACCTTGCGCCCGTTCCAGCGCCTGGATCGAAGGCTTTTCGTCGATGCAAAGGACAATGGCTTTCGCAGGCGGATCGATATAAAGGCCGACAACGTCGGCAGCCTTGGATGCAAACTCTGGATCATTGCTCTCGCACCAGGATTTGCGAGCCGCCAGATCGATCTTGTGGTCTCGCAAGAACCGCCAGACGTACTGAACGCCAACGTCGCCCAGCGCCTCGGCCAAAAGCGGTCCGGTCCATCGCGCAAACCCTTTCGGCGCAGGCGTGTCCAGCAGCGCCAGTACCCGCTTGTCGGTCGCCTTCGTGTAGATGGGCTTCTTGCCCGGTCGCGGCTTGTCGGAAAGACCTTCAAGCCCATGATCGGCAAAGCGATTCCGCCACAGGCTGGCGATCCGCGGCTGCACGCCGACTTCCTTGGCGATCGAGCGCGTGCTGCGACCGGCCGCCGCCAACAGCACAATCCGGGCCCGTTTCAAATCGCGCTGCAATGTGCGCGGAGACCGGCATCGAGCATCCAGCGCCTCGCGTTCCTTCCGCGTAATGCGGACTTCTCTTGCGTCGGGAATCATCCCGACCTTGAATCACGACTCACGTTCTATGGAAAGCGGGTACTAGTCAACGTCGCTACACCATCTCACTGTCGAAAGTTAGCCGCGATTATCGCGTTCATACTTGAGATGCGCAATACAGTCGGCTTCACGAATAAAAAAGGTGGTTTTTTGGCGCCCGTCAAACTATCCATCTACTATTGGCCTTGAAAAAGCCCTCCATAAGCAGGCGCATTTTCAGTGCGACGCGGATGCTGCATTTAGAAATTCAACAATTGCATGTGTTTCTGCTTCCGTCCGCCTCGTCGCAGTAGGTTTCCCACCCTCGCTTGTTGGCGCCCACCCGAAATTCCTGACAACCCAATCGCTGGCGGGTAACACCGTCGGGTCGATACCGACGGGTTTGAATTGACTCATGATGAGTCTCGTCTCAGTGTGGCAACTGACGCAATCGGTGTTAAAGAATTGACTGCGAAGCGGATCGGCAATCGTCGCCGTGACGGCGCCTAACTCATCCGGTGTAGGCGATTTCTTTGCGAAGAGGTCCGCCGTTGATACACCTTGACGTTGTGCCAGCGGCAACGCGGTCGGCCCCAACTCTGCGCTTTCGCATGTAGCCGCCCTGCCATTGTTCGTCCTCGGCATCGGCACGACGCGGGTCTGTGATCCCTTCGGATTGAACGCAATTGCAGTCCGCGTACCATCGAGGGTCGGACGACGAACCGCCACAAAGGTTCCATTGTTATTGAGCATGGAGACGAAGATCCAGGGCGCCTGGGTCGCAGCCGGAGTTCCGACAACAGCCATGGCGTCGAGCCTGCCAGAGGCGAGATGCCTCTCGAGAAGGGCTTTCATCTCATGTACCACTGCCGCCTGCGTCGTGGCGATTGCAAGGCCAGGGTGAACTCCGAGGGGCAAACCGTCGGTGACGACTTTTGCTCCTCCAAACCCACCGGCGGCAAGTTTGTTTTTTAAATTGGTGAGGTCAGCGACGATGCTCTTGAACGCCCCGGAATCCGGTTGAAATCGCGGCAAACAATTTGGTTGGCCGGCGGATCGAATCCCTTGACGAAGTCGAATATCAGATGGGCTGCATAATCGTTTACCTTCACAGAGGTCCCGGTCACGGTGACTGGTTGAAGAATAAGCCTGATTTGCGGGAGCTGCCCGAATTGCGCGGCGATTGCGGGCGACAGGCCAAGCGCACCTGAGTCGAACCGCACGCCAGCAACGAACCATGCGTCGATCTTGTGCGCGTCAGATGGCAGCCCAATCTGAGATCCGTTTTCCGAAATCTTTGAGGCCGGCCCCTCAGCGATAGAAACGAACGATTGAAAAGCTCCAGATGTCCAAACTGAACTGGCCCCGCCTAGATCCTTGATCGCGATCAGGTTCGCAAGGTCAGCGGTCGAATGCGGCGCGGGGAAAAGCCACGACACATCGTCGTCGGATAGCGATTGAGCAGCACTTGCTGCGCCAACCGTGATTAACGCTGCGAGAAACGTGGTTGCAAAAGCTAATGCGCGAAAACGTGGTTGCCCATTCAGGGAGCGCCTACATGCTCTATGCCCCATAACGGTCTCCCTCAAAGTGTTTTCAGATACTCCACCAATGTGCACCTATTTGAGTTTCCAGTCCTGGAGTGCCTTTCCCATCGCATCGATGACGAGGTCGGCGACGCCTTTCTGTCCCAGATGGGCGATAGCCCACGCCGCGACGCCGGAAAGAAGCCCCCCGGCGCCCTCATATTTGACCAGCGCGCCGAACCGGTTCTCGATTGCGTCTCGATAACTTTCAGGATCGAGCTTGCCTTTGGGCCATGCATCGAGACTTTCCGGAATCTTGGCCTTACCCATCAACGGGATAATGGGAAGGAACGCTCTGCCATTCGCGTCAACCACCCTAAAGTCTGGACTGTTCTTCAACGCCGCCGGCCAGGTGTCGAAAATCGGGTTTTCGGCGTCGAGTAGAAAGGTCCTCTTGAGGTAGGATTGGGCGTTTGCGCGGCCGAGAAGATAGTCGTAACGCGTGAATGCTCGGCACGCGAAACCGATGAAAGCTCCGAAGCCGGCACTTGCGATCGCTTTTCCACCGGAAACGCTGGCCGAAACAGGTGCAATGAGGAAACGGCTGGACACCGTATCATCGAGTGCGAGCATGATATCGGAAGTGTCGTATCGGGTCTGCTGGACGAGACCTTGGACAATCGGCCAAACCAATTGGGGCAACGCGAGCGGGCTGGCGGGTCCAAGACCGGTTTCCCCGGCAAAAGGATCAATAAGCAGAACACCCCGATTGGCGGTCCTCGCGTCTCGAGGATTTCGACCGAGCACGCCCGAAAGGGAGGTGCGCGCAAGCTCGATGGGCTCGTTATCGGTCGCGCCACCATCGACTACAAGAAAATGATAGTCGGAAGGAACAGTCTGCCCATTGCCTGATGCAAGCTCTGCCCAATCGGGAACTAGGGGCTGAACCGTGGTCGGAAACGCTGCCGTGCCGTCGCCGGGGAGTACTGCAGTCCGCCACCGGTAATGTTCCATGGGACGCACGAGTGAACGAGCCGGAAATCCAAGCGGAAAGGCGCTCGTCCCTTTTGCAAATTCGCCAAAGCTTGGCCAATCGAGTGCCTGAGGAAACCGATCTGTCCCAAAACTGAGAACAAACTCATCTGGTCGCGGTTGTGGAAAGGGACGTCCGGGATACACCACGCCGAAACGGGCAAAGTCGGCATGGTCGACGAAGGATTCCTCGAATTCTGAAGCCGCGGCCGAAAGCTTGGTGAGGTAGGGAATGCCGAACAGATTTGTGAGTGTGAGAATGACCCGCAAAGGATCGGCTATCCATGACCGTGGGCGCCAGTTGGGTGCCGTAAACGCAACGCCGGCGTCCGCTGCGGCGTCGATCGTGGCGCCGTTGAGGAGCGACACGAACCTCTTCTGTGCGATGTCCGACGTTGTAAGAAAGCCATTGAGGCTGAGGTCATTGACCCAAAGATCGTATAGGGGGTTGCCAGTTTCCGTAAGCGTAGGATCGGTGGCACGCGTTACATGTGGGAAGTCGAATGCAAGCGCGCGGGCAAGTACACCGGCGCATACTCCACCCCCCGACGTCCCTGTGATCAATTTGAGGATGGTCCGGTGCGGCGGTACACTCGGATCAGGGTTTGCAGCGTTCCGAAGCGACGTCCACTCATCGAGAGCTTCAACCAGAAAATCCATTGCACCGGCAGTGTAGGCCCCAGCCGCCACCGTACCACCAAGTACAAGGGCGATTTCGAACGTATTCGCGGCCGGAGCCGGAACGTTCACAAAGTATTCTTGTATCTGTTCTGCACTCGGTGGTAACGGATACCCCATAGCTCGGCTCCCTTCATTCATTGGGATAATCTACCCCCGGCGAGAACCTTACCGTGATGGTTGCCACACCATGTTGAATAACTGCACGATCACCTGCACCGAAATCCCCAAATCGACCTTCCGAGCCCCGTGGGGGCAGTGACCTGCGCGCATTGTAAAAGTCAGCCAAGAAATTGGCCAATCCCCTAGTTAGGGGAAGGCTCCCTGCCGTGTGCGAGTACCCTCCAGACTGCACAGCGGTCGAGGGTTGCACGGGTGCTCTTGGATCACCCCCCGAGGGCAGCGCATGTGGGCGGCCAACATGCGTTGCCCAGGGAAGTGCGCGAGATCGCGCGCAGCAACGCCACCGCCTCTCACAGTACGCTTCGAGGCGGAAGCCATAATACGTCTACAGCGGCCTCGTCTGTAACTAGGGCTTTAATGTTTCCTCAAAAAATGCGATTGGATTAGGCCGCAGACGAATTGGGGAGCGAGGAGCAGGTTCGAAGTCGGCCGAATCTGACTGCCGCAGTAAGATCATGGAACGTAGACTTCTATACTACATATTTGGAATGGTGACCGCGCTCGCATTAACGGGATTTAGCGCGTTCTACATCGGAAATCGAATTGCCCGATTTCCATCAGGTGCTCACCAGGACACGCCAGCTTGGATTGTCGCGGAAGCAGAGAAAAGTGTGCCCAAACCGGCGATTCCTCCACGACCATCAGGACATCAGGTGACCATAGTCCAGTCGCGCCAAATTACAGTTCCGGTGCCTGTCGTGACTTGCGAACAAGTTAGAGTTGTTTTTGCGAGCACTTGTGTGCCTCACGTAACTGTTGAGTATAAAAATCAAACCGTCTCAACTCCAGTTCAGGCCGCTTCTCAACCAAGTTCGCAGGAAGAACAAGCCTGGCAAGAAAACGTAACTGCCGAGGAATCTGCCTACCGGCAAAACCTGGACCAAAAAATTCGAGAGATTTCAGACGCCCAAGTTTCTTCAGCCCGAGCTAAAATACTTGCTGCAACGGAAAGTGCCTTTAAAGATATTATAATCCCATTGATCACTGCACTTACCGGGCTCGTAAGTGCCATCGTTCTCTTGTACCGGGGCTATGCTCCTTCAAAGCCCGAGTGATCCAGTCCGGCAGCGACCGGAGAAGGCCGCGCTCGCGCCCTTTCAGGTGGGAAGATGTGGACAGGAAAAATAAGAGTGCGGGTGCATAAGAACGAGTCAGCCTTCCCTCATACAGTCACTTGGAAGGCGCCGGCGTCGGCGTTGACATCGTCACCATCGTAATCACGAGGGGCGGTCAGGCCCTCGATCCCAAAGTCCTGGTGGTTCTGCTTTACGTTCCACATTTGGAAGGAAGTCGCGCCTCGCCACTTCGGCGCGTGGGCGAGCCAGGTGTGGGTGACCTGACTGTGCGCCACAAGCCAATCGCAGGTCAGTCCCGAGCCGTAGACGCCAATGCGATAGGTCGGGCCGCCTGCGGACAGGAGCGCGAAGGCGTCACTGACGCCACGAAAATAATCTGAAATCGTTCCCGCAATGGCGGCCGTATCATAATCGTCGTCAACGGCGAAGTAGATCGGCGTGCCGGGCGGCTGGTGCGCCTTCAGTGCCTGGTTGAAGGCGCTCGATCCCTGATCCACGCCGTTCCTGTACCCGAAGTTCGAGAGCTCGTTCGAATTCCATTCCCAAAGGGCAAGTATCTCCAAGCCGGATTGGGACAGCATCAACGCTTCCTCGTGATCGAGCGTTTTGTATTTGGACGTGGGCCAGCGGTAGTAGCGCCCGACGACGGCAACCTCCGCCGCCTGAATGGGAGCGGCCCGGTTTCTACAATCTAGGGCGCAATCGATTCCTCGGACCAAGGCACTCTCCTTTTTTGACTGGAACAGGATCGGCAACAGACTACCAAGGCGGCCCCACAGGCCGAATCGAATTGAAGAAGTTCAGATGGCGATTGAGCGGAGAGATCATTACCCCGGCGCCCTGCTCTTGCGCGCGAGCGACAGTGGTCGTGGTCTGGTCGCCCTTTGCCGGCCTCGATTACCTCTCCATCCCTCCAGCTGAGCGTAATATGGTCGATGTGGTTCTGAGCGTTACGGTAGAAGCAGAGATCGGCTAGGCCCACCTGGGCGGTCGTAATCGAAACGCCGCGACCGGTCCAGGTGAAATAATCGTGGAGACCGGCTGCGGTCTCCCGTTCAGGGGGTGCCAGGTCGAGCTGACGCAAGGCCCACTCTGCGAATCCGGACCAATCGAAGCTGTCAGGACCTGAGGCGCCCCAAATATAAGGTTTGCCGAGCTGCTGCCCGCGCACCACCTGATCGCTCTTCCAAGGAAGTCTCTTCCTCATCTTGCGAGGATGTCAATGGCCGGCAATTGTATCTCGGCGGGTACTGGCGGCATCTAATCCCACAAAACACTCCGGTAACTGTCTGGCATAAGTGGCAGTCGCCAATTATTCCCGGCATCTCGTACAGGTGCGACGCGAGAAATGCCCCCGTTTACTTTTCAACGGCGCTCTGCCGAGGTCGCGCGCGGATCGACAAGTGCGCCGGCAAATCAACTGTTTCAAACGCATCGGCCTTCCAGTGGCCGGGAGCGCGAGCCCTCCCGTTAGAACAGGAGTAAAATACTCTATTTGGTTCGCAACAATGCGACTATTTCGTATAACTCCCCTTTGAAAATCGTTCGCTCAACGCGCTACCCGTTTGCCCAGACGGAGCTATTTCGACCGAGTAAACTATGTTCAGCGCAGCTGGTTCAGTAAGGAAATCGCGCGCTTCAGCTTGTCGCCCACATCCCAATCCCACGGCGGCCCCGGTCCAGATCGTCGCCGGCGATAGCGCGCTCGCATTCACCGAGTTCCGCGCGCGTGACGTTGCGCAACAGACTCACGACGCGACAGATCTCAATTTTCGCATCCATGTGCCGCCCCCAAAGCGCTGCAAACGCTGACCCGATTGCACGGGGATCGCTAGACCTTCTGAAGCCGTTCCGCGCGGCGAGATGGCGATCGGACGGAGTTTGTAAGCGGGCGAGTGTTCAGACGGAATTGTGCTCGACTACCCGGCCGTTCCTTGTCCGGTTTCGGGCCGCACGATCGCCCGCATTGACTGGACCACTTAGGGTTCGGCCCTCCCCTAACTAGGGGAGGGGCGTCCGCCAGTGAACTGTGGGACACTGGGGAACTGCGGGCGTCTATCGAGAAAACAGCGAACGGGGCAGTTTGCTTAAGCAGCGACCAGTGTCGCTTCGCTGATGGGGGTACGCGAATATCGAAGGATCGCGGGGCAACACGCGCCTTGGGGAAATTGAAATGTCACAAACCGGCGTTGATCGCGCATGCGAGCGGAGTACGGGGCCGCAAATCGGAAACGATCTCACATGCTTAGTGCCCGGAGCGAGGACTGAGCCCTCGCGTCGTCTACCGCGACAAGTACGCCGAATATCGCCGATCGCGACAGCGAAATGCTTCGCGATTTTTTTGTTTCCTGACTTTGTCGTTCGCCCGGCTTGGGTGTGCCGAAGCCGCTGCGCCGTTATTGGCGCTGCCGAGTCAAATAAATGTCGATGGCATGGGCGCGTTTACCTACACAGTGCCCATGCAGTCCTCACCCGGCACGAACGGTATGATGCCGCATGTGGCGCTCAGCTACTCCTCAAGGGGCGATCATATGTGGCTACCGAGAGTAAGTCGACAATGCGCGCGCGGCGGTCAACATTATAGGTAATATATACCGTTGGCAGCCCAATAATTTTGAAGTTGTCCAGTTCAAGAACCGGCGGCTTTCGTTTCGACTCGGAGACAGCAGCTGTGGGATCGCGCAAAATTGGCGCCATTGCTTCTTCCCAGATTCCCAAAAAATCCGGGCATGCTGCGGCATATGAATCAAGCTTCCGTTGGGCGATATTCGACTCGCGCAACGAGTAGGGCCTGACCCCTCTGCGCTTTTCGGTGTCCCTATCCGGATTCATTGGCCCATTGCTCGCCCTCGCTCAGCTTAAGTTGTAGACTTTTCCTATCGGCTCTGCAATCATGGGCCGGGCGATCGTTCTGCCGCATTCGCGGCTTTTAATTGAAAATGAACACGTGTCATGTCGACAAAAAATGCACTTCCGATCACTCGCGCGAAGGACTTCTCTCGCTGGTACCAGGCTGCCATTAAGGGTGCAGACTTGGCCGAAGTCTCACCGGTTCGCGGCTGCATGATCATAAAGCCTTGGGGTTGGGCTATTTGGGAACTGATCCAAGCCGACCTCGATCGTCGTATCAAGGAGACGGGTCACCAGAATTGCTATTTTCCGTTGTTCATCCCGTTGAGCTACATCGCAAAGGAGGCGGAGCACGTCGAAGGTTTTGCCAAGGAGATGGCTGTTGTCACCCACCATCGCCTCACAAAGCAGGACGGGCGCCTTGTCCCCGATCCTGACTCAAAATTGGAAGAACCCTTGATCATTCGCCCTACCTCCGAGACGATCATCGGCGACGCGTTTCATCGCTGGATAAAATCCCACAGAGACCTTCCTGTCCTGATCAATCAATGGGCGAATGTTGTCCGCTGGGAAATGCGCACAAGACTATTCCTTCGAACCACAGAATTTCTTTGGCAGGAGGGACACACGGCGCACGCAAACGGAGACGAAGCATTCGCCGAAACCATGAGAATGCTTGGCGTGTACAAATCGCATGCTCACGAAACGCTTGCAATACCGGTTATCGATGGAGAAAAGCCCGCCAATGAGCGTTTCCCCGGTGCTGTAAGCACCTTTTCCATCGAAGCAATGATGCAGGACGGAAAGGCTCTTCAAGCTGGTACATCTCACTATTTGGGAACGCACTTTGCAAAAGCTCAGGATATCAAGTTCCAAACCGCTGATGAAAGCGTAGCTTTCGCGCACACGACTAGCTGGGGGGTTTCCACCCGTTTGGTGGGGGGCGTAATTATGACCCATGGCGATGACGACGGCTTGCAACTCCCCCCCAAGATAGCGCCACAACAAATCGTTATAATCCCAGTCTTGCTGGATTCGGCGGCCCATTCTGCAGTCATCGATTATTGTAAAAAGCTAGCTACCGAATTAGCGCGCGTTCAGGCATTTGGAGTGCCGTTGCGAGTCCTGGTCGATGCTAAGGAAGGACGCCACAGTGAGAAGCGGTGGAATTGGATCCGGCGTGGTGTGCCGATCATCTGCGAGTTGGGAGCCAGAGAGGCAGCTTCCGGGTCAATCAACTATTTGCGGCGCGACATGTTGCGGGCATCCACGAAAGAAATCGCTAACGTAAACGAGACTCAGCAACAGTTTGTTCAAAGCGCCGCAAGTCTTCTCAACGATATCCAATCCGCCTTGTTCCGCCGCGCTGAGAGTAATCTTCAGGACAACATCGCTCACGGGATAACGTCGGTCGATGAACTTCGGGCCCATTTTGCAGGCTCCGATGCGGATATAGGCATCTCCAAAGGCTGGGTTCGCGTGCCTTGGGCAAGTCCAAACGATGATCGCTTGGGCGAAATCGATGAGTTGCTGAAATCAATGAAGCTTACAATTCGAAACGTCCCGCTTAACCAAACGCCGACGCAAGCCCGCTGTGTGTTCACCGGCGAGCAAGCCACTGAGGAAGTAATAATCGGCCGATCCTACTAGCTTCTGCTTTTTTGTCGTCCGCGCATCGGGCGACTCTGCCGCTGCATTTGGCCCTGGGGAACTGCATGTCGCAAGATCAGATCACAGATTGGACTAAAATTGACGAATTCAAATTTACGCCTGAAGAGAGGGCGGTAAACGGGCTTCTCTCCAAACTGGAATGGTACGAACAGGAAGCCAGCAATATCCAGGCGCTCGCCGTGGACCTCGTCAAAAGTACGCGAAGCAAAGGATTTGGCACCGATTTCGTCGCTTCGGCACTCAATCGGATTGATCTTTGCAGCCCGGAGGGCCTTGTGATCCTTCGGCTTTGCGAAGCTATCCTGCGTACTCCTGACGAGTCAGACAAGAAAACGTTGATCATCGAGCAGATTCAAAAAGCGGATTGGGAGGGGATAGACGCAGCCTCTCCATTGCTCTGGGCCATCCGAGAGGCCGCTCGTGCAATTCGGTCACCTGACAGTCTCGCTGCGAAAGCTAAGAGAGCGATAGCCTTGAAGGCGATGCCTGCCGCAATCGCGACGTTTGGCGGTCAGTTTATTCTTGGCGGCAATATGCAGGATGCTCTTAGGAGGGCGACCAAAGAACAGTACCTCTGCTCGTTCGACATGTTGGGAGAAGGCGCGCGAACCTACGGAGACGCGGAAAAATTCAAGTCGGACTATGCAGAATGCATCAAGCAAGTATCAGCTGCTGTGGATTCCGCCGGACCTGATACGAAGCACGGTGTCTCCGTCAAACTATCGGCGCTCCATCCTAGGTATGAATCGCTACAACCCGATCGAGTGATGCGTGAACTCCTGACCGCTTTGATCGATCTCGCGGCCGCAGCAGCCGCGAGAAATATAAATTTTTGTCTTGATGCGGAAGAATCAGATAGGCTCGTCTTGTCACTTCAGTTGTTCGAAGCCGTTGCGCGTTCGCCCAAAATACCCAAAGAATGGCGTGGCCTTGGTTTGGCAGTACAAGCGTACCAAAAACGAGCGCCCCATGTAATTCAAGGGGTGGCCCAACTTGCGACCAAGTTGAATCGAAGATTTATGGTACGGCTGGTTAAGGGTGCCTACTGGGATTCGGAAATTAAGCGAGCCCAGATAAACGGCATGCCAGACTTCCCTGTGTTTACACGAAAGCGACATACCGACATCTCGTATATTGCTTGCGCTGGGCTTATGCTTCGCGCGAGCCCCCACATCTATCCTCAATTTGCAACCCATAACGCCCATACACTTTCGGCTATCTACACTTTGGCACGGGTTCACAATACTCCATTTGAAATGCAGCGACTCCACGGCATGGGTGAGCAGCTCTACGCAATCGCCCTCTCGAAACTTGAGGATTTACGTGTGCGTGTCTATGCCCCGGTCGGGGAATCCTCCATTCTCCTAGCCTATCTTGTCCGGCGCTTGCTTGAGAACGGTGCGAATAGTTCATTTGTCCACAAGTTGTTCGATTCTCGTCTTGATCCTCAGGAAATCGCCGCAGATCCCGTCCTGGCGGCAACTAGGGAGGGAGTGGAAGCAAATTCGCGGATTAAGAGTCCTCTGAAGCTGTTTGATCTAACCAGGGTTAATTCCCGGGGCGTAGATTTATCGCAACAAGCGACGCGGGATCGCCTTGTACACGAAATGGCAGCGCAACAGCAGCCGATACTTGCTGGCCCTCTCGTGGCCGGTAGGTCGATAAGCAATGGACTGCGACACGTTATCAAAAATCCCGCTAACCGCGAGAGGATTGTTGGCGAAGTTGTCGCAACCGAAGACAAAGACGTCGACACCGCCCTCCACGATGCTGTCACGTCTTATCGCGACTGGAACAGTTCGGGCGCTCAGTTTCGGGCTGCCGTGCTGACAAAATTTGGCGCGCGCCTCGAAGACAATTTGGAGCGACTAGCGGCACTAATAGCGTGCGAAGCTGGCCGAACTATACCCGATGCGATCGCTGAGGTTCGCGAAGCCGTCGATTTCTGTAGGTACTACGCTGTTGAGGCTCAGAAACTTTTCGGTGAAGTAACCACCCTGCGGGGCCCGGTTGGGGAAAAAAACGAACTGGTGTCCATGGGACGCGGTGCATTGATTTGCATCAGCCCATGGAATTTTCCACTTTCAATTTTTGTAGGCCAAATTGCTGCAGCGCTTGCAGGTGGCAATACAGTGGTGGCGAAACCCGCTCCGCAAACACCACTCATTGCGTTCGAGGCCGTGAAGCTTTTTCACAGCGTGTGCAGCGATCCCAGGGTGCTAAGCCTGGTTCCAGGAGACAAATCCACAGCAGAAAAACTAATTTGTGACCCCCGACATTCTGGCGTTGTTTTTACTGGATCGACGGCGACCGCCCGACAAATCTACCGGCGGCTTGCTGAGCGTGACGGGCCAATAGTGCCATTTATTGCGGAGACTGGTGGTCTCAACGCAATTTTCGTGGATTCCACTGCGCTTCGTGAGCACATAATAGATGACGTTCTCGCGTCCGCGTTTGGTTCGGCTGGCCAGCGCTGTTCTTCGGCCCGCATTTTAGCATTGCCTGAGATGATCGCTTCTGATCTTACCGAGGCTATCGCTGGCGCGATGGACGCTTTGATCGTCGGTGATCCGAGCGATCTTGCCACCGATATTGGTCCGATTATCGACGAACGCAGCCGCGACAAGCTCAATCACTACGCGCAGGGGCTGGCGGCAGCCGGGAAGTTGGTTAAGAGGCTTCGCCTCCCGGAAGAACAAATCGCGCGTGGCTTTTTCGTTGCGCCGACCTTGGCTAGCGTCGAATCGCTTGCCGAGATAACCGAGGAACAGTTTGGACCTGTGTTGCACATTGTTCGATACCAAGCAGGAGGTGGCGCAAAGTTGGCTGACCAGCTTGCGGGAAAAGGCTATGCGTTGACCTTAGGAATTCAGTCCCGGCTGGACAGCTTTGTACACGCTATCAGAACGAGCGCGCCGGCCGGAAACGTCTATGTGAACAGGTCTATCATCGGTGCTACGGTTGAAAGTCAGCCGTTTGGAGGGTTCGGTCTTTCGGGCACTGGTCCCAAGACCGGCGGTCCCCGTACATTGTTGCCATTCACTTGCGAACAGGCGATTTGTACCAACATTTTTGCGCAAGGCGGAGACCCAGAATTGCTCAATTCGGTTGAGGCAGCATGAGGCGGTGACCCTCTTGCCGTCAAGCGAATCGCTAACAAACCAACCAGCACATGTGGTATCATGGAGGCGCATATGATCAAGCCCGTTTCATCATTCGCATCGTTCGATCAGCTCGATATACGTGTCGGTACGATCCTGTCGGCGGAGAAAGCGGCTTCGAGGAAGCCGACATACCGCATGCGCATCGATTTCGGCGAACAAATTGGTGTGAAGGTCTCATGCGGCGCGTATACAAATTACGAGGTGGACGCCCTCGTTGGACGTCAAGTAGTCGCGGTAATCAACTTTGGTGCAAAGAAAATGGGGCCAGAGCTTTCTGAGGTGCTCGTACTTGGCGTCAATTCTCCACACGGAGAGGGAACAGTCTTTCTGACACCCGAACGCCAAGTACCTAATGGCGAAACCGTGTTTTGAATTTCTCGGTGGTATTCCTGTGCAAGAGGCATTCTCGCTAAGCTGGGAACGGGTATTACCTGGTCCAGTCATCTCGGTCGCCACCACGCCGACATTTTCAATGCTTGTCGCTGGTTGCGTCGATCGCAGAATATACACATTCGATCACAAGCGAAGCGATGGTTGGTCCAAAGCTCTCGATCACGAAGTATGGAGTGTAGCCTGTACCCGCGATGGTGATTGCGTTGCGGCCGGAACTGCGGACAAAAAGCCGTCACGAGGCACCGTACATATTCTCAGTCAAAACGGGAACGAACTACTCACCCATCGCACGGACGCTCCGATCTGGAGTCTGTCGTTCAGCGAAGACGGGCTGTGGCTTGCCGCGGGTTCTTGGTTAAGCAACTGCATAGTGTTCCGGAGGGAATCGGGCATTTGGCGTCATTGGCGAACATATTCCGTGCCCGGAGCGGGAACGTACGGTTCTATTCTGCTGGACAATGAAGGCTCTATCGCCGCCGTCGGGTACGGAGCGGGCATTGTCCAACTCTCACCGAGCCAACCAGGTGATCGAGTCATAAATGACGAACTGGTCGGATATAATATTTGCCACGCTCCGACCTCGCGGCGCTTGTATGCAGGTGCTCGCAATGGGCAGGTGATTCGGATCGATTCAGATGCTTCTATTCAACGAGTCACTGTGCCGAACGCGAGCCGAGCTGTGTGTGGCGTCGCAACCGTCCATGATGGCGCACTACTTTTTACGGGCAGCTTTGATGGGCACTTTCGCGCCTTGAGCCCTTCCGGTGAGCTTTTCTGGGAAAAAGACTGCACCGGCGAGGTATGGTCGGTTTCATGTTCGCCGAATGGTGGAAAAATTGCCCTTGGATGCGGCGATGGGCGTGTAATCGTTCTTTCGAGCTCGCTAACGAGCGATACGCTCGCCGAACTGGACGCATACAAGAGATCTCTCGCTGCACGGCAGTCAGGCGATACGGGGTCTCGATTTAGGCGAGCGCTTAGTTTCCTGTCGAGCGTCGGCCTGTTTCACTATGCCCTCCGACTCTTCAATGAACTCCTGACCTTAAACAGGCTCGAGCCCATACTGTACGAGTCGCTCATTGACGAGTTATACACCCTTGTCCCCTCCAGCCACCAACACCTTCCCGCGATTGCCTTCGAAGTGGCCAACCTTGCCAGACAAAAGGCTGATCACTGGAAGTCGGCGACGTACTATCTGAAGTCTTCGCGCGATCCCTCTCTTAGATTGCGAGCGCTAACAGAGGCTGCGAACGAGTTTTTGGCCGCAGATCACCCTGCGGCAGCCATCGCTTGCTTTCGACGCGCAAGGGAGCCAGTCCTCACAAACGATGACCTGCGTATCATCTACGTGCTCGCCCGCTCGTTTGAGGATATTGGGCAGGAAAAAATAGCACGTGACCACCTCGACACCATAATGGTTCAAAACCCAGACTATCGCGACGTAGCACAGCGACTGCAGAGACTGCGTCGCAACATCGGTACGGACGTCCCAAAAATTGATTACACGGGGCTCACGGTAAATTTGCTCGGGCCAGATGCACCATCACTCGACGTCGATCCGCGTTTGACCAACGTAGTACGGGCGAGATCGGCCGAACTCAACGTGACGAGCATGGAGCGAAACGAATACATTTCCGTGATTAACGATTTGTACGATAAGAAAATTCTCGCGGAACAGGCAACGGCTGCGGAAGTCGAGTACGATCGCGATGCGTACGTAAAGTACGACCACTTGCTCCCAGAGGATGATGTTAAGAAGAAGCTTGAGGCTATCAATCTGGTGGCTTTGACTCGCAGAGTGCCTTCAGCTCGCACCTCGCTTGATATAGGCACAGCAACCGGTCGTTACCCGGCGCTGTTTACGAATCTTGGATACACTGCGTGTGGAATCGATAAGGCTCCAAACGCTATTGATTATTGCAGATCAAAGTTTACCGGGCAGAGTCACCCAGAATTCAGTGAGGGCGACGTGCGAGAGATTCAGTTTGCAGAAAATACTTTTGATATCGTGACCTGCATGATGGGAACGTTTTTTCATATTCCGGGCGAGGATCACGCTAGATCCTTGATGGAGATGCTCCGCGTTTGTAAGCCGCGCGGCATGGTTGCGATTTCTACATGGGATTTGGAATGTCCTCACCTCACTTTTCTTTCGATGTATAGCGTGAAAGAAAAGGAACTGATCGCGAGGAATGCGCGCAGCGTGACGGAGATGCTAAGGATGTTTCACGAGAGTGGGTTCGAGCGATCGGCCATTGTTCGTTTTGGGTTGGTCCCAGACACGATCAGTTATGACTTGGGTATAGATAATTTGGGGATCGATGGAGTCAAACGGTTGCTAGAGATCGATATCGCTGCCAGGACGGCGGTCCCATCCAAACACGGACAGATGTTCATAGTGTACGGGTTTAAAGCGGACTAATGCGATTATGGCGTTAGCGACTGTAGAAAATATGGAACAAGAGCTGCTGAGTCGGATGGATGCGGCGATTCGATCTCGCGGCTTATCGGCCTCCGGACTGAATGTTAAAAAGTTCAAGCGATATGGCGATACGGTTTATTCGTCTGGAAAGAGGAATTTGACAATACGTTTTTTTCCACCAGGCTCGTTGGCCGGGTTTCTTGTCCCGAGAGAGGCAGCTTCGGCATTGGAGCGCCGGGGAGTGGTCCACGCCGCCTATTTCGAGATAGCGGGAGCCGACGAAATTCGCCGTGGCTGGAATCTCATCTTGATCGCCAAACGAGATGCCACGGCCTATGAATGGGATATTCTCGAGACCTTGCGCACCGAAACCGCAGGGGGTACGGCGATTAGCAATTCTCCCTTCGTTGTAGAGGCTCACGTTCTCGCACAGATTCTGACAGAATTTTGGCGGGGTGAATTGCTAACGCATGTGATCTCTCAGCGACCAATGACGGACAGTGAACTCAGGGACATTGCGCAGTCCTTGTTTGCCCGCGCGTAGCATTATATCCAAACTCCGTATTCCTCCTGGAGCGCGGATGCTCAAACCCCGCCCGCGCTTTTCTCGGCATTCTCCGAGGGCATCGGGTGTCGCACGGTCAAATTCTGAACCTTCGGCGCACAGGAGAGCTCAACGCCTGAACGATTTAGCATAAGATCGCTTGAGAACAATGCAAGAACAATGCATAATGCAAACCCCTATTGAGAGGTCGTAGCAATGGCTCGTGAAGACAATCCGAGCAATAAAAAACCCGTCGGAATCTGGATACGGGTCTCGACGGAGGATCAGGTCAGAGGCGAAAGCCCCGACGTTCACGAGAAACGCGCCCGGATGTACGCCGAAGCGCGCGGGTGGAATGTGAGAGAAGTATACCGCCTTGAGGCAGTGAGCGGCAAATCGGTCACTCAGCATCCCGAAGCGCAACGAATGCTTACCGATACCCGCTCGCGCCATATCACGGGACTGGTATTCAGCAAACTCGCCCGACTTGCTCGGAACACCAAAGAACTTCTCGATTTCGCCGACGAATTCCGCGCCGCCAACGCGGATATGATTTCGCTTCACGAAGCGATCGATACCGGCTCGCCAGCCGGCCGCCTGTTTTTCACTATCGTTGCAGCTATGGCGCAATGGGAGCGCGAGGAGATCGCCGATCGCGTTGCCGCATCCGTCCCGATCAGAGCGAAGATGGGTAGACCAATTGGGGGAGCCGCTCCCTTTGGCTATCAGTGGAAGGACAAGAAGCTCACGCCTGACCCTAAGGAAGCGCCAATCCGTAAGCTCATGTACGAGTTGTTCGCGGAGCATCGGCGCAAGAAGACTGTGGCCCGGCTCCTCAACGAGCGTGG
>Ga0182024_10011310_pt1 | contig 17953 bp, 7 predicted proteins | sample P32metaG_FD_120480 | JGI IMG/M metagenome (GOLD analysis project Ga0182024, IMG submission 120480) | Permafrost microbial communities from Stordalen Mire, Sweden - P3-2 metaG (Illumina Assembly) | ecosystem: Environmental > Terrestrial > Soil > Wetlands > Permafrost | place: Sweden: Stordalen... | reverse complement strand
CGCGGTTTTTTTTCGCTCCTCTTGCTGGCAACCGCTGTTTTCCTCGGTTCGCCGCACGCCGGGTTCGCGCAGCAGAAGACTATTGAGAATGATACGTTCCAGGTGAGCTATTCGAGCTCGGGCGTTACCGGCATCCAGCGCGTCCACGATACCTACCCGACGGACTACATCGCGCAGGGCCGAACACTTGGCAACCTGGTGGTGCGCTACCGGGCACCCGGGGAAAGGTCGTGGAAGGAGGTGAGCGCGGCAACGATAGATGCCGCTGCAACCGATCCCGCAAAATCCACGGTCGGCTACACCATCGGAGTTTCCGCACCGACCATCGCCGGTGGGAGCAAGCCTTCCGCTTCGGTTGAGTCGTGGGCGCTGGGAACTCTCAACGATCAGATCGTCCCGGACAACTCGGCGCAAAGCGGCGTCCCGCATTTCGCCTGGTACGGAAAGAAAGGATCGCGGGAATGGGTCCAGTACGATTTTCCCGCTGCGGAAAAAGTGTGGTCGGCGGAAGTATTTTGGGCCACCAAGGACCATGACAGTCCGCTCAAATTGCCGAAGAGTTGGCGCGTGCTGTATCGCCAAGGCCAGGAATGGAAGGAAGTGCAAGCCGCCGGCGCGTACCCGGTTCGCACGGATGACTTTAGCAGCATTCATTTCGAAGCGGTCACTACACCGGCCCTGCGCATTGAAGCGCAACTGGCGGACGACGCCACCGCCGGACTCTTTGAATGGCGCGTGAACGATCAGCAGCCGAAAGTGAATCCGGTGGACGACCTGGACGCGCGGGAAAGTTTCCGTCTGGAAAAAGACGCGCTGGTGTGGACCATCACTCTCCGCAATGGAACGGCCAACGAATTGGAAGTGGGCGATTTGGGTCTGCCGCTCAAAATGAATATGGACTACGTGTGGGACAAGACCGAGACCTACACCCAGCGGGTGATCCCGCACAGCTTCATCGGCAAAGACGGTTCGTTCATTTTCTGGATGCGAGCCAACGCCGAAGGGCCCTACCTGGTGATGACCCCGGCCGCCGGCGCGGGCTTCGAATACTTCGACGCTTCGCGGTTCGATCGCGGCTACGTACCCTACATTCACTCGGCAGCGGCCGGCGAGGATTTGCAAGCGCGCGGCGGCACGTGGCGGCTGCCCCATACCAGCTTGTCGCTTACGCCTCGCGGGAAAGCCGGCGATTTTAAAACATACTCCCTGCGCTTTCACTGGGCCCAGGATTACGCCAGGGTCCGAGATGTGCTGGTTCAGGAAGGGCTTTTCGATATTCAAGTTGTTCCGGGGATGACCGTTCCGGTGGACCTCCCCGCGGAAATTTCACTGCGCACGCACCATCGCATCGACAAGATCGCCGCGGAACATCCGCAACAGACCCAAATCGAGCCGGTAAGCGATCGCGGAAACGACACCCACATTTACAAAGTGAAATTTGCGCGCCTTGGCGAAAATCTGTTGCGCGTGGAAACCGGCGATGGGCGATACGTTTCGCTGGAGTTCTTTGTCACCGAGCCGCTGGAAACACTGTTCCAGAAGCGCGCTTCCTTTATGGTGACCCACGAACAGTGGCGCGATTCGAAGCTGTGGTTCAACGGACTCATTTCCCAGTGGGACATGAAAAACCAAAAGTTGCGCAGTCCCGACGACCTCGACGGCCTGCAATCGTATGCCGTCGCATGCGATGATCCCGCGCTGGGAAAAGCGCCGTATATCGCCGCGAAAAATATCTATTTCCCATCGCAGCCCGAAATTCAAGCTGTCGAATACTACATCGAGAAATATGTCTGGGGCGGTCTGCAGGAAACGGAAAAGGAAGAGTATCCCTACGCGATCTACGGAATTCCCAACTGGAAGGTAAATCGCGATAGCCCGGAAAATAACGACAAGGGCAAAAAACACGTCTGGCGAATTTACGATTACCCGCACCTGATCTTGCTGTACTACAGCATGTACAAAGTGGCCGAACTCTATCCCCGCATGACGAAATACCTAGACGCCGATGGTTACCTGGAACGCGCGTTCGGGACCTCCCAAGCGTTCTTTACCGTCCCGGAAGAGCTGATCAAGTGGTCGCCCTACGAGACCGGATTGTACGACGAGTTGGTGATCCCGGATTTGATCGTTGCACTGGAGGCTCACGGACACCAGGACCAGGCAAAGTGGTTGCGGGAACATTGGGAGAAGAAGGTCGCGTTTTTTATCAACCAGCACCCCGACCTTTATGCGTCGGAGTATCCATTCGATTCCACGGCGTTTGAATCCACCCATGCGTTCGCCCAATACGCCATGGAGCACCTGCCCGCGCCGGCTGAGAAAGGAATCTTGTCTGTACTGGACGGGCATCCCGGCGTGCAGGCCGAGGAAGCAGGTGCTTCGGAGGGCGATCTGAGCCACACGGTGAAGTACGCCGACGCGCGAGTGTTTTTGGAGGAACAGACTCGCCTGAACATCGCTTGCCGCGGCTGGCTGGAGACCGCGTACTACGATTTGGGAAGCGACTACCGCGGATTCGGCAACGCTAGCTATACGCTGAGCTACATGGCGCAGATGGGAGGATGGTCGCTGGTTGACTACGCGCTGTACTACGCGAGCGACGCGCCCACCTACATGCGACTCGGTTTCGCATCGTATTTGAGTTCGTGGGCGCTGATGAATACCGGCACGGCCGAATCGAACTACGGCTACTGGTATCCCGGCAAGGAAAACGACGGCGGCGCGGGAGGCGGATTCGAACCGCGTCCGTGGGGCCGCGCCTGGCTAGGCAACAAGGAAATGGGACGTGGGTCATGGTGGTACGACGGCGAGATCGATCTCGGATTCCTGGGCGGGATGCGTACCGCGGCCACAGTTGTGGTGGACGATCCGCTATTCGGAACCATTGCCTACGGAGGAGAACTCACGCGGAAGAACGACACTTCGGAAGTTGTTCCGCGAGACGGATTGCGCGCCCGGCTGCACATCCTGAAGGGCGGCACGCGGACGCACATCCTTCTCGAACGCGACGGGTTTTCCAAAGATCAACCGATTGGATTTGACGATCGGCTCACCCACATCGCATTCACGCTGGAAAATCGAACCACCGGGGCGCATGACACCGGCATCGACATCGGCGGGCTGCCCGCCGGGCACTACGAAGTGCTCTACGGCAACGAGCGAGTCGCCAATCTCCAGGGAGGAGGCGCGAGTACGCGGGTGACCATCCCCATGCGTGGGGCGACGGCCAGTGTGTCAATTGTGCGGGTGGGCGCGAGTGTGGGTGCGAAAGGAAACTAGCGGTTCCCTTCTTCAAGGTCCGGCGATTTGGTAGGCAATTTCCAGCTTGACGTGGGCTTCCGCGCCAGCCGGAATCGAAATCCACTCCTGCTCGGCGGAAAAATGGGTCCAGGGTGCGCCGTTCAGCGTCACCGAGCGGATTTGTTTGCCCCCCGGAACCCGGCAGCGAAGCTGCGTCGCCGCTTTGTATCCTGCGGGGAAATCCACCGAAGCTGCCAGACTTCCGCGATCGATGGTGGAGTGAATTTCGTAGCTGATGTTGCCGAACCGGGTCGGCGCGTTTTGCACCACGATCTTTTTCCCCGTTGCAAGCCATTCCCTCGGTGTCGCGCGGGCCAGCCACAGCACATCCTCGTTCGGATCCTCAAACACCAGCATCCACTTGGTCAATATGGGAATGGTGTCCTGTGCGGGCGTGCAGTACGGGCCGCCGACGGTTCCGTCCATCTTCGCGCTTTCCACCGAAGTCCACGTGCCGGGCGAGTAGATGTGCGACATGTGGGCGTAGTAAAGCAAAATGAACTCGCGGACCGCGTCGAATTGCAGGCGCACATACGCGGGACCAAAATCGAGGAAGCCACCCACGTTGTCCTTCCCAAAGCGCGGCAGACCAAACACGGTTCCGCCGTGCGCAGCCCAATGATCGAGAACGATTTTCGCTTGTGGCTGGGTGAGCAGACCCGATTCGAGCAACTCCGAATAGGCGCGAGCCTTTCCGTAGGTGGGCGTGTCGCCCGCCACCGCCGGCAGGTATGGCGGATTCTGCGTGGTGTCGATCGATTTCTCGATGGACGCGTCCATATCTTTTTTCATTGCGTCGGCCTCTGCCAGCATACGCCGGCCCCCGGCGGCCAGCAGCGCATCCGACGATTTGCGGCCAATGTCGATCCACGCTTCGCCCAGATCGTGGAAGCCGCGTGACGCAAAAGCGTTGTTGGAATAGTGCGGAAGCATGAACCGGTAAGGATCTATCTTCAAACTGCTGTCGTGCTCCGTCCAGCCGCGCACGATGCCGTACGAAATATCGATGGTCGGGCGATCCTTCGCTTCCTTGCGCAGCGTGTAAAAGAGTTCCACGATGGCTTCGAGTTTCTTCTGATACTTGCGGAGCAATCGGCTGTCCTTCGATAGCGCGTAGTATTTCCCCATCACGGAAAGCATCTTGCCGTACTGGCCGATTTCCGGGCCGCGCGTGTCGATCGAGCCGTCGTCGCGAACCGAATTGGTGAAGTAGTCGTCAATGTAACGCCCTGCAATATCGAACATTCCCCATTCCATGAATGCGGATACGTCGCTATTGAAGGTGTCCTGAAAGGTGTCGACGTTGTTGTAGCCGTATCCGCCAAATACATTGATCCCACCGAGCGGCGGATAACCATACTTGGGATGATCTTCCACACGGGTAATCATCTGCAACGAGAATGACCGCAAACACAACGCCGCAATGCGTGGGTCCGGCACGTCGATCTTCATCGCAGGATCCAGATCGTGCTTCCACACCGAGTGCACGTGAAACAGTCCTTCGAAGAACGCGGAGGCCGGCGGCTCTTTGCGGGGCGGGAAAGGCAGATGGTGATAGTAGTAGTGCGCTTCTTTCACGTCTCCGGATTCGATGCGCAGCACGCGATACCATACCGGCTGCGTCCAGAAATGGCCGGGAGCTTCCTCGGCAAAAATGGTTTCTTCGAACTGGCGATCCGCGCCCGTGAAAAAAACAAAACGCAGGACCGGCAACCAGCCTCCGATCAAGCCTTCTCCGACGTCATGCCGGGTTCGCGCCGCTGGTATGTCCGGAAAAAGCTTTCCTACGTCCAGATAGATTTCATCGCTGAACCCGCCATAGTCGTAGGTCGGCTTGTCGTCCGAATGGCGCGTGCCGACAAAACTGGGGACGCGCAGCGGCGGCAGAGCAGCAGCGACGGCGTCGTATGAAGAATCGGCGCTACCCGCAAGCAGGTCGGTGGCGAGAAAGTCGCTCTCGGTCTTCGCGATTTCGTCGAGCGTCTTGCCTCGGAATAGCGTTCCCGCAGGGACGCTGGTGGGTTCGAGGCTCTTGGGGAGCGTTAAGAGCGCGCCCTGCTTCCCGACGCCCACATATTCGATGCTCCCCTTCGGCGAAACCAGGTCTTCGAAGACCGCGACCGTGCCTGCCGCCGAATCGCCGGCGGGAAGTTGCACCACCGCCATCATCGACCAGTTGCCAACTCTCTGGTCTAACCCCAGCAAAATGTCTTGGTGCGTCTGCGGGTCGATGACCAGGGCGGACTGCGCTTTGAAATCGAGAGAAATGACGCAAGGGCTCGCCGGCGAGCCGGCCCCTGGCGCAGCTGCAAATTGCTGCGCCGGAGGCGCCGCGGAATTACCACCGGCAACCTCTGCCTTCGCCCAAAGACCACCGCAAACCGCGATCGCCGCCAGGACTCTCAAACCTGTCACGGAACGCCTGCGAATATTCCGCACCATTCCCCCCGGGTGTTACGTCGCAAAATAATTTCTAAGAAGTTCCGCGCAGTGATGCTGCCGTCCGATTGTTCGCAAAGTTCAGCGCAGTGGCCGGCGGCGCGAGAGACACCGCGGCCAAAGCCGCAAGGTGAGCGATTTGTGGTCTGGAAAACGCGTTAGGAGTGGAGCAGTTTTTGCGAAGTTCCGGCAAGAAGAGCATGGCAGGGATGATCTTGGATACTTTATCCACCGTCAAGCCCTTTTCGTGTGATATTTTTCACCTGACAAGGTGCGACCGATGCACGGCTCGGGTTGCAGGGTTCTGCGGCACTTGGGCCGGTAAAGGAGATATCCACATGCCTAAGGCGATGATGGCGGGCGCGACGGCTTTGGTCCTCGCGGGGCTACTTTTGGGTGCGAGCGATCCGTGGAAGACGAAATCATTTTCGCAGTGGGATGCGAACGAGGTGCGCAAGGTGATGAATGATTCGCCTTGGGCGAAGCTGGTACAGGTTCCGGCCACGTGGAAACCCGATGCCGGGGCAGCGGCGGGAACCGGTGGCGGCCTGAATCCCACGGGCAGTTCCTCAAGCACGACTGGCCGAGGAGGCGGAGGACGAGGAGGGCCGGGCGGAGGCTCGGCGCCAGGTGGAGGGGATGCGGGCTCGACCGGATTGCCTAACGCCAGCTTCGAGGTGCGCTGGAGTTCCTCGCGGACGTTTCGCGCCGCGGCGGCGCGAAGCATGGTGCTGTCCAACCAGATCACCGAACCGGAAGCCGACAAGCAGATGGAAGAACCACAGAAATATTACGAAGTGACGGTGGTGGGCCGCGACATGCAGCCGTTCGAAGGATTGGACGAAGAGATGTTGAAGGCCGCTACATTCTTGATGGCGAAGAAATCAAAGCAGAAGGTGAGCCCGGAAAGCGTGAGCGTTTCCGTGGGCGCGGACGGAAAAACGGTGCAGGCAGTGGCCTTCCGCTTTCCGAAGATATCGAAGACTGGCGAAAGTACGATCGGTACGGAGGAAAAGGGAATAGAGTTCTCGACCGAGGTCGTCCGCGTAAGCATCAAGGCAAATTTCGATGTGGCAAAGATGGAAGACAATGCCGGGCGCGACCTATAAGTGTAATTTGTTGATTGGTTTTGCTGACGGCTGGCTGGCCGTGCGTCTGGTCCACTAGTTCACCGGGCATGCTGCAGCTGGTCTTCCGGCCAAGTTCCGGATGAAGGCTGTCCTCCTCGCCGCCATGCTGCTTTTGCTGTTCCCCGCTTCACCCGCTCGGCGGCCCGCAGCAGCTCCCCAATGGAATGCTTGGAATTTCTTGATAACGGGTAGGCGAAGGAACAACCGGCAATGTCGGTCAAGGTGCGGGGTATTTCAGCTTCGAATCCGGTTCGAATGGCAAAATCCTAACTCATCCGCAAGAATCACTCCGAATATGCCGCGACCCAGGATCACCCGGCCATCGCTCACGACGACCGGATGAAACACCGCACGGTCGTGCCAAACGTTGTAGAGTCATTGGGCAATCTCCCATATCACCTAAATGCAGAAAACGTATACCGCTTTGAGTTATCATTTCATTGGCACGACAGGGGGGGTTATTCGATGAGTGAACACAAGTATGTTTCTCGCAGAGATTTCGTTTCCGCAGCGCTATCCGCGACCGCTATTTCTTGGTTGCCCGCGCGAAGCGTGCTCGACGTGCTCGCGGCGAAGCCAAGCGCTGCACTCGCGGCAAAACAAGCCCAGATAATGCTCGCTCAGAATCCGGATTGGAAAGACCAGGGCATTTTGAATCTCGCGCATTCCCCTTTCGCCAAGCTGAAAAATGTTCCGGTGCACGCGGTAACCATTCAAGACGGATTCTGGGGGAAGCGCCGCGAGATCAATGTGACCAAGAGCATTCCCTCGATGGAAAAGCTTCTACTCACCAATGGCCGGCTCGACAATTTCCTGCGCCTGGAGGGAAAGAGCACTTCCCCGCAGCGAGGCCCGGTCTTTTCCGACTCCGATATTTATAAGTGGACCGAAGCGGTGGGCTTCGCGCTGCAATCCGGGGAGCGTCCAGTCTTGCAGCCGCCCATGGATCAAATTATCGGCACCGTGCTGGCGGCGCAAGAGCCGAGCGGCTACCTGGATACCTATTACCAGGACGACCGTAAAGACCTGCGCATGCAGCCTGCGACCCAGCAAACTGGACACGAGCTTTACTGCCTGGGCCATTTCCTACAGGGGGCGATCGCCTACTACCGCGGCACCGGCGATCGAAGGTTGCTCGAAGCGGGCATTCATTCCGTCGACGGTTTTCTGATTCAGAATTTTGGGCCGGGAGCTGACCAGAAGCCGATCCTCTCCGGCCATCCAGAAATCGAAATGGGGCTGATCGAGCTGTATCGCCTGACCGGCGACAAACGCCAACTCGACCTTGCGGGCTACATCCTGCACGGAGACTCCCGGATTCAGCTGCGGCCGCGAGACTACGTCTACATGTTCAGCGGCACGCCGTTCACCGAACGCAAGCGCTTGGAGGGACACGCGGTGCGATCGATGTACGCGTGCTGTGGCGCGACGGATTATTACCTGGAGACCGGCGACCAGACTTACTGGAAGACGCTGGAAACGTTGTGGCATGACCTGATCTCGGCGCAGATGTACGTCACCGGTGGTGTGGGCGCCCGCGGCACGGGCGAAGCCTTCGGCGACGACTACGAATTGCCCAACCTGCGCGCCTACGGCGAGAGCTGCGCGGCCATCGGCAATATGATGTGGAACTGGCGGATGCTGGCAGCGACCGGTGAAGCACGCTTTGCCGACGTGATCGAGCGAGCGCTGTACAACGGAATCAATTCCGGAATGTCACTCGACGGTACGCTCTACTGCTATCGCAATCCGTTGGAATTCAATCCATCCGGCGCGGACGACGACACCGTCGGCGGACATAGCGAGCGTGCCAGAAAAATTCGCAATCCATGGTACGACACCACCTGCTGCCCGCCCAACCTGGAGCGCACCTTTGCCGCGCTTCCTGGCTATTTCTACAGCACCAGCGCGGACGGAATTTACGCTCACTTGTACGACAACTCGGAACTCAACTGGCACTTGGACAACGGCACCGGATTGAAAGTGGTGCAGAAAACAAATTATCCCTGGGACGGCAGTGTGGAAATCACCGTGACGCCCGAAGCCACCGCAGACTTCACGTTTTTCCTGCGGATCCCGGCGTGGACCGACCATGCCCAGGTAGAGATAAACAAACAGCCGTTGCTCGGAGCGAAGCCCGGCGAGTACATGGCTATCAAGCGCCGTTGGAATCCGGGCGATGTGATTCACTTCCAACTGGACATGACCCCCCAAGCCGTTGCCGCGAACGCCAAAGTGGTCGACGATGACGGACGCGTTGCCCTACAGCGCGGGCCATTGGTTTACTGCATGGAACAAATGGATCAACCGCAAGGAGTGAAGCTGAGCGACGTCGCGCTCGATATCGGCTCCAGGGGTGCAGCCGGGTTCCATCCATCGTTTGAGAAAGATGTTCTGGGAGGAATCAACGTCTTGCGCGGAAATGGCGTGGCACTCGAAGGCGGACAAAATAACGCACTGTACTACCGGTACACCGGGACCGAGCACAAGGGGCAGAAGGTGGCGCTAACGTTCATTCCCTACTATGCATGGGCCAACCGCGAGGAGACTCCGATGCAGGTATGGATACCAGTGAAGGCGTAAGCCTCAGGAAAAAGTTGGGAAGGAAAGTAACAGGGCGGTTTACCAGATACTCGAGCGGGTAGGCCGGAAAGAAATTTTCCGGCAGGGTGTAGGGTTCATCGAAAGTGTAGGCGATATCTTTGCGGGGCCGGGCGCGGCCACTTGCGCTCGGGCGGGGAGGACGAGCCTACATCGGGATAGAACGAGCGGCCAGAGCGCCGCCAGTGGTAACCGCAGCCGTGGCTAGGAATCGGCGTCATGAAGTTTTCTTGGTCATAGTTTTTCTCCGAATCGGCTTGGAATTCGCTGAATACGGTGGACGATTACTGTGGCTATCGTGCGCATATGCGAGAAATGGTCAAGCCTCCCCAGCGGCACATCATGGCAATCGCGACGGGCCTATGTATACAATGCGAATTCCGAAATGTACCGCCGAAGTCATCTCACGAACCCAACGAAAACCATTTTCTTGTGGCTCTTGGTCGCCCTGATCGGGCTTGCTGGTGTGTCGGCGGGCCCAGTTCAATCTTCCGGCGACGGCGCCGCTGCAAACCACCCATACGCTTCCTTGCCGCTGCAGGCAAAGGAAGCCACCGGCGCCAGCCGCTGCGTGGTCTGCCATGCTTCCGAAGTTGAAGGATATTCCCGCTCCACCATGGCTCATTCCTTGCGGCGCGCCGGCCACGAGCCGGACGGCTCAGTAAGCGCCCATGGCACGACAATTACCATGCACTCATCGCCGACGGGATATTGGCAGCGATGGGAGAACGGCGGTGACAAAACCGAGTACCGCATCGATTACGTAATCGGCTCCGGCGCCCATGCCAGCGGCTAACTAGTCGATATTGACGGACATCTTTTCCAGTCGCCCGTGGCTTACTACCGCAGTCGCCGTTCGTACGATCTTGCGCCCGGCTACGAAAATCAGCCCGATCGCGATTTCACGCGTCCCGTCCTCGAGGGATGTGTCCTTTGTCATTCAGGAACCGAACTGCACATATCCGGCACTCTGAATGAGTATCGATCCCCGGTCTTCCCTGCAGAAACAATCACCTGCGAACGCTGTCACGGGCCCGCGGAGAAACACCTCGCGGATCCCCGGGCAAGCACAATCATCAATCCCGCGAAGCTCGAGCCCGCCGCTCGCGACAGCATCTGCGAGCAGTGCCACTTGCTCGGAGCCGCTCGCGTCCTCAATCCCCGAAAACAGTTCAGTGATTTCGTCCCAGGGCAGCGGTTGGAAGATACATTCACCACCTACCGCGATGTCGTGCCCGCAGGCTCAGCCGCCGGCGCTTTCAAAGTGATCAGTCATGTGGAGCAGCTTGCGCTTAGCGCCTGCGCTCGCAACAGCGGCGGTCGTCTGTGGTGCGGAACATGCCATGATCCCCACAACACACCCGCGGAACCAGTTCAGTTTTTCCGCTCTAAATGCTTGTCTTGCCACACCGCAAGTTTTCCCGCTTCTCATCCCGCCAGGGACAGCGACTGCCTGGGTTGCCACATGCCGCGGCGCGACGCCAAGGACGGCGGCCACAGTGCCTTTACAGATCATCGGATTCAGAGACGTCCGCAAACCCAACCCGATCTGCCAGCCAGCGCGGGTATCGCCGCGTGGCGAGAACCGGCGCCCGATTTGCAACAGCGCAACCTCGGAATCGCCTACATCGACGCGGGCATGCAGCGCCGCTCGTCCCCTTTCATCCTTAAGGGTTATCGCATCCTGACGGAAGTCCAGCAACAGTTCACCGGTGACCGCGATTTTTTCAAATGGATCGGCGAAGCCCTGCTTCTTGGAAAGAAGCCATCGGAAGCCAACTTCGCGTTCGAGCGAGCGTTGCAGCTTGATCCCGATTCGGCGCTCATCGAGCAGAGCATTGCTTCGGCATACGTCCAAGAAGGGGACGCCGACGGTGCCATTGCGCACCTCAAGCGCGCGGTTACCCTGGATCCCTTGTTTCTGCCCGCCAGCGGAACGTTGATTGACCTTTACCAAAAAAAGGGAAGAATCGCCGAAGCGAGCGAGCTATCGGACCAAATCAAGGCGGCTCTTAGCCAGAACTCCGAACCGGATCAAACCGCTGGAACGGTTTCTACAGCTGATTCACCAAAAAAGACCGAAGAAGTTTTCAAAAACATTCAGGTGTTGAAAGGTGTTCCGTCCAGCGAATTAATTCCCGCCATGCAATTCATATCGTCATCGTTGGGCGTGGAATGCAGCTTCTGCCATGTAGAGGGCCATTTCGATAGAGACGACAAGAAGCCCAAGCAAACTGCACGCGCCATGATCCGAATGATGTCTGGTCTAAACGCCAATAGTTTCGAAGGGCGCCGCGAGATCACTTGTAATTCCTGTCATCGCGGCACGCGTAAGCCAGCGGCCACGCCGATGGTTGAAACTGAAGTGCCGCCAAATCCTGGTGCAGCCCATTCTGAACCGCAAACGCTTCCGGCCAACTTGCCCACAGTCAGCGAGCTGATTGAACATTACATCCAGGCGCTGGGCGGATCCGCGGCTATCGAGAAAATCTCGAGCCGGGTAGAAACGGGCACCGCCAATCTCAATGGCCAAACTGTCGGCACTGAAATCTTCACGCAAGTTCCCGAAAAACAAACTTTTGTACATCACCTGGCCGGTGGAGACCGCACCGCTACTTATGATGGTCGAATAGGTTGGTCCAGCGTTGCGGGACGCCCCACACGCGAAATGCACGGGGCGGATATTGAAGCGGCTCGGATAGCGGCCGACCTGCATTTTCCCTTGCACATTCAGCAGACGTTCCCCGAGCTGCGCGCCGAATATCCCGAAAAAATCGGCGATCGCGAAACCTACGTACTTGTCGGCATCCGCAAGAGCCAACTACGCGCCAAGTTCTATTTTGACGAACAATCGGGGCTGCTGATGCGGCTCGAACTTTACGCCGAGTCACCGCTCGGTCTTGATCCCGCGCAAATAGACTTTGCCGACTACCGCGATGTCGACGGCGTGCAAGTCCCGTTTCGCGTGACTATTTCTCAGCCGGGCAGCAGTTCGATCATCCAGGATGAGGATGTGCGTCAGAATATCCCGATTGACGCCACTAAGTTTGCGAAGCCTCTTTCGGATAACACCGAGGGTGCCGCGCGTCCCGAACAATCCAGCCAATTACCCAAGGGTCCCTGAACCAAAAACTGAGATCGCCGACGTCGCAGCAAGTTCCCGAGTGTTAGCCGGCGCTCTTTCCGTCGATCCCAATTCGTATGGTAGTCTCTCGCCGTCTCCGCCTGTTGGCCGTCGAGGCAGCCAGCTTCTTTGAGTGTCGGTCCGGGCTACCACGGAATCGAGTCGCAACGCGAAGTCCAGCGCAAGACGCCCTCGGCCAACGGCACCGAATATCTGCGGCATACCGGGCTGGTGCTGCGGAACTCCACCGCGCTCGCGCCTGGATCGCCCGTGCGCGCCACACAAAAACAGCTCTGCCTTCCCGAACGCCCTGAACGGGACGCCCGATGATTCTCACTTTTGCCTGGGCGTTCGCGTTCCGAAGTAAAGTTCCAGAGGGCGACCCTCAAATCGGATTTCCCGAGATTCTTTCGCGGGCCACACGCGAAGCACGAATCTGCGAGGTGAAGATTGGCGCAATTTTGAACCATCGGCAAGCCACATCGCAAAGCGCCGCGTCTGCTCGTTCCATGACATGGCAATTCCTGTCCACTCACCCTGCCGGTAGTCAAAGGAATTTCCATCATCCTCGTAGAGTGTGCACGCGGCATCGGCGCCTGGAAAGATGGAAAGGGTAAGCGGTGCGTCGACCTGCTCGGCGGTATATTGCTTCACCGGGCCCAGCGGGAGGATCGAACCTTCGCGAACGTATAGCGGCATGGTGGTCAGATCGACGTCACGAGTGATTTCTTTTCCGCCCTCGATGCGCTCCTCGGTCCAGAAATCGTACCAACCCCCTTTCGGCAGATAGACGCTTCGGGTGCGCGCTCCTTTTTCGGTTACCGGCGCCACTAGGATGTCGCGACCCCAGGTGTATTCGTCCGCCCGCGCGACGGCTATCGAGTCGTTTGGATGATGCACCCACAGAGCGCGCATCACCGGAAGGCCGGTGACACAGCACTCACGCACGGCGCTGTAGAGATAGGGCATCAGACGGTAGCGCAATTCGAGGTATTTTTTGCAGATGGGCTCAACCTGCGCGTTGTGCAGCTCGCTCGGATCGGGATCGGCGACATCGTTGTAGCCGCGAATTTCTTCGGGTGCCATGTCACCGGTGTTCCATCCCCAGGGCAACCGCAATTTCCAGGTACGTCCATGGGAGCGAAACAAAGTGCAAAACGCGCCGAACTGGAACCAACGCACATAAAGCTCACCGGTGAGTTCCTTGGTCGGTACGAAGCCTCCAATGTCCGTGCCCCAATAAGGAATTCCGGTCAGGCCGGTATTAATCGCGATGGGAATGTGGGTGCGCAGGGTCTCCCAGGTGGAGTAGACGTCGCCAGACCATAGAAATGCCGCGTAACGCTGCATCCCCGCGTAGCCATTGCGATGAAGCGCATAGGGGCGCTCGTTCGGTCGATCCATTTGCGCACCTTCCCAATACATTCGGATGCGCGCAAGCCATGAAGGAATGTCCAGAGGATCACCTTCGTCTGGCCACCAGCCATCGACTCCGGCAGCGAAGACAGCGCGGTGCATATCCCAATAGCAACTTGCGGATTCCTCATCGAAGCGCGCGAGCTCGCAGGAATCCTTCACCGTGCCACGCAGGCGAGCGGCGAGGATGACCGCGTGCAACACCACTTTGAAATTGGCGGCGTGCAATTCGTTGATCATGGTATGGGGATCAGGAAATACTTGACGGTTCCAGTCGAAAGAACCATTGGCGGTGTTCCATCCGGACGGGCAGAATCCTGTGCCGAGATAAATCAGCGCGTCACATGGCAGTTGTTTTTCGCGGAATGTTTTGGCTTCTTGAAGCACTTCCTCGCGGCTGGCAAGCGTGCGATGGGATTGCTGATAACCAAGACTCCAGAGTGGCGGCAGGTCTGCGTGCCCGGTAAGTTCGGCGAACTCGGCCATAATGACCCGAGGATCGCGGCTGCCAGTGACGAATAGATCGATTGGCAGCGCCGCTTCTGGATTCGAGGGCTGGAATTTGCCTTCGCTCCCGCTCAGATCGAACGTGCCGAACGGCGCATGAAAGAACATCGCCCAGCCACCGGTGCCGATCAGCCATGGAATCGGAACACGGGCGCCATGGGTGTGGAGTTTGTATCCGCCCTGGCCACTGCGCATGTTATCGACGTTGCCGCGGCGGTCGAATTGCGCGCCCCCCTCTCCCAGGCCGAAAATCGGATCGGCGCCTAGAGTGAACGTTACGACTCCGGTTTCCTTGTCGATTTGCAGAGTCTGCACGAGCGCACCATCCACCGTCTTGATGGCCACGGTGAGGGGCTCCAGGGTGACGTGGATACGAAGATCTCCTGAAGCGATCATATCGGGGGCCGCCAGGCCAGACAGTCGCGTGGCTTTGCCTGTCCAACTTTCGCGGACCAGCGACCCGTCGGAGGCAATGCCAGTGGCATCTCCGGTGTCCGGCGGTGCGATCAGCGTGAGCCGCACGGTGTGCGCGGTGATTCCCACGATTTGAAGTTCGACTTCTCGGTTGGCAACATGGATCGGGAACCGAAGCAAAAGTGACGACGAGAGCGGAACCATGCCGAGCACGCCGGCGACTGAACTGAACTTAAGGAAATCACGACGCGGAACACTTTGCTGCGCAGGAAAGGCTGATTTTTTCATAGGGGTCTTCTTAGCAGAGTGCCGCGCGGGAGTCAAAATAAAACTGAGCAACGAACAGCACCATTCGTTCCGAATGTTGCGCAGAGACTTTGCGGCAACGCGGAAACGGTGACACCGGACGTGAATTGACGCCGAGAAAAGGAAGTAGGAGACTGCTTGGGCGGCTCGCCTGGTCGCTAGAATGCGAATCGGAGGGCGTGAGATTATTTTGCCGGCAGCGTTTTCCAAAACCAGGTCTGTGCCTACGATGATGAACCTGGCGCGCCATTGCGCCATCCCGAGGCCATTATGAAAATCTCCCGCCGAGCACTATTGCTCTCGCTCGCGGCCGGAGCTGTCGCTCCGAACGCGTTTGCCCAAGGCGTGGCTTCGCGCGGCGTAAAACCCCAGGCGCGGCCAGCAGCTTCTGGCCGTCCCTTCAATGCACGATTCACCGACGTAGCGCGGGAAGCAGGCCTCACCGCTCCCACGATTTACGGCCAACCCGATCACGCGGACTACATTCTGGAATCGGTGGGTTGCGGCTGCGCGTTCGTCGATTTCGATAACGACGGATGGATGGACATCTTTATTTTGTCCGGGACCCGAATGGGCGGCGCTCCGCCGGAAACGACCAATCGTCTATATCGCAACAATCGCGACGGCACGTTTACCGATGTCACCCGGCAAGCGGGCCTGGAAAAAACCGGCTGGGCGTCATCGGTCTGCGTTGGTGATTATAATAATGACGGCTTCGAAGACTTGTTCTGCACCTACTTCGGCCAGAATATTCTCTACCGCAACAACGGCGACGGCACGTTTGCTGACGTAACCAAGGCCGCCGGACTGGCAGGGGATCCCAAGCGCTGGAGCTCCGGCTGCACATTTTTCGATTACAATCGCGACGGTCATCTCGATCTTTTCGTTTCCAATTACCTGCAATTCGACTTCGCTCACATCCCTAAGCCGGGGAAGGATTCCACCTGCAACTGGAAAGGCGTGGCCGTCGAGTGCGGTCCGCGCGGACTCCCCTTCCCCACGCATGTTTTGTATCGCAACAACGGCGACGGCACGTTTACCGACGTCAGCCGCGAAGCTGGCATCCTCACTGCGCGTGAAAGTTACGGAATGACTGTCGTCGCTGCCGATTTCGATCAAGATGGATGGCCGGACCTCTACGTCGCGTGCGATTCCTCGCCGAGCTTGTTATTCATGAACAATCACGACGGTACTTTCCGCGAGGAAGGCGTGTTGCGCGGCGTGGCGTTGAACGAAGACGGTAACGAGCAGGCAGGCATGGGAGTGGGTGTGGGTGACTACGCCCTGGACGGCCACCTGGACATTTTCAAAACCCACTTCGCCGACGACACCAACGTGCTCTATCACAACGACGGCAAAGGTAATTTCGAGGACGTCACCAACGCCGCGCGGCTGGGCGTGGAGACTCGCTACATCTGCTGGGGTACGGGAATTCAAGACCTCGACAATGATGGATACCCCGACATATTTGCGGTCGCGGGCAGTGTTTATCCAGGCATGGAAAAAATGCTGCGGCAATATCCCGACAAGTGCCCGCGTCTTTTGTTTCGCAACCTTGGGAATAGAACGTTTGAAGAATTAGAAGACGCCGGCCCGGCGATCGCTTCGGCCCACTCCAGCCGTGGATGCGCGTTCGGCGACTTCGACAACGATGGGGATATGGATATTCTGGTCGTAAACTTGAACGAACCACCGTCCTTGCTGCGCAACGATGTGCGCCCCGGAAATCATTGGCTGAAAGTGCGGCTGATCGGGACCAAGTCGAATCGCAGTGCAATCGGGGCACGGGTGATCGCGAGATATGGCGGGAAAGTGCAGGCGCAGGAAGTGCTCAGCCAATCGAGCTTCTATTCATGCAACGATCCCCGATTGCATTTCGGTCTGGGGACGGCGCCGACCGCCGATCTGGAAATTCACTGGCCCAGCGGACGGATCGAGAAACTCCAGGCGGTGCCAGCCGGGCAGTTTGTAACCGTTCGGGAAGGCTACGGTATCGGGACCGGCAAGTAATAAGCGCCGATCCTCTCCCCGCATAACTTTCGGGGACCGCGAACGTGGACCAAATATTTATCTCATCCAGATCATCGGAAATCGGATGGAGCGTATGCGAAGGACCTGCTGTCCTGATTTGTCCCACTATGTTGCCCATCATGTCGCCATCCAAAAACTGAGTGGAAAAGAGATTCCGGCAGTATCCTTCCAGCACTTAGTTTCTGTATGACATTTCGAGGTTCGCCTTCTCCGATAGAAAAGAATTTTTGCAGCACTTCGACTCGTTCAATGTCCCACTCCGCCTTGGACTGGGGAGCACAACAGGTCCGCGCAGGCCGAGCCAGTTCGTTCGTGATGCGCCCGCGAAACCCTGTGGTATTCGATACGCGCTGTTGCTCGGGCCGGGATTCGGCGGCGACAAACGCCCTGGATATATGGGCACGATCGAATATACACAGAATGATTACCTCCATATTTGGAGTGGCCTACTGAACGTTCCAGGGCTGCCGACAGTCTGCTTGGGGTGCGAAGAAGGGGGCGAGTTCTTGAAAGACCAGCTGGTGGCTGAGTCTTTTCCCTGGGATGACGCCTCTTAGTAATTGGAGCCATACAGAACCACGCGGGAGATCGGGTTTTAAAGCGCGGCCCTAATTACTTTGGTTCTGTCGGCGACTACCGCCACTTATGGTCCCCGGGCGTTTGTTCGGAAATTCTCGGGAAATCG
>Ga0182024_10011309_pt1 | contig 17953 bp, 22 predicted proteins | sample P32metaG_FD_120480 | JGI IMG/M metagenome (GOLD analysis project Ga0182024, IMG submission 120480) | Permafrost microbial communities from Stordalen Mire, Sweden - P3-2 metaG (Illumina Assembly) | ecosystem: Environmental > Terrestrial > Soil > Wetlands > Permafrost | place: Sweden: Stordalen... | reverse complement strand
GGCAACAAACGGAGATAAACCGATGTCAAGCGTCGCCGAACCGGTAACAAACCTCAATCCCGTATCGATGCCCCTGACCCTGTCACCGCAGGCAGTTGCGAAGGTACACGAAATCATGGCTACCCAGGATCCATTGCCTGCAGGCCTGCGCATCGGCGTGGTCGGCGGTGGTTGCTCTGGATTTCAGTATTCCATGTCCTTCGAGAACCAGGCGGGCATGATGGACAAGGTCTTCAAGTTCGACGATCTGAAGGTCTTTGTCGACGCCACCTCATTGATGTACCTCAACGGCTGCGTGGTCGATTACGTGGAAACCCTTGAGGCGGCTGGGTTCAAGTTCGACAACCCGGCGGTCAAGAGCACCTGCGGATGCGGTTCGTCCTTTAACGTCTAACCTCTTCGCTCAGTCTCCACCGAAGGGCTCCGCCACAATGCGGAGCCCTTTTTGCGTTTGAAGCACAATATTTCTCCTCCCCTTCCGTCTTCACACTAGAACGTCGATGTCGAGCTTGGACCAGTTAACCGCGGAGCAGGACCAGTCGATCGCGCAGGCGATGGAACGTGATGGTAGACGTCTGCGTAATTACATCCGGAAGCACGTGGTCGACCTGGAGGCTGCGGAAGACATCCTGCAGGAAGTTTTCGTTGAACTCGTTGAGGCTTACCGGCTGGTCAAGCCGATCGAACAGGTAAGCGGTTGGCTGTTCCGAGTCGCAAAGAACCGGATCATCGACCGCTTTCGTGGCCGCAAGCTCGAGTCGCTCAGCGAGGCCAAATATGGCGAGGATGACGATGTGGCCGTCTCGCTCGAAGACCTGTTGCCCTCGCCGGACAGCGGACCGGAGGCAGCCTATGCACGAAGCGTACTGCTGGACGAGATCGACGAAGCATTGGATGAGATCCCCCCGGAGCAGCGGTCCGTGTTCATCGCCCACGAATGGGAAGGGTACAGCTTCAAAGAGTTGGCCGCGGAAACCGGAGTGAGCGTGAACACGTTGTTGTCGCGCAAACACTACGCCGTGCAGCATTTGCGCAACAGGCTGCAATCGATCTATCAAGAGTTTGTGAAGAAATGAGGCAAAGCATGAGAAAGAAATGGTTATACAAGATTCCTGGAATTCTTCTGATCGTAATCGCGGCGGTTGCAGTATTCGGCTTCGTCGTGCAACACCTGTGGAACTGGCTCATCCCTGCGATCGTCGGCTGGCATGCGATTAACTTCTGGCAGGCTGTCGGCATCCTGCTGCTAAGCAAAATTCTCTTCGGTGGTTTTCACGGCCGGGGAGGCATGCACTGGCGCCATCGAATGGGAGAACGATGGGAAAAGATGTCTCCCGAAGAACGGGAAAAATTCACCCGGGCCATGCGAGGCCGCTGTGGCTATCGCGACTTTCAACCTGAAGAACAGAAGGTCTGAGGCATGTGATGAACTTCGACGCCCCCGCAATCGCCATGCAAATCGTCGACGAGTTGGAAAGAGAAAACGCCCGGTTGCAGAGGCTGGTGGCCGAACTGCTGGCCAGGAACCAGCAGCTGCGGCAAGCCCTGGAGTCGGCAACCCGAACAGGATCTGTTGTCGCCAACGCGAGATAGTTGCTATTCTGGGACTCCTTTGAGAACCCGACATCCCGCTTTATTGGCTCTGACTCTGATCGCGGCTGCGTCCTTTGCGCAGGCGCCGGCGACGTCCCAGGAAAAGCTACCCCTTTGGGCCTATCCTGGCCATTTCTCGCAAGCCCCTGCCTCCGCAGCCAGCCTTGCGGAGGGAGAACATCTACCCGGCAGCAAAACCAGCTATACCAAGGCCGAGATCGGCGACCTCTTTGTCGTGCCGGATTGGTATCCCGACATCCATCCGCCGATGCCGGACATAGTCGCCCACGGTCGCAAGCCCGATGTCTATGCATGCGGCCACTGCCACCTGCCTAATGGCCAGGGGCGTCCGGAGAATGCAAGTGTGACCGGCCTGCCTGCGGAATACATCGTGCAGCAGATGGCGGACTTCAAGAGCGGCTTGCGCAAGGGCTCTGACCCGGAGATGCTCTCCGTCACCAACATGGTGAAGCTGTCCAAGTCGATCAGCGACGAGGACGTCAAAGCCGCCGCGGCCTATTTCTCCTCCTTCAAGCTAAAGCCATGGATACGCGTAGTCGAAGTGGAGCAGGTGCCGAAGACCAAGCCGGCGGGCGGCATGCTGGTAGTAGAGGACGGCGGTGGAACCGAGCCCATCGGAAACCGCGTGATTGAAGTCTCTGAAAACCTGGAAAAGACGGAACTGCGCGATCCCACCTCAGGCTTCATAGCCTACGTACCCAAGGGAAGCTTGGCCAAGGGCAAGGACTTGGTGACGACAGGCGCCAATGGAAAGACCATGGCATGCACCATGTGTCACGGTCCAAACCTGAAGGGAACGGGAAACATCCCGTCGATCGCAGGTCGCTCACCCAGCCAAATGACGCGGCAGATTATCGACTTCCAGGACGGAGCCCGCAACGGCTCCATGGCTCCCATGATGAAAGGCGTCGTCTCCAAGCTAACCATCGAAGACATCGTAGCCATCACCGGCTACCTGGCCTCCCAGGAGCCCTGATGAAGCGAAAGTGCTTGAGAGCCTGGTCCGAAGTAGTCCAGGACTGAGCGAATCCGGAAAGAGAACCGCAGACGAAAGCCGGGTGGGATACCACTGCGCCAACCTCGCATCCCGGCGGTTGCAACCCTGTGAACTATGGGAACCCCTACAGCTTAGCCGGAAACTCCGCCGGTCCAGTCGGCTTCTTCTTCCGCCCGAAGAACTCCAACCCGGACTTCACAATCACATAAAGCACCGGAATAAAGATCAAATTCAAGACGGTAGAAACCAACATACCCCCAACAATCGTAGTCCCTACGGAACGCCGTCCAAGAGCGCCCGCACCGGTTGCGAAATAAAGCGGCAGCACGCCAAGAATAAACGCAAACGAAGTCATCAGGATAGGCCGCAATCGAAGCTCAGCCGCTTCAATCGCAGCCTCCAAAATCGACTTGCCCTGCCCGCGAATCTGCTCCGCGAATTCCACGATCAAAATAGAATTCTTCGCGGAAAGCCCGATCAACATCACCAACCCGATCTGACAATACACATCGTTGGACATGCCGCGCAGAGTCACCAGTCCCAACGCTCCCAACACCGCCGTGGGTACAGCCAGCAGAATAATGAAGGGAAGCGCAAAGCTCTCATACTGCGCAGAGAGCGTAAGGTAAACCACCAGGATCCCAAGCCCGAAGATGAGCACCGCTTTGCCGCCGGCCTCGATTTCCTCAAGCGATAACCCGGTCCAGGAGTAGGTCATTCCCTGGATCATGTTCTTCTTGGCCAGGGCCTCCATGTTGGCGAGCCCTTCTCCCGTGCTGTAACCAGGAGCGGCAGAGCCATCAATCTCCGCCGATCGGAAGAGGTTGTAATGGCTAATCACCTGAGGTCCGGATGATTGCGCGATCATCACCAGGTTGTCGAGCGTCACCATTTGCCCGGTGTCGGAACGCACATAGAACCTTCGCAGATCCCCAGGCGTCATGCGTGCCGATTGTCTGGCCTGTACATAAACCCGGTAAGACCGGTTGTTGTAATTGAAATCGTTGACATACGCCGAGCCCATGTAGACGTTCAATGCGGAATTGATCTGGCTGATCGGGACACTAAGCGCTTTCGCCTTCACGCGATCGATCGTGATCAGCAACTGAGGATCGCTGGCCGTGTAGCTGGTGTACAGGCCGACCAGTTTACCGTCTTGACGGCTTGCGCCGATGATCTGGTGCGCCACGCGGTCCAGATCCTGCAACGTATTGCGGCCCAGATCCTGCAGCTCAAAAGAGAATCCGCCGAAGTTCCCCAAGCCCTGAATGGCCGGCGGTTCGAAGATAGCCACCAGCCCCCCAGGCACACCGAAGAGCTTAGGGGCCAAATAGGCGTAGATTTCCGCGGCCGAATGGCCCGCACCCTTTTCCTTACGCAGGTCGACCGACTTGAGGGGAACAAAGATCAGCCCATAGTTCGAGGAGCTGCCTCCGCTGAGACTGAACCCCATGACGGCAAAGGTCCCGTATACATCATCGTCCTTGCGGATGATGTCGACTGCCTTTTGCGCCACGTCAGAGGTGTAAGTGAGCGAGGCTCCGGGCGGAGTTTGCACAATGCAAATCAGATAATTCTGGTCTTCCGTCGGCAGGAAGGCGGTCGGTGTGTGCTGATAAAGATAAACCGTCGCTGCCAGGCCGCAGACAAAGAGCACCAGCACCACATAGCGCAAGCGCAACACCTGGCGAATCGCTTTGCCGTACAAAACCGTGCTGGCGACAATACCGCGATCGATCAGCCCCAGCAGACCGCGTTTATGCTTCTCGCCGCGCAGGAAGATGGCCGCCAGCGCCGGGGACAAGGTCAGAGCGTTAAATGCCGAGATGGCAATCGAGAAAGCGATGGTCAGGGAGAACTGTTTGTAGAGAATGCCGGTGGTACCGGGAAAGAAAGAGACCGGTACGAATACCGAAATGAGCACCAATGAAGTAGCAATGACTGCACTGGTGACTTCAGCCATGGCAACGGAAGTAGCCGAGTGCGGATCGGAGTGATCCTCGTTGATATGGCGCTGCACATTCTCGATCACCACAATGGCGTCATCCACTACCAGGCCGGTCGCCAGCGTGATGCCGAACATAGTCAACGAATTGATCGAAAAATCAAAAATCTTGATGAAAGCGAACGTCCCGATCAGAGACACCGGGATCGTGATCGCGGGGATGATAGTCGCGCGCCAGTCGAGCAAAAAGAGAAAGATTACCACAATGACGATGACGATTGCTTCGCCCAGCGTACCCACAACTTCGCGGATGGAATCCCCGATGACGGTGGTGGTGTCGAAAGGAATCTCGTATTTCATCCCCGGTGGAAATGATTTGGCCAGCTCGTCCAGTGCTGCCTTCGCTGCGTGGTCGACGGCAAGCGCATTGGCATTGCTCAGCTGCTGAACGCCAACACCGATGGCGTCTGCGCCGTTATAGTTCAGGTCGGTAGAGTACGTCTCGGCGCCCAACTCGGCGTAGCCCACATCCTTTAACTGAACGATGCCGCCGGGGCTGTTTTTCACGATGATGTTGTCAAACTCTGACGGCTGGGAAAGCCTCCCGATCACGCGCACCGGGATCTGGTAAGTCTGCTTCTCATCCGAAGGCGGCTGACCCACCTGGCCGGCCGGGATTTCAACGTTCTGCTCTGTCAGCGCATTGGTCACGTCGAGGCTGGTCAAGCCGCGAGCCGCCAGGCGTGCGGGATCGAGCCATAGGCGCATGGCATACCGGCGCTCGCCGAAGATCACAACATCGCCCACACCGGGGATGCGCTTGAGCGCGTCCTTTACGTAAACGTCGAGGTAGTTGCTGATGAAGAGATCGGAATAGCGGCTGTCTGGCGAAAAGAACGCAGCCGCGAATACGAAATTGGAGTTCGCCTTGGTGATGGTGATGCCGGTGTTGTTCACCGCTTGAGGCAAGCGGCCGGTAGCGGACGAGACGCGATTCTGTACGTCGACCGCGGCAATATCCAGGTCGTAGCCCGTTTGGAACGTGGTAAGAATGGAGCTCGTTCCGTCATTGGAACTGGTGGAGGAGATGTAGCGCATCCCCTGCACACCATTAATCTGCTGTTCCAGAGGAATGGTGACCGCGGACTCGACCGTCTGCGCGTTCGCGCCCACATAGTTGCTCGTCACCGTAACCTGTGGTGGCGCCAATGTTGGATACAAAGAGATGGGCAGCGTCGGGATGCAGACGGCTCCGGCAAGAATGATCAGCAGGGCGCAGACTGTTGCGAACACCGGCCGGCGGATAAAGAAATCGACCACGAGAACGCTCCCTTTGGTTTGCGCCGCCTCAGACCGTTTTCACAATACGAGGACTGGTCGATATTGCGACGAGTGGTTTTCCTTGGGAGAAAACCACGTCAGAATCTTCAGCTTGCATCTACAGCTATTGTGAAAACTGGTCTTGACCGCTTAATCCTTCGTCACGCGGCACGGCGGCTTATAAATCTCAGAGGTTGTTACTTGATGTCTAGCCCAACGGCTGTACTGGGGCGCCATCAATCAGGAACTGCGTGCCAGATACGATGACCTTCTCCCCGTTTTGGAGTCCGCCGAGAACCGCGTAGTCGTTGCCCACCGTGTCGCCCACCGTGATGGGGCGCTGCTTGGCAACATACTTACCACCCTGGTTGGTGGCGACGTAGACGAAGGTCTGGCCGCCCAGCCGGACAACCGCCAGCACAGGCACAACCGGGATAGAAGACGTTGTCCAGACCACCCGCGCCTTGATCTGTTGCAGGTTCCGCAGCTTACCCAGGTCCGCTTTGACCGGAGCCTTGGCCAGGATCCCCTGCAGCCCGTTGTCCACCTGGGGCGAAATAAAGTCGATCGCGGTGTGCTCGAGCACATTCTCCTGGTTGTCGAGAATGATCACCGGCAGACCTTTGCGAATCTGGGTCACGCGTTCCGTTGGAATGTAGATGTAGGCTTCCAGGTCGCGGTTTTCATCGACCGTGGTGAGCATGGTGGTGGAAGAGACGTAGTCGCCCAGGTGCACGGGAACGTCGCCGACGATGCCGTCAAAGGGAGCCGCGATGTGGTAATAGCCAAGCTGCTTTCTCTGGCTCTGCGTCGTCGCGACCGCTGACTCGTAGTCGGCTTGAGAGTTCTTGTAGGCCTGTTCCGCCTGGTCGAAAGCATCGCGGCTGGTGACGCCCTGGTCGAAGAGTTTGCGCTGGCGCTCCACTTCAATCTGGTTGTACTGAAACACTGCGAGCTTCTGTTGTTCCGTGGCCTTGGAGGAAGAAACCGTTGCCTCCTGCTTGGCCGGGTCGATTTCCATCAGCACCTGGCCGGCATGCACCCGGTCTCCTGAGTGGACATAGATCCGGACCAGATTGCCATCGACCTGGGGATTGATGGTCGCTGAGCGCCGGGACTTGATGGTCGAGACATATTCATCGTATTGCGGGACTGGAGCGGCCGCGATAGTCTCTGTTTGCACCGGCATCGCTTGCGGCGCCGCTTGCGGTGGTGCTGACTTGGCGCAGGCTGTGAGCGCCAGCGCGGCGAGGGAAAGACATGGTGCGATCCAAACGGGAAGCCTTCTCAAAACGAAATCCTCGAACGCAAAGGATGCTGCAGAAATGCTCGCGTTTCTTTATCTGCAGTTTGACAGATATCTTTACTTCCACTGCTCCAATAAGGAACAGGAGACTTTTATTCAGATAGTGCCACTTGGATGTGATTGCCGGAGTGGTTGCTTCAGAAATTTTAATGCGTTGGCGCGAAGGTTGCTTTCATCGCATGACCAAAACGATTTTGCCCGTATGGCGGCCTGATTCCATCAATCGGTGGGCCTCAGAAGCCTGTTCAAGCGGAAATGCCGAGTCGACGATAGCCCGAATCTGTCCATTAGCGAACAGTGGCCACACTTCCTGCTCCACCGCCCGGGCCAGCGCAGACTTTTCCTCGACCGACCGCGAGCGAAGGGTCGAACCCGTGACCAGCAGCCGCTTCATCATAATCGAGCGCAGATCGGCCGTGACCTGGCTGCCATGGGAGGTGGCAATGTGCACCAGCCGCCCCCCGGTGGCGAGCAGAGCAAGATGCTTGGGGAAGTAGTCGCCGCCAATCATGTCCAGGATCGCATCGATGCCATGCGGCTGGGCCCAGGCGGCGAATTCAACGGCCCAATCGGTGTGGTAGTTGACGGCGAATTCGGCGCCAAGGCCGAGGCAGAAACTGCATTTCTCGTCCGAGCCTGCAGTGGTCGAGACGCGGGCGCCGAACGCCCGGGCCATCTGGATGGCTGTCGTGCCAATGCCGCTGGAGCCACCCTGCACCAGGAACAGGTTGCCGGGGAACAGCCGGCGCGGCTCGAACAGATTGGCCCACACCGTGATGACCGCCTCAGGAATGGCACCCGCGTCCCGAATCGATACCCCGTCGGGCACCGCCATACACTGACCCTCGGGCACAGCGCAGTACTCGGCATACCCACCCCCGCCAAGCAAGGCACAGACGGCATCGCCCACCCGCCAGCGCGAGGTGGTGCCGGGCCCGAGCTCGGCGATATGCCCTGACACCTCCATGCCGAGGATGGGAGAAGCCCCAGGTGGAGGGGGATAATGCCCTTGCCGCTGCAGCAGATCGGCACGGTTGACCCCGGCCGCTACAGTACGGACCAGCACCTCCCCGGTGCCCGGCTTTGGGACAGGCTTGGACACGATGCGGAGAACCTCGGGTCCACCGGGCACGGTGACGTCGATGGCGCGCATGGACGCGGGGAAGGCGGTCACGGCGTCTTCACCTCGTTCGCCGGGGAGAGGTTGCGCAGAGAGAAGGGGTTGAAGTCGGTGCGGGTATCAAAGGCATCTACGCCTTCCCGTCGTTTGAGCCACGCCACCCCGGCATAGGTGAGCGGCGTAGCCAGCGTCTCGTAGCCCACTTTGATCAGGTAGGACGAGAGCATCAACCGGATCAGCGTAGGCCGGGAGACCGTGCCGGCAAAGGAGATGAACATGACCAAAAAGGTATCGAAGGCCTGGCCAACGACAGTGGATCCGATGGTGCGGGTCCAAAGCCATCGTCCCCGGGTGAGGACCTTGAGCTTGGCAAGGGTAAAAGAATTGGCAAACTCGCCCGTCCAGTAAGCAATGAGGCTGGCGGCCACGAACCGAGGCACCACCCCAAAAACCGTTTCGAACGCCTGTTGGTTATGCCAGCCGGGGTCTGCGGGGAGGGCGACGGCCATGGCGCCGGCCGCACTGAGCAGGGCGGACGCGAAAAACCCGATCCAAATGGCTCGTCGCGACGCCTGGTAGCCATAGACCTCGGTGAACACGTCACCAAAGATATAGGTAATAGGAAACAGCAATTCCGCGCCACTGATGGTAAGCGGTCCAAGGCGGCACACCTTCTGGGCAACCAGGTTCGACACCAACAGGACAACAACAAAGATGAGCACCAGGGTATCGAGGTATTTGTAGCGGGACATGAGGACTCTGCCTTAGGGTACAACGGGCCTTGAGAGTCTGAGTGAGAACCTCGTCTCCGAATTGGGTCCCGCAGGGACGGCTGAAAACTACCCATGACGCACTCCTGGCTGTCCTAACCCATTTCTCCAAGTCCACCGGTCGCATGCACCCACGAAAGGGAGGAAATGGGGCGGATCGCGGGGCATAGAGCTTTTGACACTCCATTTCCGAATTGCTAGAGTTGAAGGTGGTCGACTTCGGCCAGCCCGGAGGCTACGCGCCAAGCAACGTCCCCGTCGTCTAGCCCGGCCTAGGACACCGCCCTTTCACGGCGATAACACGGGTTCAAATCCCGTCGGGGACGCCAATTGAGTTCAATGCGATAGCGGCCCTCGCTCAGCCCCAGTTTCTCTTAAGCTCTTTTCTCCTCCGTGATAACGATTGTTTGGTCCTTTGCTGCATTACGGCTCTGTCCCCCTACCCCTGCGTGGGGAGCCGGCCCAACATAGGAAATGGACGTAGAGTCTCTGACGTTGCAGGTGCGGAGCAGCTTCTCTCGCCGGTCCCGGCATCCAGCCAGATCCCCAAACCTGCCGCCGGCGCGTCCTTGTGTGGGGGAATGAGAGAACGGCTTGGGATGAAGGGACAAAGTTTATCTCGTGGGCGGTCGAGAGCCGGAAGCGGGAACCACCCCTTGACTCTCACGTCGACACCGGCTGTCGAACCACGAAGGGTGCCCGGTTGTGTCGGCACACGGCCTGGATTGCGGAGCGCGCCGTAAGCAGGCCTGACGGCAGGCCACCTCCCGGCATGATCCATTGGCCCACCATAAGGAACGCCCGCAAACCGGGCAAGGTGTTTGGTAATTGCTGGTACCCGGTGGTTGGTGTCAGGAGCCAGCCTTCCATGCTCCCCTTCCAGTTGCCTGTGTAGTCGATGACGGTCGCAGGAGTTGAGACGTCAATCACCTCGATCGCTCGGCGGACCTCAGGCACGCTTCTCTCAAGCATGGCGATTACAGTTTCGGTGATGCGATGTTTCTCCGCTCGATAGGCGGCGGAATCCTGTGGGGAGCCGGTACTTATTACAATAACGGGCCTGCGGGTGCCGCAAATCATCCTGGCAATTGGAACCCCCAGGCCAACGGCAGCGGGCAATGGGGCTACGTTATCCTCGGACCCTACAACACCGCCGCAACCGCATCGATCACCACAGCGGTCGACGCAACGATTCTCGCGAGCTGCGTAGTCGCTACCCCCTATAGCACTGCGGGCGGTACGACGAGGTTTGGCTAGTACGACAATACCGGTGGCACTTCGCCAAACGGTGTTTTCTTTCATCACGATAACGTGATCAATGGCAACGATGACTGGTGGAGCGCTGTTGTGGCGGGCGGCACCGTGACCAAGCAGGATACGGGCATTTCGGCCATAGCGGGCTGGCACGAACTGGAGATCGATGTGGCAGGGACGGCTGTTACGTTCAAGATCGATGGTGCTGGTGTCGGGACCGGTTCGGGAATCGCCGCCTCGAATTATGCCCCCGGGTTTTTCGCCTGGAACAACAACAGCAACCAGACCAATCTGTTCTACGACTGGTTCGCGGCCCAGTTGAATTTCACCAGATAGCGTCCACGGGGGTGGTTGTTCCCGGGTTTACGATTTGCGAACCCTACCAAAAGATACTCGCAGCTAACCAACCAAAGCCCAATACAAAAGAAGCCAGACCTGTGTAACCGAGACTGGTGCTGATCGCATATTTCCATGCTTTATACGTGCTGTGATCTGGAGAATGGGAGTATTCCTCGTACCAGACATCTTGGACCGTCATGAAGCCGATCAAGGTTGCGATTGCAAATCCAAAAAACCCGACAACGATCGGAGTACAGTTGGCGAGTCTTTGCGCGAAATCAGACAGTGGGGACTTCTGTCCAACTAGCGTGTTGATGAGAAATGCTATCGCCCCGGCGGAAAGAGTGATCACGAGTTTAGCCAGGTCCTAGTAACGCTGCATGTGTGGCCCGTAGTCTCCGCCGTCCTTCACTCGCCCATTGTGTTTAGGGTCGAAGAAGTAGTAGAAGCCCGGTTTGACCACCAGAAAAGAGAGTGAAAAGATGATCCCGGCAAGAGGGACCAGAATCCACAGTGCGTGCCAGATCGATCCGTTGAAGTTTTTCATTTAGTTTCGGCGGCCAGCTTCTGAAGGTGGTATCGCCTTGGAAGTGCAGATAATCTCATTTCCTTTGCGCTCTCCTGAGACGCCAGTTGTCCCACTTGGCGTACACGTAAAATGCCCCTGCAACCAAACCCACTGCGATCGTAATTTCGCCTATCCAAAATATCCAACCGTGAATGATCTGCGGCCAGCTTCGAGCTGGACCACTATCCAAATCATGCTCTGGTCCGGCTATATTGCTGGAGTTCAGAAGCATCCACAGAATCACTAGGACGGACGCCACGCCGGAGCCGATTCGAGTCGCCCATTTTCTCATCTGCATGGCTGTATCCCCCTATTCACTTGCCACAAGGGAAGGATTCTTGAAGGGCAGCCACTACAGTCATATAAGCAGGCCACTCTAATGAATACGTCTGCTTGGCTCCATACTTCACAACAATCTTCATAAGCTCCCCGGCTGTGACCCCGTTCCGAACGCACAGCTTGTTGGTAGCGTTAGTTTCGCTTAAAGCTGCGGTCCAGCCATCCACTACGCCTTCGATGTAAGCACGCATTGAGCCTGCTTTTTGATGCTACCGGTACAATCCGAAAGCAGAATTCTTCTGCTGTTGCCAGCACCTTCTCCGAAGATTGCGTCTTGTGCGTGCACCGTGGCGGCAGAACACAGGAACAACGCTGTGAATAGCATTTTCAAAATCATGCTCGTGTCCTTCTTAAGTCAGACAACTTCGTCAATTGTGTAATCACATTTCGGGCATCTCCAGGGAACCACCGCGCAAGTAGTGTGCATAGGCGGGGGTTTCGTACTCAGCAAATCGCCGCTATCCCTCGCTTCAGCTACTCCGCGTTCTAAAGGCAAACTGTGTTTGGGGCAAAGGGTGTCTCTGGGATGTTGTGCCATTTTGTTTCCTCTCTAATTCTCACTAATGCGCCGATTTCCGCCTGAGTCGATACGTAAACTTCGCGCCGTGCCCGGTGCATGGACTGGCGTCAGCTTGGGCCGGGCGGCGATCGGGAGCAGTGTAGTGCAATCCAAGTCTCAGCTATGGCCCCAACCACTCAGGAATGAACTACCGGGCCACCTTATGTGGCCCACCAACCAACCTACCTATCATTTTTCTCCGGCTGCCTCGGACTCGACCTCGGGTTTCGCGCCGCTGGTTTCCGCTGCCTCTCTTTGAATGAATTCAACAAGCATGTGCAAACTACGATCAATCAGAACCTCCACCGGTTCGGATCAGCACCACCGCGCCTTTACCGCGAGTCCTGCTCGACCTCACACCCGATCGAATCATGAATGATCTCGGTATCGTGGCTGGTGAAGTCGAAGCGATGATCGGCGGACCGCCGTGTCAATCCTTTTCAGTCGCAGGCAAGAGGCTTGTGCGTCCTCCGAACTCAAACTCGGCGAAGCCGCCCTCTACGGTGTCGCCGGGTTGGCCGTACGCGCCCTGGCCCCGCACACCGAGGCCCATCCCGCTGCTATTCTTCCCCAGCTTCTGGCCGCCTTCGCCAACGCTGCCGGCCCCGGTCCCCCACTGCATGGTCGACGCCACCCGCCACGGCCTTAACCTTTTCGTCGTGCTGGTCGACGAATCCAGCAAGGCCCGCAAGGGGACCAGCTGGAACCAGATCCGCCGCCTCCTCTCTGAAGTCGATCACCACTGGGTCACCGAACGCGTCACCACCGCCCGCCTGGCGTCCGCGGCGCTTATCCATGACCTGCGCGATCAGCAGCCAGCCACCGACCGCCGCTTGCTCGTGCTCTCCGAAGAATTCGCCGCCGTTCTCCACGATCTGGGACGAACCAAAGGCCGTCTTTCGCCCCTGCTCCGTTCTGCCTGGGATAGTGGCGATCTCTGTGCGCTCGATGGTCGCCGCTCGATCCACGCAACCGGGACGCATATCAGTCTCATCGCCCACATCACGCAGCGCGAACTCGCGCAGCATCTCCATCCCACAGAAGCGCACAACGGCTTTGCCAACCGTTGCCTCTGGACTGCGGTCCAGCGCAGCCAATGTCTGCCGGAAGGCGGCAACATTGGCTCACATGAATTATCCGCAGTCGCCGCCGAACTGCGCCGCGCGCACGATTGGGTCCGCAACGCGGGCAGCATGCGCCTCACCCGCGACGACCAGGCGCGAGATCTCTGGCACGAGTGCTACCCCGCCCTGAGCCAGGTCCGTCCCGGCCCGCGACAAATGAAGAATCAATGCAGGGGCAGACTTAGTTCGCATAGTTCGCTTAGTTCGCACATTTCTGCACGGCCTTTCATCTCCTCCCCTGGCGTAACTCTCTTCGGTGCAGGGGCTGCTAGTGCACAATGACGTCTTTGATTGGCCTTCCTGCCTTGGGAACAGCTGCGTCATAGTCCTCGCCTAAGAGCGCGGCCACGGTGGCCGCCAGTTGTGTCTGCAGCACAGGAGCTATAGTTGTTCGCTCGCCCAGGGCGGGTGTGTCCGGGCCAAGGAAGACCATCCATATCTGTTTCGACTCGGGCAGGCCGGGCCACTTCTTTTCCGGATTCGCGGCTGATGGTCCGTGGTCCCTCCAGCTGTCCACTCCCGCGCCCCGTCCATGGTCGGGAGAAAAGATCAGAGTTGTGTGACCGCGGTATTCGGGCATAGATTGCACCGTCTCCCAAAGGACGCGGACATAGTAATCGGCGCGATGCGCGGCGTTGAGATATTCGGTGTAATTGCCATCATGCGCCCAATCATCCGTGTCTCCAAGCGAGAGATACAGCACCCGCGGCTTCTGCGACTTGAGATATTCAAGCGCGGTGTAAAACGGGATCGGGTCGAAGGGCTCGTCTTCCCAGAAGCGCGGTGTCTCGGCCTTTTCATGATTCAGAAGGTCAAGACGAGGCGTCATCGGCGTCGAGGTGAGCGGGTCGTAGCCGGCATTGACGAGCAGATGAGAGCGCTGCGCGTTGAGGATGTACGGCATGACGTCCCAGGCGGCAAAGGCGGCGATGCGGCCGCGAAATGCATCTTTCTGGTTCAGCCACTCCAGGACAGTCTGATTTGGATTCCATACTTTGTCGTTGCTGTTCACGCGAGGATCTGCGAAGCCGCAGAACGTCTCGCCATAGCCTGGGTAGGAGAAATTCAAGGTATTGGTGACATGCGCGTCGGAATCCTTTGATAGGTTCCCGTATAGCTGCCCCTGCCTGGCGGCCACTGTCCACAGAAAGGGCATCAGAGCGGCGCGGCGGTCGGTCACAGAATCACGCCAGTAGGCTTTCTTGAGCGCCTCAACGTCCTTCACTTTGCCGTGTTCCAGGTTCATAAGCGTCGGGTCTGCGCCGTTGAAGACCTCCTGCCAGCGAAGTCCATCTGTCATGACAAAGATAATGTTCTCGGTCTGCCGGGTTTGCGCTTGGATCGAAGCCCCGATGCAGCAGAACACAAGAGCGAAGAACGAGCAGGCTGGAATTTTGTTCGGGGTTTTCCTTGGACATGCAGAGGGCTATGAATCAATGTAGCGCGAAGCAAGCTCGCGAGGCCCCAATGGGATCGCGAAAATCCTCAGTGCGGAGGAGATCAAACAGATGGATCAACGGGACTGAACCCCCATCGAGATGTAGAGGAAGGTCTACGCTTTGCTTATCAAGTGGTGCGTACACTGAGCCAACACGACTCGTTCAGGATAGTTCAAGCATGGTTGACGGGGGTCAATCCTGAGCTTGGCGATATGCCCCACTACGCGTCCTGCGAGATGGAGACGTCGCCACCATCGCTCCGGAAACCTTAGGGGCTGCAAGAGCCTTCATAGCCGGGGCTTAACTTGAAATGCCCGAGACAAAAGCTCCCGCCGCTCCTATCTTCCGGTTAGGGCGGCGCCCAGATCCTTGGGAGCCGCGCGACTGGTCCCGGGCTCATAGCGCCGGCACCTTCGGCAATCGCTTCGACGATCCTCCAGGCTACTACCGCGTTCTATGCCTCGAGCTACAGTGCTTCGTTGAGATTCCGGCCCGCTTTCGCCCGGACCTCAGTTTGCTAGCCGAGCTAGAGGGAATCGCGGGCGAAGACGATCACGTTCCTCTCGGACATGTTCCGCCGGAATGGTGCGATGCACGCCTGATCGGAACGTGTACGGCCCAGGGAAATTATGCCGACATCAATGCCGCTTACTGGGTCAGTCGTTTGCGCCAGACCCTGGCGTCTGAATGCCTGAAATTCGGGCTTCAGGATCTTGACGTCGCTATCTCCCAACAACGAAACCACGGCTATTGACGCAACTCTCTTCACTTGAGGTTTACAAAACTGGCTTGAATGGAATTTATTACCGCTCTAGGTATGGACATGACCTTGAGAACTGGGCTCTGTTTGAACCCTTCCAAATTCGCAAAAGAGGAGACTCAGAAGCCATCCGCGTGGCAGATGCGGGGTGTCAGGATCGTACACTGGCACCGATTCGCAACATGAATGTCAGGCATATGCTCTGACCGCCGCGTCAGGAGTCACATCGGTTCAGGAGGTAGAGGCCTGAACCCCTCCTTGAGACTGGCTTCATATTGTGCATTTACACTAGTCTCAGCGTCCGGCAGACTTGCGAAGTGCTTCCATGAAAAGTCTGGGATCACAGAGGGAATTCCGCCGCGTCCTACTTGTCCACCTAAGCTTGTATTCACTACTTCGACCAAATAATGGTTTCCCTCGCTTTCTCTTGTTACCTTGATCGTTCGAGTGAATGTATTGTCTTTGCAGAGCCTGCAACAAGTGTGTTCTTCCGCCATATCGTCCCTCGTCTGAGTAGAAACGTTGATGTCAGGAAGAGGCTATCGAACTTCCTAGATTAGCTCTGTGACGGTCGTCACTGGCCGACTCTCGTATCGTACGTAGAGTGTATCGAGAGTATCCACGCCTAATACAACCAGGCAGAACCAGGGTTTTTGGAACGTTATGCGGTTGCACGAGGAGCATCAGGCGCTAGGAAAGCGCGTGCAGTGCGGCTTTAGCCCGTACATCATGGTCGTTCAAGTCTCAAAAGAATGTAGCGCCTGGTTTCCCCCATGCTGCGCCATTGCGGGTAGCGCAATGATCAGGATCACCGTGGAAATGAATGTCTTCATACGAATCTCCCTCGCCCATGGCTCTGGGACTAATTGTTAGGCCCAGCAACCTATTGACTAGCCCCGCACGGGCTCATCGCGTAGGAATGTGACCCAGGTCACAGCTTAAGTGGAGCAATGGGAGCCGGGCGCCCGCACCTAACAACATGTGATGAAAGTCACCGCAATGCTCTTAAACAAAGATCATTCTGTTAGCGAGGTTAACGAATCCCTTCGAGGGGTGCGGAGAAGATAATGACAGACATTCTGAAGACTATTCGGGAAAGACACTCAACGCGTGAACCATTCGATCCGGGTCGCCCCGTCAAGAAGCAAGACCTTAAATTGATATTAGAGGCGGCGAGATGGGCCCCGACAGCCAATAACATGCAAAACTTCGAAATTATTCTCGTAGACGCGAAGGACCGTCTCGATGCAATCGCTAAGATCCCTGCGGAGATGTCAGAGGCCTTTCTACGTGAGAACCATGAGCAGCTCTCCTTCTCTAAAGAAGAATTGCAGATTAAGAAGGCCGGCATGCTAGCGGAAATGTTTCCGCCGGCCTGGACAAATCCCGAGGCGTGGAATCCCGGCTCCGATTACACCTCTCAGCTGACGTTTCTTGGAAGATCGGTAGGGGAGACTCAGCTTCTGCTCATTGTTCTCTATGATTCCAGGAAGCGGGCGCCCGGCTCTGAAGGCGATTTCCTGGGCCATATGAGCCTTGGCTGCGTAATGGAGAATATGTGGCTAATGAGCCAGTCTCTCGGGATCGGGTTCCATGTGTTGACCGTCTTTAGCGACGGCCACGTGGAGAAGAAGGTACGGAATATCCTTCACATTCCTCAACATATGAAAATTGCTTTCGCCTGCGCCCTCGGGCATCCCACGGTTGATTCAGATACCTCTATTCGAGTCCGCCGCGAAATTGAAGACTTTGTACACCATAACCAATTCGACCACAAGGATCTGTTGTGGCGTAGTTGATCATCTGATGAGAATCGAAATAGAAGCGCTCGAACTGTTGAGAACTAGTCAGCGAGTGATTTCAAGTGTGCTGGAAATGATCAGTCAAGTCCGCCAAATCAAGAGACCCGAAACGTTCCTCTGTAGACAAAGGAAGCGCACGAACCCGGGAGTGAATGCAGACGAGGTGGAACAGTGAAAGAACCGCGATCATCACCTGGAAAAGACAACCGGGACGATGACAAGAAGCGCCAGGAGAAAGCTGGCCACCGGATTGGTTTCGGCATCAGCTACCTGATCACGAGCCTGCTTGTATTATGGCTGTTCCAGCTGTTCGTCGCAGCTCCGCTGAGCCGCAGCACAGAAATTCCGTACAGTGAGTTTATGAAAAACCTGGCTGATGGTCAAATCGCAGAGGTAACCATCGGCCAAAGGGACATTACCGGGGAGATGAAAAACCCAAAGCCAGACGGATCTCCTGCGGTTGTCCCATTTGATACCGTACCTGCGCCTGCAGGCGACTCCAAGCTGATCGAAGAGTTACAAAATGCAAAGGCAATCTACCGCTTCGAGCGCCTACCCAACCCCATAGGCGGACTTCTGCTTGAGTATCTTATGCCGCTCGCATTGCTCGGCGGCTTTTGGTATCTCGCGTACGGACGAATGGGCAGCGGTGCAGGCCCAGGGCTCGGTGGCATTTTTGGGGTCGGCAAGAGTAAAG
>Ga0182024_10011308_pt1 | contig 17957 bp, 20 predicted proteins | sample P32metaG_FD_120480 | JGI IMG/M metagenome (GOLD analysis project Ga0182024, IMG submission 120480) | Permafrost microbial communities from Stordalen Mire, Sweden - P3-2 metaG (Illumina Assembly) | ecosystem: Environmental > Terrestrial > Soil > Wetlands > Permafrost | place: Sweden: Stordalen... | reverse complement strand
GGCGTTGGACATGGTGGTGGCGTTCTGGGGATCGAGCGCCACCTCGACGGCGTCGGCCCAGACCCCGGGATCGCGTTCGCCCAGGAGCAGTCCCGTCACCCCCGGTTCGATCAACGTCATCAATCCGCCGACGTCACTCGCCACGACCGGCGTGCCGCAGGCCGAGGATTCCAGCGCCACCAGACCGAAGCTCTCGGTGCGCGAGGGCACGAGCATGACGTCCGACGCGCGCATCCACGTCGAGAGCAGTTGGTGGGACTGGGGGGCGACGAAGCTCACGTGTTCGATCACGCCCGCCTCTTCGACCCGACGGTGCAGTTGGGCCAGCGTGTCGCGACCGTCGGGACCCGACGGTCCCCCGACAATTGCCAACATCGCGTTGCGGCCCCGGGCCCGAAGCTCGATCAAGGTCTCCAGGGCCAGATCCACGCCCTTGAGAGCCTGGAGGCGACCGACGAAGAGCAACATGGCGTCCTCGCCCTGGATGCCGAGGGCCCGGCGGGCCTGGGGCCGGTAGCCCGGCGCGAAGAAGGCGTGCTCCACGCCGAGGGGCACGATGTGCACGCGCGAGGGCTCGGCGTTATAGAAGCGCACGAACTGTTCGGCCTCCACCTCACAACTGGCGAGCACGGCGTCCGCGCAGGCGAAGATCGCCGCCTCCTGGAAGGCGCGGTCCTCGGACTCACCCTCGTAGAGTTCGGCCTTCACGCGTTCGAGGGTGTGAAAGGTCATGATCAAGGGGATACTCAGCTCGTGCTTGAGTCGATGACCGGCCAGTCCACTCAGCCAGTAGTTCGCGTGGATGGCGTCGGGCGTCCCGTGACAGCGAAAGAGCGTCGCCACCGAGTCGGTGAACTCCGCGACGTGATTGGTGAGTCCTTCGCGATCGAGCGGCGCGGCCGGACCGGCCGTCACGTAGTGGACGCGAAAACCGGGTTCGACGTCAACGGTGTCGCGCACCTGGGTGTTGTCGCGACGGGTGTAGACGTCCACGTCGTGTCCCAGGCGGGCCAGGGCGCTCGAAAGTTCGCGCACGTAGACGTTCATTCCCCCACCGTCGCCCGTACCGGGCTGGGCGAGGGGCGAGGTGTGATACGAGAGAACCGCGAGTCGAGCCACGGGCGCATCCTACCGGCGTTAATCCCGATTCAACAGGGGAATTGCCTAGGACGAGGACGGTGAGAGCACGATGTAGGCCACCTCACGGGCGTCGACGAGACCGAAATCCCTGGAATCGGTCGAGGCTGCGGCGTTATCGCCGCGAAGGTCTAAGCGGCGACCAACCCGTCCGACGCAGCGCTTCAATAACCATCGATTGGCGTCACGCGGGTCGCGCACCACCACCACGTCGCCTGTTCGAATGGGTCGCCAGCGCCGCAACGCGGTGAGTCGTTCGCCCGGAAGATACGTCGGCGCCATCGACGAACCCTCGACGGTCACGCGTCGAAGGAAGAACTCAACCCACCGGTCCATTTCAGTGAACGATAGACGAGGGCCGTGACTAACCTACGAATTGAAAAAGGCATTGCGCCGACACCGCAACGAACGACAACCGAAAGGCGAAGCCATGACGCTTCTGACACGTATTAATGCACTACTGGACGCCACGACCACCCCGCTCGTGGCGTCCGCGCACTGCGACCTACCCTGTGGTGTCTACGACCCGGCGCAAGCCAAGATCGAAGCGCAATCGGTGAAAGCCTGCATGGAGAAGTACAACGCGTCCAGTGACGAGGACTTCAAGGTTCGCGCCACGTTCATCAAAGAAGAGCGGGCCGACCTAGTGAAGCACCACCTTTGGGTGCTCTGGACCGACTACTTCAAGGTCGATCACCTGAAGGCCTACCCGAACCTGCACGACCTCTTCTGGATGGCCACCAAGAGCGCCGGCGAAGCAAAGAAGACCAACGACGTCAACGTCGCCGACCGACTACTGAGCGAGATCGATGCCATCGCGGAGCTGTTCTGGGCCACGAAGAAATAACTCCGGCGACTATCAATCCGGTGGTCCGGCCACCGCGTTAACTGACGTTTCGTCAGGCCAGTTCGGGATGGACCGGACAGTTGGCGAGCAACGGATCGGCCACGAGGGCGCTCTCGTCAATGGGCGCGTGGCAGACCTGACAGGTTCGATAGGTGCCACTACGAAGTCGTTCAAGCGCGCGATCGACGTCGTTCAACGTTGATTCGATGGCGCTCACACTCTCGTTGGCGAAGTCGGACATGGCACCAAACTATCGGGCCCCGGGGAGCCGTCAACCTCACTCCTCGCGTAGGACCAGGGCCGTCGAGGTACCGGCGGCCATGCGTCCCGGGATGGCGGCGACCACGTTGGCGAGGACCAGGGCGCCCACGACGATGAGAACGATGACCAGTCCGGGAACACTGGGCACCGGCACCGCGTCAATTTCGTGAGCGAACAGGTTCCACAGCACGCGGCCGAGCACGACGCCAATCGGGACTCCGATCGCCACACCGATGGCGACGGCGATACTTGACTGCCACGCCACCGCTGAGGCGAGCTGTCGACGAACGAATCCCAACGTCTTAAGTAAGGCCAGTTCGCGACGCCGGCGTCGAACGGAGGCGACCAAGGTGAGCGCCAGCGCCACCACGGCTCCCAGGGCCAGACCGCCGCCGAGAATGGCCGGGGTCGTCCCCATCGTGCGGTAGTTGACGATCTCAGCCGGTCGCAGGTGCGCAACCAATCCGCCGGCGTTGCCGCCGTCGTTGGGCACTCGGTTCAACTTGTAGATGATCTCGCGAATGCTGCGAAGCGCCGACTTCGCATTAGCTCCGCTTCGCACGCGAATAAGTACGGCTTGCGGGCCCGGAATCGGACTTCGTTGTTCGTTGAGCAAGGACGCCGGGATATCGCTCGTCGCCACCAGGGCGCCGGAGCCCATCTCGAGGCCCTTGGTGATCGGGGTCAACGTCGCGGTTCCGACAATCGTCAGCGTGGTGGCTTTGGATTTGCCGTTGAAGAAAGTGACCGTATCGCCGATGCGTTTATGAAGAGCCGCCAACGTCGTCTCGCCGACCACGACCTCATCGGCCGCTCGAAGGCCGTGTCCGGACAGAATCGGCGGACCTACTCGGGATCGAGGTGCTTCGGTCATCATCTGCACCGCGTGACCATCCAACGTAGCGACGGCGAAGTTGGCGCCGGACCATGACGCGACGAAGCGGTCGTGGTTGAGCATGGCGGCTACCTGGGGCCCCGCAATATCCTCTTGACCCGCGAAACCCGACAAGAGCGCGTAGTTCCAGTTCCATCCGTATAGCGAAGGGTGCGAGACGAGGTTGTTCAGGCTGGCCCCAAACGTCACCGTCGTCACGAGCACCGCCGCGGCCAAGACGGCGCCGAGGATCGCCGATCGCACGGGGGCGGCGTTTGATCCGCGTCCGGACTTCAACGCGAATCTCACGCCGGTGGTGATCGAGATCGGTAGACCGGCGTTCATGGCTGCGCGCGTCACCCACGATTCCGCCTCGTGTCGGTCGATGCGACGACCCAGCCGTAGTCGACGCAGTTCGCGGCGTGCGAGGACTACTCCGATTGCCGACAGCGCCACGACCAGAGCGACGACACCCATGACGAGGACCGTCCAGTCAAACGAGACACCTTTATCGGGATACACGAAGCGCACCGGTCCGAGTGGAGCAAGCGGTGACAGTGCGACCGCGAGCGCCACGGCGAGCAGTGCGCCCACGACCACGGCGAGCATCACGCCGGTCAATGCGGCGGAGAGCGCCATCCACCGGTTGGCCCCGAGCGCCTGGAGAGTACGGGTCTCCGTCGCCCCGGTTCGCAACATACGACCGATCGTCAACCCGGCGATCAAGAGGACCGCGATACCGGCGATGAGTCCGAACACCCCGAGGGCGATCGCTTCGGGTTTTATCTCTTGCTGCGCTTTGGCAATGACCTGCGCGACACTGTTACCTCCACCGACGCCGAACTTTGAGACCGGATCGATTTTGGCCACCTCTGCTCGCACCCGAGCCGCGTTGGCCGATCCGCCCCGTATCTTGACCGCCAAGCCCGAGAAGTACGCGCAGCACGTGGCCAGCTGGCTGGTCAGCCGGGGCGACAGTATTACCGCGTTCGATCCGAGCGCCGCGATCTCGTCTTGCACCACGGTGTTATTGAGGACTATCTCACCGACGATCGTGATCTTGGGGAAGAGGTACGGCGGTCCGTTGTACGACGAGCTCGTCGCTTCCTTGTCGCTATAAAAGGGAACACGAATTACGGATCCGATGTGAACACCCATTTCTCGCGCGGCCTGGGCGTTCACCAACGCTTCGTCGGGATGACGCGGGTTGAACATATGCCCCGCCACCAGCGTCAACTTGTCAAGCGTGAAATACTGGGACCCGCCAATGACCGTCGGCGGTGTTTCCCCAGCGGTCACGTGCGGGTGAACCCCGGTGACACCGCTCAGATTGATATTGCCATCGAATCCGACGGACACCGCGGTCTGCTGGACGTACGGGAGATGCGCGATCTCGGCATCGAGTTTCGGGTTGTATCCACTATTTAGCCCCAAGGCAGGATCATCGAACGCGGTGGCCACCTCCGTCGAAGAGGGATTGGTACTCGTCAAATAGGTGGAAAACGAGGAGTCGGTTCGGCGAGCTCCGGCGAGCGAGGCCATGGAGAGTCCGCCTACGAGAGTGATCAAGAGCATGAGGCTTAAATAGCCACCCCACCGGCGACGGATCGTTGTTCGAAATTGATACGAGGCAACGCGAAGAGTGTGACTCATGCCCCCGTCCTCCCCCGATCGTCCGTGCAGCGAATACTGTCATGACAACGATTCGCCACCCAGGTGGCTGGCAACACTTCGAAATCTCGTACTAACACCTCGACTCTCAGAATGAGTAGGCTCCCTTGAGCCGTAAATCAAAAGCGTGACGAATCGCTCGGGAGCGAAGGTGGAAACATCGCAGTTCCATGAGCGATATCGAATCGCCGATTGTCGGGCCGCTAGCTCATCGGGAAGAGCAGGGGACTTTTAATCCCAAGGTGCCGGGATCGAGACCCGGGCGGCCCACTAAAGTCCTGGTCAGACGGTTGAAATTTAACTTCTCTGACTCCAATGTAGCCAATGATGTAGCCAATGCGATCGACGATTCTGGAGTTTCGACGGGCGCGTCGTCATACAGAATCGAACGCATCGCCTCAGCAGCCTTGGCGCGCGAGCGCGGCATGAGATGTCCATAAACGTCTTTGGTGACACGGATCGAGGCGTGGCCCAACTGCTCGGCAACGACCTCCAGAGGCACTTCCATGGCGATGAGGAGCGAGGCGCACGAGTGCCGCAATTCGTGGATTGACCAATGTCCTAGACCGGCCTCTTTGCAGATCTTCGGGACGGTGCGGCCAAATGCCTCAGGGTCGAGTGGTGTCCCGATGTTGGAGGTGAAAATCAACTCGTGCACGTTGTTCCACCGCTTGCCGACAACCAGCTCCTCAGCCTCTTGTCGGGTGCGATGCCGCTCGAGCATCTCCACGACGGGGCGTGAGAGATGGAGGACTCGCCGACTGCCCACCGTCTTGAGGTCGACCAGTTGCACGCCCGACTTGTCGCGGATGAGTTGGCGGCGAACGTGTAGCACGACAGTCCCTTCTGTCGCCTCAATGTCATTCCAGCAGAGTCCCAAGATCTCGCCACGTCGAAGGCCGAGGGAGGGAGCGATCACGTAAGCGCCCTCGCAACGGTGCCCCTTCACCGCCTGGAGGAATTGTTTCGCCTGTTCGGGTGAAAGACTCCGACCTTCGCTATGGTCGAGCTTCGGCCCCTCTGCTATCGAGGCGACGTTGCGTGTCAAGAGGCCGTCCTGCTCGGCCATTCGCAATGCTCGCCGTAGGGTCGCCCTTGCCATTCTCTTGGTTGCTGGAGAGTATCCCCTTGCTTCGAGGTCATTGAACATTCGACTGACGTCAGAAGGCGCGAGCTTATTGAGTCGAATCTTTCCGAGCGACGGATTGATGTAATCCCTTACGGCCCGCGCGTAGAGCTCTTCCGTCCTTGTCGTGACGGTGCCCGGTATTCGGTCCGTCACCCAGCCTTCGAGGTATGCAGCAACGGTGAGTCGATCCGGCGCCGGCATGATTCCTTGAGCAATCGTGGGTTGCAGTTCTCGAAGGCGTTTGACCACTTCGCCGCGCGTAGGAGCACTGACCACTTTCCTCGCCCTCTTGCCGCCATACCACCCGAGGTCAATGGCCCCGATCCAAACGCCGTCGTCACGTTGATAAATCGATCCCTCGCCTTTACCTCTTCGACTGCCCATCTGAATCCCTTTCAGTGTCTGACGATTTGACGAGTAAACAATGCGATGAACTACGACGCATCGTCGAGGTACCGCACGTACTCTCCCAGGTCGCTGTAACGAATCCGACGCGACCCACCAATCTTCACGGACTTTAACTCCCCTTTGTAGAGCAGCTCGTAGACCTTCGAGCGACCAATCCCAAGAAACTGAGCGACCTCGACGACGGAGAAAAGCTGAAGGTCTTCACTCAACAACCGTCGCAGCTTTTCGTCAGATTCTCGATATTTCGCCTGCATCAGGTCGGGCTGAGATCCGCTTCTGCACGAATCCGAATCTTCGTAGCCGGTGCTGAGTTTCATAGTGCTCCTTACAGTGGAGCGATATGTTCGCCCCCTATATAAGGAGCCACTCGAAAACGGGCATTTCGAACAAATCCGTTGTGAAGATTTCCAAATATTTTTGTAAGTCTCTATTTTTCAACGATTGTGAGAATCACTCAGGGTGCCCGATCGGACGACTTGGCGCTCCGCGCACGTCGTCCTCGGGCAATAGGAATTAGCAGAACCCAAAGTCTGAAGACAAAAAGGGGATGAACCTTGCTATACGTCCAATAAAGAGGGCGACTAAGAGATTCGGGGGGCATTCCTCCCAACGGCGACTGCGCCAGCCTCGCCGTTCGGGGATTACGTGCGGCCGCCTGAATCGTCCGGCTCTTCATCTTCAATGTTGTGCGAAGCGATTGTTTCGTCGTCTTCATCGACAGCATCGATCCGCGACGGCCCTTCCTTGCCAACCTCTCGGTAGTGACGCCATACTCGTTGGCCCAAGAGCGTCAACATGGAATCGAAACCCAGGTGCGGTAGATCATCTCCGATCCAGTGAAGCGTTAGTACCCACCACTGGGCCTTGAGGATCGTTGTCTGCTCTGTCGCTTCGGCTGTCAGGCCGAGGTCACCAAGAGCAGTCAAAATGGCGGCAGTATCCGAATTGTCCATGTGAGTGCGATTCCGCTCGACGAGTACATCGACTCTGATCGTTTCGCGGTCCGCATCGGTTCGTTCAATTTCCAAGACAGTGAACTCCTTCATGAGTTGAGGGGACGTACGCATTTTGTCGGTACGGTTCAATTCAACTGCTCAAAGTCTTGCCAGCGACGTGCTTCGCGGTTGTAAATGATGCGACCGGAGGGGGCGCTCGGCAAGGTCCCCTGTAACTTCATGAACGCCTCCGGTGGAAGATCCGACTCGATCAGAGCATCGATGCCACCGTCGCCGACGTAGACGGCATAGTCAACTGCTCCGTGACGAATGAATCGCCTCAGGAGGTTTTTGATCGCAGCGTAGGCGTCATCCACAATCAATCGAGTGAACTCCGGCAGAGGAACGCCGATGAAAATCCCGATCAGCATCCCGCCATCGGCTGAGGCAACAAGAGCAAGCGTTCGTGTCTCGACGGTAACGTTCAGGCCGGCCTCCGCAAACGCCGCCCGCACGTCTTGGACCGATGGCACGTCATGCCCAACATTCGATTGGTCGCTGCCCTCATAGGGGAATTCCGAAGTCGTCAACCTATTGCCCCTTTTCTTTGCGCACTCCCTTGAAAGGCTTCGGACCTTCTTTGCCCTCGACGAATCGACCAGTGTCTGTATTGCGCTTGGTGTAACCGTCCGTGAGTGGATTCGGCAGCTGACTGCGTCGGCTCACTTCTCGACGGAAGCCCTCTCCAGTGTTTTTGGCCATAACATGGCTCCTCCTGCCATCTGGACAGGCGCCGTCTGGCAACCTCATCTTATCGAACAAGTGTTCGTACTGTAAAGCCCTTACTTTATTGGGATCTTCGAGTCAGTCGGGGAATTTGGTAACGAGTCTGAACGATCTGTGGTATTATTTCGTTACGAGATAATACCAGAACTGCAGAGGAAGCCATGAAGGGAAGCGTCGCATCATCAGTCCGAGACCAGGTCAACGCCTCAACTGATCAGTACTGGTCGGTTGGGGACTTCAACCTGGATTCGCACGCCGTCGCTTCCGAGCTTTCTCGACTGCGGCGAGCGGGGGAGCTCGAGTCGGTACGACGCGGGCTTTACTGGCGCGGCCGTCGAACGCGCTTTGGCCAGGTGGGTGCGCCCGCCGTTGAGGCTGTTCGCAAACTGGTTTCTGGGGATGAGGCATTGGGAGCGGCGGGCTGGTACGCCACAAATCTTTTTCGTCTCTCGACCCAAGTATCCCCTGTCCCCGCGGTGGCGGTGACTTGTCGAGTCCCAACCGGTCTCAAAGACGTGCGTTTGGTCGATCGCTCGAACCGCACCGGCCGACGCGCTGCACAGCTCAACGAGACCGAAGTCACGTACTTAGAAGCTCTGGAGGCGTGGGAAGACAACGTCGAGGTGAGTAACGAAGAGGCCTTCAGTCGATTCGTCGAGCTGGTTGATCTAAAGGACGTGCGCAAGGAGAAGCTCGTAGAAGCCTCCGGAACCGAGTCATCTCGAGTGCGCGAACGCCTGCGTTCAGTTCTCATGGAGTTCGGCGCGCCCGAGTTGGCGATGAAGGTTCAAGGTGCTAAGAGCCCGTCGTCCTTGCAGCGAGCGCGTCAAGTACTTCCGGTCGGCGTCGCGTAATGGCTCTGTTCCGCGATGAAGAATCGTTGAAAGACGCCGTCGGTGTTGTGCGGCGGCAGCTGAACAATCGAGACCCAACGTTCATCGAGAAGGACTACTGGGTAACCCAAGTTATCCGCGCTGTTTCGCTGGAAACCGCAGGCGGTTTTGTCTTAAAGGGTGGCACGAGTTTGTCCAAAGGTTACGGAATCATCGAGCGCTTCTCCGAAGACGTTGATGCACTTATCGTTCCCCATGTAGACCTCAGCGTTTCTAAACGTGCCGAACGCCTCGCAGGTATTAGGGATTCAGTAGCGGGCCAATTGGGTCTTCCAACCGAGGAGCAGCGAAAGCCCGGCTATGGCAAACGCCCGAGTCGCGGCGATTACTTCGTTTATGACGCCGTCGTCGAGCCGGAAATCCAGCTTGAAGTTCAAATCGATCGAGTCCTCTTAGAGACTGGCTACGGGGAAGGCCACGAACCTTCAGAAATGATAACGATCCGCACGCTGCTTGGGAAGTTAGAAACTGTGGATGAGAACGCCTATGACGACCTTCGCCCGTTCACAGTCCGCGCCCTCCAGCCCGTTCGCACCTTGGTCGAGAAGTTGTGCGCACTCCATCACGCCGCTTCTAATTTCGATCCGGAACATCCAAGCGAAGATCGCTTCGGTCGGCACTACTTCGACGTGAATCAACTCCTGCGTCATGAACCGACCAGACGGCAACTTCAAGATCGGGAGGCATTCTTCCGATTGGTGGAAGAAGTCGAGCGCATTTCGCACGAGCAGTTCGGTGGCTCGACGACTAGACCGGTCGCTGGCTTCGCCGATAGCCCGGCGTTCGCTCCACCAACCCCAGAATTACGAACGTGGTTGGACCGCAGATTCGACGCGGCTCGAACGCTGTTCCCGCCCGGGGCGAGCACACCTACATTCAATTCCGTGTTGGCCTCCGTCCAGCAACAGAGGTCGCTTCTTTAGGTGATCACTCTGCCGGATCTTTATTGGGTAGGTCGAAGGTTGCTCATTGCAATTCGAGAATCACTACGAGGCCAATGATCCAGTGAAAGTTCGTCCGGTTGCGCCGTTCAGTCCCAAGGCTTTGCCGAGTATGGGCCAAAGTTGAGTGGTCGGCGAACGCACCGTTCCTAGTCCCGTAACGAACGTGCAGCCCTCGGGATCGATCACCACGGGTTTGGAGATGATGCTGCCCGTCTGACCCGTCGTTTCACTCGTGAACCGCAACTCATATCTGACCCCGAGATCAAGGGCGCAATACCTAGTCCCTTTCGGCGCCACCGGTAAGGCACATAGCGCTCTCGCGGCCGCCCGAACGAGCGCCTTGTCCGCTCCACGTTCGACTCGGGGGAATGAGAACCTGATTGCATTGACATTCTTAGAGCGCGTGGACGTCACATTGGTTACCAAGTTGACAATGTGGCATAGCCCGCTTTCCGAAAATAGTGCAGGCCGCCTCGCAACAATTGTGCCGGAGTTGCCCGCAGTCGGAGATGACTGAGTGGAAGAACTAGATGCGCCCGCGAAACCAGTGAAACCCAGGGCAGCGATTACCACAAGACCAGCGAAAGCAATACCACCGTGTTTGGATCTACCCATCTTCACCCCTTCACCTTCTTACTGTCCACATCAAGCACGTATTTTCGCCGAATATATTGGAGATTTAGGTCCAGACCTTCTGTAGAGGTCTGGCAAAAAGGGCATGGACCGCCTAACGCAATAGCCCATGCACGCTGGCAGAGCTGCCACGTCGGGCCCCGACATGAACCGAGCAGCCATGAGCGGGTGCAGTTTGCGGTGCGATGGTCGATGCCGAATCAACTTATGAGTTGATTATGCCGTACTGCACACAAAAAGACAGTGGCCAATCCTGCATCTACTTCAAATTCACTTGATCAGTGTCCAGGTCTTGCCGTTGAGGGTTCGGTAGATTCCTCGGCCGGTGACAACGTGCCACGCTTCGTGGACGCCATAAGTCGCAATCACGCCGGTGGCCCCATAACGGACTGTTGGCACTTCAAACCAGTTAACTCCATAGTTACTGCTTTCAAAAAGCTTCGCTTCTCCGCTGAACTGAAATAGATAGCGTCCAGTCATTCCGGCTCCGGCTTGAAGTCCAAGACCTGGCGCGGTGCTCACTTTGTTCCAAGTGTCGCCACCGTTACTCGTCGCGTAGGTGACTGTTGGACCAGGATTTCCGGCACTGCCCAATTCGCAGTAGGTCAAGAGGTCGGTCGAAGACATGACTGAGTCACCGGAGATTTGGTGGCAACCGCGCGGTGTATTGACTATGCGCCACGACGCACCAGAATTGCCGGTGAAATAAACACGGCCAGCAAAATTATCGCCGCCGAATGCGTACCCACTGTTGGCACCCACTTGGGTCACAACGGGTTGGTCACTCGGGACCCAGGAAGTTGAATTTGGTGTGAGATTGCCAAGACGAAATGATTCAAGGTAAGTCCCGCACTTTGGAACCTTGGTGGTTGAGGGGATCATTGATGGGCAGTAGTCCTCTGCCTCGACCCAGACATATCCGTGATTAATACTGATTGCGAGCGGACTGTATTTCATCGCGACAACCGACCACGTGCGGCCACCATTGTCAGTGAATAGTGCGCCCGAAGTTCCGGTGACGTAACCCTCGCGCGAATTCTCAAACGCCGTAGTCCAGGGATAAAAGCCTTTCGGCAGTGCCCCTGAAACTTTCCAAGTAGTGCCCGCGTCGTTCGTGTGAACGAGATATGCACGCACGAGACGACCGCTATACGTGACAATCGGGGCAACTCCTACACCGTTAATTGCAGTGAGCATCTCGAGGCGGGACAGTTTCAACGCAAGAATCGGCGAACCCGGCGCGTAGGGGTACCCGTGACTGGTTTCGTCCGTTAGCGACGGCGGCCCGGAACGAGGATATAGGGCGATCGTCGACACGACAATCGAAAGGACGAGCAAGCAGCCGAACGCGAATGCACTTCTGAGAAGTCGGCGGCGTCGCGACGCGCGCCGAGCCTCCTCGATTAGAAGTTCAGGGGAGTCGGAAACGTCATGAGCGACGTTGCTACGTGGCGGAGAGATGGTCATCGTGAACCTCCCGAACTTCTATTTAACAACTGCGCTCCAATTCGGCAGAACTCAATGTGCATTTATATTCCCCTTCAGCCGCGCGACTGAATGAGAGCGACAACTTCATCTCGCCGATATCCCTGTGTGCGAGCAAAGACAAGTAGTTCTTCGATACGTGTCATCACGGCTCCGCGCTGAGGCGTACCAACGACTCGAACCCCACGCCCCCTCGTGAAGTCGAGCAAACCTTCGTCACGAAGTATGTGCAACGCGCGGATCACGGTGTTTTTGTTCACTCCCAGTACCGTCCCGAGGTCGACAGCCGGAGGGAGTCGTTCTCCTTGAGCCGCTTCTCCTTCAGCAATCGCACGCCGTATCTCTGCGGCCACTTGGTCGTGCAGCGCTACTGGTTCATCTTTGTCAATTTTGAGAGGTTGCATAGAACTACTCTGAATAGTATCATACGAATTGCCGAGAGGGAGCCGATGTCAATCACGTCAACTCACCAGCCCGAAGTGGGAGTGGAATGGGACCGAGCGGAGCTGTTGATCAAGGAAGCTCGTGAGGCTTCAAGGCGGCGGCGCCAGGGCTGGTCCGCATTCTTCATTGTCGGCGCCGTTGCAGCCACGCTAATCACTTCGATAGTTGTCGCAGGTTCGAAGACGTCGTCGCAAATCGGAAGTGGAATCAATGACGCGTCAAGGCGGACCATGGCGGCAACCGCTCGAGCCTTATGTCATGAACTCCTTGGTCCACAAGCTCTGAACTCGGAGCCTGCGAAAGTGAGCACGGTACATCAATTCGGATACGGTCCAGCAGATTTTCACCCTGCACCTAACGCCTTCCCGGGACTTGGCGCTAACCAGATAGTCGGTTTGTGCTGGACGGGAAGTCCCAACACCGGTTACCGACTCTACGCCGTAGCCTCTCATTACAGGCCCGTCCGCATCGAAGGAGTAATGGGCGTCGGATTCAAATCGACACCGGCACCCGGCTTCATCGACATTCCATGATGTTGACGGCAATTCGCAAACTGTCAGTCGTAGGTTGTTGACGTCAATTATCCGACGGGAGCTCTTGCTCGCCTTGATCGATTACTCTCGACAACTCTGCAACGTTGTTGTCGCTTGTTGATCCGATCAGACCTTCGACGCGAACTTCAATGGCAAGTCCGTCCGAACCGAGAATTTTGACATCCCCAGAAACGACACTTCCGCCGCCATGTAGCCAATGATGTAGCCAGAGACTCACACTCGAGAGGATTTCGGTGGATGACGTTGGAATCGCTGAGTCCCTTGACCAGGAGATTCGGACCTCGACGGACGCAGCCGGATGATCTGGCCCAACTCCCAAGGTGCCGGGATCGAGACCCGGGCGGCCCACTAAATCCCTCATCAGGGGATCTAACTCCGTCGGCTCAAATGTAGCCAGTGATGTATCGCATTCTCTCAGGAGTGGCATAGCGAAGAGATGGAAACGCTCGGACATAGTTGTAGTGGAGGTCGTCAGATGAAGCGTCTTGTGACAGCAGTACTTCTTGCGGCTTCCCTTGGCGGACCTCTTGCGGCAGCGCAAGCCGGAGCATCCGGGCATAGCACCACGGTCGTTGCGACCACTTCCAGAGGCTGGGTAGTGTCGCTGGCGGTTGCCAAGACCACGGTGCGCACCGGCGCGAAGTTCTCCGCGACCATCACCATTGACAACCGGACAGGACACTCCGTGACGGTCGAAGGCTGTCAACCCAACTTCGACTTCTCCGTTGAACTCGCGAACGCGAAAGTGCCCTACCGAGGTCTCAGTGGCGCCGCCGCCTGTTCGACCAAGTTTCGCGCAGGTAGCACGGTCATCCATACGCAAGTCACCGCGGTCTACTCCTCTTGCGGCGGTCCGGGTCAACCGTCGTGCGCGAACCCGGACCTACCCGTCGGGACGTATCACACGGTGGTTCAATGGCCGACTGGGCCGGCGCACATTCCCGAGCCGGGACGACTGTACATAAGGGTGGTTGGGTGACCCCGTGAGTCAGGCGCGAAGCGAGGACCGCACGCCTCTTAGTAATTGATCGTGCGGAGGGAGTGGTCCGATGTTGGTCGTCATCGCCGCGGTGAACTATTTCTAAGTCCATCACGACTGTCAACGCAATAAAATGTAAGAGTGCCGGAACTCCCCGAAATGCAGGCGCTCTCCGAGCGACTCACAGAGTCTCTCGTGGGCCGCCGGTTGCGAGAGGTCCGACTGCTGGGCTTCTCTTCGCTCAAAACAGTGTCGCCCGAACCCGCTGAGCTCCTCGGTCACACGCTGATGTCCGTAACGCGCCGAGCCAAGTACCTAGTTTTCACGTTCGACCACGGTCCACGAATCGTTCTCCACCTCTCACAAGCCGGGAGGGTCGATATCGAGGAGCCACCCAAGGTGACGAGGCCGAGAGGGGCCGCCGCTCGATTCACGTTCGACGGTGATCCGCGCGACCGTGCGATCCTCATCCGCGAGTTCGGTACCCACCGCAAAGCGGCTTGGTGGATCCTGGGTGCGGATGACGATGGGCCGCTTGAGGGCTTAGGGCCTGAGCCCTTTACCGCCGAATTCTCCCTGCTCATACACTCCAGTACGAGCAACCGACGCCTGCACTCCGACCTGCGCGATCAGCGCGTCATGTCGGGAATCGGTCGTGGATGGGGCGACGACATCTTGCATGAAGCTCGACTCTCCCCCTTCGGCGCCCTGGGCTCGCTCAGCGACGTCGAGCGGGAGCGTCTGATCGGGGCGGTCAACAAAGTCCTTAGCCAGGCTCTCGCCGTGGAACGTACCCGCGTAGGCGGGCTCTCAGAGTCAAGTCTCAGCGGTCGATTCGCGGTGCACGGCCGCTTCGGGGAACCCTGTCCGCTTCTCTGCGGCGACACTCTGGCACGAATCTCCTTCGAGTCCTATGAAATGACCTACTGCCCGACCTGCCAGACGAAAGGAAAAGTCCTCGCCGACCGCCGCTTATCTCGCCTCCTAAGGTAGTTTGAGGACATCCGACGGGTGCGACCAGTATTGCCTGCTCCACTCGGCGCAACCAGCAGTGCAGCCTTCATCTCCCCTACGATGCCGCCCGGCTCGTCGTACGTCCGACCGGCGCAGCGAACGCAGACCTAAATCCATCTATCGCGCTACCAACCGAAGTCGGGTGTCGACCCGCTCCACCTCCATCGCGAAATCGAATCTGTCTACATCGACTGAATATGCGAGGTCATCTTGATGAACGTCAATCACGTCCAACTCGTCCATCTTTTGCGCCCACACTGAACTAGCGACCGCGTCTTTCGTTGCGGCAGTCGCAAGAGCGTCTCCTAGTCGAGCGCGCTCAATCAGCTGCGCAGTAACGAGGTCATCCTCCCCGCCATCGGGGGAATCCAGAAAACGGCCAGTTATTACGTAGGTGGGTACTCCAAGACCAGTGTTTCTAACAGCCTCGGCCGTAGCCGAGGCGCAAACGAGACTCGAGGCAAACAACCTCTCTGCGTTCTTCGCTGCGATTGCGCCTTGGGTGCCAGCTGATGTGCGTTGCACGAGTACGCGCCCTTCGAGATCGGCGTTGGCAACGCCGACGGGTGAGTTCGAAAAGTCGAATCCATCAGGTCGACGACCGTGCTCTTCACCCATGGTGAGGGCGTTTGGTATCGCGCGAGACAGATCAATGGCTTCCTCTACTGTTCCAACGAGCCATATGGCTGAGGCTCCAGAAGCGAACGCGTACGCGGCGGTCGTGAAGGCTCTAAGGACGTCAACCACGACGACCACTCCTCGCACATCTTCCAATTCCCATCTCGCGAGGTACCTTGCCGGAGTCATCGCAATGCCACGGTATGTTCCGGTCTGGAATTCGAATGAATTGAATGACGTGACAAATTCAGTGAACTGGCGCGGCGAACACGAGTTGAAGAAGTCGCGACGAATTGAGTTTGTCGCTTCACGCTTTCGAGTCGATGAGACGCCGATTGGCGATTTCGGTTCTCCAACACCATCTTGACTTCAACGAGGTTGATCAACGTGATCAGAGCGGAATTTGATGGCGTTGCTCTTAGCGTTATCGAATAGATCGAGGAGACCCTCAAACGTCACGTTCTCGGCCCCCTCCTTCCAGAGCTCTATTACCATCTCACCGTGATACAACATGGGCCAGCGAACGTATCGTCGACGATCCTTTGGATTATTAATCGCTGAGGAACGCTCGACAGTATTTCGGGCGACTTCGCACATCAAGTCAGTCCCGCAACCAAAGCCGTAGGGATAGTTCTTCCGATCGGGCTCAACCGTTTCCACTACCGCGTCGTCTGCGGACGACACGCCAATATGAGCGTGGATTCCAGATCTGATGATCGGAACCTCGGTCTGGCCGTTGGGGTCGAGTCGCCAACCGTTCGCACCATCGGGGGATAATCGGACGCGCGGGACAGCGTCAAGGAGTGACAACACTTCGAGCGCCTCTACCGATGGTCCCTTGGGCCGAACTCCGAAGGGAGCTTGGACTTGCACCCGCCCCTCATCGATGCCGGAAAGCGCGGTAACTTCGTCGCGATGTAACGCCCGTTTGTCGACGTCCCAACTACCCGAAGCCGTCACCATCGTGGTCCCCGTGAGTGGATCCACTGCGAACAGCATGCCCTCACTAAAACCCCTGAGACCCAAGTACCGCTCGTACACGCGAGCCATTCGATGGGACACGTAGTCCGAAATCTTTTGGGGCTGAGGCAGCAATCCCAATTGATGCATTCGGTGACCCGCACGCACTATCTCATCGGGAATATTGGTTGCGTTCCACACGGCCTGCGTAATGGCGTCGTTATTGACATCGAACCGTCCGCCAACTTCTCGAGCACTAGCGCTCGCCACCAGCCGGTCACGTAACCCGTCGACCTTCGCGTGCGTCTCCGTGGGATGTCCCCCCTCGAGGGTGCAGTAAGTGACCTCTTCCGCCCCAGAGCCGGACACGAAGACAATTTTGAAAGAACCTATTCTGCCCATGGCGACACGTGCCGTTGAGACCACGTCAACATGGGACCAGGAACCCAACGACTCGTCGACACCGACAAGAACGACCAAATTGTGAGGTCGACGTTTGAGTTGATAGTCCTTCATAACGGTCAACATCAGTGGCTGCGACCGCTCCGGAATACGTTGCAGCAATGGTTCGGGTCCGTCAGGAATCATGGCGTTATCAATCAACAGATCGATATCAGCCTCGTTCGTGGTCACGATGGTGTGACCCTGGTCACGAAACGAATCCAACAGTTGAGATTGAAACTCAGCCATGCGCACGGACCCGCGGTTCTCGCCCACGAACGCGACCTTTAGCGGACGCCACCAAGGGCACGCCCGTACGTCGGAAACTTGCACGTCCAAGCGACACCGTTCCATTTAATTTCAATACTAGATTATTCCTCGCCGTGAAGAATCTCGTCGACCTTGAGCACGGACTCGAGAGAAACCTCTCCCGTCGCTTACAGCTCACCGGGAGATAGCCATGGAAAACTCCTTGGGACAGCCCCAGACCGTTATCGTGCTGGGCGGTAGCTCGGACATCGCCCGAGCAGTGACTCGCAAGCTCTGCGCCGCGCAAACCCACACCGTGGTGCTCGCCGGACGCAATCAGAATCTCCTCGACGCCGCGGCGCGAGAGACTTGCAACTACGGGGCCATCACTACCGACACCGTCCTCTTCGACGCGAGAGACGTCGCCAACGCAAGGGCCACGGTCTCTGAGGCTTTCGAAAAGGTGGGCGGTCAGGTCGACCTGGTGATCGTGGCCATCGGGATCCTCGGCGACCAGTTTGCGATGGACGACGACGCCGAGGCCGCGGGTCTGATGGCCACGGTCAACTTCGCCTGGCCCGTCGCGGCCCTCGCCGAGGTGCGCCGGCGCCTCGTGACCCAGGGTGGCGGCCGCATCCTCGTGATGTCCTCGGTCGCTGCGGTTCGCGTGCGCCGGACCGCTTACCTCTATGACG
>Ga0182024_10011307_pt1 | contig 17957 bp, 24 predicted proteins | sample P32metaG_FD_120480 | JGI IMG/M metagenome (GOLD analysis project Ga0182024, IMG submission 120480) | Permafrost microbial communities from Stordalen Mire, Sweden - P3-2 metaG (Illumina Assembly) | ecosystem: Environmental > Terrestrial > Soil > Wetlands > Permafrost | place: Sweden: Stordalen... | reverse complement strand
GCGAGCGAGCGCCGGTTCCGCGGCGAGGATTGAGGATCTGGCCAACCTCGATCTGCCTGGCGTTCGACACGGTAACGCCGCCTGATGGGTGGCTGATCGCGATGGGGGCGCCGTTGAGCGAGGCAATGCTGACGTCGCTGAAGACTTCATCGGCGGTGCGGGTGATGCGGATCAGGCCATCGGCGCCCGGCTTCACCGGCACTTCGCCAGCCGCGTAGAGCATCGTTCCAGTGCGGCCGAGCGGTACGTCTTCACAGAGCAGGAAGCCCTGCTCGGTAAGCCGCTGCGTCGTGCCGATCTGCGTAGGGGCGTAGTACCTCAACCGTATCTCCAGATCGAACCGTCGCTGTATACCCTCGAACGATTCGCGCCGCTACCGCCGGCGGCGTTGCCGATGGCCGACGAGTTGAAAGCCGCGTTGGCATCGGTCACCCAGGCCGCGACGTCGCTCGCCACGCTCGACGCCGCCGGCAGCGCAGAGAACACGCCATCGGGGATCGGGAAGAAGCTCGTCACCACCCATGTGCTGTGACCGTCGACGGTGTTGACCGCTTTCGCCGGCTGGCCCGGCGCTGGGTTCCCCGTAAAGCTGAATTCGGCCCCGACGTTGAAGGCGAGGCCGCTCGACGGGACCGCCGTGCCCTGGTAGGGCGCGACATAATTCGGCCGGTTAGTCACAGAAACGATAAGCTCGTCCTGGGCCTGGATATAGCCGCCGCTGATCTGCGCCTGATTGGCGAGCGAGATCGTCGCCGGCGAATTCGTCGCCGCCTCAAGCGCGGCGTTGCCGCGAATATTCACCCGCGTCTTGTTCGACGTATGGAACGTGAGCTCCATCGCCGTCGCCGAGCCGAGACCAAAAATCTCGTTGTCGAGCAGCGCCAGGTAAGCGACGAGATTGCCGCTGCCGTTGTTCTGCGCCGTGTTCGACAGATCCATGTCGAGCCAGACGTTGCCGCCCAGGCTGCGATTGCCGCGCATCGTGACGGTGTTGAACTGTGTGCACCAAGTGTTCGACGGATCGTTGCCCAGCTCGACAGAGTTGAGCGATCGACCGACGAAGCGATTCTCGTTCAGCTCGACGAGCGCGCCGGGCGAAGTCGCGCCAATCGGCGAGTAGCAGAGCACGGCGGGGAAGGGGTTGCCCGTCGCGTTCATCGCCACCGGCGAGCCGATGCTGCCGATCGTCTGCGTCGTGTCGAGGATATAGACACCGACGCCGCCTGTGCCCGTCGCCGTGGGCAGCGTGCCCGCGCCGGCGGTGTACACGCCGTTGATCGCGGCGAAAGAGCCTGTGCCCGTGGCGCCGCTGACGGTGACGCTCTCGCCAGCCAGGAAGGCCGACGGCCCGGCGAACGTCAGCGAGACGGCGCCAGTCGCCGGGTTGTACGTCCCCGCCGCGATCGTCACCGCCGCGCCGCCGGCGGTAGGCACGGCACTGCCGCCGGTGATCGTCATCGTCAGCGACGCGGCGACCGAATAGTCGAGGACGCCGCCTTCGCCGTTGTACTGGACGATCACGCTGAATGGCGCGATGCCGCTCTGTCCGGCGATGATGTTGCCGCCCGTCAGCGCGCCCGAGAGCATCGTCGTGACGAACAGCGCCGAGCCGACGATATAGCCGTCGAAGCTGGCGACCTGCATATCGTATTTGAAAGTATTACGATCGGCGCGAAGCGCGTTCGCATAGCTGAGGATGTCATAAGCGACAGTATTGTGGAATGTGTTATTGTCGATCAGACAGTCGTCAGCCATCGCGCCGGCGATACCTACGGCGTGGATGCCGTAATACATATTTTCGAACAGGCAGTTAACTACAGAGACGCCGGAGACGGGATAGCCGGGCGCCGACGCCAGGCGTACGCCGACCTGAAAGGGGTTCGTCGCCGGCAGGATGCGCCGAGCCGTGAGGCCGTCGACGATCGCGCCATTGAGCGGGCCGCCGTTCTCCCCGTTGATGATCGGCGCGATACCCTCGAGGATCACGGCCTCGTTGACGTTCGGCGGAATCGTGATCGTGCCGCCGATGCACTTGAAGTCCTGGGCGGCCTGGGCATAGATCGTGCCGTCGCCGTTGGCGTTGATGAGCGTGCAGCGCAGCGAGGCGTGGGTCTTGAAATAAAAGCCGACGCCGCTGTGGGCGATGCTGTCCCAAACGCTACCGACCGAGCCGTCCTCGTACCAGGCGGCGTTGACGTTGCTCTGGCCGGGCCCATAGGCGTTGCCTCGCGTCACTCGCGCGTTCAGGCAGTTGCCCATGTTCACGCCCTTGAGCGTGTAGCCGTTGATGTCGGCGTTTTCGACGAGCGGATCGGTGCAGCCGTAGAATTCGAGACAGGCGCTCGGAATCTGCGCCGTGCACGTCTGCGCGTTCACGAGGTGCGGCCGAATGAACCTGATGCGATTGCCGGTGTTCGGCAGGGCATCGGCGCCGGCGGTGTACACGCCATTGATCGCGGCGACGTCGCCAGTACCCGTCGCGCTGGTGATCGTCACGCTGGCGCCTGGCACGAGGCCGGAGGGGCCGATGAAGACGAGCGTCACCAGCCCGGTCTCTGGATCGTACGACGAACTGGGCGCGATCCCCGCGCTCGGCCCACCGCTCGTGGGAGTCGCGCCGCCGCCGGCGATCGTCATCGTCAGCCCGGTCGCGATCGTGTAGCTGATGCCGGCGATCACGCCGCGCGAGAAAAAGCCGCCGCTCGGCGAGTTGAGGATCCAGCAATCCTCGAACGTGACGTCGTTCGCGTTGACGATGTAGCCGATCGCGCCGACCGGCGAGCCGACGCCGAGCCAGCCTGACGTGGGGATCGGCAGATTCGCGCCGTCGAATCGCGTCCCCTCGAAACGGTTGCCGCTCGACGGATTGATGAGGTTCGGCGCCGTGAAGCCCGCCAGCGCGCAGATCGTGCCGGCGCCCATATGCACGGCGCCGGCCGGGGGCGCATATGTCGTCGAGCAGCCATATCTGGCGCCCGGCGTGAGATAGACGATCGGGCCGACGCCGGCCGCCGTCGTCAGAGCCGCGAGATCGTCGTTTTCGCCGTCGCCGAGCGCGCCATACCATTCTGGCCGAACGAAGATGCCGTTAGGGCCCGGCGGGCCGCTCGCGCCTAGCTCGACGGCAAAACTCGGGGGGCTAACAGCGACGTTCATGGGAGTGTCGCTCCCTGTAGGATGTTGAACGGCGCCTGCCAAGGCGTCCACGGCTGGCCGCCCGGCGGCGTGATCACGACGTCATAGACGCCTTCCTGCGGCCCGAGGTCGCTCAATACGTCCTCGTCGATCAAGAGTTGGATCAGCCCGCTCGTCGGCGGGTAGAGGATAGTCACGCCGATATCGCAGAGCAGGCCGCCGCCGATGCCCGGCGCTCGCGCCTGGGCGCTGATCGTCGCGCCGGTGAGATCGTACGGCTCGCCGCTCGACGTCAGCGCGCCGACGATATCGAGCCCCGAATTGTTCGCAATGCTGATCGCCAGCTCAGGGACGAAGACGGTCATCGCGGGCCTAAATCGGCTGCTCCATCAGGCGCACCTGTGGGCTTGAGATATTTGCGGTTCCGGCGTTGGCCTTGAACTGGAGATCGAACCAATAGGCGGTTCCGATAGTCAGGCCGGTAATATAGCCGGAGAGATTGCAGGCCGTGGGGCCGGCGGCTGACGGCGACTCGACCGACTGCATTTTGCCGATCGTGGTCCCGGCCGCCGCCGCGCCATTGGCGGGTGGAGTGCCCGTCCCGTAGGCCAGTTGGATCGAGACCTGATCCAGCGACGTAGCGTTGGAGCAATAGCCCTGGAAATCGACCTGGACATTGCCCGTCCGCGTCGGGGTGATGACGCTCGGCCCGGTTCCGGCGGCGAGGCCCGCCATCACCATCGTCGTGCTTACGGTGGCGGTGACGGCGGCGGGATTGACGAAGATGCGCGCCAGCCCCGCGCAACTGATCGGGGCTTGGCTGGCGTTAGTACACATCCCGCTCGACGGCGCCAGATTAGCGCCGAGCGCGGGTACCTGACCGCTGAGATCGCCGACTGTCGCTGTCGCGGCCGTCCCGAGCGCCGTCCCGTTGAATTTTAGAACGGTCGGATTGGGATATGTGCCGCCGAGATCCCCGCCAGCCGCCCCGCTAGGCGCGGCGCTCGCCGAGCCTGGGACGTTGATGGCCTGGGCGTGGGCCGAGCAACCGAGCACGGACGCGAGCGCGGCGCCGAGAAAGAGCCTGGCGCTAAGCCTCATTGCTGAGCGAGCCCACTGAAGGTGTTGTTCGTCGATATCGCCGTCTTTGTCAGCGGCCCCGTCGAGCTGTCGCAGACAGTGATCCCAGCCGAGTAGAACGCCGGCGCGGCGCCATAGCTGATCGACCAGTTGCCCGCAGCCGGCGCATAAGCGACGACGATAGGCGTGACCGCACCATCCGCCGGCGCCGATGCGGCGTTGAAGACCATGATGAATTCGGCCTGGCCGGCGTACCCGCTCACCGAAAAGAGATTCGCTGGCACGAGCGAAATGGCGTGGCACGATTCGGCGGCGATCGACGAGACGGGCGCGCCGATGAGCGGGCCGGCGCTCGCGCCACCGCAGAGAGCGAGCGCGAAAGTGAGCGCCCCGATCAGACCAATTCGCCTCATAGGCCGCTCGCCCTTCCTTCGCGGGGTGGTGTCCGCGATGGAGGCTACTGACAATCGGCGGCGAGGGGAAGGGGCTCGCTGGAAAGGGGCGATCGGCAGTGAGACCGACCGCCCCCATATCCCAGGGCGAGACGCGGGCAAGGTATCGAGGCCCCGCCGCGTTGTCTACAGAAAGCCGGCGCCCGGCCGCTCGCGATCCATTCCTCCATCGTTTTGGCGCCTTTGCTCGCGTTGCACTGCCGACAAAGACCCTGGAGATTGTCGGGATGGTTTGATCCGCCCCGAGAAATTGGCTTCATGTGATCGATCGTCAGTCGATGCTTTTCTCCGCACGCCCGGCAGCGGTAATCCTGCTCGGCGAAGATTCGACGTCGGTCTTCCAGGGTATGAGATCCATCGACGCCAGCTCGCCGGGCGCGGCTATTGTTAGCCCTCTGAATCCACTTATCCGGGTCCGCCATATACCGATTTTTCTCGAGAGACCGATAATGGGCAAGGTTCTTATCGCGGTGCGCCAGGTTAAGTGCAGCGTGCTGTTCTGGGTGAGCCAAGCGCCATCGACGGTTGATGGCGCTTCGCTGCGCCTTCTTTCGTTCTATCGACGGATTCCAATGCCTCTTCGGCGTTCCCTGACGGCGACGCCGCCTTTCCAGCCACACAACCGCACAATCACGGCATGTGCCTCCGCTCGTAAGACGAAGCCCAGAGTGTCCAAGGCTGCATGGCGAACCCATATAGGTTGCCCGCCCATCTTGTTTAGCAAGCCAGCGGTCGCCGCGCGCGCTCACCCTAGTAATCCGGTATAACTGGCTCTGCCCAGCATCTACAATTCCATATTCCGCCGGGGAGCGCGCGAGTGCCTGTTCTTTGATCCGCGACGGGCGGCGCTAACCATTTAAACGTTCTTCCGCTCAACAATCGATGGTCTGGTCTAACATCATTATCACCTACGTCGCGCCAGATAAAGTCTTCCGATCCGACACTAGTCGCTCTCGCTCGCGTCAGCTCGACGCCGGTTCGGCTCACCTCGGTCCTGGCGATGAGTTTCGCGCGCCCCAGGCTGACTTCGCCGCTGCGCGCGATCTCGCCGGCGATCTCCTTGGCGCGCGTACCGTCGGCGATAGCGGCCAGGGTGAGCTCGTGCACCCGGCTCGCCGCATCGATCGGCAGGCTGGTAATAAGCGTGACCTGATCGGCCATGCGCTCGCGAACGATCGCTCCGGTCGGGGCGAGCGCCAGCTCGGCGCGCAGAGATCGCTGCATCGTCGCCGCGTGTCTCGCCCATGCCTGGGCATCCTCTCGATCGACCTCGCCGACGATGCGCGCCGCGACGCTCGCCGCCCACGGCCGCAATAGATCGGCGTAAGAGCCGAGCGCCGCGCCGATAAGCGGGTCGGTCTCTGGATCTTCGCCCGGGTTCGTGAAGCCGTCGATCAGCCGGCCGATCTGTACGGCCACGCTGCGCAGAGTGCGCAGATAGCGCAGCTCGATCGTGCGCGCCTTGCGAAAGGGGCTGTCGTCGGATGCTCGTCGAAGCGGCATCGGCTCAGCTCGGCAGGATCGAGGCTTCGCCGGCGGTGGCGAAGCCGCGCCAGCCGCCGGCGGCCTTCGCGATTTCCTTCTCGATCCATGCGCCGGCCTGCTCTTCGCGACGCTCAATGGGGTCTGGCTCGCGCGGGCTTGAGACAAGCCGCACGGCAGGTTCGCCGAACGGAATGACGTAGCGAGGCTTTCTGGGAGACCCCCGGCGACCGGAGAGGTTGATTTCGGGGTCTTCGCCTCGGATGACCACTGGCAAACGCGCAACCATCGGAGGGGGAGACGTCGGGCGCTCGCGGCGCTTAGGCTCCGGCAGCCCCAACCTCTCGCGGTAAGCCGCCCAGCGGGCCAGAGCCCGCGCCGACTGCTTGGCGCGGGCTTCCGGCCTACGGTTGCGCTCGGCATTGGCCGTCAGCATCCGCTCGCGGCTCTTGGGGTTGGCCCAGCGCTCGCGCATGAGATCGCCCTGCCTGGCGCGGTGCTCCGGTCTGCGCTTTGCCTCCCGCATCGCTTCGATAGCGTGCTCCCGGTATCCAGGCTCCCGCCAAGCGCGCCTCTTCATCTCAGATGACTTCTCGCGATTCTCCGGCCTGCGCCTTACCTCGGCGATGGACGCCGCCCGCTTGGCGGCCCCGGGCCCGCGCCATTCTCGCCGGTTCTGTTCGGACAACGCCGCATGGGAGGCTGGGTCAGCCCAGCGCTTGGCGTTCGTAGCAGCAAGGCGCTCCAAGGCCTCGGGACTGCTCGCCGCTGCCTGGAGGCCAGCGTGGCGCCTTGCACGGGTATCAGGGTCGGCCCAGGTCGCCACGTTGGCGCACGTGCGGCCACAGAACCGGCGCTTGGACTTGCGCGAGCGGGAGAATTCCTTTCCACATCCAGGATTGTCGCAGACGAGCATCCCAAAGGTCCTGATCAGCGAGCTTCACGCTGCTCGTAGCGCCGGCCGCGCCGCCCCGCCCGGCCTGCCGCCGCTCTCCTCGCCCGGCTCTGTCGTGGCTGGATCTTCGCCTTCGGCCGGCGTCTTCGACTTCTGAGCGAGCAGCATCAGGTCTTCGGCGCTCGGCGCGACGTCTTCGGCCGCCTCGATCTCCTCGTCGGTGATCGTCGACCACATGCCCGTCGACTCGCTCGACTGCTTCAGCTCGCGCAGCGCCGTCTGCCGGCTGACGATATTGGCGTTCACCGCGCCGGTCACAGCCGTCGTGACGGTATTGCCCTCGTCGGCCTTCTCTTTCGCCGTGGGCTTGTGCAGCGGGTTGAATTCGAAGCCGAAGCCAGGATCGGGCTTGCGGCCCAGCACGCTGCGGTGAAGCACGTCGAGAATGACCGTCCAGGGGCGACGAAGTTTGGCCTCCTGATCCTTATGCACGCCGTCGTCGTACGTCGTCAGGTCGCTCTCGCCGCTACTGTCGAGGCCGCCAGGGGACGTGCCGAACATCCTGGTGCGCGGGATTTCAAGCGCCCCGCAAAGCTGGTCGCCGAGCGCAACCAGCACATCATCGAGGCCGGCGAAGGCGTACTGGAACACCTGAAATTCGTCGTCGGCGTCCGACAGCGTCAGCCCTTCGGCCGTCTGCGTCTGGCGCATGAAATCGAACTGTTTGGCGACCGCCTCCATCATCGGGCCGCCGGTCGCGATCAGGTTGCGCAGCCCCTTGATCTTCATCAGCCGCAGATGCGCCTTGTAGACGAGCTGGATCACGCCTTGCGTCACGCTGTCGAAGCCGACGATACGATCCCAAATCCGCTCCATGACCGCTTCGCCCCACAGGCCCTCGACCCAGGATTGGTAATACGGCAGCTTGATCCCCACCTGGCGTAGCGCTCGCGTGTGGTGGATCTTCAGCGCGGGGATGCCGAGCCCGTTCGTGAACGTCTGGTAAAACGCCGGCAGGCCGAAGTCGGGGCCCATCTCCTGTACGAGATCGGTGGGGCCGAGCGTCGGTGTGATCACCGTTCGATCGAAGACCTGCAGACCCTTGAACGCTCCGGGCCCGATCGCGTCGATGTTGAGCGGCGTGCTCATATCGGCGCCGTCGATCATCAGCACCGCGATCGCGCCCCCGAACAGTCGCGCCCAACGAATCGAGTCGGCGATCTGCTGGCCTAGGCCCATATCGCGGATCGCCGCGTTCATCGCCTGGAGATCGTCGCCGTCGATCCCACTCAGCTCGATGCCGGCCGTCGTCATGTCGTCGGCGGGGATATCGATCGCGCGGCCGACGATCCATGAGCCGCGGTACGCCGCCTCTAACATCATCCGATTGCGCGTGATGAAATTGAAGGCGTACGTGCTCGCGCTATTCTGGTTCTGCGTCCCGATGCCGATCTTCGCGGCGAAGTTGACGAAGCTGTCGCCGCCGCTCCACGAGACGAGCTGCGCCGGGACGCCGCTCGACGAGCCGGCGCGCACGCGGATGCGCGGCTTGTCGGCGCCGGCGGAGTGGATATCGCTCACTCGTCGTCCCCGCTCGATAGAAGCTCTGGCGCGTTCGGCTCGATCTTGCGCAGCTTGTCGATCAGGCTTTGGCGCTCAACTAGCGCTTCAACGGCTTCGGCGATCGCTTCGTTGAGCGCCGGAGAAAACTGAAAGACTCTCATTGAGCGGCCAGCTTTCCCCAGACGGCATATTCGCCCCGGCTCTGAATGTACCCGTCGAGCGAGTAGCGCAAGCTGTCGATCCCGTGGTTATAGCGGTCGATCAAGATCGGCAGGATGACAGGATTTCCGCTCGCGTCGAGGGTGCGCGGGTCTGTCTTCCACGAGTAGAGCTTGAATTCCTCGATCGTGTGTACACAGCGCGGGTGGATGACGATGCGCGCGAAGCCCTTAAGGTGGGCGATCCCGTCTTCGACGCTGCCGGGCCACTTCTCCGCCGCCGAGATCGGGTAGCCCTGCCGCTCGAGGTAGCTGATGATCGCCGGCTGCGCGGCGTCGCCCTTGATGGGCCACGAGCGCACGTCTTCGATATTGTCGAAGATGCGCGCGCCGATCTGATCGATCTCGACGTGATAGCCGAACGACTCGTTGACGATGTAGAGCGTGTTCGTGGCCTCATCGATAAAGCTGTCGATGATGACGGTCGGATCGTCGGCGAAGCCCCAGTCGGCGCCGCGATATCGCCGGCCGACGTTCCAGGGCACGTCGAAGTCTTCGACGCTCCATCGCTCTCGAAACACGATCGCGTCGGTGACGCGCCGGCACTTGCCTTCCCAGATCCAGTCGTGCGCCGCCTTCGCCTGCATATCGCCGGTATCGGCCACGCGCTTCGACGCCAGGCGCAGGTTGTTGAGCACCGGGGGAAACCAGGGATTGTCGCGCCAGTTGACGTCCAGGCCGATGCAGTCGCTCGCCGGCGGCCGAACGGTAAACATCTGATGCGTCGCGCCGTTTTCGAGATCGGGGTTGTAGCTGATCCAGATTTCGCTGTCGGGCTCGCGGATCGTGGGATCGAGAATCTGCCAGTCCTCTTTCGGCACCGGCTCGGCTTCCTCGACCCAGCAGATCTTGATCCCCTTCATGGACTTGATCTCGCCCATCGAGCGCGCGGTACCCTTGAAGACGGCATCGCTGCCGGTCTGCTTGTGGAAGATCGTCTGCCGCTGGATCGCGAATTCGTCGGCGACGCCGAGATCGCGAGCCGCGTCGATGAGCGTGCGGTGCACCGAATCGCCGATGCTGTTCTGGAAGCGCCTGGTGCAGAGCACGCGCATCGTCTCGCTTCTCATCCGCTGGATCGCGAGCCGCGCGAAGGTGTCGGACTTCGCGCCGCCGCGACCGCCGCGGAGCACCTTGTACCGGCTCCAGCGCCACTCGCCGGTGAGCGGGTCGAAGAAAGCCTGGACGATCTTTCCTGGGATCTGGACGTCGAGCACGGCGGCAGCGTAGCGACGGGGCGACGATCGCTCAACCCAACGTCGCGTCGCGTGATCGGATACCTATCGGCTGAACGTCGGGCTCGGGTGGGCGATCTAGCATCCGCCCCCGAATAGTCGCGCCTCCCAGGCTCGTGCGTGCTCGGGGCAGAGGTCTTTATTCGGCGCCGGCGATGTCGCGCAGCGATCGCAGATCGGCCGATCGCAGGTCCCGCTTTTCCCGGTCTTCACCTTCCAGTCGCAGAGCAGGCCGGCTAGGCGGCCGCACGCGCAGCGCCGGCGACGCGGCGAGGGGCCGCAGACGATCGCGGTGACGCCGCCGATCTGAGCGACGCGGCAGGTCATCCAAGAATATTCGCGCGCCAGAAATGCACCGGCCCTTCGGCGTCGGGGTCGGCATCGATCCAGAGCAGATAATCACCTCTGAAGTGGGGTAAGACGCGCACTCGACTATATTCGACGTCCAGCGATCGACTGGCCCCGGCGAAGATGATCGATTCTCTGACGGCCAAGTCCGCGTGGTCGATGGCAAGCCTGTCGCCGCTAAAGCTCACTCGATCGGTGAGAACGCGGATCGGCTCGCCGCGCAGCCACGCGTTCAGCGCCGGGCCATCGTCGTGCGCGCCGTCGCCGACAAGCGTCGGCAGAACGAGCGCTCCCCGCGAAAGCGGGATCGCTGCCGCTGCAACAAAAGTCGCGAGTCCACCGAATAGTAGCCTGCGCGTTATATCGAGGGTCGGCATATCTGTAACTCCTGGGTTCGGGATATCTCTTACTCTGCCGGCTTCGAGTCGGCCAGCGCCGGCGTCGGCAGCTCGTCGTCGCTCGCCATCGGCTTCGGGAACACCGCGACGACGCGCATCGGCGAGAGCGGCGCGGGCGGGTTGTCAGCGTTACGCCGCGCCAGTATCTCCTGCCAGTTTTGCCGATCAGGATCGCGCTGGTCGAGATACTGCTTGCCGAGCCACTGGGCCATCTGCGGAAAGCGCTTGGCGAGATTGAATTGCGACTGCCGAAGCGACGCCACGCCCTGCTTCTTGCCCCGATCGAAAGCCTCTTTCGCCGCCGGCTCGCGCACGAAAAACGCCTTCAGCGTCTTCTCGCTCACTTCGAGCATCGCGGCGGCCTGGTCCATCGTGCACTGGATCATCCCAGCCCCGCGCAACATCCTCAGCGTCTCGGCTCGAACCTCTAGAGCGTACGGTCGCCCGCCCTTGCCCCGCTTATTCTTCGGCGGCGGCTTGCTCGCTTCCTCGACATAGCCGGAGACAGCGGCTTCGATCTCGGCTTTGGTGGGTTTGGCCGCCATCGCTTCAGGATATGGGAAGCCGGAGAAACCAGCTAGGACGTCTCACCCTCTGATGTAATAATCATGCCGTGTCCTCCAAGAAACAGCCGCAGCCGCCAGTCGTGAACAGATCGAACTCTTCCCCGGCGGCGTTTGCTTCGCGGAACTCCCGCATAGTCATCTGGACGCGCTTGCGCTTGCCGTTGGCCTGTTTGCGCTCTGGGGCCATGACAGTCTGCTTTCGCTTGCCGGGGCGCGCAGCGTTGAACGCGGCCTCTTGGGCCTCGTGATGCGCGTAAACTTCGGGCAGTTGTTTCAGGAGATTTGCGAAGTGGCCTTCGCCGGCTTTGACGCAGAAGCCGCCGCAGTTGTTGTGCGCGAAGCCCATGCCGTAGAGGCGCGGCAGGGTGAGCCCCTCAGCTTTCGCCCAGTCCGCAACGTCGCGGGCGGTCATCCATGGCGACCAGCACATAGGCGCATCAACGTGGGGCCAGCCCAGTTCGCGATAGCGGTTGCGGATACCGCGCGGCTTGCCGGTCACCCGGTCGGTCGTGATCAGCCGGTGCTCTTCTTCCCAATGAATGCCGAAGATCAGAATCGTGGTCGCCGGGTCGCAGTTCTCGGCAAGCCAGCGCTCGGCGATCTGCCGCTTCAGGATTTTCGAACACGGATCAATGCGCTGATTGCCGATGATCTGTTCGTCCGCGAAGACCTCCCAAGGCGTGCGGCCATCGGTGAGCGTGACCAGCGGCCTACCGACGTTGGCGGCGGCTTCAGGCATGAAGCGGTAAAGGTCGGGGTCTTCAATCAGAGTGTCCGTGAACAGGAGAATGACTTTCGCGTTGGGCCATCTGGCGACAGCGCGCTTGGCCGCCGCCCAGGACATCAGGCCGCCGCTGAAGAAGACAACGACTGTATCAATCATTGGATTTCGCCGCCTTTTTGGCCTTCTTCTTCCGCGCCTTCGCGGCGTCACTGGTCGGCTTCGGCTTGTAGCGCAGCACCGCGTCCGCGATGGCGTCCAGCACCGCTGGCGGCTTCGGGGCTTCCGTCATGACGCTCTCCGCAGGCGCTTGGCCAGATAGAGGTTTAGGCGCACGCGCCGTAGACATTCAGCGCGGCTGGTGCGGCCTATCTTTTCGACCCATTGGCGCCGCAGATTTTCGAGCGGCAAATCCCAATCCATGGCGTAGGACCGCCACATGCGAGCTTGGAAAAGCCGGCCTGCGTGAGACATGTGCGCCGGGCGATTTACGACCATTCCGGCCGAGAACGGCCTGGGCTGACGTAACAGCCACTCGGTTATCTCTAGCGGCGTGTCGGGGCCGCGCGGTGCGGTGCTTTGGCGTGCGGGGTAACTCATCCGATCAACTCCGCATAAGTGAGGCGTTTCCCGGCGGTCGCGAGAATGAAGCTGTCCAGCCGGTTCAGGGTGTGGCGCTTGACGTTGCCGTCGTTCAGCCGGAAGGCGAACTCATCGACATAGCGGCCAAGGTGCTTGGGCGAGGCGTGCCGTTGTCCGTAACCTCAATCTCCGGCTCCAGTGCCGCCCTATCGTCGGCTGCGTGTCTTTCTCCCATCACTGTTCCTCCAGCTCGGCACGTGCTTTTAGTTTGTCTAGTCCGAGCTCGCGGCCGTGGGCGAGTGCTGCCGTCAGGGTGTCGATGCGGCAACGCTCAAATGGCGGACTGCCTGCGTCACTGACTGACATTGCGTCCACCACGGAATGGGCGGCGACGGTGGACGCAACCATCGCCGCCCATTCCTTGCACGCCGCCTCCAGCGCCGCCCTGGTATCGCGGGTGGGGTCGGGTTGGCGGAGGGCGGTGACGGCATCAAGGATGATGTTGGCGGAGGTTAGGTCTATCGTGGCACACGACACACCATAGGACGCCGCCAACTCCATCTGTTGACGCGCGGTCCCGATCGCCAGCTCCAGCGGGGAGTTGGTCATGGGCGCTTCCATTCGATCATCGGCGTGTCGTAGCTGACCATGAGCGGGTGACGGGGGTGGCCGTCCTGCGCCGTGCCAAGGCAGAGAAGTTTCACTCCGACACGGTCAGCGATACCAACAACATCGCGCCATCGGCGGCGGAGATGTTTAGGTAGTTTGGCAAGCGGTCCCCACGCAACAATGTGGATATGCGCCTGCTCCATCGTCGCCTCGATAAAGGCGTCGTTCTCAGGGCCTACAGGGGCTCGAGCCGTTCGCAGGGCTCGCACATCGGTGGCGCGGAAGGCGAATTTGTTGCAGACTACAAGCTTATTGGCTCCGGCTCGGAAGCTGAAGCCGATCACCTTTTTGATTGTGGGGTCGTTATTCTCCGCGTCGGCCGTCGATGGGTTGACCATATACCATGCGGCGATCACGCCCAGCCGGCCAGCGGTCATAACGTCCCGCTGAAGTCGGTAACGATACCGTCCATCGTCGGAAATGTCGGCGCTCATCCCGGCCGCCAGCTCCAGCGGGGAGGGGGGTTCAGTTGGCATGGGTGGCGGCCTTGATTGCGCCGCGGGCATCAGTCGCCCTCCGTGAGCGTGTCGATCCAACTATCCGTTAGCCGATCGACGCCGGCCGGATCGCTGGTGAAGTCGATCGCGGTATCGGTGTTATCTGCCCCGATGATGCCAGGGCTGGCGCATCCCTGAGCGAAGCGCCGGATCGCCGCTCGGCTGCGCACGCCGGCCTCAAGCTCGATATGCACGTCGAGCCAGACGCAATTCTCTAAGCGCGTCTCGCGGTCCTGTGCCTCCCAGTCGCTGGGCGCTGGGGCGTGATAGACGATTCGATCGGCCGTGGCGCTCGATAGCGGCGCGAGCGACTTTGCCGCCGGTGGCGCTCCCTGGGGTTGCGGGAGTAGTCGCGGCGCATAGATCGCCGACGCGACGAGGGCGAGCGAGCACGCGCCGGCGAGCAGGATCGCGGAGCGAGTCGACAGTCTGGATCTCATAGCAGTCTCTCCTGGGCGGCGAGGGGTTCGAGGCTCGCCTTCACGGCTTCCATCGCCGCGATCTCGTAATCCATTTTGGTCTGACGCATCGTGCCGGCCTCGACGCGGCGGGCGTACACACGCCGGCGCATCGTCAGCTCGCGCTCGACACAGGCGATTTGCTCGGCGACGCTGATCATTTCGCGCCCTTCGCCTTCTTGAGCCGGTCGCCCGGCGCGGCGCGCGTGGGGCCGATCTGGACCGACGCTGCGGCGCCCGCGCTCTTGACGGCGACGATCGTTTCGCGCTCGCGCGGCGACATCGACGACGATCGAGCGGCGAACGTCTCGCAGGCGGCGACGATCCAATCGCGCCGGCTGGCCGCGCCCTTCAGGCTGTCGATCTTGGCGAGCAGATCTGGCGTCAGCATGACGAGCACGCCCTTACGCTCGCCGTGGATGCGGGGACGGTGGGCTGCTTTGGGGGCGTTCATCGCGCTCTCCTGTTCGTCGTCGAGCCGTAGCGCTTCGCCGGCGCATCGTGGCCGAATAGATCGGCGGGCCCGCCGGCGATCGTAAACCACTTGTATCGGCCTTCGGCGTCTGGCCGATACTCCTGCCATTCGATATGCCCGCCGTCGCGCTTCTGCGCCGCGTCGGCCGCAGCCTGACACCCATACTCGCGCAGCTTGCCGTCGCCGAACAGGGCGAAGCGCTTGGTGTAGACCGTGCGGCCGTTCGCCGGCTGCGATCGGTGTCCAATCACGCGCGCGGCGTCTTCGGCGGGTAGAGCCGGCTTGGACGGCACGGCGCGGCTCCTGGGCTTGCGGGCGGGGCTCAAAACGCGCGACCGGACGTCTTGCGTCCTTTTCCGACAGACGCAAGTCCAATGTCGAGACGTTCTGCAGCGAGGGCGGCGAAGGGCCGGCCATCGCCTTCAAGATAAGCCTCCGCGCCAGCGAAATCCTGCCAGCGGCGCACGGCCAAGTCGCAATATTGCGGATGAACCTCGATGGCGATGCAGCGTCGGCCGGTCATTTCGGCGGCGATGATCGTGGTCCCCGAGCCCACGAAGGGATCATAGACGGCATCCCCGCGCCGGCTGCTGTTTTCAATCGGCCGTTTCATGCACTCGACGGGCTTTTGAGCGGAGTGGCCGGTCTCGCTCGCGTGGTGCGGAATCCGCCAAATCGTCGTCTGCTGGCGACCGCCCGCCCAGTGCCCGCGCCTCCCTTTTCGGACGCAATACCAGCACGGCTCATGCGCCCAATGGTAGTCGCCCCGGCCGATGATCATCCGCTCCTTGTCCCACACGATCTGGGCGCGAACCTCAAAGCCGGCGGCGCGGAGGGAAAGGTCCGCGTCGCTGGCACGCCGACCGGCGTGCCAGGCGTAGACAACATCTCCTGGAAAAAGCTTCCACGCTTCGCTCCAGTCGGCTCGGTCGTCGTTGTGCGAGGGGCCGACAGCCTTGGCTCCAATAACCCTGCGGACTCGGCCAGTCTTCACGCGCTGCAGCGACCCGTCTTCGGCAATGCCGGTCTCGTTGCGCCAGTTGGCGTCGTACTCCACGCCATATGGCGGATCGCTCACAAGGAGATGCGGCCGCGCCGAGCCCATCGCCCGCGCCACCGACTCCGCGTCTGTGCAATCCCCGCAGAGTAGCCGGTGATCGCCGAGCAGCCAGACATCCCCCAGGCGCGAGACGGCGGCTTCCTCGACGGGCGGGGTCGCGTCGGGGTCCGTGTCGCCTGGACGGTCGCCGAGCAGATCATCCAACTCCGCGTCGCCAAAGCCGATAAGCCCGAGATCGAAACTCTCGTCGGCGAGCGCTATCATCTCGGATCGGAGCACGTCCAGGTCCCACTCCGCGCCGAGTGGTATGACATTGTCGGCCAGCAAATAGGCCCGCTTCTGCGCCTTCGTGAGGCCGGCGAGGGTGATTGTCGGGAACTGTGCGAGGCCAGCCAGCTCCGCCCCGGATTTTCTGCCGTGTCCCGCAATAATCTCGCCGTGCTCGTCGATCAGGATCGGATTCGTCGCGCCCCATTCCTTGATCGACGCGGCGATCTGCGCGACTTGGGCGGCGCTGTGGAGCCTGGCGTTGCGCGGGGCCGAGCGCAGCTCGTCGAGGCGGCGATAGACGATCTCAAGCGCCATCAGGCAATCCCGCGATGCCGGACGTGGACCGCCGAGCCTGGAAAGGGGCCGGCGCGATCGGGAGCGATCCGGCGATGGTGGGTCTGGAATTGGACGATCTGCTGGCGAAGCTCGGCGACGAGCGCTTGCAATTGGGCGACCTGGGCGATCAGCTCAGCTCTCGTGGGTTGCTTGGCCATCGTCTTCCTCGTGGGGGTGGGTGATCGGCGGGAGGTTGTCTGGCGATGGCTGGCCGCTGCGCCTGGCAAGGTGGGCGCGCATCTCGGCGGTGATGCCTGTTGCGTCCACGCGACCGTGTATTGGAGGAAGGCTGCGCGGCGAACTCGATTTCTGGCGCAGCGTCTTTACGAGGTCGGTCACGCTGGCGTTAAGGGCCTCCCGCTCGACCGCGTCAATGGGAGGGCTAGGCGCGAGCGGTTTATCGCGCCGAGCATAATTCTGGCGTCGCCGATCTTCGATATCGGAGGCCATGCGGCACGCCTCGAAAGCCCGCGCCGCATCGTTCGGCGTCGAGAGCGCCAACTCCAGCAGCCGGCCCGGCTTGGGTAGAAACTCGCTGTCTGGCATAGCGACGTAGGACTTCATCCCGGCCTCGATAGCCGGGGCCGGAACGCCCGCCAAGGCGTCGGCGTAGTCGGCCCACCACGCCTCCCACTCGCCGGCCGATCGCACGGGCTGCGGGAAGGTGGCGAAGCGGCGCCCCACGATCTCCCGGATGGCCTTAGCGGTGGCCGGCGCCGTCGCCAACTGGCGAAGCATCGGTAGCACGTTACGGGCCTCGGCGAGCAACGCGGTGCTACTCGCGATCAGCGCGGCCGTGCTCACGTTCCCATCGCTCAGCAACTCTTTCAGATGCCTCGAAAGCCCGCGCCATATTGGCGTCGCGGTCAAGCTGCCTGCGGTCTGGTCGGTGTCCATTTGCTCCTCTGTAGTTTCCTTCGGCGGCTTTTCGCAGCCAGTTTCGAAACGCCGCGTCCCAGTCCGAATGAGCGTCGCGGAACTGATAGTCTCTGAACTTCGCCAACTCCCGGTCGATCTCATCGGATGCGAGCCCATCTGCAATTCCAACCTCTAAAGTCGCTGGCTGAGGCATCCAATCAGGCGGGCAGCGCTTGGTCTTCATCCGAACGACTTCCGCGCCGCCGACTACAGAAGCGTTAGCTTCTGGAGTCTCTTTCTTATGCTTCTGCTTCTGCTTCTGCTTGGTTGGATTCTCGTTGAACGGCAGCTCAACGGTCGTTGCGCCTTCGCCGCTGTTTTTATTCGCTCTTTTCGCCGCACTCGCCAAACCGGCCAACTTACACTGATCTACGTGTGCACGATATCGTTGGAGCTCAGCGCTCACTCGGCGATGCCAGATGATACCGCCTCGCCGTTGAAAAAAGCCGAGGACCGTCGCCCTGACTTCGGCCCATTGGCCATCGGTGCATGAGGCGAGTTTGGCGAGCCGACGATCATCGGCCGGCAGCTTGCCGCCAGCCTCCCACATCTCGCCGAGTAGAAGCAGATATGCGCCGTGTTCGAGAGCACTTAGACCG
>Ga0182024_10011306_pt1 | contig 17958 bp, 15 predicted proteins | sample P32metaG_FD_120480 | JGI IMG/M metagenome (GOLD analysis project Ga0182024, IMG submission 120480) | Permafrost microbial communities from Stordalen Mire, Sweden - P3-2 metaG (Illumina Assembly) | ecosystem: Environmental > Terrestrial > Soil > Wetlands > Permafrost | place: Sweden: Stordalen... | reverse complement strand
GCTCTACCGCTGAGCTACAGGCCCCCCTGCGAGCAGCCTTTTTGCCCGCTGCAAGAGGCTTACCCTTCCTACGCCGGCGATAACGCCCGCCGCGTAAGCGCCGTGAAAGCGTCTTTGCCAGGATAACGAGCCGCCTCCCCAAGCTGCTCCTCGATCGCCGTCAACCGATTGTACTTCTCCACCCGGTCGCTGCGCGAGAGCGACCCCGTCTTGATCTGCCCGGCGCTCGTCGCCACGGCAAGGTCCGCGATCGTCGTATCGCCGGTCTCGCCGGAACGATGCGAGATGACCGCGCGATATCCGGCCTTATGCGCCGTCTCCACGGTATCCAACGTCTCCGTGAGCGTGCCGATCTGATTCACCTTGACCAAAATCGCATTTGCCGTGCCTTCATTGATCCCGCGCTCTAAACGCTCCGTGTTGGTAACGAAAATATCGTCGCCTATAAGCTCCACGCGCTTACCGAGGCGCTCCGTCAATAAATGCCATCCGCGCCAATCATCTTCCGCCAGGCCGTCCTCAAGCGCAACGATCGGATAACGCGAACACAAGTCATCGTAAAACTCCACCATGGCCGCGGCACTAAGCGCCTTGCCCTTGGCAAGCGGATGATACGAGCCCTCATGGTAAAATTCGGTCGCCGCGGCGTCGACCGCGATCGCGATATCCTCGCCCGCCGTATATCCGGCATGCTTGATCGCGGCGACAAGCAAATCCAATGCGGCATCCAATGAATCCAACGGCGGCGCGTAACCGCCCTCATCGCCCACCAACGTCGGCATCCCGCGCTCGCGCAGCAGCTTGCCCAACGCATGAAAGGTCTCCGCGCCGTAACGCACGGCCTCGGTAAACGTCGAGGCGCCGAGCGGCACGATCATGCATTCCTGGAACTGCAATGCGCCCTCGGCATGCTTTCCGCCGTTGATGACGTTCATCATCGGCACCGGTAACGTCGCCGCGCTTGGGCCGCCCAGATAACGAAACAACGGGATTCCCAAGCTAGTAGCAGCCGCGCGCGCGACCGCCAGAGAAACCCCCAACAATGCATTCGCGCCGAGATTGCCCTTATTGGACGTTCCGTCCAATTCGATCAACGCACGGTCGATTTCACGCTGCGCCGTCGCATCCAATCCCTCAAGCGCCGGCCCGAGGATTTCATTGACGTTGCGAACGGCGTTGAGCACGCCCTTGCCGTTGTACCGTTTGGGGTCCTCGTCGCGCAGCTCCGCGGCTTCATGCGTCCCCGTCGAAGCGCCGGAAGGAACCATCGCCTCCTCTACCGCTCCAAAGCTCGTCGCAACGGCGACCGCGAGGGTGGGATTCCCTCGCGAATCCAAAATCTCGCGAGCATGGACGCCTTCAATAAGCGGCCTGCCGCCGCCGCGCATCGACTCAATCACGGGGCAGCGCATTCGCGTTCCCACAGGTCTCACCTCCGCGCCGCGCGTACTTCACGCTTGAACACTTCATCGGAGGGACCAACCCGAATGTCGTTTTTCGACACGCTTAAGAACACGGCCGGCGAGCTGCTTGGAACCATGAACGCCCATGAGACGGCCGCGAATCCTAGCGAACGCGCCGACAACATCGTGCAACGCATTGACGGTCTCGACAAAAATGCGTTGCTTACCATCGGGCAACAACTCCTTGAGGCCTTCACCCGCCACGAATCTTACCCAAGCGACGGCGGACAAGCTGCGGCGGACGCGGGGACCAGTGCCGAAGCGGTCGCATCCGGTTCCCCGAACGCGATCGCTCAGCTGATCACCTTCGCGAAAGACCATCCGCAAATCTTACAGAGCATCAGCGGCTCCTTCGACGCGTTGGAAAACGAACGCGAACACGCTCGCTAGACGCCGCTACACGCTGACTAGCCAGCGCTCTTGATCGTGCGAGCGCGAGAACATCTCGCGCTCCTCGAACCAAATCGATATCTCGCGTTTACCATTTTCCGGAGAATCGCTGCCGTGCACCAAATTTCGTCCGATCGTCTGTCCGAAGTCGCCGCGAATCGAGCCGGGGACCGCTTTGACGGGATTGGTCGCTCCAATGACGGCGCGGCAGCCTTCCACCGCATCCGCGCCTTCTACGATGAACACGACGATCGGCGCGCTGACGATGTACTCCACAAGCCCGTGATAGAATGGTTTCCCCTTGTGCTCGGCATAATGCCGCTCGGCGCGAGCACGATCCACGATCATCAGTTTCATCGCGGCAATCGTATAGCCGCGCCGCTCGAAGCGTCCGATGATTTCTCCGACCAAGCCGCGCGCAACGGCGTCGGCCTTACAAAGGATAAGCGTTTGTTCGATAGCCATAACGCCCGACAAGGTACGGGATACAGGCGCCCGACGCCTGCGGCCCGCGCATGATTTTCGATGTCGAGAAAACCTACGCCCTCATCGCGGGAACGCGTTTCGGCCGGATTCGCTACGTCGCGCAAACCGGCAGCACGAACGACGACGCGCAGGAGCTTCTCGGCGCTCCGGGCAGCGCCGGGCTCGTCCTGCTCGCAGAACATCAACAAGCAGGCAAAGGCCGCCGTGCCCGCCCTTGGATAGCGCCTGCCGGCAGCTCTCTTCTTTTTACCGCCGTCCTCCCCGATCCGATTCCGGCCGCCGCACTTTGGGCCGTGCCCTTTTGGACCGGACTTACAATAACCGAAGCCGTCGAAAAACACACGGGCCTTCGGCCTGCGCTGCAATGGCCCAACGATCTGTTGCTCGGCGAGCATAAATGCTGCGGCATCCTCGCAATCTCGCGCGTTATGGGCAATCGAGCATCCGTGGGCTGCGGGGTGGGTCTTAACGTCCGGCGCCCCAAAGACGCCGCATCGCTCGCGGAGATCGAACCCAAGCCCGCATTCATCTCCGACCGCGTCGCCACGGTCGAGCGCGAAGCACTGCTTGCCGCGATCCTCCGCTCCTTCGACGCCCGCTTGGGAATGCTTGAAGATCCCGCGGGCATCGCACGCGCTTGGGAATCGCGCGCCGCACTGAAAGGTTCGCGCTATCGCATCGCTTTGGACGTCGGCGAAACATTCGAGGCGGAGGCGCAGCGCATTGACGACGACGGCAGCCTCATCGTCCGCGCCGCGGATCGCGAACGCCGCGTCGCGATGGCCGATGCGCGCGTGCTCCGATGATCGCGGGCATCGGCTTGGATCTCGCGGAAACCGTGCGTTATCGCTTCGATACGGCGGAACTCGAACAGTTCGCTCGTAAGATTTATACGGACGAAGAGATGCGCTATGCCTCGCGCAAACGCAATCAACACGAGCATTTCGCGGGCTTTTTCGCCGCGAAGGAAGCCGTGCGCAAAGCGTTCGGTTTCGCGATCCCTTGGCGCGAAATCGGCGTGACGCACGAATGCGGCGGGAAACCGGCGATCGCGCTCCTCGGCAACGCGGCTGATTTGCCGCGAAAACACAATGTCGCGAAAATACACCTAACAATCACGCACACGACGACGACGGCCGCCGCATTCGTCGTTTTAGAAGGCTGACGATATGCGCGTTCTCACTGCCGATGCGATGCGCATGCTGGACGCGGCCGCATGCGCGAAATTTACCGAGATTGAACTCATGCGGCGCGCCGGACGCGCGATCGCCGCGCTCGCGCGCACGCAGTGTGCGAAAGGGCGCGTCGTCGGCCTGGCAGGAGGCGGAAATAACGGCGGCGATGCGCTAGCCGCGCTTGCCGAACTCGAAGCATCCTCATACGAGCGCATCGCCTTCTCCTTGGACCCCGGCGATAAAGCGAGCGATGCGCGCCGCGACGCGGAGCAACGCGCGCGCGAAGCCGGCGTCGTGATTCACCCGATCAATGCCGACGCGATCGCGCAAGCGAGCGCGTCCTCCGCCTTGTTTCTCGACGGGCTGCTCGGCGTCGGCGCGCGAGCTCCAATGCGCGACGATATTCGCGCGCTGACGCGCGCGATCAACACCCGCGCGCAAGGCGCCGTGCTTGCGATCGATGTTCCCACCGGGCTGAACGCAACCACGGGTATCGCTGAAAACGATGCGATCATCGCGCGTGCGACCATCGCCGTGGGGGCGCTGAAACTGGGCCTCTTGCTCGAAGATGCGCGGCCGTACGTCGGCGAACTTTGGTTCGACGACATCGGCATGGACGATAAAACGCTCGACGCATCGGCTTCCTACGAATACGCGGTGCTCGACGAAACGTCGGCAGCGGCATTGTTGCCCGCGCGCCCTCCCGATGCGGATAAACGCACGGCGGGAGCGCCGCTCATCATCGCCGGCTCCAAGCAATTTCCCGGAGCCGCCGTTTTGAGCGCGCGAGCCGCGGCTCGCGCGGGAGCCGGCTACGTTACCGTAGCGACGCCGCGCAACGCGGCGGCGACGCTGCGCGGGCATCTTATCGAGCAGGTCGTCATCGCTTTCGACGACGACGATCCGCAACGCGCCGTCGACGATATTCTCAGCGCCGCGAAGCGTCACGGCGCGATCGGCATCGGCCCGGGGTTAGGGCTTTCCGAAAATATCGGCAAAATAGTTCGAGGCGTTATCATCGGCAGCACGTTGCCGACGGTCATCGACGCGGGGGGCTTCTTCCACCTCGCTAAGCATCTCGATATTTTGCGCGGCAAAAACGCGGTCCTCACGCCGCACGCGGGAGAATTCGCGCGTCTATCCGGCGCGGGCTCCTTCGCGTCGCGAGAACGATTGACTCGCCTACGCGCATTCGTGCGCGAGCACGGCATCACGACGCTCCTCAAGGGGCAGACGACGCTCGTCGACGACGGCGGGCGCGTGTACCTGAATACGACGGGAACCCAAACCCTTGCTACGGCAGGCGCCGGAGACGTGCTCACGGGCATGATCGCAACGCTGCTCGCGCAAGAATTACCCGCGTTTGAAGCCGCATCCCTGGCAGCGTATTGGCACGGCAACGCCGCGCGCATCGCCGCCGCGCATCGTCCGATAGGCGTGGTCGCCGGCGATTTGCCGGATGTGCTCGGCAAAGCGGCGCCGCAAAAGACTCCGCCGATAATGCCGATGCGGGTTTTTTAGCGCATCGCCTACCTGTAAGCACTCCAACCTATAGGCTCCTCCTTCGAAGCACTTCAAGCAAGCGGACTAATCATCTCCGAACCTCTGCCGATATTTTCACGTAGTTCACCCTTCGTCGATTGACTCGCCAAAGAAAGAGGTTCACCGTGGATGCAGCCAAGGAGCAACAAGTCCTTCAGGCATTATACGATCGCTTGTGGGACGCGATCACGTACGCGCCTGATAACACGAAATCGCCGTCGTTCAGTCCGCAAACCACCCTTGTGCAATTCTCAAAAGGAGAAGCGCTTAATCCCGTCGATTTTAACGGCGCCTTCAGCCCCGTCGTACCCAAAGGCGATCTGACCAAAGCCGAAGTGTTTTCCGCTCTGGTCGATGCCGAACCGGCGGTTCAGGGCGTATACGCCGATTCCGGACGTAAAATCGCGGGCACGTACACGAGTATCGTCACAGGAGCGAACGCGGATCAGGCGACGCCGCCCGCACAGCAGAAACTCTACGATAACGCATACGGATTTCTCAACACCACGACGTCGGTGAAGGATTTCAATGGAAATACCGTACAGCAAACCCAGCCCTCGCCGATCTATCAGACCTACCTCGACAATATGATCGCGTACAATGCCGCTCTCGCCGCATTCCGCAACGCGTACAACAATTACGACATGAGCGATCCCCAGCAGCAGCGGGCATTTCAAGCCAACGCGCCGCTCCTGCAAGCCGCGATCAATAAAACATGGAGCACTTGGCGTACCCAAGGCGCGGCACAAGTGGAACAAGCGATGACGGCTCTGGATACCACCGTGAATTCCGGGATTCGCAACGCTCTGGCCCTCGCGCGCCAAACTCTCGCTAACGGCGCGTTCACCTCGGCGCTTGGAACCGGAACCCCATGGCAGCTCTCTTACGCGCTTCCCAGCAATTGGGCCGACAAGTCGGGCTTATCGAATTACAGCGACCTCACGTTGAGCAGTAAAAATCTCAACACCTCCTCATCCTCTTCGTTCACCTCGTTTTCAGCGGGCGCCGAATGGAACGCCGGTTTATGGAGCGTGGACGCAAGCACGAGTCATTCGCAGTCATCTACGAAATCTCACATGGACGCGGATGAGTTTACCCTCAACGCTAAACTCGCCATGGTTCGCATCAACAGGCCTTGGTACAACGATGTCCTGCTGCGCATGGAGGGCTGGTACACGGATGCCTTCGACAAGAACAAGGTCTCTTCAGGGAGCATCGAGATGGGATCGCCGTTAGCGATGCCGATTCTTCCCGTCGCATTTTTCGTCGTCCGCGATATTCAAATCACGGCGAACTTTTCGACAGAAGATAAAACCCATTTCGAACAGAAAACGCAAGCAAGCGCGAGCGTCGGCTGGGGACCGTTTAAGATAAGCGGAACCTACGGGGGAGGCTCTTCCAACGATACCTTCCAGTCCACGTTCAACGGCGGCACGCTCAAGATACCGGGCATGCAAATCGTCGCCTGGGTGAACACCGTCGTGCCGGCATGTCCGCCCCTCTCATCGAAAGTCAAGGTTGGTGTCTAACCTAACCTCGCTCATCGGCTCGGTCATCGCAACGGACCCGTCCTTCGCGCAAGGACGGGTCCTAGCGACCGCGTCCGCGCTGCCGGACGCACGGCATGCCGTTAAATCAACCCGCAACGCCGCAGTCGCAGTTGCAACAGCGCCGAACAAACAAATATTACAATTGAACGCGTTGCCGGTCACGATCACCGCAGCGCGGTACACAAACGCTCTCTCGTCGGCCAATCCGAAGGGAGACCTCGCCGCGGCGTACGCGCTACGACTACTCGCCGATCCGATTCCGGATTTCACGCATTACTACAACCCGAGCCCAAGTTCCACCGATCAAGTGTACGGCGCCGTCATACAATCAGCCGCGGTGCAATCAACATCTTCTTTTGCGTCGCTAGTCCTTGCCGGCGCGCAAGCATCCTACAGTCGTAACGCCTTCGCTCAGCTAGACGGGACGCCCGGAACATGGCATCTCGTCGAGGCCTCGCCCTTTGATTGGTGGGACGCAAGCCTAACGGATCGCTTCCAGCCCGCGTCCGTTGATTTCGCGAACTCGAGTTCATCGGATGATAGCCCGTTCTTGAGCATCGGCACGCAAGCCGACGACAAGTTTTCTTGGCAAGTCGTCGACAGCGGCGGCAAGGTCACGCAAGTTCCCCTCTCATCGACGCTTGCGAACGTTAGCTTTCGCTTCTTGCGCGTAACGCTGACTCGCTCGTGGTTGAACTTCACCTTGTTTCAAACCAACGGTTGGAACTTGCCCGGTCAGAGCAGCGGCTTCATCTCCTCCGGAAACAATCAGACGAACGACGGTATTTTTCCGTTGCTGCCGACCGGATTTGTTCTCGGAACGGAAGTCGCAATAGACGCGGACGCGTGGAGCAGCTCCGATCAACAGGTGATCGCGCAAGCTCAAGCGGGGAAGGTGGGCCTTTCCGTGGGCCCCTTCGCAATCGCACCGCCGCCGTTGCCCGCAACCAAACCGCTCGTGAAGCTGCAAGGAACGACATTGTCGTCGGCAGCCTTGCAAATCATCGGATGGATTAGCGCTTTGGTGCCGCCTTCGCCGACGGCCTAGCACGTTGTAACGCTGTCGAAAAGAAAGCAACTTATGGGTTTTTTCGGCGATCTATTTTCACTGCAACAAAGCCCACGATGGATGCCGCGGCAAGCACCGGTATAGAAATGAACGGTAGTAAGGTAAGCGACAGTGTTGCCGCAGTCGGTCCGCGCGCGTGCTCTGATGCTTGAGAGCCGCTAAAATAATAGTAAGACAGCACGAGGTCGAATAGTACGAAGACGGCAAACCCTAGGTGTCTGCGGGTTTTCCGTTCGACGACGGCACAAATGAATGCAAGTACCGGGAAGGGCGGGATTAGCGTTGCCGCAAGGAGAAGACGTGAAAACCAATCCATGCCGTCATAAAGATGATCTGGTCCTAATAATTTTTCAGCCTGTGCAGCCGCATCAGGCGACAATGTCACAGGTTTATACGTTTTACCACTTAGAACTTCCCAGGTTTTGGATTTTCGCAAATGAGCATCTTCGCCGGCTGGAATCCCCTGCGACTCTAGCTCCTGGTGAATCATGCTCTCGTTGTCAGGGCCCTCCCAGTGTACGACCGCCGCTGCTGTGGGCGGCGCCTCACCTCTATCAACGGCGCTCGCAATTATGTCCGACCCGAAGGTTGAAATCGCAAAGCTAGCAATACTCAAAGCGACAAAATACTTCGTTCCCATAGAATGGGTTATTCGACAAAAACCCCGGAAAGTCAATTTTCTGCTTAGAGCGATCGAGTGTTCAGTGTTTTCGTTCACCAAAGTTAGCATATACGATGGATGGATAAGCGCTTTGGTCCCGCCTTCGCCGACGTCCTTGCGACTAGAGCGCCTTTCCAAAAGCCGCTCTAAGCGTGTTTGCTTTAGCTTGTTTTACCTGAAAGACCTGCTTTCCTAAGAACGCTTTACCATGGTTTAATCTTTGAGAAGCATCCGCCTGGCTTTTGGCGAGGCTAAAGTGATAGCCTGGATGTCCCCAGCGCCGACGCAGGCGTGAAAACCGGTAAACATCGCCTCGAAACCAGAGGAAAAGAAAAGTGCAGCCTCCTGAAGAGTCGAACGATTATTCGGAAGTTTTGAAATTAGCAAAAACGCTGAACTCAGCTGATCAACCCGCGTTTGTGAAAACTTTTTCCAATAATGACTTGGGAACTGGGGCAATAACTCTTGCTAAAGCATGCGTGCAAGCCGCAGTTAAACGCACAGTTACGGGCCAAGCGTCTCCGCCAAGTATCTTAGATATACCATTTGGTGAATTATCGGATATGGAGAATACGACCGAGAATAAGTGCAAAGAGGCAATAACTGCCGTATTGCTAACTGCAAATAAATATAGCCTGGGGATGATCACAGACGCCGATACGAAAGAATATATTCAAACCCGTCACAAATTTATAGCGAATGCATTTCCGATTCAGCAAATTTCGGTGTCGAACGTAAAGATGGATGATCGACCTGACACAAGCCGAATAAATGAGGCCATTGTCGATAAGCGCGTGGGCTTGTTTAAAGAGAACCTTCAAGACTTTGTAAGAAATGCAGATGACTGGACGTTCAATTCATTCTTCACGGATTTCGAATTAATCGGAAAGGCTTTCGAAGAGGAACCGACTATGATAGCGAAGCTATGGCGCGGAGACATATCGGATGACTCCGCGAAAAAAATTGTGCTGAGGCTAACTTCGCGCGACTATCGAGAGTCTGACGACCCCATAGTACGTAAGGCGGTTCGTAAACTCCTGACGAAGTTCAACAAAATCGCGGATGATAATGAAGTAGAAGAGCACATCGGCGAAGCGCTTGAACAGTCGTTTGCTATTAATGTTGAACAAAGGCAGCGTATACTCGGCACATACAATGAAAAAACCTCGATCGACCAAATCGGCGGCGACCTAAATCGTCGCATCTCCCAAAAGTCGCTGAATGACTTAAACGATATCTTCAAGACGAAAGAGATCGACAATTTGCCCGGCGTTGGTCAAGCGCTTTATAAGTGGATGGATCAACTCGGCCTTCTTAAAAAGTCAGAGGAAGTCGATGATATGGCTCGGGAGCGCCCGAAAGCTCATGAAAGCGCCGTCCTTGGGCCTTCTGCCGATCCGCGTTCCCGCAAGCGAGGACGTTCCTCCACGTCGCCTGTAGCGAGCACATCAAATGCTGACGCTGCGAAAATTCTGGAGGAGTCGGCATCAAAAAGACAGCGGCTCGCTCCGGAGTCGAAGTCGCGCAATCGTTCGTAACCGGAATACATTGCGATCCCTATCGCCCGAGGCGACGTTCTCGCGCTGTTCGAACGGTCTCGTCTAGATATTTTTACAACCCGACTCTCCGCAACCACGCATGCAAGAAAAGCTCGGCGTACGATTGCAACACCGGCGCGTACTGTTCGCTCTCGATCCGAAAATGTTCAAGAGATATGTCGGTAGACGCCAGCTCCGATGCATGGCTGACATACCACGTTTCGAGCCCACGCGCCGTTACCTCAGGATGAAACTGCAATCCCAACACGAAGTTGTCCCACGCGAAAGCCTGGTTTGCATATACGTCATCAGACGCAAGCAACGTTGCACCGCTTGGAAGATCGAAGGTATCTCCGTGCCAATGTAATACAGGTGTATGATCTCCGGCAAGATGAGCTATGCTTGAATCCCGCCCGGCTTGCGTCAAGGTGAGCGGCCCCCAACCGATTTCCTTCGCGTGACCGGCATATACGCGGGCGCCCAAAACGCGCGCGAGCAATTGACTTCCAAGACAAATTCCCAATGTCGGCTTACGAGCCGCCAAGCGCCGCTCCAAGAGCCTAAGCTCCTCGCGCAAAAACGGATACGCTCGCTCTTGATAAGCGCTGATCGGACCGCCGAGCACAACGAACAGATCGGGAAACACTGAATCGATCTCCGTTAGATCGTCCGTCGGCGCATCGACATACGTAATCGCGAAATCCGCATTGCGCAATAAGATATCAAATGATCCTAGATCTTCAAACGGAACGTGGCGGATTGCCGTTACCGTCGTCACGATAGAGATCCAAACAGCGCCCGAAATTCCGCTTCATCCAACACCGCGATGCCGAGTTCTTTCGCCTTAGCCAATTTCGATCCCGGCTCATCACCTGCGACAACGTAATCCGTCTTCTTGGAAACCGCGCTGCCGACTTTCCCTCCGGCACGCGTGATCAGTTCCGTCGCCTCCTCGCGCGTCATTGTCGGTAATGTGCCCGTAAGCACAAACCGTTTGCCCGACAACAGGCCGACGGGTGCACGCTCGCGCTTGGGCGCGGTCATATCCACGCCGTGAGCGCGCAGCCGTTTGATCGCCGCACGATTCTGCGGTTGCGCAAAGAAGAACGCGACGCTCTCGGCGATTTGCGGACCGATCCCCTCCACGGCGGTTAATTCCTCCGCGGTCGCCGCCTCGATCGCATCGATCGAACCGAAATAGCCTGCCAACAACGCCGCATTTTGCACGCCTACGTAGCGAATGTTCAACGCGGAAAGCAGTCGCGCCAAACCGCGCTTTTTTGAAGCTTCAATTTGCTTCAGCACGTTTGACGCGCTCTTCTCCCCCATACGCGGAAGCTTTTCGAGCCGCTCCTGCGTAAGATCGTAAAGATCGGCGACATCGCGCACTATTTTGCTATCCGTCAAAACGTCGGCAAGCGCGTCTCCCACGCCTTCAATATCCATTGCGCCGCGCGTCGCATAATGCCGAACGCGTTCACGTATCTGAGCCGCGCACGCGATATTCGTGCAATACGAAAACGCGTCTTCGGCCGGCTGCTCGACCTTCGAGCCGCACACCGGACAATGCTTGGGAACATGGAAAATACGGGCGCCGGCCGGGCGCGCATCCATCACGGGGCCGACCACGTACGGAATTACGTCGCCGGCACGACGCACGATCACCGTATCGCCGATTCGGATATCCTTGCGTTGAATGTCTTCCTCGTTATGAAGCGTCGCGCGCTCCACCGTGACGCCTCCGATAAACACCGGCTCCAAAATCGCGTACGGATTCAACTTACCGGATCGGCTGACGTTAATGCCGATGTCCAGAAGTTTGGTACGCGCCTCGCGCGCGCGAAATTTATAAGCGATCGCCCACCGCGGGTCCTTGCCGACGAACCCGAGTTTTTCTTGTAAAGATAGATCGTCAACTTTTATGACGACGCCGTCTATTTCATAATCTATCTTTTCACGGTCACGCTCCCAGCGCTCCGCGAAAACGAGTACTTCTTGGATCGTCGCAAGGCGTTCGATATTCGTGTTTGTCGGAAATCCAAGCATGCGCAATAGATGCAATAGTTCATATTGCGTCGCAGGAATAGATTCGACTTGCATCTCGCCTACCGCATAAGCAAAAAACGAGAGCGAACGTTGCGCGGTCATACGCGAATCGAGCTGACGGATGCCGCCGGAAGCCGCATTGCGCGGGTTCACGAACATCGGTAAGCCCTGCTCCGCGCGTTCCGCGTTCATTCGCGTAAAGTCGCTCTTGCGAATATACGCTTCGCCGCGCACCTCAAGGACAGACGAAACCGCAACGCCGGCGCTGCGCAGACGCATGGGAATCCCTTTAATTGTACGCAGATTCGCGGTAACATTTTCACCCGCGGAGCCGTCGCCGCGCGTCCCGCCGGAAACGAAGACTGCGTTCTCATAACGCAGCGAAATCGCCAAACCGTCAATTTTCAACTCGCAAACGTATGCGATATCTTCCCGTCCGCTAAGTTTGCGAACGCGGGCGTCGAACGCAAGTAATTCCGCTTCATCAAAAGCGTTGGCTAGACTCAACATCGGCCGCTCATGCGGATACGGCGGAAAGCCGGCCGCGGCGATCGAGCCGACGCGCTGCGTGGGAGAATCCGGCGCGACAAGCTCGGGATACTGTTCTTCCAGGTTCGCCAACTCGCGAAAGAGACGATCGTACTCCTCGTCGGCGATCTCCGGATCGTCGAGAACGTAATAGCGGTAATTCGCATTCTCGATAAGCATACGAAGGTCGGCGACGCGCTTGGAGGGCGCCTGCTCTTTCCCCATTTTCGACACGAACCGCCCAATACGACGCTGCCCCTCCGTCCGCCCGCGGGCCGCAGGCTTGCGTGCGACGAAGCGTCGCTATCATGCCCGAAGCTTTTCTATGCGATGCCGTCCGTACGCCGATCGGTCGTTACGGCGGAGCGCTGAGCACCGTGCGCGCGGACGATCTCGCGGCGATCCCGATCAAGGCGCTGACCGAACGCAGCACGCGTGCGGATTGGGAACAACTCGACGACGTTTTCCTCGGCTGCGCGAATCAAGCAGGCGAAGACAATCGTAACCTAGCGCGCATGGCCGTGCTGCTCGCCGGCTTGCCGGAAAGGATTCCCGGCGCTACCGTTAACCGATTGTGCGGATCCGGGATGGAGGCCGTCGGGCAAGCGGCCCGCGCGATCAAATGCGGCGAAGCGGAGCTGCTCATCGCCGGCGGCGCCGAGAGCATGTCGCGCGCCCCGTTCGTGATCGGCAAAGCCGAAACGGCCTTTTCACGCAATCAGCGATTTCACGATACGACGTTAGGCTGGCGCTTCGTGAACCCGTTGATCGAACGAGAATACGGAATTGATTCGATGCCGCAAACCGCTGAGAACGTCGCGGCGGAATACCGAATCACGCGCGAGGATCAAGACGCTTTCGCATACCGAAGCCATTTGCGAGCGGCAAACGCTCAAGCGGAGCATCGCTTTGATGAAGAAATCGTTCCGCCGCGCGAGCCCGGCAAAAACGCGCCGTTGCTCGCACACGACGAACAAGTGCGCGCCGCGACCACGCCGCAAGCATTGGCAAAACTGCCGACGCCCTTCCGCGACGGCGGCACGATTACCGCGGGCAATTCCTCAGGCATCAACGACGGCGCTTGCGCCGTCTTGCTCGCCTCCGAAGGCGCCGCCGGCAAACACGGACTCACGCCCAAAGCGCGCATTGTCGCGATGACGAGCATCGGCGTCGCTCCGCGCATCATGGGCATAGGCCCGGCGCCGGCGACGGAAAAGCTAATCGCCCGCGTCGGCATAACGCTCGACGAAATCGGCGTCATCGAACTCAACGAAGCATTCGCTTCCCAATCGCTCGCCGTGTTGCGCTTGCTCGGCCTTCCCGACAATGCGCCCCGCGTGAACGCCGACGGCGGCGCGATCGCCCTCGGGCATCCGCTCGGGATGAGCGGCGCGCGGCTAGTCGCCCACGCGACGTATCGCCTGCATCGCGAAAAGCAACGCTACGCGCTCTGCACGATGTGCATCGGCGTCGGGCAAGGAATAGCGTTGCTCCTAGAGCGAGTCTAACTCGGTGACTGCCTTCGATCCGACATTCTTGCTCTTCGTCCCCGGCGATCGTCCCGATCGTTTTGAAAAAGCCGCCCTAAGCGACGTCGGCGGCGCCATTCTCGATCTGGAAGACGCCGTCGCCGTTGAGAACAAAAGCAGTGCGCGCGAAACCGTGGCGACCTATCTCGACGCGAACGCCGATACCTCGCGCGTCGCGGTTCGTATCAATGCGCCCGATTCGCCCTGGTTCGACGCGGATCTGGAAATGCTGGCAACGCGCCGCGCCGCAGCCGCGGTGATCCCCAAAACGCCCAATCCGGCGGCGATCGACGCCGTCGTCTCCGTCCTCAAGCATCTCGACGTCATCGCGCTGCTGGAATCCGCGCAAGGCGTATTGCACGCTGCGGAAATCGCCGCGCACCCGCGCTGCATCGCCCTGGCGTTCGGGCCGTTCGATCTCGCCGCCGATCTCGGTTGTTCGGACGAATGGGAGGTTCTGCTTCCCTACCGCATGCAAGTGCTGCTCGCCGCGCGCGCGTACGGCAAGCGCGCATTGGACGGCCCCACGCTTTCCATCGCGAACCCCTCTCACACCGAAAAAGACGCTCGCGCCGCGCTACGGCTCGGCTACGACGGCAAGCTCCTCATTCACCCAGCGCAAATCTTGCCCGCGCGCAAAGCCTTCGCTCCCACGCGCGAGCAAATCGACCGCGCTTCGCGCATCGTCGAAGCAGGCAAACAAGCGGCGGTCACCGTGCTGGACGGCATGATGATCGATCAACCGCTTGTCGCGGCGGCGCAACGCGTTTTAGACCGCGCCCGCGTGTATGCGCCCTAGCTAACAGTTCGGGCCGCGTCCTCGCTTGTATGCCATGAACGTCCGGCGGAAAGAAACAACGATCTCGCTGCGCTGATTCTCTCCGGCGCTTGCGACCTCGACGATACCTACCTCCGAGCGTGATTTCGATTCACGCTTGGAGATAATCTCGCTGTGCGCACGAATCGTGTCGCCTACGAAAACGGGATTAGGCAACAGCACATCCGTCCACCCGAGATTCGCCATAACGTGCTCGCTAAGATCGCTTACGGAGAGCCCCACAACCAACGAGAGCGTGAAGCAGCTGTTGACGAGAATGCGTCCGAACTCCGTCCGCCCGGCGTACTCAGCGTCAAAATGGATGGGATTCGTATTGAGCGTGAGCATCGTAAAAAGCGAGTTGTCGCTTTCCGTGACCGTGCGCCCTAAACGATGACGATAAATATCCCCAACCTCGAAATCTTCATAATACCTACCCTGCCAACCCAGCTTTTCCATAGCGCCTATGCTTCCACGCCGATGCGCTCGTCTGCTGCCAAGCCGCGCAAAGCGACAAAATTTTCGCGTTCCAATACTTCCATCTGCGCATGATCGACGACAAGCGTACCGTGCCCGCGCTCATCGGAAAGAGCGGCCTTGAGATAATATCCGGTAAACGACGCCGCATTTTCCGCAGCTTCTTCCGGCGTCCCGGTCGCGACAATCATCCCTCCGCGATCACCGCCTTCGGGGCCCATATCCACAATATAATCGGCGGTTTTGATAACATCGAGATTATGCTCGATCACAAGCACCGAATTCCCGGTAGCGACCAACCGCTGTAAAATATCGAGCAATTTATGAATATCGGCGAAATGTAAGCCGGTGGTCGGCTCATCGAGAACATAAAATGTTCGGCCGGTGGAGCGCCTAGAAAGCTCCGTCGCAAGCTTGATGCGTTGCGCCTCGCCGCCGGAAAGTTGCGTTGCCGGTTGCCCCATTTTAATGTATCCCAGACCAACGTCAACGATTGTCTTAAGACGATTATAAAGGCGCGGAATCGCAGAGAAGCATTCGACCGCTTCATCCACGCGCATATCAAGTACGTCGGCAACGGATTTTCCCTTATACTTCACTTCCAATGTCTGTTGATTGTAGCGCTTTCCCTTGCAAACTTCGCACGGAACGTAGACGTCGGGCAGAAAGTGCATTTCGATCTTGATAATGCCGTCGCCCTGGCACGACTCGCAACGCCCTCCTTTCACGTTGAAGGAAAAGCGCCCCGGCGTATAGCCGCGAATCTTCGCTTCGGGAACAAGCGAAAACAGCTCGCGGATCAGATCGAATGAACCGGTGTACGTTGCCGGATTCGAACGCGGCGTGCGGCCGATCGGCGACTGATCGATCACGACGAGTTTATCCAAATGTTCCGCGCCGCGCACATTGCCGTAGGTTCCGCCGGGCTTATTGCGATGAAGGTGCTGATTGAGCGCCTTCACAAGCACGCCGTTCACCAAGCTTGATTTCCCGCTTCCGCTCACGCCGGTCACGCACGCGAAGACGCCGAGGGGAATATCGACGGAGAGATTGCGTATATTGTTGATATTTGCCTTCTCAATATTCAACCATGCACGCGGTTTGCGACGATTTTTCGGGATCGGAATGAACATACGCCCGGAAAGATATGCGCCGGTGTACGACGCCGGATTCTTAAGAATGTCTTCGAACGTGCCGACGGTGAGAATTTCTCCGCCCTCCGCGCCCGCGCCCGGCCCGATATCCACGATCACGTCAGCCTCGCGCATGGTATCCTCATCATGCTCGATCACGATCAACGTGTTACCCAAATCGCGCAACGTTTTCAACGTTGCCAGTAAGCGATCGTTGTCGCGCTGATGCAAGCCGATCGAAGGCTCATCCAAAATATAGAGGACGCCGACCAGCGATGAACCAATCTGCGTAGCCAAGCGAATGCGTTGCGCTTCTCCTCCCGATAAGGTGGTCGCGCTGCGCGAAAGATTTAAGTACCCAAGACCCACGTTGCTTAAAAAGCCAAGCCGCGCCCGAACTTCCTTGAGTATTTGGCGCCCTACGAGTTCCTCGCGCGGCGTCATGCTCAGATCATGGAAAAAGGCTTCTGCCGTTTCGACGGACATGGCGGTCACCTTATTGATGTTGACGCCGCCCACGGTCACTGCCAGCGCTTCGGGTTTGAGCCGAGCGCCCTCGCACGTTTTACAAGTGGTCGCCGACATGAATTTGTCGATATCTTCCTTGACGTACTCGCTTGAGGTTTCACTATGACGACGCTGAAGATTATTCACTACGCCTTCAAATTGCGTTTCATATTCCCAGGTGTGCCCGCTACGCGATTCATACGTAAACTTCTGCTTGTGATCGGTTCCATAGAGCAACACTTGCACCAAGTCAGCCGGCATCTTCTCAATGGGCGTGGTCATCTTCACGCGTCTAGCCTTCAGCAGTTTCTCCGCCTGCTGCAGATAGTACGGATTCATCGACGGAAAACGTCCGCTTCCCAGCGACTTGCTCCATGGAACGATTGCGCCTTCTTCAATGGATTTGCCGCGATCGGGAATTACTTTCCACGGATCGATCTCGATCTTCACGCCCAGTCCCGTGCAATCAGGGCAGGCCCCGTACGGCGAGTTGAACGAGAACAAGCGCGGCGCTAATTCCTCGAACGAAAGCCCGCAATAAACGCACGCGAGCTTTTCACTAAAAGTCAATTCGCGCGGATCGGATTTGCCTTTCTCTTCGATAAGCACCGTCACGATGCCGGTTGCCAAACGCAGGGTCGTTTCGATCGAATCGGTCAAGCGTTTACGAATATCCGGCTTGACGACCAGACGATCGACTATTACCTCGATCGTATGCTTGCGTTTCTTATCTATGACGATTTTTTCGCTAAGCTCCTTGGTCTCGCCGTCAACGCGAACGCGAGAAAACCCCTCCTTGGCTATTTCCTCAAACAGCTTGGCGTATTCTCCCTTGCGGCCGCGAATAACCGGCGCAAGGATATGAATACGCGCTCCTTCGGGCAATTCCATAATTTGATCGACGATCTGTTCGCTAGATTGCGCGCTGACTGCACGCCCGCATGAATAACAATGGGGTTTGCCCATTCGCGCGTAGAGTAACCGAAGGTAATCATAAATTTCGGTGACGGTGCCGACCGTCGAACGCGGATTGCGAGACGTTGATTT
>Ga0182024_10011305_pt1 | contig 17958 bp, 16 predicted proteins | sample P32metaG_FD_120480 | JGI IMG/M metagenome (GOLD analysis project Ga0182024, IMG submission 120480) | Permafrost microbial communities from Stordalen Mire, Sweden - P3-2 metaG (Illumina Assembly) | ecosystem: Environmental > Terrestrial > Soil > Wetlands > Permafrost | place: Sweden: Stordalen... | reverse complement strand
TGGCAGATTGTAAAATTCACGCCTGGAACGGACTAGCGCACATCGCTGAGATCCAAGCGCAGCATTTTTGCCGGATCGAGATACGCGTTTTGCCAGCGCACAGCCCAGTGCAGGTGCGGTCCAGTTACACGGCCGGTCGCTCCGCTCAGCCCGAGAAGCTGGCCCGTGACTACGTGATCGCCCTCGTGCACGTCGATGCGGCTGAGATGCATCGAAATCGTGAAGAGCCCCAGCCCGTGGTCGATCACCACGCAATTGCCTTCGTAGTAGAGCGGCTGCGCCAGCACCACCACGCCGCTGTTGCCTGTGTGCACCGGCGTTCCTGTCGCAGCGTGAAAATCCATCCCCTCGTGAACGCTGGCCAGCTTTCCATTGAAGGTGCGGCGCGTGCCGAAGCTGTCGGTTGGAGCGGCGTGTACAGGCGCACGAAAATCGCCGGACCACAAAGGCTCAGCCGCACTCGACGCGAAGACTTTGCTCTTCAACTCGACTTCCGCCTTGATTCGCGTAAGCTCGTCAGGTCCTGGTTCGACGAAATTCGGAGCGACTGTGAGAGTGCTGGCGCGGTAATGCGCGGGGAGAATTTCGACGCCGCGACTCAGGTCGATTGCCGCGCCCGTCGCTGTTCGGGCGGAGATTTTTAACGTCGAAGAGCCGGTCGGTGCTTTCACGTCGACTCCCGCGAGCGCATACCACGCCTGCTTGTCGCGTCCGCGAAAAAACTGGAGCTTCTGGTTTAGCCAATCGCCGCTGACTGTCGCAGTCGCAGGCGCACGCACGCAGATCAATTCCGGCGATCCTGCTACGACTGCAGCCGGAGTAATCGTTACTCGGTCAACTGTCTGCGCTGTGGCCGGCTGCGCGGAAGGCGATCTTGTCAGAATAAAGGCGGCAAAAACCAGGCAAAATACAAACCGCGGAATGGGCGCTCCAGTCATGCAATCAGCATACCGGGCTTCATTCACGACGGGATGCTCACTTGTTTGAATTCGGCTGCGGGTGCGCGGCCTTCCACGCAGCCACGCGATCCTGCACAGCGGCCAATTCATCGGCCGTGATTCGTTCGCCGATCATCTGCCTGTTTGCCGCATACTTCTCCTGATCGGGCCCCTTGACCGACGCTGCAAGGTCGAGCCAGAAGTAGGCCTCCACGTCGTCCTGCGCCACGCCCTGTCCCATCGAGTAGAGCACCCCCAGAGTTCCCTGTGCGCCCGCGTCTCCCTGGTCGGCAGCCTTCAAATACCACGTTGCCGCCTGCTCCATCTCGCGTGGGAAGCCGTTTCCGCCATCGCGATAGAGCCCGGCAAGATGAAGCTCTCCTTCAACCGACTTCTGATCGGCAGCCTTCCGGTACCAGGCCGCCGCCTGCTGGTAATCCTGGGCGGCCACGGAGGGGAAGTGCTCGGTGGCGCCGGCGTGCGCATACTGCTCACCCACCTGGACTTCGGCAGTGGCATCACCGGCATTGGCTTTGGCCAACAAACTCGCGTCAATATTCAACGACGGCGCTGACGCGGGATTTGCGGAGGGGGCTGGTGCCAAACCCTGGGCCGCCAGCTTCGGCACGAAAATACAAATTAAAATCCAGGCGAGATGGCGGTGGCGGCTGATCACAAAATCCTCTGAAAAATCCGTGTCGGATTCAGTGTACGGGATTTGCACTTCCGGCTGGGTTGATCGGACTGTTTCCACAAGGGAGAACAAGCTAAAATTCCAGTTATGACGGATCGCATGTCTCTCTCGCTCGCCCAAGTCGACCCCGAGGTCGCCGACGCTCTTGATCAGGAAACTCTCCGCCAGCATGAAGGGCTGGAGATGATCGCCAGCGAAAACTTTGTGTCAGAAGCCGTTTTAGAGGCAGCCGGCTCGACCTTCACCAATAAATACGCCGAAGGCTACCCTGGGCGCCGATATTACGGCGGCTGCGAGTACGCTGACGTCGTGGAGAACCTGGCACGCGACCGCGCGCGCCAGCTCTTCGGCGGCGAGCACATCAATGTGCAGCCGCACTCCGGCTCGCAGGCCAACGCATCGGCCTTCGCGGCAGTGTTGCAGCCGGGCGACACCATTCTTGGGCTCGATCTTTCGCACGGCGGCCATCTGACTCACGGACATCGTTTGAGCTTCAGCGGCAAGTTATATCGGACCACTTTCTATCATGTCCGTCGCGACACAGAAACCATCGACTACGACGAGATGGAGGCCGTTGCGATCCAGGAAAAGCCGAAGGTCATCATCGGCGGCGCCAGTGCTTATCCACGCCTGTGGGATTTTGCGCGCATGCGCCAGATCGCCGACAAGGTGGGCGCGATTTATGTCTTCGACATGGCGCACATTGCCGGCCTGGTGGCCGGCGGCGTGCATCCTTCGCCCGTTCCTCACACGCAGATTACAACAACGACCACGCACAAAACGCTGCGCGGCCCCCGCGCGGGACTGATCATCAGCACACAGGATTTGGCGACCGCGATCGACAAATCAGTATTTCCCGGCCAGCAGGGCGGTCCGCTGATGCACATCGTGGCGGCCAAGGCAGTAGCGTTTAAAGAGGCTCTGCGCCCTGATTTCCGCGACTATGCCGCGCAAATCGTCTCCAACGCCAAGGTTCTCGGTGAAGCGCTCAGTGCCGCAGGATATCGGTTGGTCTCCGGCGGAACAGATAATCACCTCCTGCTTGTCGATGTCTTTGAGAAAGGCATTCTCGGGTCAGAGGCAGAGCTCGCGCTAGGCAAGGCAGGCATCACAGTGAACAAGAACTCCATCCCGTGGGATACGAATCCGCCGCTCAAGCCATCCGGCATTCGCCTGGGCTCACCCGCGCTCACCACGCGCGGAATGAAGGAGCCGGAGATGCGCACGATTGCCGCATGGATCGTCTCGGCTCTAGACAAGCGCAACGACGATGCAGCGCTCGAGCGGATTCGCGGCGAAGTGGCGGAGCTGGCCAACCATTTCCCGCTTTACGCCTGGCGGCGCGCGCCGGCGACGGTGACTGCTTAGGCTAATTGTGGCCAACAGTTCAACGTCGCTTCACCCCATTGCGGAAACCGACAAACAGCAATTTGTAACTGCAACTTGCAGCTAAGTTTCGGCGCAGAAAATTAGCGTGCCGGAGAGCGGCGGCATGTGCAAAAATGCCCGTGGACAACTTAAGTGTTGCCTTTCACCATCGAATGAAGCCGGTAGCGATTACGTCGCTTATCCCGATGGTTGTTAGATGGTTATCAGGAGGAGAAATCGATGAAATCCATAGCCATTGCATTCGCAGCTTTGCTTGTTTTCGCGTTGCCGGTGGTGGCGCAGGACAAAGCAGCCGGCCATCCGGCTCGCCCGCCGGCGCACGGGCCTGCTCCTTCTCATGGCGCGCCGAAAACCCCAGCCACTCATCCCGATACTCCCGAACAGCCCAGCCATCCGAGGGCTCCGCGTGTGGACGGGAAGAAGTGGGTTGGGCATGATTCCGGCCCCAGCGATCCGAACTACCATCTCGATCAACCCTGGCAACATGGCCACTTTTCCGGTGGTTTTGGCCCCAGTCACGTATGGCGGATCGGCGGCGGCGGACCGAGCAGGTTCTGGTTCAACGGCTGGTACTGGTCGGTGGCTGCAGCCGACCTGGCCTTCTGCAATGACTGGCTATGGGACTCGGATGAGATTGTGATCTACGAAGATCCCGACCATGTGGGCTGGTATCTTGCTTACAATGTGCGCCTCGGCACCTATGTGCATGTGGAGTATTTGGGCAGCTAAGTATTCGGGTAAATAAGTCCGGCTTTTCTCTATTGATCTTCCAAACGAGGAAGGTAACTTGGCGGGACAGGTTTGTAACCTGTCCCGTCGCAGTTTTTTGCGCACTATCCGTTCTACCGGCTGTAACTAGGCGGAAGAAGGCACGCCATCGACCCAATTACCGTTTCTAGAGAAGAAAAACTCTTGCGCGAAGTTATGCTGACGTTAATTTCATGATTTATTCTGTCAACATGGCGATTGAAAATATTCTTGCCCAAATAGATTCCGAGATTGCAAGCCTCAAGCAGGCGCGCGCATTGCTTGCTTCGCTCGGCAGTGCTCCCACGACATCCGGTCGCAAAGCAGGGAAGACCTCCGCTAAGACAAAAACCAGGAAGAAGCGTTTTCTAAGTGCCGACGCGCGCAAGCGGATCGCCGATGCGCAGCGCAAGCGCTGGGCCGCAGTGCGAGCCAAGACTAAGTCGAAGAAATAGTCGTTCTCTGTTTGAGACGCTGTGCCAACATCGCTGCTTTGGGGAGCGGTGGCGCACTTGGACTATCCCAGTGACGCCATCACAAGCATGCGCGGCTCAGTCATCTCTTCAATCGCCCAGCGAACGCCCTCGCGGCCGAGACCAGAATCCTTTACTCCGCCGTAGGGCATAGGATCCAATCGCCAGTTTGGCGTGTCTCCCACCACTAGAGCGCCCACTTCCAGTTCGCGATAGGCGGTGAGGATGCGCACGGAGTCGCGTGTGAGCAGGCCGGCCTGCAACCCATACTTCGAGTGATTCACCTGCGCGAGAGCCTCCTCGAAGTCGTCGTACGGCTCGATCAATAGAACCGGCCCAAAGATCTCTTCATCGCGAACCTTCATGCCGGCCTTGGATCCGGTCAGAATGGCCGGCGTGACCATCGATCCTTTGCGCTCCCCGCCGGTGACATGCTTGGCCCCGCCCGCAATAGCCTCTTTCACCCACGATTCCACCCGCTCCGCCTCGCTCTGGCGAACCAGTGGTCCAACTTCTGTGGCTTCATTTCCCGGATCGCCGATGACCAGCTTCTCCGCGATATCTACAACCTTCCACAGAAAGGTCTGAAAGATGCTTCGCTCAACAAAAACGCGCTGCAAACTGATGCATGACTGGCCGGCAAAGCTGAAGGCCGCGTGCGCGGTGCGCAACGCCGCATCGTCCAGGTCCTTCCAATCGCTGTGCAACACGAGCGCAGCGTTCCCGCCGAGTTCCAGCAGGACGCGCTTGCGACCCGAGTGCGCCTTCAGCTCCCAGCCCACTTTGGCCGACCCGGTAAAACTTATCAGCTTGATGCGATCTTCTTTTTCAGCGAGCCATGCGGTGTCGGCGTCTGCCAGAGTTAGTACGGCCAGCGCCTCCTCTGGCCAGCCTGCCTTCAAAATCACTTCGCCCAGGGCCAATGCGGTAAACGGCGTTTGCGGCGCGGGCTTCACGATTACCGGGCAGCCTGCGGCAATGGCCGGTGCAACCTTGTGCGCCACCAGGTTCAAAGGAAAATTGAAAGGCGTGATGGCCAGAACAGGGCCGATGCCAAATCGCTGCACCAATCCCCAGCGCCCCTCGTTGCCTTCGGTCAAATCCAGAGGAATGCTTTCGCCGCCCAGTCGCACGGCCTCTTCGGCAGCGGTCTTGAAGGTCAGCACGGCGCGATCAACCTCCGTGCGCGCCATGCGCAGCGGCTTGCCCGCCTCGGCTACGATCAATTGCGCGAACCGCTCTTTTTGTTCAATGAGAGCAGCGGCCACGTCCTCGAGAATCTCGCGCCGCTTCCAGCGTGGCATGGCGCGGGTGCGGCGCACGCTTGCAACGGCATGATTCAAGGCCTGGCGCGCGTCGGCTCGCGTGGCCACAGTCACTCGGCCTACCAGTCCCTGGTCCCAGGGCGAACGGACCTCGAATGCTTCTCCTTCAATCCATTCCTTGCCGCACAGCAAGAATCCCGTCTGCGTTCCCGGCCGCATCTTCATGGTTGAGCTCCTGAGTTTACTTACTGATGGTAAAGCTGCCGGGCTCGAGTTGTCCGAGCTGCTTGACCGCTGGGAGATTGCCAAACTGCGAATCCGGAATGAATTCAGCATTGCCGTGCTGGAGCGATCGCCCGCCGCAAGAAAAAGCCGGTTACCGAAGATGCGTTGGATCAGGTATAGTGGCAGCGTCCCAAAACGGGCCCGATAAGGATTCACAATTACAACGCGAAGAAAAGGAAGTGATTATGGCCGATTCCATAAGCAGTCAAATTCCCCAGCCCGGTTCATTTCAGCCGGTTCCGCCGCCGGTTGGCGCGCCCGCACCCAAGTCAGGTTCCAGCGCCGTGAAGATCATCCTCATTATCCTGGGGATCTTTGTGGGCCTGGGCATTATCGTGGGCGGCATTGTTGCGTACGGCGTTTACCGCGTGGCTCATTCCATCCACAAAGACGCCAACGGCAATATCACGGTGACCACACCCAAAGGCACCATCACCACCAGTTCATCGGACACTTTCACGGCGGCCGATCTGGGAATTGCCATCTATCCCGGCGCGACCGAGGGCAAGGCCGGACTGCGCATGAACATTGCCGGGAGATCGATGGTCACTGCGAACTTCCTTACGCCGGACTCCCAGGATAAGGTGATGGCCTTCTACACGGAGAAAGCGGGTCCCAATGCGCAGACCGTGACAACGAGCACTGGTGGTACGGTCACGATCCAGAATGGAGCCAATTCCATCACTGTGACGGTGACGCAATCGGCGAGCGAACACAAGGGCGAGACGCAATTCACTATCGTGAACATCTCCGGCAGTTGAGCAAGTCGTTAATCTGCGAGGCCTCCCATGCGGGGTAATGCACCCACGGGAGGCCTTGTTCTTTCTCGCCGGACTTTCGCTTTCTTGCAGCGCTGCTCTGTCGCCGCCACTTTCTCGCCGCGGCTTTCGAGCAACGCCACGCGCCTACGGTAAACTCCTTCCATGATTCACAACGGGCGCAGCTCAAAACTTCCGTTCGATCCAGCTGAGGCCGTGAAGCACCTGCTGGCCAGCGATGCGAAACTCGCCGCGCTGATTGACTGCGCCGGCCCGTTCACACTCCGTTTGCAGAACACCACTTCGCCGTTTGAGTCTTTGCTCGAATCAATTCTCTACCAACAGTTGCACGGCAAAGCCGCGGCTACAATTCACCGCCGCGTGCGCGAGCACTTCGGCGGAGATCCTACGCCACAGCTGCTGCTCGACACGCCCGATGAGCCACTGCGCGCTGCAGGCGTCTCCGGAAACAAGATCAAAGCCTTCCGCGATCTGGCCGCCCGCACCCTCGACGGCACTGTGCCCACGCACGCCACCATCCGCAAAATGTCCGACGCAGAAATCATTGAACGCCTATCGGCTGTCCGCGGCATCGGCACCTGGACCGTGGAAATGCTACTCATTTTCCGCCTCGGCCGCCCTGACGTGCTGCCCGTAACCGACTATGGCGTGCGTAAGGGTTTCGCGCTAACCTTCCAACGCGTTCCAAGGTCACGTCCGCTCGAGGCCGCCGATCTGCCCAAACCCGATGTGATGCTTCGCCGCGCCAAACGCTGGGCGCCGTACCGCTCCGTGGCGAGCTGGTACCTTTGGCGCGCCTGCGACCTGGTAAAGAAAACTGCTCCCACGGGCCGCTCAGCAAGATAACGCGAGCGCTATAGCCGTAAAATAGCTTGAGCGGGCGGCAGAGAGCGCCTGCACTGCATCGGACAATTCATGCCGCCTGGAAAGCGTTTTGTTTGCATTCACGGTCACTTTTACCAGCCGCCGCGCGAAAATCCATGGCTGGAGACAGTGGAAATCCAGGATACGGCCGCCCCCTACCACGACTGGAACGAGCGCATTTGCGCGGAATGCTACGCGCCAAATGGCGCTGCCCGCATCGTGAATGACAAGAACCAGATCACGAGCATCGTGAACAACTACGCGCGCATCAACTTCAACTTCGGCCCCACGCTGCTGAGCTGGCTCAAGGAAAATGCGCAACGAACCTTCCGCATGATCCTCGACGGCGAGAGCCGCAGCCGCCAGCGTTACCGCGGCCACAGTTCGGCCATGGCGCAGGGCTACAACCACATAATTTTGCCGCTGGCCAGCGCGCGAGACCGGAACACGCAAATCCGCTGGGGCATCGCCGATTACAAAAAAAGCTTTGGTTCCGCGCCTGAGGGCATGTGGCTGCCGGAGACTGCGGCCGACACGGCCACTCTTGAAGCGCTCGCCGCAAACGGAATCAAATTTACTGTGCTCGCGCCGCACCAGTGCAAACGCGTTCGCCCGCTAAAGGGCAAAACGGGCGAAGGCGACCGAACCGAATGGATAGATACACCCAATGCAACCGTGGACACGACACACCCGTATGTCATTCGCTTTGCTTCGGGCGCGTCGATCGCCATTTTCTTTTACAACGGACCGGACTCGCGCGCCATTGCCTTTGAAGGACTGCTCGATTCCGGCGACAACTATGTCGCGCGCCTCAAGGCGGCCTTCAGTGAATCGGATAAGCCGCAGCTGGTTCATGTTGCCACCGACGGCGAGTCTTATGGGCATCATCACAAGTATGGTGAGATGGCGCTGGCATACGCACTGCGCCTGCTGGAGCAGGATCAGACGGTGAAGCTGACCAACTACGGCAGTTTCCTGGAGCAATTTCCGCCCGAATTTGAGTGCGAAATTGTGGACGAAACGTCGTGGAGTTGCGAGCACGGGATCGAGCGCTGGCGCTCCAACTGCGGTTGCAACGGCGGCAAGGCGGGTTGGAACCAGGAATGGCGCGCACCATTGCGCCAGGCCTTCGACGAACTGCGCGACGCGCTCGCGCCACTCACTGACCGGGAAGGCGGCAAGCTCTTCAAGGACGTGTGGGCGGCGCGCGATGCATATATCAATGTCGTGCTCGACCGCAGTACGGAATCCGCCGACCGCTTCTTCAACGCGCAACAGGCCCATAAGCTCTCCGAATCCGAGCGCGTTCGCGCCCTGGAGCTGATGGAGATGCAGCGCCACACCCAGCTCATGTACACCAGCTGCGGATGGTTCTTTGACGACGTCGCGGGCCTTGAGACGGTGCAGGTGATCGCCTACGCAGCGCGCGTGCTGCAGTTGGCGAAGCAGCTCTTTGGCCAACAGGCGGCGCCGCTGGAGCCTGCGTTACTAGCGCGGCTGGCTGAAGCGCACTCCAACGTACCCGAGGCCGGCGATGGCGCAAGCATTTACAAAAAGAACGTCACCGCTATGGAGCTGAACCTTGAGCAAGTGGCCGCGCACTACGCCATCAGTTCGATCTTTTCTTCCTTTTCCGATGAAACGGTCCTCTTCTGTTTTCGCATTCGCCGCATCTCGCACGACATTTATACATCGGGCAAGGGCCGTCTTGCAGTGGGCCGCGTGCACGTGGCCAGCACCATTACCGGGGACGCGAAGAACTTCTCGTTTGCAGTTCTCCACTTCGGCGACCAGAACATTACTGCCGCGGTGAAAGCCTATGCCGACGCTGACGCGGCAGCTTTTGAGGCTTTCGCGGCCGAAGCCGCCGGCCATGTGCAGCGCGCCGACTTCCCTGAGGTCATTCGCCAGATTGACCGCTTCTACGGCCATGCCGACTTCTCCATTACGTCGCTTTTCCGCGACGAGCAGCGCCGCATCGTCGGGCTTATTCTCACCTCAACTCTGCGCGACATTGAGAACTCGCTCACCACGATTTACCAGGATCACGCCAGCCTGAGCCACTTTCTTACCCAGGCGGGCCTGCCCAAGCCGCCCGCGCTCACTCTCGCCGCTGGCTTTGCCATCAACGCCGGCTTGCGTCGCACGCTCGAAGGCGATCCCATTGATGCGGCGCAGATGCGCTCTCTCCTCGCGATGGCCACGGCGGATCAGGTTCCACTGGAGACCGCAACGCTCTCATACATCGCCGATCAACGCATGAAGTTCGCGATGGTGGAGCTGCAAAAGTCCTCGAGATCACTCAAGGTGCTCGACCGTACACTCGCGCTGGCTCGCGCAATTACTGAGTTCCCCTTCGAGTTGAATCTCTGGCAGGCACAGAACATTTGGTACGAAATCCTGCGCACCTCAGAGGGTGCGCTCACCGCGCTGACCGCAGAAGAGCGGCCGCGCTGGGAGAAGGACTTCAATGACCTCGGCGCATGCCTGACCATCGACACGGCGGCCATGCGCGCAGGCGAGCAAGCCGACGCACTGGCAGCAGCAGATTAGGAAGATTGTCGAGGTGCCGTGGGCAGAGACGCAGCGAGCTCGCCGATTTGCTAATTTGCTTTCTGGAGTTTTCCACTGTCCAGCGTGAATAGTTCGCCGCGCCACACGACTGTGTCTCCCGAAAAGCCAGCCACCCACAAGGCCATCGCGATAACGTCGCGGAGCGGCAGCAGCCATAAATTCGGAAGCACCTGGTGATCGCCAAGAACAGCGGCACCCACTGTCATCGCCTGCGCCAGCCGCAGGAAGAAGCTCAAGCCCAGCAGCCACAGGCTCAACGGGCTCAGTCCGCTGGCCATTACATTCACCAGCGCCCAGCCAAGACCATGCGTGAAGATCAGGCCTGCATAGCCCGCCGGCCGGGAGCAACGCACGGTCCGCAGCCAGCGAAGTTGGTGATCGAAGAATCCGCCCCAGCTATACGCGGGTACTGAAGTCTCGACGACTTCGGCGCTGACCGCGACGCGATAGCCTGCGTGCGAAATGCGCGCCCCCAGCTCATAGTCGTCGGCCAGGTAATCCACGATCGACAGCAGGCCGCCAATTTTGTCCAGTGCCTCGCGCCGTACTGCAAGTGTTGAGCCGAGCCCGTAATGCAGCCCGCCCTCGATCAGCTTCGAGAGCAGGACGCCGGGCATGAACTCCGTAGCAATACCCAACGCTTCAAATCGTGAAGGCAGGCTACTGCCATGCGAAGCTGACCCATTCGCTCTTCCGCGATAGAGCGCCGTCACCAGCCCCATCGGTGATTTGGCCGCGTTTTGCGAAGCAGGCGCAAAGCGGCACATCACGCGCTCCAGATAGCGAGGACTCACTGTTATGTCGGAATCGTTGATGAGAAGAAAGTCATGCCGCGAGTGCGTAGCGAGTTGCGCCAGCGTGCTCACTTTGCCGTTCGTGCCGAGCTTTTCCTGGCACTGAATCAGGCGAATCGCCCGCTCGGGAAACTCGGCTTGCAACTCCTTCACTGCGGCAGCCGCGGGATCGTCCAGCGACGCCGCGCCGAAGAGCAATTCATACTCGCCCGCATAATTCTGCCGGCAATGGCTGCGAAAAGCGTCCATCATGCCGGGGTCGAGCCCCTTGAGGGATTTGAGAATGCTCACTGCAGGCGCGAATTCCGGACACAGAACTCGCCGCTCGTGCATGAAGACGCGTGCCGCCACGATCGCCGCCAGAAAGTAACCCATTCCGGCCACCGCCAGCGACGTCGTCACAATCTCCACGGCCAGCGCCAGTGCATGAGCTGTCACGAAGAGAAGTTTACAGGGAACAGCGGCCTGTGACGGGTGCGTTTATTCGTACCGCAGCGCCTCAATCGGGTCAAGATTCGCTGCCTTCCACGCCGGATAAATGCCAAACAGCAATCCGATCGCGCAGGAAGAGCCGAAGCCGACAAACACCCACGTAGTTGAAAGCGTGGCCGGCAATCCGATGGGAAGAAAATACACAATCCAGGTGATGACCGCGCCCAGCAGAATGCCAATGATGCCGCCAACCGAGCACAGCGTCACTGCTTCCACGGTGAATTGCGTCAGGATGGTGCGCCTGGTCGCGCCGATTGCCTTGCGCACCCCGATCTCGCGCGTTCGCTCCGTCACGCTCACCAGCATGATGTTCATCACGCCCACGCCACCCACCATGAGTCCCACGCTTGAGACGGCGATCATAAAGATTACAAGGCCATCGGTTAATTGACCCCATAGCTTAGTGAGCGAATCGGGGCCGAAGATCTCGAAATCATCGTCCTTATCTACGTGGACCTTTCGGCGAATTCTCAACAGCTCCCGAATCTCCTCTTCCACCAAGTTCTTGTTTGTGGGGCTGTCGTACTTCACGATGAGCGTCAGATCTGTAATCTCCGGATGCAGAGAGTGGAAGGTGTTGAACGGAAACACGATGAGGTTATCGCGCGGATTCTTGCCGCTGCCGAAGGGCTGCTTGCGTTTATCAAGCACTCCAATCACGGTGTAGAGCCCCGACTCGACGGCGATTTCTTTGCCAACCGCCGGCTGGTCGCCGAAGAGCTCCTGCCAGGTGTCGTGGCCAAGCACCACCACGTGCGCGCCGCGCGCATCTTCGCCATCGGTGAACATGCGGCCCTGGATCAGCGTCAACTCGGTCACGTCCATCACTTCGGGCGAATCACCCGCCAGGATCGAGCCGGCGACTTTCTTGCCTCCGTATCGCGCGCTGACGTCGCCCACCTGGAAGCCCTTGATGTAGGCAGCCTCAGCGTCCGTGGTCTCCACGTGAGGCAGCGCGCGCATCGCTTTCGCGTCATCAAGGGTCAGCATTCTGCGCGCGAGCATCGCGGCCGTCGGCCGCACACCGATGATCGGCAAGCGCCCAATCCAAAAGACATTCGACCCCAGTGAGTTGATGAAACTCGAAACACGATTATCGATGCCATTGACGACGGACGAAATCGCGATCACGGTAGAGACGCCGATGACAATGCCCAGGACCGTCAGGCCCGAACGCAGCTTGTTGGTTCGCAATGTATCCAGCGCCATCTTCACGGATTCGCTGGTCTGGCCGGTTCTTGCCATAGGGGAGCTCAGTTCTCAGGGCGTAGTCTGTGTTCGCAGTTCTTAGTTCGTAGTTCTTAGTTTCTGTCCGCTGCCCATTTGATGATCTGGATTCAGCGCGAACTGAATCGGAACTGTGAAATGCGAACTGCGAACTGCCTTACTCGTACCGCAGCGCCTCAATCGGGTCCAGGTTCGCAGCCTTCCATGCCGGATAAATGCCGAACAGCAATCCGATGGCGCATGAAGCGCCGAAGCCGATCAGCACCCATGTGGATGAGAGTGTGGCCGGCAGCCCGATGGGAAGGAAGTACACAATCCAGGTAATGATCGCGCCGACCAGAATTCCCAGGATGCCGCCAAGTGAACACAGTGTGACGGCTTCCGTAGTGAACTGCATGAGGATGGTGCGCTTGGTCGCGCCAATCGCCTTGCGTACCCCAATCTCTCGCGTTCGCTCCGTCACGCTGACGAGCATGATGTTCATCACGCCCACGCCGCCCACCATCAGGCCGACGCTCGACACTGCAATCATGAAGATGACCAGGCCGCCGGTCACCTGATCCCACAGCCGGCTCAGTGAGTCCGGCCCGAAAATCTCGAAGTCATCGTCCTTGTCCACGCGCACCTTACGGCGGATTCTCAACAACTCGCGAATCTCTTCCTGCACCAGCGCTTTATTCTTCGGATCGTCGTACTTCACAGACACCCAGACGTCCTTGTCTTCTGGGTGCAGGTTGTGGAACGTGCCGAGGGGAAAGTCCGCCATGTTGTCATTGGGGTTTGTGCCCCCGCCAAAAGGCTGCTTGCGCTTGTCCAGCACTCCGATTACCGTGTAGAGTCCCGATTCGATCGCGACTTCCTTGCCCACTGCCGGCTGGTCGCCGAAAAGCTCTTCCCAGGTGTCGTGGCCAAGCACAACAACATGCGCCCCGCGCGCATCTTCCTCGTCGGTCCATACGCGCCCTTGCAGCATCGTCAAATCATTCACGTCGGAAACTTCGGCCGTGTCGCCGCTCAGAATCGTGCCCGCAACCTTCTTCCCGTTGTACTTCACGTCAACGTCGCCGACGCGGAACGGGGTTTTCACGTGCTGTATTCCGCCGTCTGCCGCAATCACATGCGGAAGCTGGCGCAGCGCCAACACGTCGTCGAGCGTCATCTTCTTGCGCGCCAGCATCTCCGCCGTCGGTCGCACGCCAATCACCGGAATCTGGAACACCCAGATCACATTCGATCCCAGCGAGCTTACCCATTCCGACACGCGGTTGTTGAGCCCGCTGATTACCGAAGAAATGGAGATCACGGTGGCCACGCCGATCACGATGCCGAGAATCGTCAACCCCGAGCGCATCTTGTTTGCGCGCAGCGTATCCAGCGCCATCTTCACGGATTCACGGGTTTGTCCTGTGCTCGCCATCGTACAATCTCACAATTCCGATCTGAGCGCAACCACCGGATCCAGCTTGGCTGCCTTGCTGGCGGGATAAACGCCGAAGAAGATGCCCACCGAAGCGGCCAGGAACAAACCAAGAAAAATCGCCCACAACGGTGCGCTGGTGGGGAACCCAATAACGATCGTGATCAGTTTGCCCGCCAGAATTCCGCAAAGCACGCCAATGGCTCCGCCAATGAATGCCATGGAGGCGCTTTCAATAAGGAACTGCGTCATCACATCGCGCTGTTTGGCGCCCAGCGCCTTGCGCACGCCAATCTCGCGCGTGCGCTCCGTTACGCTCACCAGCATGATGTTCATGATCACCACGCCGCCCACCACCAGCGAGATCGATGCCAGCCCCAGCACCACGCTGGCAAAGAGCGAGCTGATCTGCTTCCAGATGTCGAGGAAAGTATCGTTGGTCTGGACCTCGAAATCATCGGGCGACCCAGGCGCATCGTGGCGGCGGGTCCGCATCAGCACGCGCACCTGGTCCTCGGCGCGCTCCATCGCGTCTGCGCCCCCAGCTACGCGCGCAAAAACATCTACCGAATCGTTGTAGCCGTAGTTCTGCTGATAGGTGCTGATGGGTACGGCAACCCAGTTGTCCTGCGACTGACCGAGCGTGTTGCCCTGGCGCTCACCCACGCCCACAATCGTGTAGGGAATCCCGTCTACGCGAATCTCTTTGCCGATCGGGTCGCCGGCGCCCAGAATGTTGTCCACAATGTCGTAGCCCACGATCGCATCGTGAGTGCCATGGTCATCGTCTGAGGGCGTAAACCCGCGCCCCATCGCGATGTCAATGTTGTTGAGCGCCAGCATTGTCCACGTGTAACCGCGCACCTCAGTGTTGTTGCTGGAGTGGCCGTTATAGAAAACGTTGGTGGATTTGCTTAGCGCCGCGCCCACGTCGCTGCAATCCGTGCAGCCGTCCCGCACCGCTTCGTAGTCCTCGATGCGCACGATCTTGCGCTTCTGGAAGCGGAAATAATCCTGAGCGTTGAAGATCACGCTTGGCATCCGCGACACTTGAAACACGTCGGCGCCGTAGCCGGAGAGCTTGGTGGCCACATAGCGGTTAGCGCCGTTCACCAGCGTAATCACCATGATCACCGAAGCCACGCCCATTACCACGCCGATGAGCGTGAGAATGGTGCGCAGCTTGTTGCCCCACAGCGATTGCAGCGCGAGTTTGAAGCCCTCTCTAAGTGGCATGATCCTGCCTTCATGATACGCAAACGCTGGATTCGGGGTTCCGGACGCCGCAAGTCTTGGCCTGAACCGCAATTTGCACGACTATCGTACCGTTTGGCCCTTTTGCAACGCCAAATGTAGGGGCGCTCGTCACTCGGCTCTTCGGTAACTCGCCGCAGTCGCTTGAATCCCTTCGGTATAGGACGTTCCTGCGAATCCAAAGGCTTGCGCGTACTTTGATGAATCGAACAAATAAGGCGAATCGTTCTGGTAGAGCATTTCATAAACCTCGCCGACCACAGGATCGAACCACCCGAAGATGCGAATCATCAGGGGGCGTAGCACGCGGTAGTTCGGTGCCGCTCCCATTGCTTCCGCGGCCTGGGTAATGAACTCCTTACCGGTCAGAGCATTTGGCGACGTCGGCAAATGCCAGGTCTGATTCCATGCCGATTCCGCTTCAGCCAGGGTGATCAGGGCCTGAGCCGCATCCGGCGTATAGGTATAGGAATGCGCAAGTGAATCGTTTACCAAACACATTGCCTTCTGCTTTTTCGCCATCGGCTCAAACACCATGGCATTCGGGATCCCGGTCTTGGCGTCCGGCCCGTAGAAGTCCGCCGCGCGGGCAATCATGGCAGTCAAGTTGCCAGACTTCCATTCGTTCATGAGCGTAGACGCAATTCTTGCTCGGATCTCTCCCTTTTTGCTGATTGGATTGAACGGCGTATCTTCCGCCATCGCGCCGCGAACCCTGCCGTACATATACACATTGTCAAAGAAGATCAGCCGGGCGTTTGCGCGCTTGCAAGCTTCGATCGTGTTCGCCATGATGCGACGCCACAGTTGCGCCCAGACCTTGTGGTCGTATTTCAACCCCACCAGAAGAAGGACAACATTCGAGCCCGCCACGGCCCGCTCAGTTTGATCTATGTCAGCGAGATCGGCGGAAACTATTTCAGAAGCGCCCGGCGTCAAGATAGGAATTCTGCCCACGAGCCGGAAGGGAAGCTTGCGCGCAGCAAGAAGCTTGACTACTTCATTACTAATCGCCCCGCCTGCCCCAAGAATCGTAATCATTTGGCGGCCTCTTTCGTTTTCGCGTAATGGCTGCTCTTACTTCCCTGAGCTGCCAAAACCCTTCTCTGCGCGGACTGACAATTCCAGGCTTTCAACCACTTCCACCGCGCCGGTCAACACGGGCACGGGAACCATCTGCGCGATCTTTTCGCCTGCCTTCAGCTCGATGTTTGCGTCGCCCAGGTTGGTCATCAGCACCAGGATTTCACCGCGGTAACCCGAGTCGATGACGCCCCCCGTTGTGGCAAGGCCCCGCGCCGCCATCGATGAGCGGTCGCGCACCAGCAGTCCCAGCGGCCCACCCGTAAGTGGATCGCGCGCCTCGACGGCGATTCCCGTCCGCAATTTGACCGTGGCACGAGGCTCAAGCGTTATTCCCTCGAGCGCAAAGAGGTCATAGCCCAGATCCTCGCCCGGATGCGCTACCACCGGCGCCCGCGCACCTGCTTCCAAAAGCTTTACGCGCAACATGAATCTGATCGTACCAGCGAGAGGGTGGTGGCACCGGGCCAGGAAATGCTCGTTCCAAAGGCCCAATCCGGACCCTGCCTCCAAATCCTGATCAGGGACCGGTTGGCCCTTCGGAGCGACTGGATAACCCTTTCGTCGCATTGATGCGAGAGATTCGGTGTCCTAGAATTGGCTGGAAACGCTAACCCCAGGCGTCTGTTTCAAGCGAGTGAAAACCTTGCAAGGTATGCCAGTGTCGATCGGCGAGCCAAAAAGGTTGAAGGGCCCCTAAGACAACAAATTAGAAATCTTTGGCCATTGGCTTCGGCGAATGAATCGCGATCCTTGCTCAGGATGGACTTAGATGAGAATTATTATCTTTGCAGAACAATTCATAAATGGTAGCTGGGATTTGTGGGAACACACTTGCAGCCAGAAAGAGGCTCAGGCGCTTGTCGATTCAGCCCGCTCCATAGCCAGAACTCACACGCCGAAAGGCCGCCTCGCTCACGAGGACTTTCTTCAGAGTGCCCGCAAGATTTTCGATGTGGCTCACGGCACGCCGGCCAGCCCAAAGCATGGGGATATTCAGGTCTACTGCCTCTGTATCGATCAAACGGTGATCGGAGTCTGCGAAAAAATTCGCCAGTATTCCGAAAGGATCGCCGAGGCCCACCAGTTTGCCGAGTTTGGGCTTGGGAAATCGGCCTGACTGCCGAAGATGCGTCGCCCCGCCGCCTCCGCAGGCGTTTGACCCCTAAATCTGAGCTCTAAAAATGGTCAGCCCCAACCGGTTTTGCTCCGGTCGGGGCTGTCGTTTGTTGCCCCAACAACGAAGACCGCCGTTGGGTGCTCGAGCATTCGGCAAAAGGACCTGTAAGCCGAATTCTGTTCCAGGCTCGCCCACAAATTGTGAGCAGGCCCTACTGCGGTCATTCCTCTAGGCGCCGCGTTGCCGCGGACACTCATCAGCGACCTACCCGGAGGTTTCGGCGAGTTCCTGAGCCGCCTTGCCGCATCGGGCCGATGCGCAACCGGCGCCTGGCTCATGGCCCCGGTTTCCCTCCCTATTTGGTCTTGCTCCGTGTGGGGTTTACCCTGCCTCCGGCATTACTGCCGGAGCGGTGCGCTCTTACCGCACCTTTTCACCCTTACCCCTTCCGGGCGCAGCCCGAGGGCCGTGCATCGAAGGGGCTGTATGTTTTCTGTGGCACTAGCCGTCCACGGGATTTGAAGCCCGCGTCCCGGACGTTATCCGGCACACTACCCTGCGGA